>Ga0116231_10002860_pt1 | contig 35977 bp, 20 predicted proteins | sample S1TSphgellanicum_2_FD_89695 | JGI IMG/M metagenome (GOLD analysis project Ga0116231, IMG submission 89695) | Host-associated microbial communities from peat moss isolated from Minnesota, USA - S1T2_Fd - Sphagnum magellanicum MG | ecosystem: Host-associated > Plants > Peat moss > Unclassified...
CCTCTTTCTTTTTTTCCCCCCCCTTTTTTCCCCCCCTTTTTTCCCCCCACCCCCCCCCACACCCCCCCCCCCCCCCCCCCCCCAATAAGGCACTAGAAAAAAAAAGAAAATAAAATATCCCTTCCACCATGACATCCCCATTATTCCCCATTGTTATTTGCATTGTTCCCTTCAAGTCCATCATTATCCCTAATGCCATTCCCACTATTTGTCCTCATTATTATGAGGATTTGGTTGTCATTCCCATTGTCTTTTAACATGTCATCATTGTCCCCATCGCCCCCCCCCCACATTGTCTCCCACCGTCATCCATATGTCTTTCCCTCAATGTTTGTCATCATTCAACTTACCATCTCCCAATGTCTCTAACATTGTCTCAACATTTTTTTGCCACTAATTGAGCTTAATCAAGAAAATTCTATTTATATTATGTGTAAAACCCACTTGTAAATCAAATAAATAAATTAGTGTATTCATTCCTACCAAAAAATATATTTTATGCTTTGATTTAGGATTTGGCTACCATTATGTAGTTTGATCCTTTCCTTTCATGGTATATTTTAGATACTCTATCTTGGGCAAATAAATAGTTTACTATGATTATATATGAAAAAAAATCCATTACAATATATAGTTTTTTTATGGGTTCTTTGTGTTTTTTATTATTTCTAATTTACTAGGTTTACAAGCTCAAAACGGTCCAATTTGTATTAGAACACTTTATAACATTTTGACATTTGCATTAAAGACTAAATGGTCACACGACATATTCATTATTACAGGGATCCTTATGTCAAATCTTTTCAACCTCCGTTTATACATCCAGCTTTTAATCGTATAATTTTTTTTAACATAATAAATAATGGTCCCAACTATTTGATAAATATGAAAGCTTGTACAATCACTAATAAAAATATTTTATTTTGCAACAATCAATTTTGTGACTCGTGTAACTATGTGTTATTTGTGATTATTTTAATAATTAATAACTACCTTTGAAATTTTTGTAGCTATCTTGCAACTACATTGGGACTATTAAGAGCTTCATCCTTCCACGTGGATGATTTTTATGTGTATTTTCATGCACAAATAAGATAGTAAATCCCATTAATCACATTACAAACTAAAAGTTTGTTGTAACTAATTTGACATAATTGTATTAGGACTATACTAAAGGTATATAAGGAATAGGGTTCAAGGCATTTTTAAAGTATAATATTAAAATTCTTTTAAGGTTATAAAATATACTAAAGTTGTGTAAACGTATTAAGGGTATAATAAGGTTATTATTATTGTATTAAAGATGGTCCCATATATAAAACTTGTATTAAAAATATAGTCATGGTTAAACTAAAGGTGTCAAATATTAATCAAGATTTAGCTAGTCTTACACCAATGAATTTTAGTTTAACAAAGTTTTAATTTAACAAATGTTTAGCCAATTTGTTTAGTTTACCAAAACTTCACCAAATTTTAGTCAAATTTTTGTGTAGCTAGTGTTTAGCCAAGCTTTAGCCAAGGTTTGGAATTATAAAATATATCCTATTTATGTTTTCCTCCATTTCAAGCTTGTAAACTATGTAAAGAGATGCATTGTAAACATTGAAAACAAACAACCAATTTTTTTTAAAATGTTATTTGGGATGAGCTAAGAAAAAAAGTTTAACCCTAAAAGCTAAACCTTTTCTTTTAGAAATCAACTTACCTTCCTATTCCTACCCACCTACCTATGTATATACTTATTTATTAGATACCTATCTACCTACTCACCTAAATTGAATTTTAGAATTTATGTTTTTTTTGAAATTTTCACATTAAACCATGTGGCAAAATGTAGTTGGTCCACATGGAAAAAATTTAGACCATCCAATTTGGACGAATGATATTTTTTTAAATAATTTTCATAATCTAAATTTACATATGCCCCTACACATGGCAATGTGTATTTGGTGGTACTATGGTTGCAAATAATGATAAATAATTATAGTTATACAATCAAAAGATGGTGTATATGTTTCAATGTATATTTCATCCCTGGGACATTTGTTGATGTCATGTTTATATCATGTTTGTAAAGCTAACCAACCTTCCTAAAAATAATATAATTTATAATTTATTGCTCAAGGGTGACCACAAAATCATCCAATATAATGTCCGTGCACATCAAATAAATGAAATGTAGAAATTTACAACAAGACTAACACAACTTATTTAATGTATATACTATTAAAAAATCCAATGGGATGAAACATAACATGTTAGGAAATGGAATCATAAGCAATAGCGAACCCTTGGGTTGATACCCAATTGTGTATTCAAAATGTATTTGATTTTTAAATTTTTAAATACTTAATTGTTATTTGTGAACATGAGTATAGGTGAAATATTAGCTTGAGCATGTTTGGCAAGACTTCAATGAAACATCTTCTTTGAACGATGAAACTTAATGACAATCATATCAAAATAATAAAGAAACCTTAGGATCTTTAAAAAATAATATATGTATTTGTTATGCTCGTGAACATGAATGAAAGGGCAAAGCATTAAAGTCACATCACTTGCTCAAAACCCAATGTATTTAAATTGCAATATGCAAGATGCCTAAAAACATATAATTACGAGTATTCAATGGAATCAATGAACCATTTGGATGTTTAGATCTTTGAGTTAGGCAAAAGGCTCATAATATTTGTTTATTTGAAAAATAACTCATACCATAAAAAGAAGGTGTTATCATTAGCAAAAGGAAAGGAGCCGATATCAACATGCAAGCTTTATTAATAAACATGGAGTTGTTTGTTGTAGATTCAAGTAACACAAAGAAATCAAAATGAAGATGATATATATATATAGTTATGAAAAAAAAAATGCAACATTTTGATCAAAATATGAAAATAATTGATTTAAAAAAAAATTAGCTTCACTTGATTACATTGTAACACCTAGAATCAAGGTTGAAATAGTATGAAACCTTAGTTTGGCCACCCACAAAATATCAATTTCTTGCAAATAAATTACATGTAATTTATAGATGATTTTTCTATCAAAGCAATTGGTTTATGAGCTTTGACATAAATGGCCATGTCATGTGGCGCAATATTTTCAAGTGATGTCAAAGTCTAATCAATGGTATGGATACTCCAACTATCCTATCACCTCCCTACAATATATCTATGTTGAAGTAGAACCATCTATGCTATTCAACAACAAAACTCCAAGTGCATCATTCACTCTACCAAAAAAGGCCAATATGAAGGTGAAGGTGTTATAATTGCATATGCAATTTGTCTATGTTTTTGCATGCCATCAAAGATCCCATAAGACACCTCATGATTTTCACTATTTGAAGAAGCATACCTCCTACCTTGTTCATAGAAGAAGCCATACACCTCAAATGAAAAATGAAAAACATGAAAAAAAATAAGGGTTTTACATTTAAAATATGGTTTCATCCCATACCTTACTTTAGTAGGCCCAACCATGAAAGGCTAAAACCTATGGGGTTAAGGTTCAACCCATGGGGTTTAAATTTAAATTTTATGTTTTGGATCATGGAATCGAGTGTAGAAATATGTTGTGCATCGTTGGATTAAGGGTTTTAAGTGAAGGTTTATGGTGTGGAATTGAAGGGTTTGAATTGTGTGGATTAAAGGTAGGACACATGACTTGTTTTTGGGGTTTTGAATTTTGACCAAACGACTTACACTTGTTTTGCATTTTCAGGTTAAGATGCATGACTTGGGGTTTTAAAAGTGTGGCCATGCAACTATTAGTTTTGTGTTTAGGGCTAAGGTGTGCAACTTGGATTTTAAGCTTTGGGCACATGACTAAAAATTTTGGGTTTAAGGTTGAGATGTGCGACTTGGGGTTTTAGGGTTTTGGTGTGTACATACCTGTTTCCAATTTAAGGTTAAGGTGTGTGACTTGGAATTTTGGGGTTTGGGTATGTGATTATTAATTTTGGGTTGGTTGAAGCATGACACATGGCATCTTGTTGTTTGTGGGTCATCCAACATATGTGAAGTTGAACCAAAATAAAGAAATCAACTACAAGGTAGTTGAAAGCAAGTTGAAAAGAAATTGAAAATAAGTCAAAATTTATGTAAATTAGTTGAAATGTAGTTGAGATTATAAGTCTACACAAATTACAGTCACAATTATAAGAAAACTAAAGCTAAATTGTGGGGATAATACACCTAGCTAAAATTAACTAGAGAAAATCAAACCATAATAAAATCATAGTCTACCTATACATTATCAACTAAAAATGAAAACCCTATTATAATCTGAAAATTATGCAAGGAAACATTGTTTCCATGTAGGAAGTGGTCCTATCTACATCCCAAAGATGTTAATGTTATTAATTAAACATTTATTGGAACAATGAAATGACTTTCCTATAAGGTGGTTGTCCTATGTTTATGCACTAATGGTATGAACTCGTTGTTGGCATGCTTAATTGGATTGTTGCCTTGTTGGACCACATTTTTTGACTTGTTCATAGCTACACCTTGAGTTTTTGAATTAAAAAAAATGAAAGTTGTTATAAATGAGAAAACTTAATAAAAATCTAAGTTGTAATGCATCAAAAAAAAATTGTGCATTAGTTGCATACATTAAAAACCAATAAAAACATCATCATTTATTACTAAAAAATAAGGAATTTTGACAAAGAAAAAAACACTTTGAAATTTGGAAAAATTAGAACTAAATAATGAATTAAAATGGCACACATCATGGGTTACCTTATACATAGTCGACAAATATAGTTAAAACTTAATTGAAATCTAGTTGAACCTAATCAAATTATAGGATAAATTATATAGTTGAAACTTAGTTGAAAGTAGTTCACTAAAACAAACAAAATCAAAACCTTACTTGCATTAATTGTTGAAAAGGTTCGTAAGTTTAATTCTCGTTACCCAAATGCCTATTTTAAAACTAGAAAAGAAGAAAAACCAATGAAAGTTGAAAAAAAAAAATTCCGTACTTACAAAACACGTTTTTTTTTTCCTTCTATTTGGACCCCTCCTACTTTCAAAGCTCATAACTTTCTCATTTCTTCTTCATTTAAAATAATTTAAAGTGTTATAAGAATGCCACTTTAAGTTCTACAAATAATTGTAGAAATATAATAACAATAGAGCAACATAAAAGGAATTTTTTGGGTGTTCAATAACTGGTTGTGGTTTGATGTTTTGAGTTCTTGACCCCCCCTACTTTGGGGTGCCATAACTTTTTCATTTATAATCCGTTCTTGACGATTTTTAATGCCTTAGATGTGCCAAGAAGAAGGGTTCAACATTTGCTTGAATATTAAAAACAAAAGAGCCCTCCCCTTGGATCTGGACTACCCTAAGCACTTAAGTGTACTAAAATTAGTTTAATTACTTTAATGAAAGTTCAAAGAAAAACCTAGTTGAAAAAAAACCGAGCAAGAGTTCAAAACAAAACCTAACTAAAAAATAATTTAACTAAAGGTAATAGGGTGGAGAAATAAAAGAAGAAATATCTTGGTAAATGGAAAATAAACAAAAATGATGAAAAAAGTTTTTAAGCACCTGCAATTGTAAAAGGCATGCGTGGTGGTGGTTTCCAAACTCCATAAGCTTGTCTTTTCATGTTATTCATGTTTACTTGCTTTGACACCATGTGACCTTAATGTGCTTAATAAATTTATAAAAAAAGTACAATGAAAAAAGAAAAAAAAGCTTGAACATGATAAAAAAAGAAAACAACTTAACAATAACCCCAAAATGAAAAACTTGAAGTTCCTCACATTCAAAAGGCATGATGCACTCACTTGAAAAAATCCATGAATTGATATAAAACTACATGATTTAAACTTATAAACATAAGTTGGGCCTAAAAAAAAGTAAGACAAAACAAAAAAAAACTGTAAAAATGAAAAAAAAATCAAATTAAAGCATAAAGAAAAATCGAAGTGAATGACAATGTTATATAAGGGTAGTCCCTTCATCCATGGATGGATGAAATATGTGGTTATAGTTGGGATGTCAAATAACTTTCAACTATGCAAGTTGACATCATTTCAAGTAGTTTTCAAATATAATTTAAAATTTGAATTTCCTGCCAACACATTGCCACCATTATTATATGTCATACCATCCATTTATCCATATTATTTGGCACATTAAATCATTCATTCATACTATATGCCACATTAAATCCATCCACTCATAATTAATTATGGCATTATATATATTATATGACATTTAATGGCATATATGGAAGCATTTATAAATGAATGACATTTTATGGTAATTTAAAACATTATAAATGGTATAATTTTAAATTTTTGGCATTTTAATGAATATGTAAAATGCCATAAAATTATATACCAATTATTTTATACCACAAAATTGAACCCTTGTTAAGTTAAAGTAGTTTGTTTAGCTTAGTTAGTTATCTTAACTTAGGTTTAATTGGCTTTCTTATTAAAGATAAAGCCTATGTAGACTTAGGTAAGTAGTAATAGGTTAAGTATAGGTAGGTTTTGCGTCACTCAGGTAGGTATAAGTAGGTTGGTTGTGAGTCATGACACCATGATTAAACAAAAATCAAGTAACTACCTACCTAAAAGCCTTGCCTAGTTACCTAGTTACTTAATACCTATCTACTTATACCTAATTAGTTTAAGTAACCTACTTACTTACATTTGACCTAACATATTTACTTATTACTTACCTAAGGACCTCCTATTGCACCTAAGTAGACAATAAGTAGGTAGGTAGTCATAATTTGCCTTGCCTTGCCACCCCATTTAAATCTAACTTCACTAACTATCCAACCTATCTATTAGGTAGCCTACATGTTTACATGCTTCATTAGCTACCTAGATAGGTTGTAGGTTAAGCAAATACGCTTGTTGCAAATTACTTATAAATACATGTAGGTAAATATGTACTTATTACATATATTACCAAGGTATTTATAGGTAGGTGATAAATTGTAGGTTAAATAAATTTAGATTATAGCATAGGTGATTTAAAGTAAGGTGTAGGTTAAGCTATGTAGGTCAATAGTTTGTAGGTACCTAAGTAGGTAGGTATGTAATACGTAGGTAGAAGTTACAATAGTAAGTAAGTAACATGTACATAGGGTGTAAGTAATGATAAGTAGGTAGGTGGGTAGGTAATATGTGGGTAAGGTATAGGTAATGATAATTAAAGTCGAAGTACAGTTGAAAATGCATGCAATATTTCATCCATTAATATCCTTCTTTCATCCATTCAAAAACAAGGTCCATTAAAATAGTCAAGCAATTGACTTGACGTGGCATAATGTCATGGCAAAGTGGAAATTTCAACTACTCCTCAACTTGGTTATATTTTATTTTAAAAAATATTTTGATGATCAACATGAGTTAGTGGTTAATGTTGTACACTTACCAAATTAATTGACACATCAACTCATTTGAAATGCCATCCCATCCACATGGAATTTTTTAAATAAATATTATTGTGTAGTAGAAACAAAGTTGAAGACAACATGTAATAAAAAACCGGTTGATTAAAAATGCCTTTTTTCTCCTAGTGTGTCCTAAGTGTCATCGAATCTTCATCGTCCTTTTCTTCATCTATTGTGGCATTTTTCTAGGCTTAATGTTTTTGGCATAGTGCTTTCTTCTTCATCATTTGAAAGGTGTATAAGCTCCTCCCAAAAATTCAGCGTCATAGATTTTGCTGTGAAGGAGTTACATTTGTTGAAAGTAAAGGAGGTTGAGTTGTTTTTTCCTCAATCTAAGCAAGTGGTTTTAGTTTCGGGCTTAACTTTTGGTCAAAGACATAAATAAAAAATTAAAAAATCATGAGATTTGGACACAACGCATTAGATTTTTTAGTAAATTTCATTACTTACCTCAAACCACCTTACTCGTTAGACTTCAACTACATAGTAGTTCCACTTTTAACCGGGTTTTTGTGAGTGCATATCTTAGTGGTGGAAGTGTGCAAGAAATCCTCACATGTTGTGGATATGGATATGGTGACATGATGTAAATGAAAGTTGTATCTTATGTTTTAGTGATTGAACCCTTCAACCTCAAAATGCAATTAAACTAAATGCACAAAAAACCTTTGGTGTCATACTTGTAGTTGGCCATTCTAATTTTGCATTTCAATCTAACTTCACAACCTTTAGTTTTCATTAGACAATTTGGTTTTTTGTTGTCAATTTCTAATAGTAACATATGCTAAAATGACTCCAAATGGTAGAATAGTTATATGTCTCAACAACCACAAAATAATGTATTTTATTTTATGTTTGTGTTAATCATTTTCTACTTTGATTTGATATATCAATGACTATTACCTTGACAAATGAATATTTTCAATTAATTATCTATCTAATTGTAATTTAGAAAAAACACTATGATTTTGTTTCCTTTTTCATTTTTCAACACATCGTTTTTTTCAATTATTATACACGTTTCATGGTTTTGGGGCCGACCCTATCACCCAATGACTCACCAAACTTTTTAACATTTTGTTTATCAATTATTGTGCCATCCAAGCTCACTTGCTTGGAGTTGCATAAAGACGTCTTCAAGGTTTCATGAATTCTGTTGATAACAAGTTGCCAAACATTATCAAATCCTTTGTCGACAAATCATTTAGTAAGCTTGTGAAAAAATATTCTGGAACTGACTTCTTCAAACTTGTGAGTTCTTTGAAAAAGTCCATGGCATTTGTAAATATTGCCTAATTGTAGTCTTTCATATCCTCCTTGGAAATGTTTATAGTTTGTTTCAACAATGCAAAATTTTCTTTGTTGATCTTAACATTTACCCATCGCCATGCCGCCCATTCATTTGTTTTGTCAATTGCCCTTTTCCATTCTATTCCCTATGTTATGGTTTCTAGCAAATGCTAGAGGGGGATTAGTTGGCTTTCATCTCTTGGATATTCCATTGTTTTTTTTGTCATCTCACATATTCTATTTAGTATGCTTGAGATTAACGAATATTCAATCATGGATTCTAAGATGTTTGGTGTGATAATCAATTTTAATTTTCTTCTTGCCATTGTGGAATAAAAGTTTAATGATTGCAAACATGTGGTAGATGTAAAAATGATTCAACTAGTTAATATGGGTGGAGAGAATGCAAATTGATTTTACAAGTAACGAGAATGGTCATAGATGCAAGAGGTTGAGAAAGTAAATGAAAATAATAAACAACTTGAAATGGTATAGACAATGTAAGGGCTACTTCTTATTTTTTCAAATCCAAATGGGTGCATGCCTTTTGGTGGTGAAGAGGTAGTGTTTGGATTGGCACATATTTTTTGGAATGGTATAAACAATGTAACGGCTACTTCATATTCTCTTTAATCTGAAAAGGTACATGCTTCTTAATGCTGAAGGGGTAGTGTTTGGATTTGCACATATCTATTAATTAGTTCATGGGTGTGTTCATATCTTTTTATTTTTCTTCAATATGCCTTGTTCATTGGCCCGTTAATTTATTTTTTTGAACATTTGGTTCTCCCCATGGAAGCACCTTTTTAGATCCCCAATTGCAAAATAGACATAGATATATTTCCCAACAATTAACCTTTTCAATTTATATACATGAGAGTTGAACTTGGGCAAACTATATGGGATAAAATTGATATGTTATTGGGAACACCTTAAGGACCAAGTTGGGAACTTGGTGAATTTAAATGGGGCATGATGAGATAATATAAGGAACACAGTGGGAAGAAGGAAGAAAAATAAAAATAACTCCTCCCACCCCCACCCCCAAAAGGAGAAAATAGGGCCCATCCTGAGTGTGTGCTAGGCCTTCCTATTGGTTACATGAAGTTTTTATTTTTGAAACTCATTGTCACCATTTTTTTCTTGGGTTCGTAGCACCCATATCTTCTTGGGTTATTTAGTGGTTTAGATGCTACAAAGCTTAATATATTTCATATTAAGGAAATATGGAGTATGACCTAAGCATTTCGAGTGTCAAATTATTCAACATAAATTTTTTCCACCTTGTTTCTTTATTTGTTTATCTGCAAAAAAATGTTTTTTTGTCAACTTTCATTATAAAAGTTCATCCATTTTGTTTTCATTTGCATTTTCATCCATATTATATTGTTCGTCCATGAACACGTGACAAAATATTCTTCCACGTCAACAAATATTCTATCCTCCATGTCAAAGAATTTTTCTAAATATTTTATTGACATGGGTAGAATATTTTCAAAAATATTCGATCTTGTTCATTTTCTTGTGCTCATTTGCTCATGCCCACGAGGTCATAAAATAACATCCCTTTAGATTTTGCCACCAATCATAAAATATATTACAAGGAGAAGAATGATGCCTCCTCCCAAGGTTCAAACTATGTGAGTTAAATGAATTTGAGTTGCTTATAATTAAGTTCAAACGCACTTGACTTCAACTTGTGCTAATCAACTTGTTGTTTGATTTGTATAGGTTTAACTTTCCATGAGCTTACATTAACACTCACATCTTAATCCCATCCCTTTTGCACACCCCTCTAACCCCCCAGTGCATGGAATTAAAATGCACACTTTGGATTGCATTTCATTGCAAATGTGTGAATAAACAAGGTGTGTATAATCCATAATACCATTTGACAAGCCCAAGAACATGTCATCTAAGTTTTAAAAGTTGAAACTTTAATCCCAAAAAAAAACCTAATTCAAAACCTACCTTGACCATAACCCCAAAAACCATAACCTTAACATTAAAAAGTAAGATCTTACCCAAGGTCGGGTTTTAGGTGTAGGTATGAGGATTTTGGTTAAGGGACCCAACTCTAAACTCAAATTGAGTTGGTGTATGATTTTCATTTCTTGGCATTCAATAATGTGGAGGAGAATGAGACCACAAAAGGTGACAAGGGGGATGTGTTTTCTTGAAGATAATAAACTTTGAAAAAAAAATTGACCAAAAATTCTTGTACATTTACCTTAGTATACTTTCAAAAACTTCAACTAAAATTTGTAACCTTCACAAAAAGAATTGAAAACATTGATTCGTGATAACTTGTGTTTCCTTCCTCCTTCCATTTTATAATGATGATACTTTAGCAGTGGTGCTCAACTGGTAAAAAAAGTTTTTTTTGTTTACAAGATTTGATATGTGATTTGTATGCAATCAATTAAAGGCCTAAAACCCAAACCTAGCTTGGAACTTGTCCTTGCTAAAGGTATAAAATTGCCCTGCCTTGAACTTGAAATTAATGGGCCTCATAAAGCCTAAAACCACCAACCCAAGGAATTCATAATTTAAAATATTGGACCTTGCCTTGAAACTAATGGCTTTTAATTTTTTAAAATATTTTAAAACTTTGGAATTGAAGGGTCATCCATTTTATAAAAGAACACTAAACTTGAAATTGATCTCCTATTTAAAAACTTAGACCTATCAACACAATCAAAACTTAAAAGGTTAAGTTGAAAACTTTAAAATTAGGTCCAAACTTGAAAAACTACTAATCCACACCCTAACACTAACCTTAAAAAGTTAGGTCCAATCCTAAAGCTACTAGTTCACATCCTATCCCAAACCTTGAAAAGTTAGGTCCAAAATTAAAAATTAATTATCCACATCCTAACGTTAATTTTAAATAGTTAGATCCAAACCCCCAACACAATTAGTCTGCACTTAAGCCCTAACACTAAAAAGTCAGGTCTAAATACCACCAGGTAAAGTCAAAAATTTAAAACGCTAGATCAAAACCCTAACCTTAACCCTAAAATATTCACCCTTATGATTTAACACCTATCAAAAAAATTCACCCTTTAACCTTAATCCAAACTCTAACCTATGGAGCCAACTAGGAAGGTTTTATAGTTAAAAATGCCTTCTGATGCCCAGGTTAGAGTGTTGCTCCTAAAGGGTGGTGGCTTTAAAGATAGCTCAGGATAGGAGGTGAAAGGGCAAAAGGAGGGCCAAAGGCAGCCCAAACAGGGGCTGCCTTATGGATAACTCTAACACCTAACACTCTCCTTTTCTTGCAGTCTAAAGTCACTAAAAGAGAAGGGGGACAACACTTTATCATATTACATCCCTTATGGCTAGTGGGTGGTTCAAAACATACCCTCTTTTGTTGTGGTTTATCCTTTGATATTAAAAAAAAACCTCCCCATTCCACATGAGAAGAGCTATAATTGTTCAGCTATCCCCTTTTATTGGACATTTGGAAAAACATAAGAAAACATAGAAACATTACCAAGGGGTACTTAGGGTCACTTTAGATGGGGGGTCCAGGTTCCAAATTCCTAGCAACCAATTTGGAGTCATTTGAAGCAAATTGAATCTTTTAGTTGGACCATGCCTTGGACCGTAGCTTGCATCTTGGTTCTCCCAATCATGAGCTCTCCTTTGAGCTCTTATTTTTGGTCTGAACCAGTTAATTTTCCCTCCAAAATGGTGTGCCATGTAGATTTATCCTTGATTTGCCACTTTTGGGTCTTGGACCCTCATCTAACAGCCATTAGAGTCCAATTTTTGGCTCTCAGCCATTAGGATTGCTCTAGTTCATTGGACCCTGGACCTTGGACCCTCATCTAAAGTGGCCATAAGTGGTAGTTACTTGAGATGATGCTTTGGGGACCAAATGTTTAATGGAATGATAACTTGTTTAGGTGAGATAATTTGTGAGAACTTGTCCCATCTTCCCAGTTGCTTTCCTGCAAAACAATTTGGATAGCAATGCAAACAAACACATGTTTAAAAAATAATATCAAGTGGGACTCATCAGCTTGTTGAAAAAGATGGATCACACATGGGCGCTTTGGATTCGCCTTCCAAAATGAGGATGCCATTCATTCCATGTCTCAGGTATTGACACATTCATGAATTTACAACACATGTTGTGTCACAACCCCAAATGCAAAATCAAAATATCAAAATATCAAGTGCAACTCATAGGCTGGCTGGAGTGAACCAGCACCCAACAAGCCTGCACATGCAGGATGAATGATGTGTGGATAGGAGAACACATGTTCATTGCATTCGTGTCCTTTAGGTAACCACAATGGTTAAACCATCCACATGTATCTAGTATCTACCCACCTCAAAGCTGGTGAGTAGTTTACCTACCTACCTACCTACCTACCTACATTCCCTAACTACATACCTCTGGTAGTAACCTACTATGTACTTACAAAGGTAGTTAACTAGGTAGAATAAAGTGAAAGCAGGAGGTTTCACATGTTAGGTTACCAAGGTAGATCCTTGGCAACTCAGTTGTTGTTGTTCATCAACAACTGAGTGTCACAATGGGTTTCCAATAGATGGTGCACTGCTGGGTGCTGATAAGTTAGTTGGTTCAAAAAAATTGGACATCTCCTTTTAACCAACATTCAATATGATGAATGTGGACAATTTCATGAATATGCCTTAAAATTTTGAATGGTGCCCTTGTGCTTCCACTTGAAGGCTATCTTCAATCAAAATATGCCCCTTCATTCTGAAAGGTTGGAATTCAACATTGATCATTGCTCTTCCTAAGTGAAAGTCCTCCACTATTACTGCCCTTCACCAAATTTTAACATTATGGATCAATGATGAAATTTAACATATAACAATTTCAATATACAAATATGAGTCTTCTCTCACACTTTAATACAAATATGGATGTATATATGAATTTTGACTGCTCCTTGAACTTCTTCAAACCCGGATCAAGCATGAACAAATGAATGTCACTTCTTAACAACTATAGAAAATGATTTGCCATTTACGTATAGAATGACATAGGAAATCATTCAAAATTTCAACAACTTCAATTCCGAGGGGACAACCCTAGGCACATCTGATCCCAAATCTGTCTACCCCACTGCAGGTGATAACACTTGAGATTGGGTGGCCACTAACTATATCAGATTCTGTGAATACTGTTGTATTACTATCGTACATCTCCAGGGTGACACAGAACTGTGCAAACCAGGTTGAGATGGAGAAAGAGGAGTGCATGCAGCACATACAACCTTAGGGAAGAAGATGGATCTGGGGTGAGCATGGCCGGGTGGAGATAACACCTGGACCCTGGCCTGCAAGCTGGTTTTAAAAGCCTGGTCCTGGATATAGTATGATTTGTATCTTTTGCATGTAACATAGATCAAACATGTATAGATCCTCAGATGTAATAATTTTAAAGTATGTTTTGAAAGGTTCATTCTCATATATTATCCTTCAATTTGAAACTTTGAATAATTGTGTTTCATTGTGAAAGGTTCTATGGTTATGTATTTTTGCCATGAGTTAGAAGGGAAAAACGCCTATGAAGGGCATCAGAGGCTCCAACTTTTAAGGCCTGCGGACCTTGAATTCATGCAGACTGTGACACAAAGCAACAGTGTCAAGTGCAGGATTGAAAATGCCCACCCTTGGGCTTCATCTACACTGAAACACCTAAAAGCAGCTACAGCAGTGCTTTCATATGTATAACCCTCCACAAATATTTCTTTCATCTAAGTTTAGTTATTTACTTTTTTTCCAACTTCACCCATAAAACAAAAGCTGAGACTGCCTATAGGTGGGAGATTACTAATAGCAAACCACCTGAACCAATCTGTACGATTGACGAATCAAAAATAGGGAGCAGTAGTCAGATCATATTCATGACACTCTTCTTCTCAGCAAAATAGGTGTTTGGCTTTGTTGTACCTTTTACCAGCAGCAGCAAACTCTGTAAAAACGGTCGCGAAAACCATTTTGCTGAGAAAGCTGTGTAAAAATGGCGGGGAGAATCATTTTGCTGAGAAAAATGTGTACAAAACCATTTTTGATGAGCGAAAATGAACATGTTTTGACTTTTCTTCATAGACCAATTTGAATTTGCTAGGGTCACATACAAAGCACCGGTGTTGGAGTTGCTCAAAGTAAAGATGATTGAAAAACGGTGAACAAACAAAAACTTAAAAAGCTAGCTAGTCACGTGTCGTGTTGATTGAGCAAAAAAATCCCTCTAATAATTTTGGAGAGAATATGCCTGGGCATATGAACTCGGAATCTGCCGCAGATCCGCGATCTGATACGACCCAGATTTGAATCATAAATTACAAGGGGAGCTCAGAGGGCGACAACGCCTCAAACTGAAGCAACGGCATAGTGTGCTGCCAGCAGTTGCAGGGGACCGCCGTCCACGTGAAGCGACCTCCAACGGCCTGACGTTAGACGACGATCATCAGCATTGCAAGCCAATCATTACCCCGACCACTTTACATCTTGGCTTGCCCCCCTAACACAAGAGCGTGAAGCGAGCGAGCGAGCGAGCAAGCGAGCGTCGTCGTCCCTGATTCACTCAAACCATTCCTATTGCAACAACCTCTGGCTTCTAGACCTTTCCATTCTTCTTCTTGTGGATCTTTTTAGAGTTTGTCTTTGGGTCGTGTCTACTTGTGTTCTCATTTGCCTTTTACTTTTGATGGATTGGGTTCACATCCTTGATTTTCATTCACAGGGCTTTTCTTCTTTTAGAGTCCCCCACTGCTCTGCCATTGAGTCCCCTACGGAATATCAAAAGGGTCGTGCAGGAAGCAATTTCAGACTGGATCTTTGAATAGTTTTGTTTGGCTCATGGTTCAACCTTTGCACATATTTTTTAAGTGTATTCATCTCATCATACAAATATAATGGGAAAGTAGGTGCCTTGAAGACCATCTCAGTACATAGTGACGAGAGCCTAAGGTTAAACTTAATCTTTTAGTAATTTGGCTTAGACTCAGATTTTTTTTTAAGACTTTGGCTTATGGTTAAAATATTTTGAAAACTTCGATCTTTGATTGAAATTTGACCTAAGGTTAAAAAAAATTTAGGTCCAAAAATGAAATCTATTTGGGCCTAAGGGTTAGAATTTATTTAAGCCTAAGAATTAGAATCTTTTTATTATTTTCACTTAAAGCTTTAAAAACATTATCATTTTGGCTTGGGGTTAGAATCTTTTTAGCACTTGGACCTAGCATTCATAATCGTTTTTAAGACTTTGGCTTATGGTTTAAATATTTTAAGAACTTGAATCTTTGGTTGAAATTTGACCTAAGGTAAAAAAAAAAAATTTAAATTTAATCTATAGTTAATATCTTTACTAATATTTTGGTTTAAGAATAAAATATTTTTATTGCTTAAGTCTAAGGTTAAAATCTTTTTAACATTTAAGCTTAAGGTTAGAATGTTTTTAATATTTTGGCTTAAGTTTAGAATCTTAAAGCCTAAAGATAAATCTATTTAGGTCTAATGGTTAGAATCTATTTAAGCTTAAGGATTTTAATTTATTTTTTAAATTTGACTTAGGGTTTTAAAAAATTATCATTTTGGCTTGGGGTTAGAATCTTTTTAACACTTGAGCCTAGCAGTAGGCTTCATGTTACAATCTTTTTATTGTTTTGACTTAGGATTTTTAAAAAAATAGCATTGAGGCTTACAATTAATATCTAAAATATTTTTTTAAGGGTTAAATTGGGCATTCTATTGAATTCTTGAAAGCATTTCTCAAGATGCTTGAAAAATATTCATTAGTTTGAAAATCTTTATTCTGCCCAAGATATTTCAGGCAAATTATATAGGTTGAAAAATTTTCATTTTTGCTCAAAAATTTGGGAATTCAACAAATCCTATGCTTGGAAATATTTATGAGATTTCTTTTCTAAAATGCTTGGAAAAATTTTGGGCAATTTTGAAAATTGTAGCCCACTTGGGAAAGTTATGAATGTTGGTTTTTTTTTTCATTTCTGCCAAAAAAAGTTGGGCACTCTGAAAAATCTCAGTGCTTGAAATTTTTTGGCATTTTGGGAATTCTTATTCTGCTCAATAATTATGAGCACCATATAAATGTTGAAGATAGTTGTCATTTATGCCCAAAATTTTTGGGCACTTTGAAAATATCTTCATGCTTCAAAAAATTTGGGCAATTTGAGAATTGTTTTGCCCAATAGTGTCGGGCAAATTACGAAGGCTCAAAAAAAAATTCACTAACCCCCATCCCAGGTGCTCTCTCACATGAAAGTTAGTATGTTGGGTAGAACAACATTAGGGTAAAACTGCCCATCGTCAATTGATATCACTGAACACTTTTTAAGATCTTCATTATTTGTGCTTCATTTTGAGTGATTTAAATTGTTATGGGAACATTACTTCAATATCTAGAATTCATCTTTGAAATGCAAATGAGAAGGAGTAATGAAAAAATAGCAAGAAATTGAATAAGCTTTCCAACTTACCAAATGCATTTTTTACTTTTTTTTTTCCTTCTCTTTTGACCCCTCCTACTTTCAAAGCTTCTAACTATTTCATTTCTTATTCATTTAAAACAATTTAAAGTGTTGTAGGAGTGCCACCTTCAATTCTACAAATAATCTTTAAATTCTAATAGCAGCATATGAGGAATTTTTTGGGTGTTCAAGAATTGGCTTTGTAATGTTTTATGGTTTGTTTTTTTAGTTCTTGACCTCTTTTACTTTGAGGGGTTATAACTTTCTCATTTCTAATCGATTTTTTATAATTTTTAATGCATCAGATGCATCAAAAGGAGGCAATTAAATTTGGTTCGGACATAGGAAACAATGGAGCCCTCCCCTTGAATTCGGCCTGCCTGGAGTACTTAAATGTTTTGTCAAATGTCTTACTCCATTAGAACAAATGTTTCACACCCTGAGGACAAATGTCTTGCTCTCTCAAGCCAAATGTCATGCACTCCCAAGACAAATATCCCACCCCCTTAAGACAACTGCCTACACCCTTAAAACAATGACCTCGAGTGAAATTGTGATAGCCCCAAGTCATGGGACCAAGAATTTTTGTGTATTTGATGCAAATACACATTTAAAGTAATAATAATAATACACATAAATTGGCTTAATGTTAAACCTAATGCCAAGAGAGTTTACCCCAAGACAAAATTAATTTTGCATATGCATATTGGCTTAAGGTTGGAATATATTTCTGAAATATGGCCTGAGATTATTTTTAAAAATTGAAACTTTGGCTTAAGGATTTGAATTTTCTAGCACTTTGGCCTATGGTTGAAACATTTTTTAACAATTTGGCTCAAGGTTGCACTCATGTACGAGTATGTCCCTTTTGATATTCCAGAGTCCCCTGGCTGGCTGGCTGGCTTGATGGCTGTTGTTCCAAGCTCTGTCCCTCTGTCTGACCCATGTACATTGGACGTTGAGGAATCACAATTGAGTATAACTATATGTCCTATACCAATGGGTATATCAGATCTTTGTCACACAACTTCCAATGTAGATGCCGAAGCACATGTTGTTGTTCTTTAATTGGGCGGGGGCAAAGATCAATGGAGATCCCCCCTCCCCCCAACTCACCACTCTTGCCAAATGTAGGTAGTTTGTAACATGTCCTCATTGCTCAAGTGCTGCCGGTGAAGCGAGTATAATAATAATACTAATAAGCTTAGCAGCCAAAACAATGCTCAGGTGATCCGCCTATCTTGCTGCTAAATGGATGTGATTGTAAAGGACAACAGACCTTCTGTTTTCGATGCTTGTTTTCTTCTTCTTTTTTCGCAATTGGGTTCCACGTGAAGGAGAAGCCTGGCAGACAGCAGCAGCCCCCCAGTCCTCGAGGGTGAGAGAGCTGGGACAAAGCCTCCATCATGGAGGAAGCATGCGGATTCCTCAAGCAATCAATCAAGGGAAGCCACATTCTTCATCCCCACAACTGACCAGAAAAATGGGATTTTGCAACCCATGGACCAGCAGCACCCACCAGTGCACCATCCATTGGATGCCTGTTATTACTCGGTTGTGGATGAACTTCAACTGAGTTTTATATTGGGTTTCACCTTGGTAACCAATTGTGTAGGAAATAACCAGGTCTCATATATAGGTAGATAGATAGGAAAATAGGTTACTACTACTAGGTAAGTAGATGGTTTATACATAGGTAATGGCTGTTTTTACTACCTACCTACCTACTAACTAACAACCTGCTTTGTGGGTTGTTAGTAGGTAGGTAGTAAAAAAAAAGCACTGAGCTAATCACCGTGGTTAGCTAGGCAACTGGAACCCAACAGAAAACTGTTTCCTGACCACTTATCATTCATCCTTCATGGTGCATTGGTGGGTGCTGGTTCAATGTGGCACCCCTATGTGGTGTTTGCAAAAACAAGATTATTATATAATGTCCTTCTTATATTAATGTACCATATGGCTTGCCACCAAATTGCAAGTATTGGGATCTAAGGAAAGTTGTTATGCATGGACAATCAAAGTGACGGGAAATTTAGTCTTGTGGTTTCTACACACATGAATGATTTTGAAATGACCCTTTTCAACTTAACAAGTGACTCTGATGGGGTAAAATTGTTTCAAATTTCAGGACCCGTGGTTTGCTGAAGCATCTATCTATGAAGGAAGATAGTTTGTTTGTGTTGTTTTGTTTGTATGTATGAAATCCACCCAACCAGGACGCTTCAGATTGTGTTCTTGGTCTCTTTGGAAAGCTCTCAAGGAGGAGGGGTGCATCGGCTTGGTTTCATGGCGTTTGGACTTGCGGTGTAAAAGTTCTTGAATATCGAATGATTTCTTCATTGAAAAAAAATTATATAATAGCTGAAAATTTTGAAGGAATTGGAATGTGCCTTTAATGTTTTTGAAAATATTTTGATGAGAGGATTTAATGGAATTTATTTGGTAAGATTTGGATTCAAAATGTGTTAGATATTGATTTTGTAATGATTTTTGCCATTGAAAATTCAAATAAATTTGAAAAAACCAAGTTTTGGAAGGAAAAATTAGTTGAGGACGTGGTAACGCTTGGGCCAATGGCACAAGTCACATTAGTGGATATGAATGAGTCTTGCCTTGAAATAATATGTTGTTTAAAGGTTTGGGTTCAAGTTTTAGTTTAGGGTTTGGATTATAGTTTTTATTTTAGACTTTGGATTAGGGTTAATTTTATGGTTTGGGTGTCATAGTTTGGGATGGTTATGCCACAATCAACCTAGGCATGGAAGGCACGAGTTGGATAATAATGAATATCATAGACTAGGCAATATGCCCATGTTATATTCTACCTTAGTTTAGTTAGGAATAGTCATACTTTTAGAAGAGAAGATTTAGGAAACAATGTTGTCATGGTTTACAAACAACTATTCATCACTTGTGATTTAAGAAGGAGATTTTGAGTCATAAGGTAAATCAAGTTTGAAGGGGGTTCATGAAAGTGTGTAAAAGAGACCAAAGAAATTATAAAGGGAAAAAAAGATACAAGAGATCAAGCGAGATTGGAAATAGCAAGTCTAGCAATAGCGTATTTGCAATTCCAAAGATTTGCGCTATGCATTCTCAATAAGAATGCATGTTTGGATTTTTTGAAATGGGTGTGCATTCCCAACACTACTATGTCCATTGTTACCTATGTGAATGTAATCATACTAAGATTGTGAGTACTTTTGCGAGTTAGCCGATGAAGGCTTTGTTGAAGTTTTGACAACAACAAACATGGTTTTTTACAAGTTCTAACAAGATCTCTATTATAAAAAAAAAATTGAAGTTATTTTCTTGTTTTTAACTTTGTATTATGTAAGTCCAATCTATTGCCAAGCTTTTCCACATTACTAAGAGTTGGACAACCATGTTGCCAAAGTTTGAATCTCCATCTTTGAAAATGATGCAAACCATGTGGTCACTATTAAGAAGCAAACTTTGCATCACATTCATACATTACATGTGCAGGCTAGCTAAAATGGAAATGTTCTTCTATTTTGGAGTGTCATAAGCTTGATTCCTTTTACATACATTTAAAAATATATACTTGTTGCACTAAAAAAGTAATATATTGTAATTGTACAATAGGCTTAATGGCACAAGGAATTTCTACAAAGAGTTTATCTTAGTGTGTAGTGGTTATCCGAATTGATGTTTGTTGAAGATGCATGTGATCCATTACATGGATGTAATGTGTCAAGATTTAAAGAAACAATGCACAATTTGTCCACATAAGTCAATATGTTGTTGTAAGGAATTCATTTGGAGTTAAAAGTTAAAACCATCACACTATGACCACAAAATCCAATGTGAACTTTGTTGCTTTGGATTCATGTTGATTTAGATGTCACAAATCTTTGTTTAAGTTATTGCATGTATTAGTCTTTTTGTCAATATTTCAAAGAGGGATTGGATGCATGATATTCACTAGTTGGAATTTCCATGTTTCTTCAAATATCTAGTTTATAAATAATTGATGAAGTTATTAATAATCATGACTTTAGATAAAGCTTCAATAATATTTGCAATTTGTGTGATATATTTAAATATTAATTGGTGATTTGTTTTATATTTTTCATAATTAAAAAATATACATAGTGTCCTGAAAATGTAACATTATAAATTATATTAGATCAAAGCTACTTGTTTTGTGTGTTATCATGGAGGGTGTGTTAACTATTTGTCCAAACACACACACACATGCACCTTTGATCTATCCCAAGGCCTATAAACCAACCTCCCTTACACTTTACAAATGTACCTTCTATGGGTTGGAAAGACTTTTGGATCTTGCCATATTGAATTATTAGGTAAGGATATCATAGGCCAATTACTATGGGTATATTGACATTAAACAAATATTAAAATAATAATAATCTACAAGATCAATGTGAGTAACATCACTATTTCACTGAGTATAAATAACATTGTTAGTTAGTATAAGCAAATTCCAAGTGAGTTGAGAAGTGACCCATTGTTTGTATGAATATCTGGAATAACGACAAAGGAACATTCACCTTATTGATATGACAAGCAAATAACTATAGTCATCACATAGTTTGAAGTTGTGTTTTGAACCTTGTGACATTGTTGGTTAGTATACATGCAAATTACATGTCATGCATATTGTAGCACCTAGGCTAATTTGACACTATTTATATATTTTTTAAATAATTTAAATGTTGAATTTTTCAAAAAAGTTCAGAAATAGAATTTTGATGGAATAGTTGAGAATATATCATTTGTCAAATTTTGAAATCCTCAAAATTAATTAATTATTCGACAAACATGTGTCAAAGTGGTCAAGGTACTATGATATTGTATTGCCAACTAAATTAACATTGTCAAAAAATATTGATATGGTTGACATTAGTTTAATGTTGTTAGGCACTATTAGCATGAATTAACAATATCAAGCATTCATTACAAGGAAATATGGGCTTAATTCAATAATAATTTCACCCATTTTGTAGTTAAAATTCATGCAAATTTCTACAATGAATTTGTAATGGGAAATGTGAATGACAAGTTAATGATTAGCAAACTAGGATCATGTGTTATTGACCAAGTGGAGGTACATGGAGGGGGTTAACTAAAGGCATATTCAAGTTCTCCCATGAGACTAAAGGGGTTTTCTTTAGACCTCCATGAACCAAGTGTGGCGCATTGCTTGTGAGTAAAAAGGGTTGACCCTATTGTTAATGGACATTGGGGGGGGAGGGGGGGGTGATCATCGTCTACTTTCTTTTCCTTTTTGAAGGGGCATAAGCTTTCTATGGCTTTCCTTGAAGCTTTTTTTCTTTAGTATCTTTTTTCACAAAGCTTTCTTGGTTTTTGTTAACGTCTTCTAGATGACCTAGGGCAACCATGCCTAAAACTTGAACCCCCAATGACCAAGCTAGATGTAAGCAAATTCCATAGTGTCTTTTTTCCCATTTCCTTCAAGTTTTTGTGGTGTATGTGTTATAAGTATTGTTTGACCCTTGGAATTGGGGGTTTTTCCTTCTTTATTGACAACTATAAATAATGTATTCACTGTGTTATGTGTTTTTGCTATTATTCTAGTTGTTGTGTTGCATATACATAGATTGTGTTTACGAATGGAACACGTCCATTATGTGCAATGGTTGTGGTTCTATTGAAGGTATTGAGCTTGGTAAGAACTATGATTTTAGGGTCCACTTGAAGAGTAGGGAGGCTTGAGTGGAACCAAGAGGTTCTTGACATTTCACTCCCCTTCATCCTCCCCCAAAAACATTTTTTTGTTATCTTATGCATGTTGGGCAAATTTTATCAACAACTTGGGTTATTGTGCAAGGTGATGTATCTCCTTCTAAAACTTTCAAGCTACACATGTGTGTCTTTTATTGAGCTTGATGAGGTTGCAAGGTTTTTTTTACTTTGGTTTGAAGACCTTGAGATCAAACTACATGACCACTTTGTGGTGAAGGATGGCTGTCAAATTTTTGCATTAATTTGTTTGGAAACCCAAACTTTGACATGCCTTTTTTTTTAAAAAAATTTGCTCAAACCAAGCAAATAGAAACATGATCTTGAAGAATTTTGAAAGATCTATTCAAAAATAATAATTTAAAAAAATGATTAAAAAAAAATCAACCATGTTTCACAATTTTAAATTAATATTTTTTTCAAATTATTTTTGCTTAAATTGACATAGAATCTTATTAAGGTGCTTTAAAGAAAATTATAAATTCAAGGCCTTAGTTAAAAATTTGAAAATCTTACATTGGTTATAAAATTTATTCAATATTTAAAATTTATGATTAAACTATTATAATTTCTCTCATTTTAAACCATTTGTGCAATTAATGATGAATCACAATGAATTTAAAAAATCATTTGCATAATTTAAAAGTCAAGTTAAATTTTACTTAAAGAATTTTAACAAAAACATATTTGAAATGAAATCATCTATCATTAATTGTGTGGAGTGCAATGTGCATCACATGTAATGGGACAATGTTTAAATGTGTTGTTGTGCTCGTGTGAAATGCCATCCCATTATTTTCATTTGAATCACAATTTAGTGAAATGGAATCATGGAATTCACCCACATTTTATTGTAATGAATGTTGCCATTATTGGCATGAATTAACGCTCTTAGCTACATGGACAATGTTATTGACTATATGCAAGGTGGGCTTTTATTAGTGTCTACCACATTCAAAATAAAATATGAAAATTATTTTCCCATCCTTGTCCATAAACATAGAAGAACAAATAATATGTAGTGAAGTATCTATTAAATGTGACCACATGGGCCAACCAAAGGCAATCATATTTTTCTATTGACTTTTTTCGAGAACCTTATTTAACATGCAATTTTACAAGTCCAAACTCTTGTTCACATCATGCAAAGGATGTACAATTTATGTGTACATGTCATTATAGCCAACATAGTTAGTCGAATGTTCTTATTACATGGAATCATTAATCACATTTGATAATTATCAATGTATACATTTTGAAAAAACAGAAATAAAATTTGTCCTAGTTTTGATGGCATGCATGGACATATTTGTTAGACAACATTAGTTAGATTAATGTATAGATATATTGAGAACACATCTACACACATACATGATGGGTCGTTACTACAAAACACATATCCATTTCAGAATGATTTTGTTTTCAATTGTGGATAATTTTCTATATTTGAATAGGATATGATATTTGATTACAAACTTAAAAATAAAGTCATAATAGATTTGAGGACTTGTAGCTCCAAATTTGATTTACATGCACAAGCCTCTAATCAACATCCATGAAAACAATAATTAGTTTTCTACTTCTTTGGATGGTAGTCTTTAAGTTAACGAGGGCTTTGAATCATGAAATGTGTGTACCATATACTCAAGTGATTTTCACTTATTTGCACCTCCTTGATGTTGACTACAACCTCAAATTTGTCACCATTGATTTGCATATAATAGATAATTATATATTGGAGGATCTTAAGGAACAAAAGCAAATTCATACATCAATTCACATAGAATGGATAACTGCATTTTGGGGGACAAGTTGGCATGATGAACATTGTCAAACACATGTAATATTTTGAATTATAACTTATGCATTCCTTATCACCTTCATCTTTCCATTGCAAGGGTTTAACATCATGATCAAATTGGTTGCAAAGTCTGTCAAAACCCATCACATGTCATGCATGATTCTCTTGTCATGCTTTGCTTTGCAATTGGTGTGATAGCTTTAAGAAGATATAATAAGATTAATTTTCAAAACAAGTGTTTTGCTAATTGATTGTTCATTTTATATGTTCATTAATGTAAACAATGAGAAGGTCATAATGATGGTTAACATCTGTTTATCCCAATCATATTGATCATCAACTAAAAAAAATTGTTCATTCATACATTTGATATAGACTCTAGAATTACAAATTAACATGATGCACATTAAGGTTTGTTAAATGATATTGGTGGTAAATTTTGATTTGGAAATTTAAAAAATTTCTTAAGCTTGAGGCGTGTTCCCAAACTCTTTTGGGTGAAAAAGTTTTGGTATGACTAAAACAAATTGAAACACTTCAAATGTATTATTTTGTCACCCAACAATGTTAGGAATTTTAGTTTTAATGCATTTAGTCAAGTTTAAATTATGCTTAAGCTAAAACATTGGGTTAAGAATTGCTATAAATGGGTTTAGTGTGAATGTAGTTCAAGTTATTTTATGTTTGAGGAATATCACCTTTGTTTCATGCTTTGGGGTCTCAATTCCAAATCATGTGTGTCATGCAAGAAAGTGGAAATTGTTGATGTTTAAGGGAAAAGCATTAACATTGTTGTGTGAGCTCCAACCAATGCACAAAGATATAAGAAACCAAGCTCATAGTGACCTTACCCACCATGAAGCAAAGCAAAGGGAGTGTGGTAGAACTTGAAATTCTACCATCTTTGTGGTTGACATTGATTCATATAACCAAAATAAACAAATAAATGGTGGGGGGAGTTGTTGCATTTGAATCGTTCAAATTGGGTGGCAATGCACATTGTTAATACATAGCCCTAACATGAAGAACACATCTATAGGCTTCACATGAAGCTTGCACAAATAAAGTCCAAACAAGTGCTTGAGTAAGAGCTTGTGTAAAGCTTATGCTTGTATAACACTTGTCATGGTTGTGCATATGTTTTTTCTAACGGTCATCATATTTGTGTTTTTTGTTGAAAAATGTTGAAGTCTTGCGCAAAAATAACAATGGTAATAGTAGAAATTGTGTCAACATAAATGTGAGCACAAGTTCAAACCTCTATCATCAATGAGTTTGAACTCACTTTTAAATGTGGGAGGTTTAGAGTATGAATTGAAGTACACATGCTCTAACATTGGTTGGGAATTTAAGGTGAGGTTTGAACTTAATCAATAAATGTCTTACCATATATATTTTTAAATTTTCATTTATTTGGTTTTATTCTCAATTTTTCATGTGGGCAAAAGTTCATCCATCCAATAGACAAATAATGTGTTAGTGAATGGACATTTGGCTTAATCACCAAACACCCTTACAACATTGCACCATTGATAGGTCTCACCTAATATTTTTTCCTTTGTTCATTTTGGATTGCAACAAATGGAAGTTGAATTGATTAATCTAATTCATAATCCACTCCATGGGTGATTCCACAAAATGAAATTTCATATCTCGGCATTTATTTGATATGTGATTGCTTATAAAGGTGACTTGAGCTTACTTACTAGAGTAGTAATGTGTGTGAATGGTGGTCTTGTGGTCACTTTCACGTTTTCTTCCTTTTCTTTTTAACTTTGTCACCACATCTTCGAAGGTTTTTTTGTTCATATTTCACTTGTTATTTCAATTCAAGCAACAAAATTCAATGGTGACATGCTTCATTATTAGCACATTGATATCAACAAAAATATTCCTTTCAAGTCTTGATGTCATAGTGCTTCAAGTCACTTATGAAGTTTTTTTGGTAAAATCATCATTGCATCTTTAAATTCTTTCATAGTTTTGGAAGCCTCATTCTTCAATTAACTTAATTTGAAAATAAAATATATAATATGTCTTTTGTAAAAGTTATTTCACTTGAGGACATCTATCACACTCATGCATGATGTTCTCATGTTATATATCTATTTTCATATGGATGTAAGTTCAAATTTTCAAAGAGTTTGGGAAGGAAATTAAGCCAATCTTCATATGTTTTAAACTTAGTACCAACACTTGAGTTCTTTTATATTTTGTTGAAGACATTTCAAAGTCCCACTATTTGCTTTTTTTGGTAAAACATCAAAATCAACATATTAACACACCATGTTGCAATATTTTCAATGTAACTTAAATCATAAAATTGGGGTTTTTAAAACAAATTGCCTCTCCTTATTCTACCTTTCACCTTTGTAACATCACTTTAAAACCTCTCATCGCATGGATTAGGAAACTACCTATGCCAATAATGGTCTAGAAGCAAAATTGGCCTTATCCTCATGATGTCATTCTCTAAAAGAACTAATTATTTCTAATGTTGCATCAATTTTACACATATACCCATTTTGGAAAATAGGAAGTACAATATCACGAGCATTATACCTATGTATGTATTCCATGATCACTCCACATGACATGGACAAGTTATTTATATTACTTTCATTAGGAGTTGCCTCCTTGTTGATCCATGTGATGACATTTTGTTCATAAATACTGTTTTTGCACTTTGTTTTGCAAATTCAAACTTAGGTTTTCTTTTTTGCCTATGTAATTGGAAACAACCACAATTATTAATTCATTCGTAGCTAGACCATTTTCAATATACACTTTCAAACAAATGAAATTGGTCTACAAACTACACATGGTGGAGAAGGTGTTAGTCTTCTTTTGGAAGCTAGGAGCCCAAGGAGCAATGTTTCTTTTACTTGCAAATTTTTATTTAAAAAATATGATTTGGACTTGTGCAAAGGATTTTCCATGAAAAATGGTCAAAATTCACCAAAATTTGAAGAAACATGATTCCACACGACCAATTTTTTATGATAAGTTTTAGTAGGTAGCCAAGAATATAAAGAGATTTTGTTGTTATTCTATTTTCATATCTAGTATGTAGCTAAATTTGGCTTTAAAATTTCTACATTATTGTCACTTTGATTACATTACAAAATCCAAAAAAGAAATCTTGCCACAGAGTCGAATGCATCACCTTGAATTGTCATTGATGTCAAACTTTGGCCTATTAAACTTGCCATTAATCAACATTTACGCTTTCTTTAAAATCATGTATCAAAAACTTCAAGTATCTAGATTTCCCACCATTCTTATGAACATAAAAATTTGGGTCCCTTAAATGGAACCAACAAAGTGAAACTTGGACAAGATTATGGGACCAAGACTAGGTATTCTACTATGCAACCATGAAATTTTATGTTGTACTATCAAAACATTCATCCACACTTGTGCAACTATGTTAGGTTATATACTATGCAATAGAAAGGTTATTACACACCTTCCTAACACAATATTTTATGAATTAAGTTCAAAGATGTAAGAACACTCCCAAGGTTCTTTTTCTACGTCAACACACTAATTTGCAACACCATAATGCAATACACACAATGAACCATGTGTCCATAACATAATGAAACTTAAACTACTAGTGTGGTCCTAGTTTGCATGCTTCACATACAAGGTTTTTCCCCCTTTTTTCAAATTGTTATTATAAAATATTGACAATGTTAAGGTCCCGAATATAGAAAATTTGTCAAATTTATACTAGGAAAACAAAAAAAGTCCCAAGTTTTTGTTGAAAAAAAAACAAAATTTGTTTCAAAAAAAACATTGTTCGCATATGAACCTGATCCAAAAGTAAGGAGGAGTCTATAATACAAATATACCACAATAATACATCTACATAACAATTGAATCTATGATATAGCAAATTACATAAAATTCATAAATGAGTTAAGTTTGAAATCTTAACATCCTATTCATCCACATCCAATGAGTCATGAACTTGCATGAATCATCATCCCAAATTTACATAAATCATACACAAAAAAATTGTTTTAGTAAGTTTCATGAAAAAAGTTCAAGTTCTAGAAAGAATTAGTAGTTTTTTTTTTGTTTGGCTCTAGTGCACTATATTGTGAATGCTACAACTATCTATAGGATGTGGATTTTAAGGACCTTATAGGCTTTGCATGTACATTGTAAACATCTTAGAAGAGTTTATTGTATAGCTTCCTCTTGTAGAAGTATAAAGTATCATAGCTTGTGATAGATTTCGACAATATGGAATGTGATTTCAACTATTTCAAATTTTGCATGTTTTGAACAATAAACATAGAAATTTAAATTCTTTACCAAATTAGATTCTCATGGACCCATTTCCTCACTTGTGAGGAAAGCTACCTAAAGGCTAAACCTTAGCTAGCTTAATTCCCTACTCCAGTGTAGTAGGTGGAGTTTAATCATTTAATCAATCTTGTTTGTTGAAGAGTAATGGATTAGATGTTGCTAATTGGGTTGCTCAACATAAAATTTCTTTTCAAGCACCTAATTACATATGAGTGTTCATTCATTGTAGTTTAATGTGACGTATAGCTTGTAAAAACCAAAAGAAAGGGAGAAAATTAATCCCTCTTGTGGTAGGAAGTTATCTCACCCGTAACCCTTCTAATGTCACTCGCATGCAAATTGTGAAATCTCATAATAATGGGAGGTCTAGAACAAGGATCACCCACCAATGCAATCTTCCTTTCTATAATAGAAGTTAAAGCATGTTGAAGAGCAATACTAACAAGCTACTTAAAAAATTTAATGCAAAAATACAAGGAAAAATGACCTTCCAACCATTTATCATAAAAAAAATGGGCACACTCCCTAATGAAACAATCCATGTCATGCCTAGGTGCACCATGCACCTCCATGGCCATTAAAATAAAGTGATGCCTCTCATGAAACCCTTTATATTTGTGGATTTTAATAATGGCGTTAAGTTCCACAACTACACTTGCTAATTGACTAATGACACTCGAAGCCACCATCTCTTGTGTCACGTTAATAACCACCACATCAGCAACAAATACTTGGTCCTCTTGGGTCATCTAGAAATTGACTCATAATAAAACTCTTGATGTAAAGATGTACCATTTTTTTTCCATACAGCATGCCCATTTTTTTTAGTGAGGGCATACATGATATTTTGAATGGTGTCACATGTGATTATCTTCTGACCTCCAAATAAGCAACGAATTAAGTGTGTGCCAAATGTTTCCAACTTGTGTCCACACACACGTGAGAAGATTAGATGTTAAGGGTTAAATCAAATCGAAACGAAAATGCAATGCTAAAGTGAAAATAAAATGTGCGATGTGAAATGAACAAATAGATGGTGTAATAACCAACCATAGCCTTGCCCCCTTCTTCAAATAAAAATGAATATAGGCTATGGATGTTGAAAAAATGGAGTCATCCTTCAAGATACACCTGAGGGATGTGTCGTGGTAGATGTCCATAAAAAATGTTTGTAGACCTAAGGTGTTGGTAATCACTAGACTCTCAAAAGAAGGGTGCATCTCCCTATCTATAAGAGATAATAATAATAGTTTCAAAATAGATATATTGTAATATTCTTCTTTTGGGTTGATTATATAGGTTACAAGAATAGAACTTAAAGCAAAGGATATGGGATAAAGTGAAGTGTTATTAGGAGTGTGTTGGGGAACACATTGGAAGTTTGAGAAACATGTTGAAAATTGGATAAAAACACATTGGGAACAAATAAAAAATCCACTTTCCCCAAAAGGAAAAAATTGGACCCCTTGGTGGATTTTGGCTCAACTCATTGGTTATTAAGAATTTATATGTATTTTTTGTACCATTTTTTACTTAGGTTAATGGTAAGTGCACAAATTGTGTAACATAGTATTACATTCAATTCATTCTAACCCATGTTTATTGAAATTTGGGCATTGAATAACTAAGATGTAAACTTTTGTTATGAAGCTTGGTTGCATGAATGCTTCACTTACTACTTTTTAAAAATAGTTTTGCCATTACTTCACGCAAGAAATAATTATGAGCCATACTGACACAACCATGTGCGGTAGTCTCAAATTTTAAGAGTTGCATAAGGGTTATTTGAGTGTGGTAAGGTTATTAGGGGCTTTTAACAACTTCATAAAGAACGATGAATGCGCTTGGTGCGTGGAGGGGTTGTTTTTTTTTCTAAAATGCGATATTGGTGAATAAGGTGTTGGGTTAATTCTTTTCTTCAACAAAAAGATGGTAACCATAGTTTTAAAAACTCTATTACGTAATTAAGGGTGAGAAATCTCTAGAGGGTTGGAGGTAGAAGTAGACACTAGAATTTGCGGTGTTTAGCACAACATTGGTCTTCTTTTAGTATTTAATGAGTAGCAAGGGTGTTTGAATTCATGAAGCAATTGAAGGGGTGTTAATGAAAGGTCGAATAGAAATAGAATAATCTTCAAGTCGTATGAACATAAGATTAATTCGAGACAACTTAACGATTAAATAGATAGTTTGATAGTATGTCAATGGTAATAAATATTTCACAATGATTGAAACATTTATTTAGATTATGAATAAGCTCAACAAGGAGCTGCAAATACATGTTAAATCCTGGGCTATGCCATAATGATAGTTCATAACTGCAGGAAATTTAGGATGCGTCAAATGGCACGAACTAGGTAGTCTGCTTTGTTATTAAGAAGTAGTCGACGAATTGGACCGCGCAACCAATGATAACGTCCAATGCCAAGAATTGAAGGCCATGCGAAAATAAAAGTATTTTCAATTTCGTAACAATTTTCACAGACGATTTTAGGTTTGTCACTAAAAATGGGGTCGACTTGCAACAAGATCACTAGGGTGCGAGAGTTCGGAGAAATACGATAGGAACATGCTCGAAGGGGTTCAACTTCAAAACGAACACACACCTTTCAAGGTTTGGGTTCTTCATTGCGAGGATGTTGCGTTAGGGTTAGATCTAAAAATGATTTTGGAAGTAGTTTTTCATTTACTAATGCAGCTTGGGGTTCGTAAGATATGACCATGTGCGATGCCATAATTTCAAGGATAGGAAAAAGGTTAGATTTTCAATCAAAATCAAATTGATACTGAAGGTGTGAAAGATTTGTTACATTGAGATGCGCGGTCGTAATTTATAGATAAAAAAAAGGAAGGAATGGCATGAATAATTGCGTAGAATCATGGTAAAGTAAAACCTTAAGGTCAAAGGAAAAAATTGAAGGTTTAAGTAAAGTTTGTTGGGGGGAACGTGGTAAAAGGTGAAAAGGTGTTTTTCCTTCACCTTCCATTGGCCACCAAACATTGGAACATTCCATTGGCCACCAAGCTTGGAACGTTCCATTGGCCACTAAGCTTTGGATCTACCTTCACCTCCCTTTTCCTTCTCTTTAAAAGGTGGACTCGGATCATTGGGGGCTTTATTTTTCCCTGGACATAATTTTCAATTCAATCTTGAATATTTGTTCCCATATGCTTCTTGAAAAGGAAAATAATGATTAGTCTTGGTAGATGGGAAAAGGAAGGAAAATAGAATGAAAATCTTGTAATAGTTTTGAAGGAATGGAAATGAGTAGTGATAATGTTGGGAGGTTGAAACTTTAGAGAAATCTCACAATCCCTTTCAGGTTTGGAAGCGTAACTTATTACTGGTTTAGCTACAGAGCTTAGGATTTGGTAGCAAATTGTGCCTTGTAGTTATCTTTCTAATGAGCTAAGGCAAGTCAAATTTGAATAACCGATGTGTTAGAAATGATATTTCAAATGACTAATGGTCTGTAGTCAAGTTGAACCAATTGCCTTCGTAATACCCTTTCGGGTTTGGTAGGATAACTCCTTACTGATTTAGCTACAGATCTTAAAATTTTGTAGCATGGTGCGCCCTTATAGTTAACTTCCTAGTGAGTTAAGGCAAACCAAATTTGAATAATTTATATGTTAAAAATAATATTTCAAGTGATTGGTGGTTTGTAACCAAGTTGAATTTATCACCTTTGTAAAACCCTCTCGGGTATTGTAGCATAACTTCTTGCTGGTTTAGCTGCAGAGCTTAAGATTTGGTAGTAAGGTGCACCTTGTAGTTAACTTTCTAATGAGCTAAGGTAAGCCGAATTTGAATAACCTATGTGTTAGAAACAATAGTTTCAAATGACTAATGGTCTGCAGTTAAATTGAACATGATGTTGAATCCTCAAACGTTGGTTTAAATGAATGACAATTTGACATAAAGTTATAGGATGTGAAATGTTTGAGCTTGAAAAATATATCTATCAGTTCTAATCGTAAATGATGCATAAGAAGCAAGTTATTTATTTTCAATTACAAACACAATTTAACATTTAAAAATATACTTGCATTTTTCATTCACCGGTAGCATTTATGCTTTCAAGTATAATCACCTTGTAAAACCGGGAGTAGAGGGACGGAAAGTCGCCTCACAATAACCCCCTTCAAATTGGTGCATTCCAAATGGACCAATCTTGTTCATACGGTTATCAAACATTCAACAATTTTTTTATCTTGTTCTTTAGTCTATATTCTTCAAATTCAACGGTGCATTTCTTTCATCTTTGAATATGTGCATAGATCCATGAAAAAATATGTTCAAGACTCTTTTGGTAATGAAAATTATTTCCCAAAAGCTTAGGCATTATAGGAGTTAAACAACATTCAATTTTGCACATTTTTTTAGGACAATCAAATTGAGGGTAAATGGAGCTTTAGAGGATCAAATTAGGGCCCAAAGACAAGTTAATTTGAAGGATACAATTATTATGTCCAAAAAAAAAGTAATTTTTAATGGCAAGTTGGTCCATAATTAATGGGGGTGATGGCTTTTGCAATCTCAAATACCCATAGTAGTAGTACCTTTACCATTTTGTCATCTTCTTGATGAATATTTATTTATTCATAAATATTTCAACATTTATAGAAAATAATTTAATTACTATGGGAATGGTAAAGATACTGTTGTAACCTAGATTTGCTTATTTACCTTGTCCCTGCACCCCATTACAAATTTTACCCCACCCCAAAAGAACTTGTTCCTGATTTTCCTTTCTTTTTTAGGGCAAATTGTGTGACAGGATTTTCCTCAGTTTTGAGCACTGCCTGTGAGGGACTATATGAGTGTTAGGTGGGTTTATTAAATTTATCTATCAGGCAAAAAAGGATAAATATATATATATATTTAAAAATCAGCCAAGTGAAGAAGGTATATAGGCTTCAAAAACTTTCCAAACTGGGCAAGGGTATAAATCTTTGCAAAGTTATCAATCTAGATAAAAAGTGTAAAGGCATTTATGAGGACCATTAATTTACATACCATGAAGCATACATGATTTGATTAAATGTAGGGTAAAAACATACTTGCACAAGTATGATGACAGATTTTCAAAAGTGAAGAAAGACAATTTACTTGCATAATTGGCATTGCAAACATCAACATGCAAAATTTCAAACATCCTGTCAATAGAAATAACGAAGTTATGATTGAATTCAATCAATAGCATTAAAAAGGTTTTATGTTCAAAAACAAATTACAATAAAAATGATAATAAAATCCAAAGGGGTTCCAAAAACATATGATAATTTTTTGTTGTTGAAGGTAAATAATATCATTAATAAAATAAAATCCCAAAAGAAAATGTATTTAATTGTTGGTCTCCATTATTCAAACAAATACATCGTAACCATATGCATTGCAAAATTTGGACATGCATATATGCTCTATACTATTGTGACATATACCTTTCGTTATGCAATGCAAAACAATTACCCCTCCCTAGGTAAGGACAAAACTCAACTATATACTAGTTGGGTAAAATAAAGACAAGAGAAGTCTAAAATACATATTAATTGTGTAAGGTAATTCAAAGGGTAACCAAAAAGGTTTTATCCTCTGGGTAATGTACATATTTACCATGTTATGTACTCATGAATATATATCAAGGTAAAAATATTAACACTAGACATTACACATGTAAAAAATAGCTTCACTAACGCCTTGCACGATATCTTTTTGATGAAATATAATCAAATTTATGCCAATTTGAGATAATAAATTGACTTTGGAGCAATATACCCTTATTTAGGGCCAATTCTAGCACATATTTGCTGAATAATTAATTAAATTCTAAGATTTTTTAAATTTTTAAATCTTCATTTTCCTTTGTGAAAAAATGTTGTTGTTTTGAGAATAGTAAAAATAGACCACTAATGTACAATATAAAAAAATTCAAGTTGACGGGTGTTGTCGATAGAAGTAGGGCCAACATGGGTTGGTCATATGAAGGGAATTATGAAGTTAGTAATTCCCTCTCGAAGAGGAGCTTCTGGGTGCATCAGATAGCAAAATTTCTGTCCCACAGCCTGGGAAGAAAATTTCCCACCCATTCTAGTGTAGTTTTTTCTGTACAAGAACTTTACATTAGACGGAAATTGTTCCTTGGACTTTATCGGTTTGATGGTAGTAGTAGAGGGCCCAAGGGCCAGCTTCAACACATGTTTGTCGAATAATTAATTAATTAATTTGGAAGATTTCATGTGTTGAGAAAATAAAATATTATACCCAGATTTTATTTTTTCCTTTACAAAAAAAAAATTCTTTGAAAAAAACAAAAATTTTGAATTGTTTTCCAACGTGTTTACAAATAATATATACTTAGTGTTGAAGCTGCCGGGGGGTGGGTACTATGGTACACACTGGAGAGCGGGCAACAGGCCGCCCTTTCTTCTAGCACCGGGTTTGTTGCCGGAAGAACATTTGTTTGTTTGTTTGTTTGTTGTGTGTCAGGAGGGTGGGGTAACACGCATCACATGACAAAAGTTTTTTTTATAATGCAGGGGCCTGCACGGAACAAATATCTCATTCTTGGCCCACCAACCAGATCACCTTGTTACAACCCCGTGTGTTTACCAAATCCCGGATACACAGGATCCGGGGGCCCCGAATCATGGTGAACTAGCCTTTTCCAATTTGTACTCTTGCTGTTTTTGGATCCAGTTTCTGGCTCGGCTACACAATACATTATGTAGTTGTGGGTGCCTCAAGGGAAAAACAGATAACAATAATAAAATAATTTATGTGTAGGGTAAAGCCCCCCCCCCCCCCCCCCCCCCCCCCGGGGGGGGGGCCTTCAAAAGGACCCGGGGGGGGGGGGGCCCACACGGGGGGGGGGGGGGGGGGGGACGGGGGGGGGGGGGGGGA
>Ga0116231_10002861_pt1 | contig 35967 bp, 27 predicted proteins | sample S1TSphgellanicum_2_FD_89695 | JGI IMG/M metagenome (GOLD analysis project Ga0116231, IMG submission 89695) | Host-associated microbial communities from peat moss isolated from Minnesota, USA - S1T2_Fd - Sphagnum magellanicum MG | ecosystem: Host-associated > Plants > Peat moss > Unclassified...
CTTCCCCTTTTTTTTTTTGTGTGAACTTTTTTAAGTCCCCTCATAAAAAAATGAATTTATGAGTTTTTTTTTTTTTTTTTTTCAAAAAAAAAAAAAAAAAGTGAGATTCATATGTTGTTTAGGGAGATTCTTGGGATGCCAAACACTCATAGGTTAAAACTTTTGAATGGTTTAGATGGCAAGTTCTAAATGGTGAGGTGTAAGATCTACACATAAATGAGGAAAGGGCAAAGAGAAATTGCAAGAACTATTAAACTTGACAACCTTCAAAAACAAAATAGTGTGAAGAAATCTAAAATTACTAGACCTAGTGTGGCAATTTGAGATTTTAAGTCAATTCATTTAATCAGCATGGCAAAAATAAGCAAACAAATTGGTGTAATGAAGAAAATTTGTGATTGATTTAAGTGCATGAATTGAAGGAAGGTAATTGATATGGTTTGTCACCATTTTTCATATTTTACAACAAGGGAAGCAAATGATAAATTATGAATTCATATTTGTATTGTATGAGTTTCTTAAAGCTTAAGACATTCCATGCAAGCATTGGGTTGAAAGTTGGATTATGGTAGAGCCTATTTGGAAACAACTAGGTGGTTCACAATCCAAATTATTCCTTTCAAAAAAATTCACAACCTTGAAAATTATTGTGTTATATGCATTTTGCAATATTTTGTTGAGTTTATTTTTTTTACAAATTTTATTAAGTCAAATTTTTAAAATCTTAAAAGCCTTTAAAATTTGATTTCTCTTTCAAAGTCTTATGTTTGTGTGAGAAAGGAAAGGGGATTTTTTGGTGTGGCTTTGAATAGTCTTGCATCGATTTTTTTAAAATCAAATTTAGGAGGTCATTACCTTTTGAAAGTGAATTTTCTTTCCTAGGAGTATTTGCAAGGCTTATTATGTCACAATAGTTACAAAGATTTTTTTTGAAATGACTTATTATGAAACAACTTAGTAGGCCTTTGGTTTTTAAAAAAATTGCAGACTTAAATGCAATTGAATTTTCTTTTATTTTTCAATTTGGGTGATCAATTTTTGAATATATGTTGAAATGTGGTGTTTGTTTCATGTTTGTAAACATTGAACCTAGGTCCCAAATTATAATTTTTGCAAAATTTATGTTATGATATATAATATTCATATCAATTAAAACTAATGAAAACTTTTTATAACTTGTCTTTTTGGAATTTTTTGAACCAATGATTATAAATGGTCAATTATGTTTTGAATTGTTATCAACTCATCACTTTGTTAATGTGGTTGTTTTGAAGTTACATTATTCATTGATTTGTACAAAATTAGATTTGGTTATGAAAGAAATTTTTTCAATGAAGGGCTTCGTTATAGCTATATTATCTTATATCTTTTATATCACTTTTCCAATTGACCACCAGGGTTATTTAGGAATTTGTTTGTGAAGCATCAAACTTTTTTAAAAATTAATTGATATTTATACAATTTTCAAACATCATGAACTAACCTTGTACCATTTTGGGTGTGGAGCAAAAAAATGTCACCTAGCAATGTGGATGTTACACAAAATTTGCAATTTTAAAACTTGCAAGTTTCAAAACTTGTTACACTTTTAGTTTGAAACAAAATATTGAGCTAATTAACTTTTTTTCATTAAATAGTCAATTGCAATTTTCCTTGTGTAGCTAAGGCCATTATAGATTGACTAATAATATGTATTTTCAATTGTTTTTTAAATGAAAAAAATTTAAAGTTCATAATTTATTCTTTGTTTTTCTTTGAACTTCTATCCTTACCAAAGCTAATCTACAATTGTCAACCACATCCCTATGCCTAAATTCCATCATATTTCCATAATTAAATTAATGTTGCTTTATTCAAACCTTAAGTTTCATCCCTTCTAATTGGTTGTCCTTTCATCCCCATGACAAATTCCTTATTCATGATCATATCAACACCTTCCACCATTTGGATTACAACCCAATTTTTGTCACAACAACTTTTACCCAATTTCACATTCAAAACCAACAATCCTTGAAAAGTTCCTTATTGATTCACAATTTTATTTAATAATTCAGAATTGAATTTGTGACCTTGCATGACAACATCCATACTTATGTTGTTTTACAACTTGATAAAATCATAATGCATTTATTGTTTGTATCTTTCAAATATACCACATGCAGTGTTTGGACATTTTAATACTTGGCCTTATATTAACATAGCTTTTAGAGTTTTATCTATTCCTAAATTTGAAATTTCAATTTTTTTGAAATTGTTTCATATGAAAGACCTTTCAATTTGTGAAAATATTTTTATGGCAACTTTAAAACATAATGTCATTGTGCATATTAGGTTTACAATAAATAATGTCCATTTAAAGATAAAATGGTCATTTGTACATATTTACTAAATATTTGAACCAATGAAATATTCAAATAAAGGGAAAGTAATTTAATTTATCTTAGCTACAAAATAAAATAAATTCCTTATCATGGATTTTTGAGAAACATTTTAGAAAAGATGTATGAAATATTTGACCATAGAAGAAAATTATAAAGAAATTCCTTTTGAGGTTTTTGCCCCATTTGTCCCCAAACCAAACCAAACCAATTTTTCTTGAAATTACAAAACCAAAATGGCTATGGACTTTGATATTATAAAAGGTTGTAGATTTAAATGACATATATTTAGGAGCAATTTCTTCAAATGTGAATAATGGCTATTACATCAATTGAAATATGTAAGCATAAAGAGGAAACCATGATGTGCTTGAATTCAAGCTTGGAAATTGATGTTTAATGTCAACAAAGTAACGTACACTACATGTGTTTGTAAATTTTGTGAAAGTGCACAAGTTTGGTTCAATAAAGGAATTGGGATATTTTATTTAGCTTCAACTTTGAATGCACGCAATGGCAAAAGTAGCATGGGAAAGGGCTAGTTGTGAGTTCATTGGATGTGATATTGTGTTTGTATTTAACATTGTCACAATAGCTAGCCTTTTTAAATCATGATCACAACAACCATGAAGATGGCATGATCATTGAAGATGGTTGTCAATGGTTTGGTTTGAATAGGATGCATGCAAAATATTATGTTGTGTTAGTTTCACGATATATCCATTTTTTTAAAGTGAAAGGGAACTAAAATAAAAGCAAGAAAAATGATTTTTTTTTCCAAATTTGGAAATGTAATTTCTATCTACTTGAGATATGCTAAACTAGATCTTGGTTTGTCAAATGTCAATTGTGTTCACGAGCCAAAAATTTCTTTACGAATGGTAAGATAGCCTCAATTCAATGGCAAAAACACAACTTTTCATACCAAATTTAGTTCGTTATTGCAAAATACATTTTTAATATAAACACACAAGTAGTTTCCCAATCAAGCACAACATGATTGGCTTTTTCCACTTGATTAGGTTATTGATTCCATTTTGTCCACCTTACTAATGTTGTTTTTTTGGTTGATTTTTTTTTTTTCAAAAGTGCAAATAAATGAATGAGTGTTTTTGGGGTTTCTAATTGTCAAATTTTGTAAATTTTTTTAATTCTAAAAAATCGATAGCTTTTTAACAATATAGAAGGATCCTCAAACATTTTCCTTTCATATTTTACTTATACTAAATTTGGCTAAATCATCTTAAGGATGATTACAATTTGCCATAAATATTTGCCTCATGTTTGACCCTTTTACCCAAGTGGGTTCTATTGACCAGTTGACATAATGAGCTTTAGTAGGGCTAGGTGGAGACCAGGTCTTGATTTACCCTTTGGGCCATCAACTTGAAGTTGAGGTGAGTAACAAAATCATGAGAAAATTAATGAAACAATTTTGGAATCTTGGAACACCATTGGAGGAACATGTGAACATGAATCGAAGATGCCCAAACATTCCATGGCTTGTGAGGCTTACAATTGCTCAACAAAAAGCATAATCGATGCCCATCACAAGGAAAAGGTTGACACTTTTGAGCACCCATAGGCCAAGATGTAAACCAATGGAGTTATAGTTTGTTTTAAAATAGTCATAAACTTTCATTTTAACATGGACCATGACTTATTTAGTGAATCCAAGTTTGAGCACTTTAGTCTTAGTTTGATAAAATATGCATAAAATGCACAAGAGAAGAAGTAGGGAATATTTTCTATTTTTATTAATTTTACTATGTAAGTAACATGGTGAACAAGTTCCCATCATAAAATATTGTGATAAGGTATTTGGAAACAAATTCCCAACCTTTCGATTACATTGAGTTCTAATCCCAAAATTAATGGTCATTCAAGTGGAGAAATAAAAACTTAGATACAATTTCTTAGTTTTACTTTATATCTAGAAAATCACATAATTTGCTTAATGACAACATGTTATTGTTACAAAAAATTCCTATATCAAATGGTGGCTTATGAGAGGCCTAGTATGCATGAATAGATCTTTTAAGGAAACATGGTGGCCAACAAGCATTTGCCATAATATGACATATCATTTTGATAATAGATTTTCAATTTTCTTTGATGCACCACAACCATGTATTAAGTTTTTTTATGCAGAGGGAAGAATTTCTTTCTCAATCTTTGGAATTGAGTTTTACTAACAAACAAATTCCATGTGGTTAGTCTATTGGACAGCTTTCCTAATATGTATGGATGCACACAAATGCAAGGTTTGCGCATCAAAACAAACATGTCATGGGAATTAGGGGAAGCCACAAAAAGAAGGATATAAGATCACAAGAGTGACCAACTAAATCTAAAGAAGACCCACAAGAGAGATCAGCTACATCACAAGGAAATCATGGAGCTGAAATCCTAAATCTAAAATCACAATTTTGTGCCAAAAATCCAATCTCATGTGAACCTTTTGGGACAACCATCTCACACCCCACCAAATGCACACACTTGGAACTCCTTAGTTATTTTTTGGGTGCAAATAAATTGGCCCTCCCTTGTTGTGCACCCAAGTCACAATGGGGATGATGAATTGCTCCTAAAGAACAAGGCATTCTCCTCAAAAGAAAATGCAATGGAGAAAGAGAAGGTAGGTTGTGATGGGGGGGGGGGAGAGAGGGTAGTTCTAGCTTCAACCCTTATATGCAAAGAGCACACTTTTCTTCTGGGGGTGGCAAAGAAGGAACTTAATTGGTCATTGCAGAAAGAAAGGAACACAAAGAGCACTTAAGAACTTTTGGAACAAGTAGAACTAGGCGGTAGTATATATAATAACCTAACCTCCCCCCCCCTTTCCAACAGATCATTGGTGAATCTCTCTTTCCTTCCCACAAAGATGATTGCACCCATGCTGCTCTAATAGTAAGTTGTACACTTGTCCTTAAAGTGGTATTGTACCAACATTGTGTTGCCCCCAAAAATCATGAGTAACTTATTTTTTTCCAACACGCATTCACACAAAATGTATTCATCCATTCATCCAACATCTATTCATTCATTCATCCAACATCCATCCATCCATCCATCCATTTATTCACCCATTCATCCAACATCCAACTATCCATTCATTCACCCATTCATCCATTCATCCATCCATTCTTTGAACCAATTTGTCCATCTTATCATTACTCCTCTTTTTGAAAAGAAATAGGCCAAGCTTCACCATCTCCAAAACACATAATCACAAACCGAAGTATTTTTCATGCAAAATTTGTTCTAATTTGGATACTTGGGTGTTTTTTCACTTTTTCGCCCTCTTTTCTTCTCTTATGTTTTGTTGGGTGGATATTTGAGTTTTTAAGAATTAAGAACTTGACAAAAAAAAAAGAAGAAATAGGGGAAAAAATAGAAAATAGAAAATAAAAATTTCATTTGGACAAAGAGATAGATAATATAATTGATTTTATTATGAAATTAAATATGGACACATACATACATACATACAAATATGTATGTTTTTGATAAAAAGAGAATATGTACATGTTTACGCCACATGTGATTAGGGTTTGGTGGAAATGTAGGGTTTTTTTGCCTTACATTATAGTAGCAATATGATTGGTTATGAGGTGCCGGGGTCGGTAATAGGGGTACTAAGTGTGGAAAAAGTACACCTTAGGGTTAATGATGATGGCTATGTAGCTTAGCTAGCTAGCTAGCTAGCCACATCTAGAGAAGAGAGTAGTAGGTGTGCCTACTACATACATATTCCTTTTTACACCAAAAGAGATTTTCCTCTTCCAAATTTTTTAAGTGCCCATAAAACTCAACTCCTCTCCTTTCTTTGGTTTTATGGGCACTTAAAAAAAGTTGGATGAGGAAATCTCTTTTGTCTTTTGTTTGTTTTGAATGGGGCCAAAAGAAAATTTCCTCATTTTGTGGACAAAGTGTAAAATGCATTACAAACTATGAAATGAAAGAGAGAGAGAGAGAGCTCAAGGGTTGAGTCAAGGGTTGAGTACCCACAAATTCATCCCACATTACGGACATTTGAGAGCCTATGAACCAAACTTTATTTGGCTGGGAATCAAAGCTTAAAATCAAAAGATTTTTGGCATGCGAGGTGATGAATTTGAAAGTTCAACTAGAACCAACCATGCAACAAGAGTGAACTAGACGGACCTAGCAACTATCAACAAACCTAATAACAACTTGAACCAAATGCTAAACCCTACGCACTGGCTAAAATCCAACAACTAAGGATTAATTTGCTTAACTTGCTTAACCCTACACACCGGCTAAAATCCAACAACTAAGGATTAATTTGCTTAGCTTCCTTAACCCCACGCACTGGCTAAAATCCAACAACTAAGGATTGATTTTGCTTAACTTGCTTAACCCTACACACTGGCTAAAATCCAACAACTAAGTATTAATTTGCTTAACTTGCTTAACCCTACGCACCAGCTAGAATCCAACAACTAAGGCTGAATTTGCTTAACTTGCTTAACCCTACACACTGGCTGAAATCCAACAACTAAGGATTAATTTGCTTAACTTGCTTAACCCTGGGCACCAGCTAAAATTCAACAACTATGGATGAATTTGCTTAACCCTAGGCACCGGCTAAAATCCAACAACTAGGGATTAATTTGCTTAACCCCAAGCACCGAGCCAAGCAAACACCACCAAAAATTCTAACCGTAAGTTGGATAAATAATGCATGTTTTCTATTTTTGCATGGTGGATGTTTTAAATTTCTATTTATTTATTCCCCCTCCCCCCCCCCCCAAAACCCAACCCCAATGGCCAAGATTCAAAGGATTCTGAACCCCATAACATTATTTTAATAGTCATATTCCAGTGGTTGGCTGACACATCACAAATTCCTAAAAGAAAAAGCAGACAATTGGTGGGCCATATTTTATAATACCCGTAGTGTAATAATATTCTTTTGGGGCCTGTTTTTCTCAACTACTTTTGGTTTTTTTTATAAATTTTTTACAACCCACAGACGCCTCGAGAGCACCCTTTTCCCCCTTTCTAGAATAGTGTCGGCGCCTGACATGCACTTCTGGAAAAAAAATTTGTCATAATCGGGTGATTTTCACATTCGGGTCGACCAATCATACTCATGACATGGGCTTTTTCTTATTCACGGTTCAGCTATGCATGCACTTTTTAAGTGCACACTTCCGTTCAACTTAATTGTAGTTGTTTTTGTCTGTCATGTCGTCTCTTACTACCATGTGTATGTTGCGTGAGAGACGGAAGAACCCACAATTGAAAATGATTAGTAAGTCGACCAATGCGAGGGAAAAGAAAAGCCAAACAAAAACAAAAAAAAAACAAAAAAAAACTCGCCCATACATGTAACTTTGTGGAATATAATAATAAATGGGAGTTAGTTAGTCTTTACTAAGTGAGGCCAAAACAAAAAAAAACAAAAATTATTTTCATTAAATAACTTGGATCCAAAATTATGTTTTAAATGATGAACAAAAATTTAACATACCTAAATGTTTTTCCTTAAAAAAAATTTGGGGAAGAAATTAGGGTGTACATTATTATTGTGTGTCTCTTTTGGTGGCTAAATTTATTTCTTGGGAACTTATCTTTTGGACTTCTTTTTATATGTAAATAAAGCTTTTTTTTTTTTTGGGCAAATAAAAACTTCAATATTTTTCAAATTTATATATTCATTTATCAAGCAACCTGAAAAGGTAATCTTTTAAGTATATTTCAAAAGATTATTTTTCCTGAATTTTATGGCATCATTTTGACGAGGGGGTTGTTGGTTACAAACAAATTGTGTTGTTGTAAATGGAATTTGCAAACCATCATATTAATAATCCCACAAATCCAAAAATCCATAACCCAAATAATGTATTTATTTATATATATTTGGGATTTTTAAAAAAAATTATCCTTCACCAAAAGTCTTTTGATAAATTGGCACTTAATCCATAATATTCAAATAATAAATATGGCAAGCCTCATGGATGAGAGAAGAAAAGCAATAGACAGGAAATTATTAACTCTTCATTCAAGTCATCCCAACAAAAATTTACCTTTTAACAGGAAAAAAGACATTACGCGGTTAAATGGGTAAAAGTTAAAAGTGCTAGACAACTAACAACAAACTAGTCAATTAATCCACCATTTATAGGGGAACGCCAATAACATGGTGATCCAACGATCTGTGTGATGCCACGTACTGAGGTTTTTTTGGCCCATTCTAGGGTTAGGTTTTTTGAGTTCAATTATTATTATTATTATTTGTTATTTGATCCTAGGGTTTATGACATTCCATTTAATTGGCATGTTGTGTATTGAACTTCCATATGCATTTAAATGTAACTATGATGTTTTTCTTTGATTTCCTTTAATACCTTGTTCATTTAATGTTGTCAAGTATACAATTGTTTCCTTCTTTCAATTTTTCATTCATTGGGCAAAATAATTATCAATCAAATTGGCTACTAAAAGAGAATAAAATCCCAACATTGGTGTAAGCAATATTAGTAGTAGATCATCAATAATATTAACCAAAAAACTTGGTTGAAAGTTGTAAATTTGTGTTCATTATTATTACTTGAGGTATTTTTCAGAAAATAATGCCATAATATCAATTTTTTAAAATTTTAAATTCCACAACAAAAAGACTATGTCAGTTTTATCGGGTGAATCTAGATATTAATCTAATGAATGTTAAATTTAGATTAGTTAGTTTTCATTGTAAGATGAAGTCCCATTTTCCTCTTACTCTTTTTGCAAAAAAATTCATCCTTTGTGTAATTATCATGCTATAGCCACAAGTTACAACCATATAGATACCAATAAATTGGGCAATCACATGCATATATGTACACAAAACATAAATTGTGTAGAAGAAAAATAAAGAATAACACAAAATTAGTTGTCTTAGGGATATCTAGTTTTTAAAAAAAAGCATTCATCAATTGTCACTAACCTTAAGATTTAAATATAATTGAATATCACATATAAAAAATATTACCCATGGATCATTACCAATCAATATCCCACACTTTTATTACCCATGCTTATTACTCCAAAGTTACAAAATTTGTTTAAATCAATTAAGGAATGAACAAAATATGCCCTTTGGGAAATGAAGGGATCAATGTTCAATTTAGGCACATAAGACCAAATTTTGCTTTCAACCTTAAGATTCTTGGGCATTGTTTCATCATCATTGCACTTCAAAGAGGTTTTTTTTTTGGCAAAACTTGAGATGGCACAACCATAGCTTTTTAAATCATTCAAAACATACAAGAGATGAGAAAAATATAGGGTTTGAAAATAAAGGGGTCTGATGCTTGTTTTTTGTTTTTGAATAAGCTTATCTTTTTTTATGTTGAAGTTCGAGAAATATTTTAAACCTTCACTTGCTGCACCCATGCCTACGAAGATCTTTCAAAAAAAGACAAGAAACCACAAAAATATGGTAGGTGTTCAGTGATATGATAGTGTTTGATGATAAGTATGTCTACCCGAATGTTGTAGCCAGATGGAAGTATGGAAATTGATCTATGGCACTTGAATGGTCATTGAATCTTGAATTATTTGCATCCTCAAATATACATTTAAAAAATAGGAGTGAAATCCAATGCTTTGGTGGGTACCCAGTTTGGAGGGTTATAACTCTAGGTTCTGTTCCAGTTTGTAAAGACCGAACTGGATTTGGGTCTGATTTTTGGAACTAAGGTTGGATACAGAACCAAAGTTTTGGATTTTCAAAGAACCAGAACCAGGATCCCAGTTTTTTTGTAATAAGTGGAACCTGATCTGGGATTTTTGAAAAAAGGGACTAGAACCAGGGGTTAACAGGAGATTAACTGAGAGTTAAACTGCCAATTTTGGTCCAGGTTTCGCAGAACTGGGTCTGACTTTTGAAACTGAAACAGGGATTTTGATGTTTTGAAGAACCCAATGCGGAACTGGAACTGCTCCAGTTTATTTTTTGAAACCAAAACCCGAGGTTCTCAAGAAAAGTCAAGAACTGCCCCCCTCTCGTCAAAACTTACGCATTTTATTTTAGTTTACACTTTGTTGGCCTTGGCTACCAAGGCAAGGATATTGTGTTTAGATTCATTATAGAGGATTCGTAGCTTAAGGGATTTTGGCCCCTAAGTAATAGGCCTATTTTTATATGAGGATTTTTGAAAGATGATATTTTGGCTTGTGTTGAGACTTGAGATTAGTTATAGAGTTATTATATCTTGAAGGATTTTGGTCTCTTTTAGAGGATTTTTTGAAGATTAGATATTTTTTTTTGCATGGTGAAATATTTGAATTTCAATAATTCTTCTTCTTTTGCCTAAGATACTTTTTAATGTAAATGGCAAGGCCACAGTGTGACACACCCCTCGTTCTGTATAATTGACAACGGTGGATTGGGTACAAGGTCTGCGATGAAGGGTTGTATTGAAGCCAGTACTTATATGAAATGTGTTTTGAATTTCACCACACCAATTGCATGGTTAATGACTGTAACTAAAACAGATCATAATCGAGTGTGCTTACCCTAGACAAGATACAAAGATCAAAAACAAAAGACTAATGCTTGCAACACCCTAAACCCTAAAATCTGAAGAGACCCATTTAAAGAGAATGGATAGATGATACCTTCATGGTGCCAGAGTGGCCAATTTCAATTGCCAAAACCACCACTCACAAATAAAGAGTGGCTACATCTTAGGTCGGTTGTCCATTTCCAATCGCCATGTCGTACATATCAACTATCAATACTTTCTCCTTCATTACGGCAATTGCAAAATGATGATCATCCAAATATCTCCATCTTGTTATTGCACTACACCATATGCTAGACTTGGGAAGGAATGCATATACTATGTGTATTCAGGTGATTGTGTAAGTAGGCTGATGAGGTTGTTGCGGTGGCAGATATCCCTCTTCCTATTTGTGTTTTGTCCCACAACTAAGTCAGAGAGGAAAAGAGAGCACCAAATCCATCCTATGCCCATGGGAGTTGGTTAAAATATTCTAGACGCTTTGGAATAAAGTGGGGAGGGAAAAGGGGGGGCGGGGCTGGGGAGGTACTATAGATGTCTCTTGCATGAGATTAAATAATATGGGCTTTCCTTGCACTCAGCCTACCTATGGTCCTTTCGTTAATCTGAAAATTTCCCCTTTAAAAATAGAATGACTTCTAGTATCAAACCGTATCATATCTCCCCAGTCCCATGTAGAGGTTTTTTTGGTTCATCTACCTGATTTTTCAGAAATTTTTCCTTGTTTGTTGACATAATATTTTATTATTCATACTTTTGTCCATTCTATGACAAGGAATAAATAAAATCTTGTTACAATTTTTCCTTAATATATTCCAGATATTCTCAACCTGGATTTAAGACCTAGATAGTTGCTTGAATGTAGTGTGAAAAACAAAAAACAAAAAGCGGTAGGGAATCCAGAAAGACCAAAACAAATGGCTAACTGTACTGTAGCCAAAAAAGAAATCAGGTGTGCAACGTACCACAAGCAAGCAACTCATCCAGCAATGGCTCTACCGTTTATGGCAAGTTGAAACAAAATAATGAGAAATGATGGAATCGTGTAACATGGATTTAAATTTGACTGCAAAAATTGATATTTTATTCAAACATAAGAGTACAAGTTTTGAGTCTCTAGTTATCAACAAACCCCCGCCTCCACATCCCACCCCCCCCCCCCCTTCCCCCACAGAATATTGCTTCCAAGTTCAAGCCAAAAAATTCACTTGGGCAGGACAAGATCTTCGAAATTTACCAAAAGCTTGGTTCAATTTAGTTCCTTGCAAATTGTAAGCCAAAACTTAAAACTGATGTGAACTCTGTCCCTTTTGCCCAGCAGAGCCCAATAATAAAATTTAGGTGTAAAAATTGAAGAAATGATCAGTTTGTAACAGACATTGATAGAAAAGGGATTTGTGTGTTTTGTGTTGTTTTGCAAAATTCTGATCAATGAATGTCTCAGTGTCTCAAGAACAAGAAACCATTGAATTTAGATATGAAGAAAACATGTGTTTGGCCTTGCCTACCAAAGGCAAGGATTTTGTGTTTAGATTCAGTGTATAGTAGCTGAAGGGATTTTGGCCCCTAGGTAGAAAGGTCTATTTTTATATGAGGATTTTGGAAAGATGATATTTTGGCTTGTGTTGAAACTTGAGATTAGTTATAGAGTTATAATATCTTGGGGGATATCTTTGGTTTCTTTTAGAGGATTTTTTGGAAGATTATATTGTTGCATGATGAAATATTTGAGTTTCCATAATTCTTCTTTTGCCTCAAGATATATTTTAATGTAAATGGCAAGGCCACAGTGTGACACACCCACTTGTTTTTTTTTAATGAATGGAAACATGAAGATGTTGTTCTCTATCACTCTCTCTCTCTCTACATTTATCTGCATTATGTATATAAATATGTACAAATAAATGTATGTATTTATTTTATGTATGTATACTAGGAACTCTTGGTTTTTTGAGTGCTTGTGGGAAAGATTGCACCTTCTTCCTTCCTTCGTTACCCCCAATCCCCCTCCCCCCCACCTCATCTTGAATCCGTCCTTCTCTGCTGGTCTTCTGACGTTGAACCCATAGAGACTGTGGAGAGGTGGGGGGGACTGTGGTGTGTCAGTTCTCGTGATTATAGTACCTTTGCTTGGTGGGTAATAAAGAGGGTAATAAAGTACTGGTACAGTTGTTGGGTGGCGGGGGGGTTGAGGGATTGGGAGAGGGGGGGGGAGATGGGAGGCGGAAATCAAGGTCAGGTTTTAAAGTACTCTGTTGTTGTTGTTGCTGCGCTGCAGGCAACCTCGAAGGAAATGAGTCCTGACGTTCCCCGTACCAAAAGAGATTATAATAATAAAAAACAACACACACACACACACACACACACACATTCCAAGCTCCCAACTTCTGGAACAGAACTTGTACCAAAACTATGCAGTTAGTAGTTGTTGTTGTTGTTTTCTCTTTTTGATAGCAAAATTCTTAAATTCTGCTTGCTTGCTTACTTGTGAGAAAACAGAATTTGGTGCGTTGTTTATTTACTAAATAAATTGCTAATCTCACGGAATCCTTTTTTTCGCTTTTTTCTGAACCCAAGAGTGGTTTTTTGTATTTTATCTCAACAGCTCTGCAAGAACTATTTGATTACTCGGTGTTTTTGAGCCAGTTGTTAGAGTTCTTGGGTTGACTATATTAAATATGCTGCAGTAGCATCTAGATCATCATGTCAAAATTTGCATGCAGCTCAGAAGCAACAGCAGCAACAGCAGCCGTAGTGGTACAGTCTTGCAGATCATGGGGTTTCTGAAACCTAGCTAGAAGTTTCCAGTTGTGCGGGAGAAACTCGTTAATATTATTGGGTTTTGGGAACATTATTGTTTTGAGATTTTATTTTATTTTGCAGTTGCAGTTGAACTTCAGTACGTGACTAAGATGTTCTTTTGATCTAAGTAATACAGTGTAAGAGATTCCTCATTTTAAGCAGCAAGAAGATAAAGAAGTTGTGGAAAAGAATCTTGAAGAAGAAGAAGAAGAAGTTGTGGACAAGAATCTAGAAGAAGAAGTTGCGGACAAGAACCTAGAACAAGAGGAAGTCAAAGTTGTTGTGGAGAAGAATCTAGAAGAAGAGGGAGGAAGAAAAAGTTATGGAGAACAATCTGAACAAGTGCAGTTCAACAGCTAAAATTTCATGTATTGCACTGCACACATGATCTGCTGCACGTAGTAGCAGAGCAGCATGCGCTTAGTATATCTATCCAGTGCATTCAACTGGCGGGCTATGGTTTCTGCAGGCCGCGCGAATGAGTCACAGAGCTTGAAAAGATCTTTTTCCATTGAGTAGCTGCACCTGCAACTTTGGAAGCTGGAGACAAGAAGTTGTCTCTCCTGCAGATGCGCGAGAGAACTTTGTTATGACTGAATTCTCATTTTCCATTGAGTAGCTGCACCTGCAACTTTGGAAGCTGGTCCGGTTGCTAGTTTTCATGGGCATGGAATTCACAAGCTGAAGCTGGTGCAGCTAGCTAGCTAGGGGTGCAGCAGCTTGCCGCCGGTCTTGCAGCAAAACTGAAATGTAAATCTGGAGTTCACATAGGAAGCCAACAGCTAGAAGTCAAACTAAGGTTTAACATATATACTGGCTGTATTACTACTTCTCCGCTGCAGATCAGACTTGATGATGGCACCAAGCCAGGTAGGCCCCGGCTGCAGAGCCTAAATCAAGGTGACTACTGCATGTGCCAACCCAGCTGCAACTTATCTCCAGTTGGTTTCTGCTGGGTCGACGTTCTGCGGATTTCCTCGTTCTGCGGATTTCCTCCAGCTGCTTGCTGGTTGTATTTCTACAACTTCATGTAGCATCAGGGAAAATTATAAATAAGATTACAAATTGATCATGATGACCAGCTTATGAATTGCAGGTGCAGGACTTGCACGAGATATATATATTATATAAACTCGAAATACATGCGATAATTTGCTAAAGATATACATACATCCGGGTGGGAGCTTGATTTATTACTATCTAGCTAGCTAGCTAGCTGCTATGTAGTTTGCCACACAAAATATTGTCGTGATCCGGCAGTAACTAGTTGCATCATGATCTGCTTGCAGTTGTAGTCAAAGGACTCGTGACCAGCTACTCCATGTCAAGTAGCTAGCTGCTGAAAGAAATTTGACACTTCGTCATCAGATATGATCCTGGTCCTCATATCTGTCAGCTATAACCTGACACATGTATGGGTTACCTTCATCTCCTATGCTATTATCACCAATGATCAGTAGCTTGTCGACTCCAGTCTCAAACCCTAATTATACCACCTCTCCTCCTCCAAGGTCTTTCTTCTTCGTTCCATATTCCATTGTTTCAGAAGTATCCTGAAGTCATATGAGTACTTGTAGGCGGAAGTCTCTTTAATCAGATTCTGAGCAAACATTTAATCACTTGCAGGATTAATTATTATACTCATTTGTGATTTTGGACTCAGCTGAAGAAGATCAAAGACAACAAAACGAACTTCAAGATCAGCTACTTACTTACTACTGGACTCTGGAGAATATCAATTCGTATATAAACTTTCCGAAGCAGCAGCGTGCAATTTATAGACTCTGACAAAAGAACACCATACACCCACAACAACGGAAAAAAGTAAAATAAACTCATCGAATCCATCCAAGGCTACAAAATTATAAGTTGTGTAACAAAGCTGCTGCAGCCCCGTGATGCTAGGGTATCTTGCGAAAACCTAGAAGTCCACGACCACACTATCTATCAACCAGTGGATTCTGCAAAAACCTCATGCGTTGGTCAGCAGACCGAAGTATCTATCTATCTATCAACGAGTGGATTTTACAAATAGCCGTGTTGATCACCAAACCCATGTATCTATTTTTCAAACAGTCCATTGTGCAAAAATCTGCGTCAACCACCTGGATATATATCTATTTATGAAACAGTCTATTTCGCAAAAACCCGCCTCGGCGACTTAAGTATCGATCTATTTATCAAGCAGTCCGTTTTGCAAAAATCTGCGTCAACGACGTAAGTATCGATCTATTTATCAAGCAGTCCATTTTGCAAAAATCTGCGTCAACGACCTGAATATCTACCTATCGATCTATGAACCTTGGTACACCGAATCGGCAATGCATAAGTCTAGAGAAAATAAAATAATAAAAAGCGTGACACGGATCCCCAGAAGTTGCAAAGAAAATTTTACAACCGGGAAAAAGAATGCAGCTGCGTCAGGACAGGAGGGGAGCTTCTGCTGCTGCTGCTGCTGCTCCTGCTGCTGTTGGGTGGGTGGGCGATGGGGGAAAAAGATCAGAGCTTAGGAATGCTCGCTCAATCCGGGTCCGGCGGCACAGACAAGAAAGATTCTACGCCATCTTTGTTTGGAAAATGGGAAGTTGTTGAGCAAACTTGCCCCTTTAGGAGAGACACTGGCGAAACTCCCAAAAAAAAATCAAAATTTTCAATCGCCAAAAGTAACTAAAACTAAACATCGCTAGATAAATTCTCTATGTTTGGAACTTTCAGTTCAGGAGTCAAAAATATTCTACAAGTAACATTTTTTTCTGTGCGTTTCATATTGAGTTTATAGCCATATTTGGCTAAATCCTTCTATGGATAATGGCCAATGAGGTTTAAATTCTCCTATGGGTGACAGTGTTTTCTCAGGAATTCTTTAGTGTATTGTAAGTGGCAGATCATGGATATGACCATGCATATGAAGATGTTAAAAAGTGGCAATTGTCTTTAGGAAGATTCAGTCAAATTTGGCTATAAATCACATGAAGCACAATTTCTAAAATCAACCTTGTAGAAATTTTTATGTCCGCAAACCAACTAAAGGAACCTGCCAATTTTTACTTGTTTGTTTCTCTCACTTTTGGGTATAAAAACCTTGCAAAAAATCACTTTTAATTTTGAATTTTATATTATTTATTTCACTCCTTTGGCGAAAATTCAACACTAAAAACCAAGGCATTGGATGATGGTCACTTTGGCTGCATCACAAAATTCATTAAAAAAAGAAACACTAGGCAAAAGAAAGATATCTTAGCAAAGAACTTCAGGAAAAGGCTAGTAAGTTACTACATTGGTGCAAGGAAATTAGGGGCATCCTGATGTAGCTGGTGACGCAATAGATGCTATTCAAAAATACTCCCTTTCTTTTATTCCAAACTGCTGACCTATTTATACCTCACTACTCGGGTTAAAAAGAGACATAGGTACACCCATGATCATATCCTAGGGTCAAAGGCCTTTTCCCTTACTATTCATATTTCGCCAAAAAGCGAAATTAAAAAAAGGAAAATTGGATTGATTTTGATTAAGGATTTTGATTTCAATCTTCCTCAAAAGTCGAGAGGGAAAGAAAAAAAAAAAAAGTCATCAGATTACTATCTTGGTTTAGCCAAATAGTCAAAAATATAGGAGTATGATGATGAAAAATTTACACTTTCTTATCTATTTTAAAGCTAGATTTGGTTAAGTCATCATATGGATCGTGGTAGCTTTGGCTACATTATAAAATTCATTAGAAAGACATGATAATGAGTGTGACAAATTTGTGGCCTCAAGAGCACTCAAGTTGTTGAAGTAAAAATTACACTTACATACAATCCACTAAGAAACCCACAATAATCCTAGGGTCATGTATATGACAAACAATTGTGACCCCATTATTGTTGAGCTAACAAGTTTAAAATGGAAACAAACAAGAGCCCAAATAACCCTAGGGTTAAGTAAAACAAATTTGATTGTGGCCTTCTAATCACCTAAGTTTTTGGGTAAAAGATGCACACATGAGTACTATCCTTCAAAAAAGCACTAATAACCCCAGAGTCATGTGACTAATAAAACAAGGCATGTTATACTCAATGACCCTACCATTCATGTAATATTCATAATGAAAATTAATTTTAGGGTATATCATTATGTTGTTGAAAAAATTGTCATGATCATTGTTATTTCATCTTGCAACTCAAGAGGCATCTCACATTAAATGGTGACAAGTCGCAGGAACTTATCTCAACATCTTTTTAAATGCCACCAAACCAAAACAATAGGGAAATGTTGGAATAAGATTTTCAAAATTTTCAAAAATGTGATGACTCTTTTCTTTAAAAAAAAAGCATGGAGTAGGCAATCAAATATTCCCTTTTCATATTTATATTTTCATACTTGTGCAAAATTTTGCACCAAAAAAAAGCACTCATCATGTCAAGTGTTTTTGAATGTTTTCAATGACATGTCACATTTTGGAAAAACTCCAAAATGTTTTGTGTATGACAATGGGTATTTTACCCATTATGTGGAAAGGCGATTACGTATTTAGTTTTCTAAGTTTTGGATCAGTGACAAAGTCAGTTGGAGCTAGGGGTATGGTTTAGAAGGTGGCGGAGAAAACAAAACATCAAAAGATGAATGTGAACTCTTTTACAACAAAATTTAGATGAATCATCTCACTAGTTTCCAAGGGTAAAAGTCACTTGAAACCACTAGGTATACTCTATAATGACTCTTGACACAATATCCCTTCCTTGCAAAGGAAGGCCAACAAACAATTGTGGACCCACGATCCCCCAAGTTTTATGGTAAGAGTAACAAATGTACATGCATACAATCCTCAAGGAAAGTCCCGGTAGCCCTAGTGTCATGTAGCTATCAAAGAAAGAATTGTGGCCCCATAAGCACCCAAGTTTGAGTTGGGGTAAAACATACACACCACACACACACACACAATGCCCCCAGAAAGTTCTCATACCTAGCCCTAGGAGCATGTGACTATTAAAGCAAACAATTGTGGCCCCAGGATCACAAAAGTTTCTGGGGTGAAAAATACACAAAGTCTAAAAAAACACACATACACATGCTCAACTGACATACACAATTCCATAAAGAAGCCCCCAAATAACCTTAAGGACATGTACATAGAAAATTAAAAAATGATGACATCCCCCCTCCACACCTGGATCACCCAAATTTACGGGGTTGAATATACACACAAAATACACATGAATTTACATGCACACCCTTCACACACAAGCCTTCAATAAAGGTCCTTATGGACCTATAGAACAAACAACTGTGAACAAGTACACAACCCTGGGTTCACAGGGGGAGTTGAGTTTTTGCTGGTAACAAAAAAGGCGCACAGAACACACACATACAGACACCCCTCACACAGACAAACCCGTAAAAAAAAAGTCCCAACAAATCCCTGGGGCATGTACAATTGTGGACCCAGGATCAACCCCAATTTTCAGGGTTAAAAATACACTCAAAACACACACACGTTACACACGCGCGTCCTATCAACACATTACAATTATACCACAACAAAGCCTAGATTAACCCTTGGGACATCTGCTTATGATATTAAACGAATTGTGGCCCCCAGAAGCAGCTGGCAAAGAAGAAGCAATGAGAATCTCTGGGGATGATCATGATCATGATCAGCCAGCTTTGGTTTCAATATTTTTTATTTTTAATTTTTTGTGGTGCTCTTCAATCCCAGATATGCAGAAATTTTGCAACATCCATGCAAATTTCACCTGGGGCCCATTGTTTCTCTCAATTTGCTTCACAATAGAGTTCACGTTGGAAAGCACCACCAAAGGTGTCTGGATTAAGTCAGTTGCGTGTTTCCCCCATATTATGTTTACTTATCTTTTTGGATTTGGTTGGCTGCAGAAGAAGATCAAATTGTCATACCAAATGTCACTAACATGAAACACCAACAACTTCTTGTTCTCCAAAGTTTCTTTTGTATTTTTTTCATATGGTGTAACTAAAACAAGCCACAAATAAAATCTAAGAATCATGAAAGGACAATTTTCGACCTCTTGTTGTTAAATGCAAAATGACATCACCCTACAAAGTCCTGGAGATAATGAGACCCTAGTTGGGGCCAAGTTTTTGGTGGGGGGGGGGCCAGGGGGAAGAGAGACAAACTACTACTCCTGGGGTGAGGTTTGATGGCAGAAAAGTTCATGCTAGGTTGGGGCTCTAGTCGAGTCTCATGCACAGAACTCGTCCTCCTCTTCCTCCCTTGCATCATCAATATGCACCATGTCTTCTCCCTCTGTACATTGAGGTCTGGGGTGAAAGATTATGTTGTTTTCTTGACCACATTATATGACATAATCTTTTGTTGATGATCATACACTTGTAATAGTGACAGAATTTATACATGAATATTTTAAAGAAATTTGTTGAAGTCCCACCCCAGACCTTAATGTCATGGAATGGTCTTGCCCTTGCCCATTATGTTGGGTGCATCACCGAGCTCACCTGAATGGATAGGAGCTTGACCAATCCATACTACTTCTCCTCTCCACCCAAAACTAAACCCTAATCACATCATATGTAAAAAGAGAAAAGTATTGGAACAATAGTAAATAAGAGCCTCCTCCCATTGTTGTGATTACTGCCATTTCGCAAGAGTGAACCCAATGGCACATACCTATTGTATTGACTTAGGGCCACTTTTCATTAGGCCATTTGTTTTGTCTCAATAGCAGCTTTTCATTCTACTGTGTTCCATGTGCTCACAATCACCTCAGAGCTCAGCTGGTCAAGCATTTACCAAATGCAGAGCTGTGCATGTCAAACTTCGAATCACTGAAAAGTGACATCTATCACTTTGAAAATGAGAACATGTTTGGTACACTTTAAGTTCTCTAGAAAGTTCCTTACATATGTACTGTTCATAGAGTTTCCTAACATTACATACCGAGACATATTTTCAGCCTAGTTGCAACTTTCCAATGGAGAGTGGCTCATCAAGCAGCAAGAAACAAGGCTCTATTTCAATAGATTTCTCTTTAATAGGGTGCTGTGATCACATCAGACCACAGCATACTGTGTGCAAGTCAGAGCAACCTAATGAAAAGAGACCCTTAGTGAGTTATCAGAGATCATAGCATCCTGACAAGACTGGGCTTCATACAAGTTACCAAGAGTAAATACCAAAGCCACAAGTGAGTAATGGACACTCTGGTCCTGGACAGGACAGGACTCAACTCTACACAAGGCACCAAAAGCACATACCAGAACAACTTAGTGAGGTATCAATGTCGAACACCCTGACACGACTGGACTCTACACAAGGTACCAAAAGCACAAACCAGACTGACCAACTTTGTGAGTTATTGTGAGATTATGTGTATATACTAGCCGCTCTCCCTCGAAGGAAGCAATTGAGCTCTGGTGAGTTTATTGGTACCTGGGATTGGTCCAAACAACATGATTGTCGTTTGGTACCAGAGGGAGTGGACCGTGGGTATGAAGAAGGAGGTCCAGTCAAAGGTTATTGCAGGTCAGCACATAAACAGCTGTTGAATTGAAACAGTAGGAGTTACACTAATTAACAACTTGTCATACAGCATCATTGTCTTGGGGTATATATCCCTGGCAGCAGAGAGAGAGACACAGGCAGTACTACTAAGTACTAGGTAGGTAGATATACACAGAAATATATGTATTGTATATAATATACAGGTATTAGATCTAGAGATAAACTTTCACAAAGTGGTTAAATTTAATATCCTTCAAGCTAATAATCCACACAAATATGCCAACATGAAACCCTAAACCAAAATATGCCAGCATGAAACCCATAAGCCTAGGGCTAGTTGTTGAGGTACCAGCAGACAGACAAAATTTGCTGGAAGTAGTAGGTGTTATAAGCCCTTGTTGTAAATGAAGATGGTCTCTCTCTCTCAGTTGAACACTGATGGAACCTACAGAGAGTCAGAGAACTGAATATTAACTATACCCATTCATCATTCATTCATTCATTCATTCATTCAGATGTCCAAGAGTTAGCTTTAGAAATCTGCAGACCCTTTTGTCAAGCTCCCTGTTCCCTCATCATAGGTATAGAGGTTGCACCCCCCATCAGTTTTGAATAATAATAAACTGTACTTGTTGCATTGCACTGGGGGCTGCTGCTGGCTGCTGCTGCTATTGCTGCTTCTGCTACTAGCTGTCTCCATGATTTTTGCTGCCTGCAGATATTATCAGTTTTGCTGAACTGAGCAAAATCACATGCCCACTTTATACAAACTGCATGGTGCCTTTATTCAGGTCATGAAAATCATGTCTCAAATCTTCTTCCACACCGAATTAAAAAGAAAGTGATCTCTCTCTCTCATGGAGGAATTTCATTTAAGTGTGTTTTGTATGCACATATTATCCGACGCTCCATAGCTCTGCGCAATGGCAATGGGGCCATACATGGCCTCTTGTTAAAGATCTGTTTGTCACTATAAGACAAAATGTTGCACGGATCAGTCAAAAACTAAGTTCATCTTTTTGCAGTACTATTAAGCACTTTGCAACACTTTGGTCCCAATTGGGAATTTGCCCAACTTACACATAGAGAGAAATAAAAAGGTTTCTCATAGCGGTTTCTCATATTGTTGTGCTTTTCTCTGGTTTCTTTTTTCTGTTTGAAGAGGAGGGTTGAGTTAGCTGTATTCCTCAGAGTTCCAGTCTATTTAATCCCTTTCTAACTACGCAACAATAGAGGTGAACTATCTTTTACTGAGTGCCCCTACAAATCTAGACAATTAGAGGTAAGAAACCCTAAACCAATTTATCACCAATTTCTCGCAATCTCAAAAAGCAGAAAAATCAGACCCAATAAAATTTTAAGCCAGGTTAAACTTCAGAATGGCAAGCAAATTTTTATAAGTGCCCATCTTTGTGATTTTTGTTCATCTGCTGTTCTGAAGAAGGCAAGCAAGTCTAGCCCTAGAATAACTTTTGTTATGGGTTAGCAAAAGAATTGCAACATGAAGTAAAAAAGGCCCAAGGAAACATGTATGTTGATGCCCTGAGATAAATGTATTGCACTTATATAATATACAGTGTACTTATGTGGACTCTGGAATGAACAAATGGTGTACTTCTTGAAGAACGGGTTTTCTCCCCTGAAACAACTTCACAATTTCCTAAAAAGAAATTGTCTGGGTGTGACCAGTCTCTTCTGTTTGTGTAGCTGTGAATGACAATGTTCACCTACTTATATAAGGCCTGCATGGAGCTGAAGTCATAAGCTGAAGTCATGAAGATATGGTAAGGAGATTATGAGCATCAACTCTTACTAGAACCTCGCAAGGAGCCTCTCTGTAAATACAGCTCTTAAAACTGTGCCCTGATCTTGTTCTGCTGACTCTCTGACTTGTCAAAACTCAATGTGATTATTCTGCAGGTTTTTGAAAGCACGGTCCCACCCATGAATTCTGAACCTTTTTTCTTATTTTTTAATAACAGCAATAACAGCAAAAGTTTTACTCTAACTTGTCTTTGTGTAGAAATGCAATTTCCAGGTTGATAACCATTTTCTTTCACGGCTTCCATTACAAGTAAGGGACAACAATATGTCTGACTTGCACACACAGTACACTGGAAATTGGAATTTCAAAGTTAGAAAGATATATATCACAAGTCTTGAGACACCTGGGCAACATCGTTCATTATTTTGTGAATTTTCACTACTTGGAGATAAAAAGGTTCCACTGCCACTAATACAACGGATTTTTGTGAAAAAAAAAGTACCAAAGTCACCAGATTTTGAGGAATTGTTTTTCTGAAATCACCATATTTAAGCAACAGATTCCAGCAGGTTGCCAAAATATAGCAAGATTCTTAATTTTTTCTACTCCAAACTGTAGCCAAATCTGGCTAAATTTTTCTCTTTTGGATGATTGCCAGTGTGGCTACATCATAAAATTCACAAGAAAAACCCTGCTGGACAATGCCAGAAAAGTTTTGCAATTTTCATAACACTACATATCATGTTGACTTGGTGTACAAGTTGGATCAACAGATTCAAACAGTTCCCTTTGCAACATGGGCACAATTCCATTACTTCCTCAGTATCATAGGCACCACTAAGCATCCATAGATTGATGCTTCAGTGAATACAACAAATTGTCCAACAAAGAGGACGGTTCTCAGCCTTGAGGACACCATTCTGGCACCTTGACCAGATAACAGCAAACAAAAACATACAATGTACACTATCAAAAGAAATATTATTTCAATTCTACATACGTACATAAGCTTCTCTCTTCTTGGGAATTGTATGCCCATTCCAAGCTTGAGTGAGCAAGGAAGAAAAGGTACCACCAAGTCCTCCAAAACCCTAGGGTTTCCAGAATTTCAGTAACTATAATACTTCACAGTGACCCAATAACAACTAAAGTTACTTTGGCTATAGTGGGTATTGGCTAGCCATGACGGTCTGGATCAAAGACTAAATCCTAAGCCCTAATAAACCTGTGATAAAAGGTCAGATATATATATATATATATATGCCTTGCTGCATCTAGCCTATTGGCTTTGATGCTCACTGTTTGAACTTTGAATGAGTGGTTCAAACAGTGAACCTCACCGAATGGTTTATCTTTGAGTTGACAAAGTGGGTTTGAAGATCGGGCCTTAAAGTTCCCCCCTTCGTTTCAGTGCAGAATCTGCAACTTTGTGGTAGCAAGTCAGCTTGTTATGCTAAAGATTTGCCAAGAGGTGCTTAGTGCATGCATCACAGTAGTGGGGGAAGAGTGCACAAGCAAAACTTGCCTGTGGGAGATTCCGTTGCAGTTCAAATGTCAGGACCAGCTTTGGTGAAATGTGGATGCTTACTTACTTGATGCAAGTGTTGTCCCCCCTTCTGCACAAGACTTGGCTAAAACTTTGAACTTTGCAGTGAGAGAAGCGAAGTTCTTGTATTCTAGAAAACCTGGGGTATCTTGGCACAATGAAAGTCAACAGACTTGCTTGCTTGCCTCTCCGCAAACTGGCCTTTTGCTTCCTATCCTCAAAGTCCCCTAGCTACTTGACTGGGCTGCAGGAGTGAACTGCTTGAGGACTCGCTGTATTTTTACAGCCATTATGACAAGCTTCTGATCCTACTGTAATCTCATAAATTTCAGCAAATGTTATGTGATTTGACAATGAGCATTATGTTGCAATCGTGTAGAGTTCAACTCACAAGAAAATCATGCGTTTGTTGTGAAACCAAGTTCCATTTTGGAGAAACCAGATGATATGAAACTATGATGATATACACAAAATGAGCTCCAATATTTTCCCCAATGGTTTTCAACTCCCAAGCAACATCAATGCTAAGGCAGGTGCTTGAAAAATTGTAGTGATATAGGTACTCAAAAAAAGCCCAACTCTAAAGATGAGTCAAGAGGCTCTTTTGGAGGACATTGTGAGGGCTACACAAGCAATGCTACTAAAACCAAAAAAATGCATGTATTGTGAAGAAGAAGAAGCATACCTAAAGGAGAGAAATTGTGACCATGATGCAAAAGGTGGTTGTAGAGGGAATTTCAAGGGGCTTGATTAAACCATATAGACAAGGAAAACCCTAAACCCTAACTGAAGCCCTTTGGTTAAACTTACAATATGCAGAAGGAAGTTATTGTGTACAAAGCTCATTATATTGTCTCCCTTGACAAGTATTATAATCATGGCTATGTACATAATATACCTTTAAATTGTACTATTAAACCCATCGTGTAGCATCATAGTCACCTTGAACATTGCCTAGCCACATTAATGCATGCATGATTAAGGCTCAATACCAATCGCAAATTACATGGATTAATGTGGTTTTGTTAGATTAAGTACAACATTCTACATGAACTGCAATATATAAGCACGGTAACATGCATCCACCCAAGAGTTTCACAACGTTCATATGATTACAAGGGATCATAACAATTTGTTCAAAGATTCAATGCCTAATAGTAACCTCCAAAATTGGACGGTGGAGATCTCCAAAGTTAGGATAAATCAATTACCTTAGGTACATGGGGAATAGTTATGCCCGATCAAATATATAAATGTATATCAATGAATAAACATATAAAACTTGCATTAATTTTTTTCTTTTGTTGAGTATATAATATGATATAATATGTATTTACTTGTCTATTTCACAAACAAAGGTCAAACAGAATTTGTGGCTCATTGTCCCCGCAAACACACACACACACACACACACACAAACAAAGTCTGCACCAACAACAAACAAGCAGCTTGTCGCGGAATGGCTCTTACACTTAGGTCAAGTTAAACCCAGCAACAGTTAAAATAGGAATTGTTCCATGATGTTCCCAAAAAATGAACCCATGGTTCAGAATAACCGTAAACATTCCTCAAAATGTGGGACCCAATGAAACTAGCCTATCTTGCCTACCATGTTAGGCATTTTCCTGCTTAATATTTTATTAAATGTTGGAGAAGTCAATTAGACAAATGGATTTAGAATTCTTAGGTTCTAACTTTTTGTTCTAATTAGGCTAATGAATTGAGGATGGGTGGACTCAACACATGGGACTTGGAGCTTTAAGGTACACATATACTTAAGTTGCATTCATCAATGTTCGAAAGGTGTATGGAACAGCTTTTAAGCATTGGTCATGTCAAGCATGGTGTCTAGTGGTCCTTCTATTTAAGTTTGAAGAATTGTGCTCACATGGCATTATTTCATGCAGAGGTATAATGCTTTAGGATATCATGCTTAAGGAATGGATTTGCCCTATTCATGTGTTCTTCCAACTTTGGAAGAATTTTAATTATTAGGGTTATTTTGTTATACTCTTGAGAAATGAGGCAATCTCTCGGCATATTTTACAAGAATTAGGCACAATAGTCAGGTAACTATTAGGCACTTTCCCCATAGTTTTTCTATTAGCAAATTTAGGTCACTTGGCAACAACAACAAAAAAATGACTTAAAAGACTTTTTGGGGAAAAAATGCTCCAAAGGGGCCACATTTTGAAGAAATGTTTTCTGAAATTGTCGTATTTTGATATTAGGTTTGAGGCTCCAGAACGTGGTCAAAAAAATATAGCAAGATTCTTAAATTTTCTGTGCTTTCCTTTCTAAACTGTAGCCAAATTTGACCAATTCCTCTTGTGGATGATCACCAGAGTGACCTACATGACAAAATTGAAAAAAAGAAATAAGAAAAAAGACAATTGATTATATTTTTATTTTAAAAAAAAGAACCCTAACTTTAACTTTGATTTATTTTAGACCAACTTGGTAGGCACGTAGGGTGGTACATCGTTCTAGAATCTGTTGTAGTCCCTTGTAAGTAGTCTCTCAATGCCCCCAGAAATTAAAATAGAGAAATTGGGATTGGCCCACCCACCCATCCCCCCCCCCCAATGGGAATTGTACAAGGGCCTTTATTGAAAACACCTGCAAAAGTCGCCATATTTTGAGTGAAAAAAAAGTCATTTGCTGCTATATTTAGATGAAGAGTTTTTATTGGTCGCCAGAACTACGCAGGAATCTCTTAAAAAATCAATTTAGTTTACTTTCTGAGCTTTAGCCAAATGTGGCCCATTCCTCTTGTGGATGATGATTGCCACTCCACCTACTTAATAAAAGCTTTTCAAAAAACCTTGCTTGAATGGACCAGTGATTTGTTAGAACTTACCAAATTTTAGATGTTGCATCATTTGCTAGCATCTCAAGAGGGAATTAACATTCTTTTTTTTTAAAATAATTGAAAAACTGTAACCAAATTAAAAGCAAAGTCCAAATGTGGCGAAAGTTTTTCCAAAAGTTCTTTTTTTTCAAAATTTGGCAATGAGATTTTCAAATGGGAATATTGTGATAGAATAAGTCCCTTTTTTTTTTCGCATTTTGACGTAATTTCACTCCCAAAAAATATAACACCCCAATGGACCAAGCCTACGAGTATTTTCTTTTTCGACAAATTTTTGCACTGTGGCAAACCCAAAAAAATACAAAAAAATTGCAAATTGAACAAGGGGTGTGTGTCACACTGTGGCCTTGCCATTTACATTGGAAAGTATTTTAAGGGGAAACAGGAATTATGAAATTTTAAATATTTCATCATGCAAAAATATAATCTTCAAAAAAATCCTCTAAAAGAAATCAAAATCCTTCAAGATATCATAACTCTATGACTAATATCAAGTTTTAATACAAGTCAAAATATCATATTTCAAAAATCCTCATATAAAAATAGACCTACTACCTAGGGGCCAAAATCCATTAAGTTACTATACACTCTATAATGAATCTAAACACAATATCCTTGCCTTGATATTCCAGTGCCAATTCTACAAAGGGTTTTGTTTTGAAAAAAGACTCCACAAAAAACACCATATTTTGAAGGGAAAAAAAAAGTTAGAAATCGCCATATTTAGACAGTGAGTTCCTATAGGTCGCCAAAACTAAGCTTTATACTATCCTGACTCCTGTCTGATCTTTAGCCAAATTTGGCTCATTCCTCTGGTGAATGATCGCCAGTCCACTTACTTCGGAAATTTGAAAAAAATTAAAAATTAAAAATTAAAACCCTGCCACCTACCCACCGCATGGAAAGAGCAGAGAGGGGAATAATGTAGATACCTAGTTGGACGTTCAAGAACTGGATAAGGATTCCAAGATCGACGGTTCCTGGGGACGGGATCAGATACTCATGCAATCTGTACGCACCAATCATTTTAGGTTATCGTCGTCTCCGTCGTTCCCTTCTTTCCCTCGTTTCTCTCGTCTCTCAAACGGAAAAAACTGGAAAGCGTAGTTTTGGCTGCAGTTCCGTTTGTGCAATTCTTCCCGCCATGGCCACCTCCGTCGCTGCAGGTTGCAAGGTCGTCACTGCCACCTTCCTGCAACCGGCGATAGAGAAGGTCGCCAGCAGCTTTGATGTAAGGCCCGTGTCTTTAAGCTCCCATGCTCCAAGTGCATTTCGGAATCCGGGGCTTTGTAGTAAGGTGTCGTGTTCTCTCGAGGAGAATGTGCAGTCGGTTGTGACTAAGGTTGCTTCTGTCGGGAAGGCGGCGGCTTTGGCACTGGCTACCGCTGCCGTTGTTGCTTCTTCTGCGCATGCGGAAGGGACGCCCAAGAGATTGACTTTTGATGAGATTCAGGAGCAAACGTACCTGGAGGTGAAGGGCTCGGGAACTGCGAATCAGTGTCCTGTTGTTGCGACTACTCCTGCTGCTGCTGATGGTTTGACGTTCAAGGCAGGATCTTATAATTTGAAGAAGTTGTGCTTGGAGCCGACGTCGTTTACAGTCAAGGCCGAGTCTCCGTTCAAGTCCGGTAGCGAGGAGTTTCAGAACACGAAGCTTATGACTCGTCTTACCTATACTCTTGATGAGATTGAGGGGCCTTTCACTGTTGGCTCTGATGGCTCTGTCAAGTTCAAGGAGAAGGACGGGATTGACTACGCCGCTGTCACTGTGCAACTCCCGGGAGGCGAGCGTGTCCCGTTCCTGTTTACGATCAAGGAGCTTGAGGCAACGGGCAAGGCCGATGCCTTCAGCGGGAAGTTTTTGGTCCCGTCGTACAGGGGATCGTCTTTCTTGGATCCCAAGGGCAGAGGTGGATCCACTGGTTATGACAACGCCGTGGCGTTGCCTGCAGGAGGTGCCGGAGATGAAGAGGAGCTATCCAAGGAGAACCAGAAAAACACGGCTGCACTAGAAGGCAAAATTACCCTCAGCATTGCCAAGAGCAACACGGAGACCGGCGAGATTGCAGGAGTCTTCGAGAGCTTGCAGCCTTCCGACACGGATTTGGGATCCAAAGCTCCCAAGGAAGTCAAGATTCAGGGTATCTGGTACGGCCAGCTAGAGTAGCTGAGTACCGCATGACCCTTCTCTCTTGTGATGTTCTTCTTTGTTAATATCTCTATGTATTGCTGCAAACGGATAGACACGCTTATACCGTGTGTTCGCAAACTGTTTGCAAAATTTGTAACATCAAGGAAATTGGGAATTATTTAGCACTGTTGTGGGCAGATGAACTCGGTCCATGACTTGCAGAGAGAGAGAGAAATTGTCAGCGATCCCAACCGTATTAACCTCAATTGTAGAGTTCGGTTTGTAATTTTTCGATGACCCTATTGGAGACGATTTACAATGAGGCAAGTCTTGACATTCAGAATGATAGATCAGAACCTGAGCCTTTGAATCAGTAATGGAAAAGACTGACATAGTATAATGAAGTAGCAGAGAATTTGTCTCCATAATTAGGAGCACAAATATTCTAGAGAGAACTGTATTGATTCTGGCATCTTCTTCTTCAGAAGTCAAATCCAAAATCATTCATGAGAGTTGTACTCAAGTTCATGTATCCAAAATCAAGGAAAAGTTTTGTGTTGGTGACTTGAATTTGAAGGAGTTCTTCTTTGATCCGTATGCTTGCTGGAAATTGTACTTGGATTCTTCTGCTGGGGTTGTAAAAGATGCTCTGTGTCAGCATCAATAATCTCTTGAAACAAGTGTAATTGACTGGTGAGTATGCTCACCATTGACCATGGAGAGAGAGCCCATGCAAGCAGTGTGAGACATTTGAAAATGGGTTGTGTCTAGTGATCAGATCAAACCCTAGGAATTGATCCTGAATAGCTGTCCTGCTTGATGGACAATATTCCTACAAGTGTGTGTGTGTATATCTCATGACTGTGATCTGCAAGCTCCAAAATTTAGGGTTTCTTTATCTATGGGTTCAATTTAGGCAATTTAGGTCTGAAACATGGGCACTCTGATCATGGAAGTTTTCAACCCTTATTGTAGAAGAATGCAGTACCATATTATCTCCAGTGATAAGGGCAAGGTCCCTCTGTTGGGTCTCACTGTTGAGGCTTTCAAGTGATGAAGCATGAGCTGATGCCAGTATAACATGGGAAAGTGCTATCACATTTGCTGGTGCCAGAACATCACTTGTATCAGCTGGTTGCAGTAGTCTTTTGCCCAGGAGTCTTTGCAACCTCTGATGCTGGATCATGTTTATTCTTCACAAAAGGTAAGTTGTAGCTGGCCATGCATGAGATTGGTTTCTGGAAATGAGTCCATAGTCAAGCTATCAGTAGAAGCCCACTTCTTCTGAGGTAAGCTCTTTTCAATTTTGTTGTGTGCTAGGATTAATGTTCTACAGAGTTGTGAGGTAGAAACTGTTTGAAGAAATTTGGGATTGTTGACTTTTAAGATGTCATTCTTGGATCCTAAAGAAGTATTATCAACTATTTTCAGAGCTATTTAGGTATTATAGCAGAATTTTGCCAACAATATTACAGAGAATTAAATACTAGAAGTTAGTTCTCTTGTTAACAGATTTTCTACTCCCTGAAATTTCAATATACCATAATTGTGAATCTAAGTCATAATAGAAAATTCTTAACAATTTTGTCAATTTTTCCAAAACTCAATGTGCGAGGGTAGTATGACCTTTTTTGTACTGAAAGCTCTCCCTACTAATGAGTGGAACTTCTAACATCTATTGTCAATGCATTCCTGTTTTGTAAACTTGAAACAAATCAACAGATTAGGTAGAGAAAACTATTTATCAATAATTACAGATTCTTAACAGATTTCTTTTGGGACAAATTTTGTCATTTTTTCAACAAAAAAAAAAATTGGAAATTTTTTCAAAGTTTTGTTATAAATTTTACTAACTTTTCTAGTTTTTACAAATAAATTGCCAATTTTTCAATATAAAAAAATGGAGAAAAAAACCCTGATTCTTTTGCCTTCAAGCAATGAAATTGTTGGTTGCACAAAACAGCTAATCTGATTGGGAGGCAAAGTTAGATATACAAGGTTTATCAATACAAAATAATATGGTGTAAATTATTAAATGATTTGTGATTTTTTCTTCTAACCTCAAAATTATTCTTAAACAAAAAATATAGGTTTTATTTTTAAACCATAAACATTAGAGTCTAATATAATACATACATGGGTGGGATAATTAAAAAATTCCCTAAAATAACCTCTTTGTTGAACTACATTAAGTAAACAAGTTAAATGTCCAAACAAATAGTTCTCAAAGAGCTAAACATCCTTGAACATAGAGCAGTTGCCAAGTTTGAACTCAATTAAAATAAGTATACAAACTAGTGTCCAAAAACTAATTTGCAAAGAGCATGTCATCCTTGAACATAGTTCAGTTGTCTCTGGCATTCAAAAAAAAATTATTGTGGATCTCTGTTTGGTGCATTGGAGTTCAAAGAGGTATATGGTACTGCACTTGATGCACCCATCATCATGAAGATCATTCAAAATAGACAAAAATTGAGGAAAATATATTGGGTTTCAAAGTAATGTTTGGTTCAGAGCAATAAGTGTTCAGTTTTGCATGGAAAGTGTTTTGAGATTAACATTTTTGGACATAGCTTGATTGCCTTTGGAGTTCAAAGAGGGATCGTAGAGCTCAAATTGACGCTCTCATACCTTTTTAGATCATTCAAAATGAACAAGAAATGAGATACAGGGTTGGAAAGTTGGGGGAGTCTAATCCATTTTTTTCAAGCATTTTGCTTCATCGACATGCTTATTCTCTTCCTATTTATTAGTTGCTCAGTTTCCTCTACAGTTCAAGAAAGGGTTTTAAACCTCCACACAGTGCACCCATAGCCATTAAAATCATTAGCAAAGGACAAGAATCCAAAAATATTTGGATAAATATTTTATTATTTGCTTGAGTTTGATGATGGACATGTCTACCCTATTTGAGCATTTGACAAGCTTTTGAAAAAATGCTTTGATGACTTTACATGGGAGCTAGTAATAACACAACACAAGTTAGCTAGAATACTAAAATTGGTTTCATATGTTACCAAAGACACAAGCAATTCTAATATACCTCCTAAATCCTCTTAAGTTCCATTAAGATATTTATTAACTTCTATTGTTTTTTTTTAAAGTATCACTTCTAATTTTACAAAGAACATGTTATTAAAACATGAAAGTTACATGTTTTGTAAACAACAAGCTTTGGGCAATGGTGACTAATTACTTATTTTATTTTGGACTAAATTGTCATAGTGATCTAAATCTTAAATACATCATGATTTAAAACTCAAAAGGCCAAAACAAGGATATAGGGAACTTACAACCATAATGATCAAGCTTCAAGTAATAACAACATTACATGATCCAAAAGAAATATTGTTTATTACAATCCTTCACATCGCAAGTTTGAAAAACACATTGTTAATGAACATGGGGTTGCTTTTGTATTGCTTTTGTTCAATACAAAGAGCAAAAAAAATCTGACAGATGAAATGATGTTGATTGACAAAAAGGCCAAAAGGAAAAGACAATGACTCTTTCATCCATTACAAATTTTTTGTCTAACCAAAACCCTTACAAACCCAATGACTTGGGTTAGCAAAAGGTTCATAAAAAATTTAGTTTTTGTGATTTGAAAGGGTTATATGCTAATGTCTATAGTTGTAGTGTCTTGTGATGCAACAATGTGACAAAATCAAAATTCCATGACACAAGAAAATTGTTTGAGAATGTGGTAAAAGTACTTTGCAAAAAACCATAACATAGACCAAGAAATCAAAGAAGAGCATGTAAAATTTAAAGTGTTCATTGGCAGATAATGAGACTAACTTGATACCTTAGAAACCAAAGACTTCAATCAAAACTTGATTTGCTTCAAAAGTTGTATCCTTGACAAACCTCGAAGTTGCAAATTTGGGTCCCATCAAGTTTAATGTGGGCAATTGCAAAAGCCATGATAAAAACCTTGGGCCTTATTGTGAAATAATATATTCTAAACCAAATTATAAAATATAGGTTGCTTTTGGATCCTTTATTTGTTGCATTTTCAATTTGTAGTAAATTACATAAGTAGTATTGAGTTCAAACAACCTACCTTCAACTTGTGAAAAATTTGAAGCAAAGTTTAAAATCTTGGATAGCATTGGTTTACATCAAGGTTGTGTATGTAAGTGTAAATAACTATTTTACATTTTGTGTAAACTTATGTAAATGTGAATAATTTGCATTTACAAATCAAGTTTTTATATTTTCATTTACATTTCATGCCATGGGTGAAAACGTATCAGGGTGTCATACTTTTCAACATATGTGAAATTCATACCAATATTATAAATGATAAAAATAACATTGTAAATACATTTTAAGTAAGATAATTGTATTACACAAGTCATATAACAAAACGAAACAAATTTATGTATTTTTTTGAACTTTATGGATGATAATCAATTGTATCAAAATTTTACATTTGAAAAATAGTTGAATTATTAATTCAAATGGAAAATAATTAATTATTATTTCATATTTCATCATATATCTCAAGTCATGGTCATCAAAATCATTCAAATTTGTCTTCCTTTGTAAGGATGGCATCACATTACTTTCCATGTAAAAAAATCACTCAACTTAATTCGTATGTTGAATCCATAATATGACTAATGAGGGCTTTGGAACATGATTTGTTCCTATGCCCCTTAGTGACCACCTTCTAGGTCAGACTTGGGTCCTCTCTCTTTGTTCCTTCTTTTCCCTGTTTGGTGGGTGCTTTGTTTTAATGGTGTTTGCAAGTATTTCATAATTACATTGTTCATGAAGCACAATCTCCACAACATTTAGTTTTAGCACCTTGCCTTTATATCTCGCCTTTAGTACTTCAAATACTAAAATTATGTCAAATGTAAGGTAGTCCCCAATTTTTGAACTTCCCCCCACTTTGGCTAACTTTAAGAATGTACTTCATCAACAAAGTAAACATGGTATGGGAAACAAAAGTCCAAACTTATGCACAAATTGTGTTGACTCAGCATGAGATGGAATAAAAAAGGTCCAAATTGTACCCAAACTAGGTTTCCGTGACAAGAACCTTTAAGGTGAAGAAAACCTTGAAAAGGCATTTCATCCCCCACCTATTTGAAGTAAGCCAAATGACAAAGTGATGCTTGTTGGGACAATGCTTTTGAGTAAGCAAGCACAATCCATGCCATCTTTGTGGGTTGTCTTGAAATCGGAAGTTTGGAGAACAAGTAGGGTCCTCCAAGTTAGCTTTTACACTATTCCCAACAATGGCCCATGAGTAAGGAAAGCACAAAACATACAATCCATCCTTGTGAGTTGTTTTTTGAAACCCCAAGTTGGAAAAGAGATGGGGCCCTCACTTCCATTCAAGTCCGTTTAAACTATTTCCAACCACAACCCATTGGCTTATATGGATAGGGTGCCATGTGTAGGAGCTTATTTCCAATATGGCCCACTCCTCACACATTACCCAAAATAAAAGCACTAGAGTGAAAAAAAAATCATCTTTTGTGTGTGATATTTGTTGGGGGTGGGGGGAAAAAAAAAAAGGTGGGCATTTCGAGAAATAAAACACACATCCCTTTTGTGAAAGAAAAAATCATATTATAATATGCCCTCCAAATACACTAGAAAATTAATTGTGGGTGCTTTAGGGTTCTGAATTTGGTTGGTGAATTTGCCCCCATTTAAATTGGCTGTAGAGCACATGGGATGTTTGCTCTTGTAAGCTGTGTGTGTAAGTTATGCCCCCACTATCTAGAGTGCAGAGTGGGATTCATTGACAGGCACAAGTGCCACCCCCCCAACCCAACAATGATCTCAAAGGATCATCAGGTCCATTTGAAAATATGACAAGCCACAGAGGGTACCCTTATTTAATTAATTAATTGAGGAATGGAATGGACCCAGAGTTTATCTCTACAAAAGATTTCACCCTAAACCCTAAACCCTAACCTTGGAAACTACTATCTAGGGCTATAGTTGTTGAATGGAGCTAGCATTTTCATCATATCATTTATATTGAAGTAAATCATACTCTAATGGATTCATCTAATGGATTCATTTATAGTGATTTTATTTCTGGCCAAATTTTGCCTAATTGAAAACCTGATTTTGACCTATTCAAAAGACCTGGATTCGCCAGATTTTGAGAAAAAAAATTCGAAATCACCATGCTTTTAATAAGGGTTCCAAATTTGGCTCCTTCACAAATTTGAAAAAACAACCCCAAGAAAAAAAAACCTGGTTGACAGGATTATTTGAGATTTTGGATGAAATAAAACCAACCAAAGCATCAAGCGAGCAAGCCACTAAGGAAAGGAAGAGCAACAAGTCCATTGATTTTCTTCCCCCCCCCCCCCCCAAAAAAAAAAAGAATAAAAAAAGGGGAAATGAGGGGAATTTTTTTTAATTTTGCTAATTTCCAAGGAAAAATCTCCAAAATTTCGCCTATCACAGAATTGA
>Ga0116231_10002863_pt1 | contig 35959 bp, 23 predicted proteins | sample S1TSphgellanicum_2_FD_89695 | JGI IMG/M metagenome (GOLD analysis project Ga0116231, IMG submission 89695) | Host-associated microbial communities from peat moss isolated from Minnesota, USA - S1T2_Fd - Sphagnum magellanicum MG | ecosystem: Host-associated > Plants > Peat moss > Unclassified...
CATTTTGTGTGTGATTAGTGAGCCATGGTAACCCTAACCCTAGAACATTGTTAATTAAACCCTAAAATGCTAACCTCAATTCATAATGTTAAACTAGGGTCCATTATTCCTTTTCAATAAAAAATATTTTACAAATTATTTAACATTGCCATGTGGCAAGTTTCTATTTTTCGATCTTTAAAGATGTGGCAAATTTGAAATTTCCAATCAAATAATAATGCAACACGTGTCAAGATCTTCATTTTTAACATCTAATGAATGGGATATATGTAGGGTTTTTTAATAAATATTTAAATGTCATGATGCTCATATTGAGACATGTGGCACATTTCAATTAGCCAAACACAAAAGACATGGTCATTTCTTGGCCATAAGATTTTGAAAATTCATGATCACAATCTAGTTTCCCAAATATTAGAAACCATGCCATGTGGTAACAACCCATTAGTTAATCAAAAAAAAACATGGCCACTCTTTACCCACACGATCAGGAAAAACTTGAACATGTGACAATCCCAATGTGTTGAATCCAATGACCTAGATAAATGTAGAAGGATTTAAGGAAATATAATTGAAGTATTTTAATAGTTGACATGTGTCTCCACATGGTTGGAATTTGGATCCACCAAAATAGTTGTAAATTATAGTCGCAAAATGATGCCTTGTATACATTATGTATATACTAGCCCCATCGGATGAAACAATATATACGCCATTTAGACTTCATCCACCATCTGATGACGTCATTCTGATGTAATTTGTTTTTGCAACTATTTGTCGTTTGCGACTTGTCTTAGGCAACTATTAGATAGTTAGTTGTAAAATGTCGCTTTCGATTAAAAAATAATCGTAGACACCAGTTATAAATCAAGGTTTTTCTTCTAATGATATTACAACCATTGTATGGTAGCATTTTGTAACTTTTTAAAAAAGGATTCATCCATATTCAATATATTTTTTGATTTTTAAATTTTGTAATAAAATCATATAATAGAAGAAATGAACATTTTCATGGGTTATTGTGGATAAAATGTGCACTTATCTATGGTGTCAATAATAATGAAACCATTGAATAATTTATTGATGAATATGCAACATCAACAATCCATTATTTATGTTACTTTTGCAAGATTCACAAATACATATACATAGATGAACATGTCCTAAAAAATTAAAAAAAAACTAAACTATATGCCAATTTCATTATCCATTACCACCTATGACATACACAAAAATATTAAAACCATTCAAAGGAACTATACAATCTTCCAAAGCCAAAAATTTTATTAAATTTTATAAATAGAATATATTTGAGACGTTTAACAATATTAAAATGGGAGTGGGCATTTCATTCAAAGATTTTCTTAAATATTATGTTAAATATAGACTTGCACACCCATATAGATTCGTTATCTAATAAATTAACACAACTTACTTCTTTAATGAAATGAAATTTGTAAAGGAAATCATAACAAATGCTTATATGATAAAAGTTGGAGCATTATGGGAAGCTAACACTAACATACAATGGTGTAATTTATTTTCGATTCACATGTTTATAACAAGTTGTTGGACATCATATTTCACAAAAATTGGTAAAACTATCACCAATGAATTTGAAACCATCATTAAAAAAAGTGAAAATGGAAATTTTTATGCAAAACAAAATGATTAAAAAAATATGCAATGTTTTTCCAAACACACAACAATCAACAATTTATACATATACATTTTAAACTTCTTTTATCATGTTTTTAAATCATTTTCATTTTCATATACATCACTTTCAAATGAATGTGTTTTTGTGTTCAAGGTCAAAACATGTTAATAGGAGCAAAAAAACATCTTGAGAGTCCTTGAAATTTCAAACTATTATATACATTTTTTGTTTTGACATTTTAAAGTTATGATAATCATTCCAAGTTTTGTTAAATGACTAATATGAATGTTGAGGAATTCAAATTTAAAATTCATTAAATTTAATTTTGGGTTTAGGTTTTAGTAAGGACCTTTGAATTTGAACAATAGTTGTGTCAAAATCAATCAATTTTGCAAATAACTAGGGTAAACGATTATCTTAATTTTAAAAAAATGAAAGTAAAGAACATGAAATGATAATAACCTACTACTCACATTCAAAGCACTCACAATTTAAAAATTAAAGAATTTAAATTTTTTAAAAATCAAAATATGTTTCCAAATTTTAGAATTTCAAGAATCTTTTACCACATGTAAACAAGTTATAATGTACATAACATAAAATAAAGTTGTAGCTTATGATACAAAAAAAAAAATAAATTGAAATCATGATTCTTTTTAAAGACAAAATGTAAAATTTGAAAAGATTTGCACATTTTGAAATTTTCATATTAATTCAACAATGACTAACACAAAACATATGATATATTGAGACAATAATATGTATTTAAAAAAAAAAGTTATAACAGATTTCATTAAAAAAATCTTTTATTAGAAAAAATGAAAAAAACTAAAAAAGGAACTTGTAGTCCTCTTTATAAAATAATATTGTTGGCTCCTATTAGTGTGTTTTGACCCCTCAAATGAAATCTTAAAAAATAAAAAGTTGCCACCAAATTTCACTAATATTAAAACATAATTGATAATTGATAAATATTTGAAACAACTTAAAAACATATATAAGTTAAGTCTAAATGAGTTTGTAGCAAATTATGATTTTCAATTCAATAAAAAATTCAAAAAGGTTGCATTCCTTTAATATTTTGGTATGTACTTTATAACAAACATTTAGATTCAAACATTAGAAGAAAAAAATGTATTTTCGACTAATCTTTGTGATTAAATTTTAGTCAAAAGAGACATTGTTTAATTAAAATCCCTTTAATCACTTAAGACAAGTCACATATGATAAATTAATCGCAAATGACAAAGTTAACAAATACATTTCATCCTTTGATTCCATTGTATACGTATTGTCACATGCGATTAAGATGCAATTATTTTGGTCACAATTGAGGGCACATGATGTGCTGCCACATGTTTTAATATTTGATTATTTAAAATATCATTATTATTATTTTGAAATAATCTAAAACATTCAATTCAAATATTTTCATGATATAATATTATGACATGTGACCCAATATAAGTATGCCACATGGCATTAAAAAAATTTAATAAAAATATTAATATTAGGTTGGTAGGTACCTAGGTAGGTACATAAATAGGTCCTACAAACCTAGGCTACATACCAACCTACTTATTTAGGTAAAAGAATAAGTAGGTAGGTTCTACACTCCTAGGTTAAATACCTATTCATATAGGTAAGTAGTTAGGTAGGTAGGTCCATAGGTCAACCTAGGTGGGTAGGTCAAATTAGGTACCTACCTAGTTAGGGAGATAAGTAGGTTGGGAAGGTAAGTATTTAAAAAATGTGCATAATTTTATTTTTTTTGTTTTGGGTTGAGCCTTTTGATTAGTTCATCCAATGTACATAAATTTCTTAGTGTGAAATTAGATGACCACACCCCCTTGTTTATATATTGTTCAAAATAGGAATGAAGAACAAACAATATGGGATAAGTTTTCAAGTTGCAACTTCTTCACAAACTAAGTTTTAATTTCAAAACTTTCTTCATGCCTTATTCTCTTAGTTTTTAAATTTCTAAACAATTCAAGTACTCGATAATTAGATAATCATGTAATTAATAATGATTAAATTTACATATATTCAATATTCATTAGCAGTTACTTAAATAAGTAATAGTTTCTTAATATTTAATAAATCAGCTATTTAGTTATTCACAAGTTACTAATACATAATTCATAAATAATTAAATAATTAAAATATTTGAAAATATTTTATTACTTTTTAGAATTTGATCGAATTATAATGTAAAAATAATTTAAAAACTATAATTTTAAAATTAACTATTTTAAATATTTATGTTAAATTATAAATAATGAATTAACAATTGCTATTAGAAAATAAAATTTTACACGCATTTTTAAAAAATTATTATTCAACTAATTACATTATTTATTGTATAATTACATTTATGGTTGTAAAAATTATTATAGGTCAAGTAATTTTTTTCTCTTGGTAATTATTAACTATGAATACAATAATTTGTTAAACATAACATTAATTTTCATAATTACTGTAAAATTACTATAAAATATTTATCATAGATGATTAATCACAGAATTTTTGATAACAATAACAATATATAATAATTCGTGAAATTAAAATCAGTAAAAAAATATTTTAACTACACTATAATTTTTGCAAATTTTAAATTCAGGTTTGAAGTTATAAATTATAGATTGTGAATAATTATGTTCAATTAGAAAATACTTGTGCACATACTAATTAATTCTTATCTGAAGTAATTGCAATGATTTTAAAGTAATGTCACAGTAATTACATTAATTAATCTCTTCTAATACATGAATATAAATTAAATATACAAATCTATGTTATAACAATAATTATTTAGTGTAACTTAGATTTAATAAACATAATCATTTATAAATATTTATAAAAGTGATTTATTATGGATAACACTAGTAGAAAAAACCCTTAAAACTTCATCAATAATTTTCTGAATTAAAATATAAATTTAAGATTCCAAAATAGTAATTCAGAATTCAAATATCAATTTTTAGATCAAATAAGTTTTTTGAAGTTAAATAACAAATTTTAGAATTGAAATGTCAATTTTCAGATTCAAATAATAATATTCAAAATTCAAATGTCCATTTTAAGACTCAATTAATAATTTTCTGAATTGAAATATTAATTTTGAGACTCCGAAATAATAATTTGGAATTCAAATTTCAACTTTCAAGTCAAATAATTTCTTAAAATTTAGATTTAAAACTTCAGAATTCAAATATCAAATTTCAAGTTCAAATAAAAAAAATTTAAATCAAAATGTCGATTTTTAGACTCAATAAATTTTTTTGAGTTGAAATACCAATTTTTAGATTCGAAAGTAATAATTTAGAATTCAAATATCAACTTTTAGATCAAATAAGTTTTTTGAATTTAAATAACAATTTCCAGATTTGAAATGTCAATTTTCAGATTCAAATAACAAGATTCAAAATTGAAATGCCCATTTTTAGACTTAATTAATAATTTTCAGACTGGAAGTATTAAATTTGAGAATCCAAAATAATAATTTGGTGTTGAAATTTCAGGTTCAATCAAATGATTATTTAAAATTTAATTGCAAAATTTTCAGAGCTGACATATATAATTTCAAATTCATATAAAAATATTCAAAATTAAAATGTCCATTTTTATAATCAATTAATAATTTTCTGAATTGAAATACTAATTTTTGGATTTGAAAATATTAATTTAGAATTCAAATATCATATTCAAATCAAAAATTTGAAATTCAAATAATGTTTTAAACAATTGAAATAACAATTTTCAAATTCAAATATATATATATTTAAAATTAAAATAATAGTTTTCAGAATTGAAATGTCAATTTTCATATTTGAATAAAAACTCATAGTTCAAATATTAATTTTGAGATTCATTATATGAACAAGCTTTAAACATGGACGAAAATCTTTCATCTTACCCCATCATTGATTGCACTAAAATTGAACATTATGATGTTGGATGTGAATTTCACATAAAACCTTAGTGTTCATTATCAACTATTCCATGTATAACAAACAAAAATGATGAATTGGTTTTCAATATCAAATTCCATTCCCAACTTTGTATACTATACACAAAGAATGGGTAGTTCTTGACGATTTCATGTTTAAAAAAAATCCCCATTGAAATAATTATGATTTTTTGTCCCATCCTTGGAATTCTTTAAGAAAATGCATGCACCATTATTCAATCTTTGCATACAAGAACTCTATTGCTTCATTGCAAAGTTGTTGAAACATATCACAATTTGCAAACATCTCACTTTTTGTGCCTAAATGAAACAAAACTAAAAATGAAAGGAAAAAAACTGCCCATCCATATACAAATCATTCAAATTTTATATTTCTATTCAAATTTATGGAAGCCATGGAACCATGTTATTATATGATAAAACTATTATATTACATTCAAGTGAATACATAACTATATTAAGAGATTTTTTTTTAATGCATTATTTTATAAAATATTTTTTTGAAGCACAACAACAAACCTGACTGATAAGCTGTTGGCACCCCAAGTCAAACTTAGTGGCAGAGGGCTGGCATGGCTTTCACCTGCATACCACTAGGTTTAAACCCAAAACCTTTTACAGTTGCAACATTTAACATAAACACTTGTCGTGCAATAGACATAACTGCAATTTACAAACCCACCACATGTATCTTTGACAACTTTTTTGTTCACACTTCAAAAATGAATATAAAACTCTCCCACCCTATGTCTGTCAATTATATTTTACTATAGATACTTATGCAAATTACAACCAAGAAACAATCCAATTGTTTCAATCTATGTCAATGAATAAGATGAGACTTAATCTCATCAAAGTATTACAATATAAATTGACAACTTGATCACATATGCTCAAATATGCCATCTGAACAATGTAGATACGGAGCAACTTAAGCTTTTTGGCAGATCATAATCCGATTCATTTTGTGTTCAAAGTTCATTCAAACTACCTAGCCATATCACATAGTCTCAATACATACGACGCTTTTTAATTCACCGCCCAATAAAGGGCAGAGCCATCACGTGGTATGCTACTTGTTGACTTATGAGCCAAGTGTGGAGAGAAACAGATTGTGGCCCATTTAAGATTGGAGAATCATGCTAATTCAACTGGGCAATCTGTGTAAGCATGATCTGCAAAGCATGAGTCCAAAAATTTCTAAATATCATAGATCCAGGTTCCTTGTGTACATGATCTACACAAGGGTAAAGAAATGTCCTACACACCTGAAAATGCACCAGTGAGGGCATGCTGCATTACCTTCTAGATTCTCATATAATAAACTGGCTGTGAACACTCAGAAAAATGGTATCCAGATTAGGAACGGGAATGTTTCCAGATTCTAAGTGAAATTGTCTCTGCGAAGTTTGAAATTATTTTCTATGTTGTGAATTTTTTTTCCCCTTTTAAAACAGCCTTTTTTTGCACCCTGGATTTGGGACTCATCTTCTTGGGGAGGACTCATCTACACTGTCACTACCTAGTGGGAGTGGGGGTCTCATTTCAGAGAAATTTTCATTCTTCCAATATTCAACCACTTATGCTTATGAAATCAATGATCAACATTCAACATTTCATTCTTAGAAATTCAATGTAAAAATTTGAACCAAATCCATCTGCCAGCAGGGGAGGGCATTCTAACACAATATATTCTACCAAATATGCAACTCAATGGAATAAGTCCAGCTTTGATGAGCTGGTCATCATGTATGCACAAGGACACACATTATGAAATTTTCAACAAGTGGGTAAGGCTGCCTTTAGTCATGTGTGTGACACAAGTGACAAGTTGCAGAGTATACAGGCTACACACCTGCACATACAACCAGCTTGTGCTCCAATTAACATTCAACTGCATTTTTCAATAGCTTGATTATAGACTGGTGTCTAGAATTTCATAGTAAGTAGGCACTATATTTTGTCGTTGATCCATCACATTGGTATTTAATCCCACACAATCTGAATTGTAGAACAGAAACATTGCAGCCTAGCTACTATCTATTTTAGCAGAAACATATAATACCATGTTCATCACATGCACATTAAATAAGTTCTACCCATATCTGCCATTGATAATTGGCAGGTATTGTCAATATATATATTTTTAAAAATGAGTTCAACAGCCACACTGTAGACATTTCAGAATTTCAAAGAATCAAGTAGAAACATATAACGTCTTACTATGCACAGAAGGTAACATTTATTGTGCACATTCAACCTGCAAAAGTGAATATCTCAAGAATCACAAGATCTGCAATCTCTACATCTACATCATGTCAGAGCAACTCAGTTTTCCAGTGCACATCCCACTATGTGAGAATAGTACTAACTCAACCACAATGTTGCCAAAGAGGTTGTATTGAAAAAAAGAAAAAGTGTACACTGTCCATATTTGGGATTTCAACACCACTGCAAAAAAGCAGTGTGCCCTTCCATCACATTGCTCACTCATACTTCAAAATGGATACATTAGATCCATACAATCCCAGTATGTACAAAAGCAATTTAGAGACATGTATCTATTGGGCATTGTTGCACCACAATCTTCAAACACTTCACTCTCTTGACCACTAGCTAGATGCTGTTTTCTTGATTTATCAGTGACATCTCTGATAGAAACTGTTTCTCTCAAAATCTCTGGCCTGGCTTATATACCTCTCTAGTCCTAGTTGTTAAACACATGTATACCTTTTGAAGCCCTAGGAAAAATTGAATGTTAGCTGCTGTAACACTTCACAGGAATTTGATTTCAAACTGGCAACTTTCTACAGAACAAATCAGTGTAGAATTAGTGCCTGAAAGCCCCAAACATTAGCAAAAGGTTGTAGAAAAAGTTAAGAAAGGAGTGGCAGAAGCTTGTGATGTAGTGGTGGTGGCACAACTGCTGGGGAAGGGCGCTCAATCTGAGCCCAGGAAGAAATGAGGGGCTGCGATTGAACCACCTGCCTGCTGTGACTTGTTACTGATCCTTCTGAGATGACTGATTCACAGGATGGGCTTGTGACTCGGAAGCCTGTAGCAGGTGAGTCCCCTTTTGCATCCTGCACCTTAAGTGTCAGGTCAAGTTCAAGCTCTGGTTGATGTTTGCTGCCATATGACACCAAGCCAGCAGCGAAAATCTCTTGCGGCTCTGATTTGGGCACTGCTTTTCCATTTGCATGTTGTGCTGCTCTCAGACATGGCTTAACACTGCGTGCAACAGGGGCAATAATCTGGATGCTGTGATTAAGACACTCGGACATTCCACCTTCCATTGCTGCATCCATCTGCTTGTATGATGACATCCCCAGGGCTTGCTCACCTTTCACCTGCAAAGAATTATTAGTTTGATCTTTGCTAGGACAGAACCTGACCAGACTGACAGCTCCTGGCCAGGTACTGAGATGTGGGGCATTTCCCTGTGCCATTCTTTGCTGCTGCAGCTCTTGAGCAGTAGTACATGTGCTTCCATTCAAATCCCCTCTCACCCCACTATGCACATTCTTTTGCTCCTTGTGACCCTCATGTGCTCGCTGCAAGTTTCTGTCCAAAAAACCAATTCCCTCCAAAGAGCTTTTTGAATTGTGAAACTCATGGCCATTGAAAAGCTTTGGAGATGGATGTGATGGTAACACATTTTGGATCCCAGAGTCCCAGATTTCATTTGTGGCAACTGGGTTCTCCAGTCGAGTACTACTCTGCAAGCCTTGTGGAAGCGAAGAGGATGATAATTTCAAAGGATGTGGTGGCCTTAGTGAGCCCCCTTTGAGAACAGTTTCCACTGCTGCTTGGCATAATTGCCAGTTTCCAGTGCCCAGCAGCCCCACTGCTCCAAACACTGGGTTCACAGTCCTTCCACAGGCTTCATAAAGTAGTGACTGAAACAGAGCTGCAACATGCAAAGAACATAAGAGACCTTCAGCTTGAAGCAGGAGTATAATTGAGTGCACTAGAATATGAGCTGCTACCACATGATATACAGAATGTAATCAAGCTCAAAGACAATACGTTTTTTAAAAAGATCATTCAGCCAAGATATCTCCATTCCTTTGTCGGGACTGGAAATCGTATACAAAATGAATAACATTGCACAGATCATCAATCAGAGCAACAGAAACAAAAAGGATGAGTATTCATTCTCTAAAACGCTTCTTCTTCACTCCTGAGCCTACATGAGAATGAAGAGATCACAACCAGATGCTTTGCTGCTAGAAATTCATGATCTGAATCTAATGAGGTTCAATGGTTCGTCGGACCTCACAGGCAGGTTTGTCTACAAGGAAGGCGGCAGCTGGTTGTAATCCGTTTTCTCTACATCAAACAAGTCTGGAAATAAATGATTCCTTGCTAAAACCAATATTTGCTCCAGAAACAGGAGAGAATCCAGCAGGAAAAGCTGCCAAACTCACTCTTGAAAGCATGACCACCACCACCTCACACAAATGAGAACCAGGGAATAGTAAAGTTGTGTGCCTCAGAAAGGAAAAGACAGGCATAACGGAATGCTTTCTATGACATGATCCAAATAGAACAGTCTGCCAAAACCAGACCTAAACTAGTTCTCATGGCTTCTTACTAATGAAAGCTGCTGCAAAAGCTGCGGTCCTGCAAGCCCTTCAGAAGATGGACCTGCAGCAGGCGATCTTTGGGTATCTAGAGGAGCAGCTTATAGCTTACCGGGACGTTGTACATCAGGCACGGCGCTGATGAACCCCATAAGCCCCGCGCGGCCGAAGAACTTGGCCACAAACACGGTAGCGTGGCCCTGAGCGTCCGAGTTCTCAATCCACTGCAGGCATGGCCTGAGGATGCACGATTCGCTGCACCCCTTGCGCAGGACGCGACATCCATTGCAGCTCATGATGATGATGATCTTCAGCTTCTTCTTCTAAGCTGATCTCAAAACAAAACACTTACTCCCCTCTGCAGCTCCCTGATCGGATCCAACTTATCCGTCTTACCTCAAAATCTCTTGACGATCCCGCACTCCAACCACGGATTGATTATTTTCACGCACTGCAGCAGGGTCTTGTCGATGGTTCTTTAGACGCATAGAAACAAGCCGCCGGCAGCCTCCATCCCATCCATGGCTACTAAGCTGCTGTATAATATGATGGCGACGTTCACGCTCTTTCTCTTGCAACTAGATGATTCTGCACAACTGCTCATCGGATCATATTATGACTCTTCTGTAACAACCAAAAAAAAAGCCACGAGCAGATCGCCGAGATTTCAAACGAGCCCCGGAGCAGCAAAGCTGACAATAGAGACGTCAAAAGGAAAGAGAAAACGACGCCGAAGAGACCGCGACCACCAACAACAGCAGCAGCAGCAGCTCGACTCTTCAGGAAACACTGCAAAGACCACAATACAGGGATACTGCGCGAGACCGGTTCACACGGACAAAAAGCATGCAGGAATTTTCTTTTTGGGAAAGCTGCCCGATACCCGTTTGCCCGTTGAACCACGTTTTTATCCATCTAGGTTGTCTTCAGCAAACACCATTTACCCGGACTGGTCGGGCAGCACTCGAGGACGGACGGACGGACGGACGGACGGACGGACGGCTGCCCGACCGACCACAACCTCTTTCTTTCTTTTGTAACTTACTGCTGAATAAACTGCCCCTTTATTTAAGAATGACATTCTAGAGTTAATGAATTATTGCTCAAGGCTTCCATTGGTAAGGACTGGTGAATTTTCTTTTCCCCACAATTTTTCTTTTCAATGCTAGGAAAATGCGTTTTTCCTCTTGGAAACTGGACTACTTTTGCTAAAATTTGGGGAAATTTGAGCCCATTTTTTATATTACAATTTTAAAAAAAGAAAAAGAAAGCAAACCATGGGAAGGATGAATGCCTCCCAATTTTTGTCATGTATCACTTTAATATCCGGTTTGGCGTGAGGTTTTAATGTGATTGATTTATGTCAAATGTGCCCTACTAATCCTCTTTAAAATTATTTTAGGATGGTGAATGAATCTGACAACTCAAACATTGACAAACATCAACTTTAAGAAAGAATGCAAGCTTAACTTATTAGGTTACATCGTCGTGGTTACTAAGCAAAAGTGGGCGGCACCTTCTTCTAGTGAGGTGGGGGAATGGGGAGAGTATATGGGGATATGGGGGAGTACACCATGTGAGCTTCCATGTGACTGCACACATATTTGGGCTAGGTTTAGGGTTTTTTTAGTTGTAAGAAACACTTAGAAGAAGATCGGATTTCCTGTTGCAGATCTGATTCTTTCTTCAGTCATGCTGGTAATCAAATCACCCTAAGCCTTAGTAGCCAAGGTTGTACGGCGTGTACTTGATCATTACCTATTGGGAATTTTTTAAAGGTGTTATGCCCAAATTTAGAGTGACTTTGGCGTTTCAAGATTGGAAATGACAAAATGAACATCCCTTGTTTCCCAAAAAATTGTTAACTTTCAATATTTTTTCTCAATATGTATTCCCAAAACAACCAAATAAGGATTTTTATTTTATTTTATTTTATGGAACAAATGGAAAATCCATTACAAAGAGAAGAAAGACACAACCAAACAAGGTTTAAGTTATGGCTTTTTCTTCATCCTTCAGTGCATAGGAGTCAATCCCTTCCTCTCCTAACTCTCACATGCCCATTCCTATTCTATGTACTGAAAGGAATCACACATTACCAAGCAAAGATCATCAAAAGGGATCTTTGTGGTGGTGCCCTTTGGGTAAGTACATTGATGTCAAGCATCTCAAGCTTGGAAACAACAAAATGATCATTACTTGTGTTCCAAACAAGGTTTAACTTACACTTCTTTTTTTCTGTATGCTCCCAAACAAGGTTTAACTTGTACCTTTCTCTTCATCCTTCAGTGCTTAGTAACCAATCACTTTCCACTCCCCACTCTTCAATGCCCACTCTATGTACAGGGAATCACACATATCACCAAGAAAAGATCATCACATGGATCTTTGCAGTGGTGCCCTTGGCTAAGTGTACATAGATATCTTTAGCTTCTTTTTGGCTGGGGGTGGGGGGGACGTCTTTTGCACAATGCGTCTGTGTCGTTTTTGTGGTCATCTGAATTGCTACCAAGAAACCTTTTTTTTGGGTTGCCCCCACATGAATTTGAAGAATTTTCTTGGTCTCCTCCTCTTCATCAGCACCTTGTGGATTTGATGACTGACTGATCTTGTACTACCCATGGAATCTGTGCAATAGCATGATGATTCCTGAACACCCACAGAGTATTGGACGCGGCAACCAGAGGCCCTCTGTTTCCTTGCTTTTTCAAACATCATTGGAGCCTATTGGAGGATGTGTTAACTTAGAACCTTTTTTGTACTCTAGACTTCAAAACATGGTTTGAACAATGATTAGTAGTAGCTTCAGAGACCTTAGTAGGAAGAAGCATTGAGCAAGAAAAGATCAACAACCCAGGAACTTTGGCTTTGGAGAAGAAACCCCACATGCATTCTTATTATTATTATTATTATGGTTACAATAAGTTACATTATTTTGGACTGTTGTCTTTGTGGTGGGATGTTTTTTTAAAAAAATTCAGACACCAAAACCAAAACCTACAGGGTGAGGTTTGTGGAACATATACTTCTGGGCCTTCTCAAGGACCAACTGCACTTCCAAAAGTTGTTGTGGCCACCTATTCATAAATTTGTACTTTCAGCCTCTTCCTTTGAATCCTTGACCTTGAGATTGGGTGCTGGTCGGCTACTTGGGAACTTTGACATTTTCACTTGAAAACAGCTTTCAGACTACCTTACCCTAAGGTCAGTTTTGTCATTAAGTAATCCCCAAAAATAGTGAAATGAAATTTTGTGCAAATATGAAGTTGACATGTTGAAAATCATTATAATTATCATAAGTTGCACGCTGAATAATTTCACTACTCATATCACAAATATCATAGTAGATGATGGAAAGTTTCATAATTTCAAAATTAAAAAATGAATTCATTTTTGAAAAAAAAAATTATTCGTTTTGCCACTATGGAAACTGACTGTAGGCTACAGTAATATGGGAAAGGATTGGTAAGGTCCTCCATTTACTATGCAAAATAATTGAATATTGATGTGTTCTATACATGATGATGCAAATATGGTATCCATTAGGTTTCTTTCATGTATACCAGCTTATTATGCATCTGGTTAAGCTGACCTCATACATCAAGAGATAGGAGATGAAGACATACTTTGTGTTTGAATATTGCAAGGCCATCATCAGCACCTTTTTTTTTCACTTCTAGGTGCCTAAAAAACATTCCTTGTTCCAAAATTTAGAGTGATAAGTTTTGTTTGTCAATTAAGGTTTGGTTGAACTCATAAGCTTAAAGTAAGCCAACAATTAACCCGAATTCAAGCACCCAATTCCAAGTATGGCCATTTAAGCCTAATTAGGTATAAGGTTTTGGAGATGTTACCTAGATACTTTCTTTCCATGTTTGTTTCTCTTGTATAGAATTGAAAGTGTCTGACAAAATCAGTAAGAAATTATTAAAAAATCATTCCTTCATACATGAGGCACAATTAATAAGAAATGTACCTTCAAGATAATATAGCGTAGGAGGGGTCTAGAACTATGAGAATTAATTTTTTATTAATTTTTTCTAACACAAACTATCAAACATATTTCAAAACAACACTTGCAATGTTCATCATTCACACAATTTTAAACATGAGACTTTACATTTTTTTGAGATAGGATCACTCACATGTTTAAAGTCAAATCTTTATGTGAGAACTACACCGCAAGGGAGTTCATTGCACTTGCTTAAAAGATTCTCTTTTATAGGGATCACTCCCAAAAAAAAACTATAAAGTTTTCACAATGCTATTCACAATAACCCTCACATTTTTTAAAAAAAAAACTTTCTATTCACATATGATACTTGTACAAATTTTGATCCAACTACTAACATGAAATTATTGAATGCAAATTATGACCTAAAAGCTCCAATCTTTAGCTTTTATATACTTGAAGGAAAGAAGTGGATGAATAGTCAATCACATTCATTTATGCCTATTTCCTATGTATCAAACCAATCATCAAGTGCCACTTATAACTTTTCATCCTTTTATGGATAGGTTTTACATTACTTGAAGTTTAAGATTTGATCAAGTTCACAATACTTGACCTTCCATTATTATAAATCCAAAATAATTATCGAAATTATTCATACTCAACCTTTATGCCTCTAATCAAAAGATTCTCTAAGAATCATTATTTTATTCCCCATTTTTATCCATACTATTAACCCAAACAATAATACTATTATTTACAATTATTAGTAATTATTTTGTTGTTACAGTACCCTTTCTCAGTGTCAGCAATTAAACTGCAGCTAAGGTGAAAAGAATGAGAGACTAGTGTCCTGAGAGGCAGGCAGCAATTGATACTAATAAATAAACAAATCATGTCGATTAGGGCAAGAGGGGAGGAAAGGCTTTCCCTTCTAGACTAATCCAGATTTTTTTACTATGCATATTAGCGAGTAAGGACCTACAAAGCACTCTACATGTAAGGCACCTTCAAAATTCTCCTTGTGTATTTTTGGAGGGCCCCTTATATCAACAAATACTCCTCCTAGGAAAGAGGAGGGATCTTACAACTACTCCTTGGGCTCTTACCCTTTTAGATGTATATAATTTCCCTCCCGCTCCTAAGGAATACACCTAGAAACCCTCATCCTCCTCAACCTCATGATATTATGTTTGCCTCATGCTTAATGATAGGTAAAGCCCACTGGTGAGGGAACGTTCTCAAAGTAAGGGGCCTAAACTTCTAAATTGAGGCAAAATGAGGCAGTGCCCCTAATTTGGGGAATGTTCCCCCACCCTGGGGCTTTACCATATACTAAAACATCATATACTAAAACACCTTATAATCATTTCCCACCTGTAGGATTACATGATGCAACTGGTTTGTATTAAAAAGCGCGTTGCATTGACAGCGTTAGAAGCTGCACTGCCCAGCAGCCCAAAAGCTTAAGGTGTCAATTTCAAACTGGGGTGGTAAGAAATCTTGTTGTTGAGAAGGTGTCCCCCACCAACAATCAGTGGCACTTAAAATTTTTGAACCTGCTCAAAAATTTCCCCCGCTGCCCGTATCCAGAGTGCACTTGATGAGTAAGGTTTCTCAAACACCAAAGTATCTTTCATTGCCTCAAAAGTTTCAATGTCAGAAAACTGTGATATTTGCATCCTACGGATAATTTAGAAATCTATTTGATTGATGACAGTCAAAGGCAACACGATGAAAATGACAAAAAGAGGTAGGCCAAAGAGGATACCTATTACTAACACAATGAACCCTTCAAGAGAAGCTCTGGTTAGAGTTTTATTGGTGGGGTTGCCAAAAAAAAAGCTAAACTTAGACATTTAATTTTATTATCTAGAGTGACATACTGAGCACCGGTGGAGATGCTCTAATGCCATAAGAAGCTCATCTGCTGCTGGGAGATTTTGGGGCAGGCTGCTTGAGCATTACGGCCCTCGCAAGTGCCTTATTAAAATTAAGGTTTCAGCTTGAGTTTGGTGAGGCACTACTGCTGGGTATTCTCTTACATGCCATGAAGCCATTCAGTAAATGCATGGGAGAGTCAAGTTCCAACTCTTTAAATTGAGGCCAGTAATAATGATATCGTTGTGGGATCAAATCCCTGAAGTTTCCAAGATGTTCATTGATAGCTATGTTGTAAAATATACTCTTTTAAAATTGATATTAGGATGCCCTTCACCGCATTTTAATTGTGGTCTTCTTAGTTGGGTACCAATTTTTTTTTTGGCCCATTGATTGACTTTGGTGGTTAAGAAGAATCCTAGATTTCTAATTGTTCAAAGCACCTGAATTGGGTACGTGCCTCATACTCTGAATTTTAAATTTTTTCATTGACAATTCAAGTCAGTTTATTAGTGGGTAGTATTTCATTGAATGTTGCCACAACAGGTAGGTTATATATACTAGTTCTTCAACGACCTAATTTAGGTGAGTTACTCCATCAACAATCGGTAAGGGCATTTGAAGGTTTGGCAGGGTTTCAACTTGAAGGCACTATTTTTTGGGGAGGTTTTAGGGAGAGGTGTGTGGGGTCTATGCATCATCCTTGGGTAAAGTTTGAGAAGTGGCTCTTCATGTACATTAAGAGACAACTCACCTCATCTCATCTTTCCACCAACAAATTTACTTCCCCTGACGTGGTCACCGATCTCATCTGAGTTTGAACCATGCTTTGACAGCCATTGTGATAACCTCCTTTTGTTTTTTTAGCACACAAAAACAAAGCCAACCCCAAAAATTAAATAGAATCCACTATTCCCCAAGATAAGGGGAGTAATCCCCCCCCTTCCCCTCCCCGTCTCCCACTTCACTTTATTCCTTGTGGCAGAAATCATCTTTTTATTCCAAGAATTTGGACCTATGGGAAGAGATGGGTGGGGTTTGGGGGGGGGAGGGGGGTTGTATTTTTCTACTGGAGCTATCTACATAGATGCAGGTGGGTAGGCAATAATACTCTCTAGGCGACTCAGCTGCAGCAATGCAAAAGTAAAGAAGCATCCTGGGGGTACAAACGTATAAACTATACCAAGATACTTGTAACCTGACTTGATTTGTTAATATGGTCAAAAGGGTGGTCCAATAGTGTTGTGAGATGACCAAACACAACCCCCTCCCCCTCACTCCCCACGTTCATCAAATTGTCCATAAAACCCAAATGAATAAATATCACTTGCATCAAGTTGGTAGGTAGGTAGGTACTTCCCAAAGAGAAAAAAAAAGATTAAAAGGTGGGTAGATTCGTTGGATTAATTAGAAACCTTCACTGAATCCCACTCCTACTGCCCACTCACACAACCCGCCGCCCTCCCCACCCCCCAAAAGCGGAAGAAAGCAGAAACAGTTCCCAATAGCTCGCCACAACACGCTACGTATATTTCCTAACTTTATTTTTGAAAGGCCACATTTATGGCGCATTACTTGGAGGCCTGGCAACGGGTCTAGTGTATTGTACCTTTTCTTTGCCGAAGATCGGGGCCGTACTTCCGTACCTTTCTGAAAATAGTATTGTAACCTCTGCGGTTCTTAAAAATTTAAGAAAATTAAATTTTGTGACGACCATGAGGGGTGGGGAGGCGGGGTCAATCATAAGATGATTTAGCCAATTTTGGCTATAAACAAAATATGAAACTAAAATATTTAAGCTTTTATAGTGACTATCACTAGCCTAATAGGTAAAGCTTGAGGCCATGGGCTTTTACTGTACCTAAAACCCTGGGTCATATATGTGTATATATATATATAGTGTGTGTGTGTGAGTGATACCCGTTGCGTACCCACCAGGTAAAAGAGGGAGGGGGTTTCGAGAAATGGAATGATGCAAGAGTGTAAAGCACTGGGCAGAAAGTTCTAATGTATTTTGCAGGTCATGTTACAGAGTGTAGAAATCCATGGAAGACTGGCTCCTAGGGGCATTCCATTTTCTGAAATGTCCATGTTGTTTTTTCCTTCTTCCCCATGATACCTGATGGGTACCCACAAAATACCCACCGGGTACTAGGTATCCTGGTAAAAATGAAAATAAAAGTTTTCTGCCATGGTGCTTTTACGTTGGGGAATTTATCATTGGAGCAGGTTGTAGGGGCAGCCTTTTTCCAGAATGCCCTGCAACAGGGCTTTACCCTACACATGGTATGCTAGGGTTCTCAAGTTTGGTTCCCTATCAACACCCCCCCCCACCTTGTTGTGCTTTCCTGTACCATGATGGAACAAGGAAACAAGGTAGGGAACTTCATCTGGTTTCAAATGAAATGAAACAAAAAAAGCTAAAACCCTGGCAAACTGCATTAAACAAAGCACTCAGCCAATCAGCCAAGGGGAAAAGAAAGAACAAAGAGAGAGGACCCAAGTCCAAGCCAAAAGAGCAAGCCCCAAAATGGGTCAAAAGGGGCAAATGAAGAACAAATCATGTTATAGAGTACCCACTAGTCACAAGAAGCATATCAAAAAGAGGAAGGGATGGAAAACTTGAAAGAGAAATAAACTTAGAAAAGCCCCCACTTGCAACAGCGGCGCATCTCAAAGTAGAGAGGCTACCTATATTTTTTGCAAATATATTGACACTTTTTGCCTATAAAAAGCACTCAAAACAATTAAAGGAAGGCTATCAGTGTCCTTTGCTAATCACACCATGTTAGCACATCAATGAAAAAAAATGTTTGCCTATTGATGCAAACAACCAAAAACCTTTATGGCAAGGGGAAGAAACGCATATGCTACGTGTTGATTGTGGTAAATTCTTTTTTTTGTGTTTAAATCATCGTTGTTGCAATCACCCCGCAAAATGAAACAACACACAAAACCAAATGAGTTCAAGTGGAATCATTAATGACAACATCGGCCAAGGTGTAGATGTCAAGTCATTGATGAAAAGATTGAAGGTAGGGTGGTGGAAGGGCATGAATTTGTTCATACCAAATATGAAACTTACATTTATTGCAATGTAAACAAAAACATTTTGAACAACATTGTGGGATGCAATCTATTCCCCACCATGTGCACAACGAAAAAGGTGGGTCACTATTGGATTTAGAGTTGACCACAAATGTAATGAATTAAATTGAAAGCTAAAGGATGGGAGAGGCCCAACCTAGTGTGCAATGCAGAGAAAAACATTTGAAGCCAAATGAAAGATGGAATGACCAAGCGAACAAAAAGTCATGCACCTACCCCTAAGCTCACACATGACCTCAAATGCACATGATATGAATCAAAAACCATGTTAGAGATGATGTTGGAAAAAAATGGTTATGTAATCAATTTAAAATGTTGTCTCGTTGTTGATATATTCCACTTTTTGTAAATTATGTAAAAGGGGAACACAAGCCACCACATTTGACGAAAAAAGTTATTTTCAAGTGGGCTTAGAAGGGGATTGAACCAAAAGTGATGGTGTTTATCACCTCCAATAATAAAAGGCAACAATCAGATAGGAATCTCATGGGAATGATAAGTGCAATAAGTGCCCAAATCCCAAAATTGTTAGAACAATGAATTCTATGGAAATGAAATCAATCCCCCCACAAAAAATGGGGAGAGAAACTTGATAGTGCAATTAAAAAACATGTGGGTAGTCCAAAGAGCATGGGCCCATGAGTCTCCCAAAATCTTACACGAATGTCATGTCGAAAAAAGTGAATTGGTGTTAAATGATCAGTAGAGGGAAAATGAACAAAACAAATAAAAAGGTTGATGGGTGAAACATTGAAAAGGGATCCCAAAAGTTACTTGGACATCCCTTAACCTTGAAAATGCATCCACATGACAAACATCCTTGTCCAATTTGTTTTGTAGAAAGGAAAAAATAAGAGAAGTAAAACCGAATAAGATGCCCAAAACTCTAATACCATCCAAAAGGTAATAAAAAATTAGTAGGAGGAGAAAAACCAATAGGCAACCTAGAAGGCAACTAAATCATGCATTTGCAAAACTAGACCACAAACCCCACATATGTGAATTGAAAAAAAAAATGTTGAAAAATGTGAAAAATGACAAAGGCAGGGCCAATAATGTGAATATCATCAATTAAAGAAGGGAAAATACAAGAGGAAAAATCCCTAAAAAACACCATAAAACATGAAATTAAGTCAATGCAAACAGAGGTTTAGTGAGTGAATCGACTTGAGTGACCTAACACCCGCCAATGCACCACCCAAAAAATCCCATTATGGAATTTCATGGATGGGATGAAATTGCCTTCCAAGGAATTAGTTTAAAAATTTTCCCTCTGAAACTTTTTTTTTTAATTTTTTTTCCCATTTAAAATTTTATTTTTTTTGTTAGGCCTCCCCTTTTATCTTAATTTTTTCTCCAACAAACCTAAACCCTAAACCCTACCACCCTTCCTCCTACCAACCCATCTACCTCCCTCATCCTACTAACCCACACTCCCAACACTCCTTTTGCAATCATTCCATCACTAAAAGGTTGAACGTTTGGGTTTAAGGAGCTTAGAGCTTGAAGAATGGAGAGCTTGGAGCTTGAAGAGCGGAGAGTTTGAAAGCATGAGCTTAAAAAGTAAGCAACCTATTTTCTTCTTTTTTTTGTTTTGGTTTTGGTTTTGGTTTTGGTGGGCGCCATTGCCAACTTTCAACAAAGGCCAACTCCCTTTTTTTTTTCTTTTTTTTTTGGTTGCTTTTGGGGCACCGTGGCCAAGTCTCAACAAAAGGGAAGCTTGAGCTCCCCCTCTTCTTCCTTTTTTTGGTTTTTATTTCTTTTGGGCACAAGTGGGCACCATCACCAAGTCTTAGTAGAGGGGGAGCTTCAACTCCCTTTTTTTCTTTTTTCTTTCTTTTTGTTTCGTTGTTTTTAGGCATAGGTGGGCACCATCGCCAAGTCTTAACATAATTTGGTTCCCCTTTTGTTTTTTGGTTGTTTTTGGGCACATATGGGCACCATCACTAAATATTGATAGAAGAAGAGCTTCAGCTCCCCCCCTTTTTTTTCTTTTTTTTTGGGTTGTTTTTGGTGTAAGTGGACACCATCACAAAATCTCAACATAGGAGGAGCTTGTGTTCCTTCTTTTTTATTTTTTGTTTTTTTGTTTTGTTGTTTTTGGGTACCAATGGCACCATTGCCATGTCTCAGCAAAGGGGGAGCTTGAAGTCTTTTTTTTTGTTGTTTTTGGGTGCAAGTGGGTGCCATTGCCATCTTACAATAAAGGGGAAGCTTCAGCTCCCCTTTTCTTTTTTCCCTTTAATGTTGATTTTTTGTTTCTTCACTATTGTTCCCTATTTGTTTTTTGGTGTTAGTAAGAAAGTTTTGTTTTTTTTTTGGTGGTTTTTGCAATTTTGGTAGATGCAAACCCCAAAAAAACAAAGATTGTTGGAGAAAAGGAGCAGGCCTCAACTAAATTGGTAGGTGGCATGGGGGGTGTCATGAGTGAAAAAGGTTTGGAGGGATGGAAGATGCAAAAGCACATGTAAGCAAATGTTGAAGATGGTGCATTGGCTTAGTGTAATGTTCATGAGGAGTAATTGCAAGTGAGTTATGAAGTTGGGGAAACCTTTACAACAGATCTTGCTTCAATTGAAGTTGACCTACGAAAAACTATTGAAATGATAGTGGAGCAAGAAAATGTAATTCTTGCTCCAGAGCCATAAAAAGATGAACATGTTATAGGACATGTTGAGATTGATGTAGGTGACATTTTTATCTTATCTTACAATTTATTGCCCACCCATCCTCTCAAATCTATAATTGTAATACCCTGATTATGTAGAAACAACCTTCATTTAAAATGTTAATTTTCACATTAGGTTTATTGTATTTGTTCTTTTGGTTTCAAATGTGGTTACCCTTCCTCTAGTTGTCATAAAGGGTGTCCATTTGGCAAGGGATGGACCCAAATTTGTTTGTAGGGTTGATGGGTGAGATGCATCGTATATAGTTAAGTACAACTTGGTATGGCATTTCCAAGCACGCCACAATGTGACCATGGAGTCAGGCAAGCCCTAACGCCCATCTACTCAAGGGTAAGGCCCAAGGATTCAAGATCATGTGGCAATGAATGTGTGGGTTTTAAGCAACCCTCTATCCTAATTCCATCACAATGAGTAGAAGGCAATTGCTAGGGCTAGGAAACATGCTACCTTGGAATGGGATAAGCTCCAAGGTGATTTGTAGTCTACCTAAGGTTCCTAAACTAGTACTTGTTAAGTTAACCTTTAGCCACACCTTTAGCTTCTTGGTGTGACTGCATTAGGTGTGGGGGCCATGCCTTTCAATGTGCACGCCAACTAGAGCGCGATGAGGACCCTATACTTATGATTCAAACAACTTGAACTAAATATGCAAAGGCATTCAAAGGCACTTGGATGGAGCGCAATTGGAAGTTTGCATCAAATAAGACAATGCAATGTAAACAAATTGGCCTCCTTATGCAATACCATGATTCAAAATTGATTCATGGTCGATCAATTTCCAACAATGCCTTACCTTTTTTTTTTTGAATTCTAGGTTTTAAAATTCATATGCAATATTTATTGTATTGTGTTGTTTGTTTTAGAGTTCGAAGCACCACCAAGGAAGTGTTTGTGGCTGATGTTGTGGACGTAACATTAGCCAATCGCAAGGTTTTTACACGATAGTACGCCCATGATGTAGAGGTTGCATCAATGTGACATAAGAGGGCTAATGGGATCCCATCCCCCTTCAATAATGATACATATAACCCATAGTTTATCTTAGTTTTGATTATGGTGTTGTTTTCATCTTCAAGATTTAGGGTAATAATTATTTTTGAGGCAACCACATATTTATTGGTATGACATGTTCCCCATTTTAAGTTCGGGTTGTTTTGGATTTGGGCATTTTTTGCACATTTTTGTAACATGTTGCCCATGTTATTTTATTTAAAGCATTTTACTTTCATTTTGCACCATTTTTTGTTAATAGTTATAAATACATTCTCACATATTTTTATATGTATGCTTGATAAATTTATCAAAACAATGATTCTAATCTTGCATTCAAACTAAAAAAAAAATCTTTACCCCCAAAAATTAGAAGTTCAAACCTAAAAAGGAAAACAATACCCTCATGAGGGTAATATGTAAACACCATTGATTGAATTATTTGGGCCCAGGCTATTGGAGGGGTATTACTTATGCCTATAATTACTCAATTCACATGCAATACCCCTACTAAAATATATTATAAATCCTTTGGGCTCTATAGCATGTTTTAAGAGTCTTGAAAGGCTACTGCATTGCCCTAACAAAACCTAGAAAGACCGCAATACCTTCATGAGGGTATTATGTAAACACAATGAATTGAATTATTTTGGTCTAGGCCATTGGAGGGGTATTGCTTATGCCCATAATTATTCAATGCACATGCAATACCCCTATTAAGGTATATTATAAAATCTTTAAATGCCATAACATATTTAAAGAGTCCTAAAGGGGTATTACATGGCCCCAACGAACCCTAAAATGAATGTAATACTTTCATAAGGATATTTTGTAAACAATATGAATAAAATTATTAGTTTAGGCTATTAAAGGGGTATTGCATGTGCCCAAAATTACCCAATGGGTGTGCAATACCTCTCTTAGGGTATATAAAAAATCTTTTGGGCTCCATCACATATCTATTGCAACTTGGAGGGGTATTGCCTAAACCTACAAGGAAAACAATACCCTAGTTGGGGTAATTTGCAAATAGCATGGGCCTAATTATTTTGGTTTGGGTGTGAAAGGGGTATTGTTCATGCCCATAAGTATTCAATTCACATGCACTATTCCTCTTCAAGTATCTCATAAAACCTTTGGGTTCCATAACATATCTTTCAGAATTTGGAAGGGTATTGCATAACCTTAGCAAAACCTAAAAGGAAAATAATACCCACATCATTTTGTGATAATATTGTAAATGATGAAATAAAATAATTATTTTTAAAATACTTATTCCATGCTCATTATATCATACCAAACATATTGATTCAAATAAATGAAGGTATTGCAAAGTTTTTCACATTGATGACAGAATGTCACTTCAACAAAGTTATGTAGTTTAAATGCAATACCTACATCATCTTAAGATATTTGCATTCACCATGATACAAATGAAGGTATTGTCAAGTTGGTCACATTGATGGTAAAAGGTAATGAAACTTTCACTAAAATGAGGGTATTGCTGTTACATTTCAAAACTTTGTTGAAATAAACCTTATACCATCAATGTGGCAAAAATTTTAATACCTTCATTTACATGTACCAACAATTTTGCATTGGTCCATTAAACAATTATTGCCATTTATGAGTTTGAAAATGTCTTTCGACTATATTTAATGTTTATTTATAATTTTTAATGTAAAATAATCATTAAAATATTATAAGTATAAGAATGCAAAAACAATAATAAATCCACACATTAATTAATTAAATATATCATTTTTTGATATATTGTAAAATAAATTTTACATAGAGGTAAAAAAATACATTTGATTAAATGTACATAATTTTAGGTACTTATATTTCAAAATTCAATTAAATCGTGATTCCTAAACCTTAACCCTAAACCTTGATTGAGGAAATCAAGGTACTTACTGAAGGATTTTTTTTTATGTTCCCCCCCCCCAAAAAAAACCAACAACAACAACAAAGAGGATGATTTTGCTAATGTTAAGGTTGATGACATATGCCTATGGTTTGCCTTGCAATATCCATAAATGATATAATGCATTGCTATGTTGCAAAAAATTCTAGCTGCATTTTGGAAGTAGCATAACTCAAAAATTCAGAAGGTCCTAACTTTACAAGGAGGAAACAACAAAAAAACATTTGGTGTTTACTCTTATTAAAATGATTGCTTTGATGTTCATATCTTTGATGAATTTAGTTTTGAAAAGATAATTTTTAGAAGTTTATCAAGCTAAAAATTGAGGTAATAACTTGATTATATTCAATTAGGGCAAGATGATGACATCACTAAATCAGGGGTATCTGAAAAGCAAAAACCACCTGGTGCCAGGATGCATGAAAATGGAACTTGGGCACATTCACCCAATGTCCAAAATGATTTTAATATTAGTTTTGATCATCACAAACAAGTCTAGCCATATGAAATAACATATAGATCAACGGCATGAAGGACATGATTTCTATTAGCCATTTGACCAACAACCTAATGCCCAAGTCTTTTCATGGAGAATTTTTTGAATTTTTTAATTGAAACATTGATTTGATGTTTTTGTGGTGAACATTTTAAGATAGTTCCATTCACAACATAATCATTGTTCTGTTCAACGAGAGTTGGAAGATTCAACATTATCATGCGTGATGTAGTAATAACTTAATCATAATAACTATAGTGTTATCTAACTTTTTAGTGGATTCAATCTGCACAAGGAATTGCACGATTGAGTCATGTTTGACTTTTCAAGGTGTCAAGAGCATTGCATAACAATTTGGCCTTCACAAAGTTTTCAAATCCACACAAACTCTAGCATGGCTTCCAAGAGCTTATGAACATTCTCATACCTAGTTATTTGAAGGTCTCTAGGAAGCTTCCAAAAGCAAACCTTCCTTTGTGAACAAACAACAATTTGAACATTAATTCCTTGTAATTAGTTATCATCTTTAGAACACTATGGAAGTTAATTATATTGTTGTTGTTCCTTTTTTTTGTTGTAATGATAGTGGTGTGGTGGGAGATGGAGAATGTACCTCCACACTATGATTTATTAAAACATTCCCATGTTCTTTTAGAACACATTTTGGTGTTCCATCGTAAAGTATGCAAGCACCTATCCAAGTGCTTGCTGCCTAGAAGGATTATTTGAAACTATTTATATTGCTATCACCAAATCAAGCATCTATTTACAATATTGTTGTTACATTTCATCATCATTTGGTTAATTAAAACTCCACTTCGAATATCTTGTTAGTTTGATGGGTAAAAAATCTCCTATAGATTGAAAAGTAGGTAATTTCCTTCTTCATGTTTGCTTGATAGTTAGAAGAAGCATGATTGTTGTGTGTTTGTTGTGTAGCTAATGTGGGACATTGCTTAATGTGGGGGAGTTGAAGGTTACATCTAGTACAAATTATAAATCTTCATTGCTAGTATTTTGTTACAAAATTCCAAAGCCTCAAATTAGAAGTAACAACTTATATAATTTATATATTTGTTTCATGGTGCATTATTTTCACTTTTCATATTGAAATTTTGCAATTGTACTTGAAGAATTTGATTCACAACTCATAACCACTTTTGATGTAGGGGATGCATGAAAATGGAAACAAAATTGTGATCAAAAAATTATTTGGGGTTTAGCTTTCCATAAGATGATAATATCTTAATTTATAATCATCATAAATGAAAGGATTTAAATAGTGAATCTTGGGTAAAATCAAGTTTATGCATTATAAGATGATTACATATCATATCCCAATTAATGAGCTTAGTTGCTACTTTCAAAGCATTTGGAGCACAAATTTTAAACAACCACAATTGGAAGAAATTTCAAGGTTTTCAAAACTTCATATGAAGAATGCCCCTTTGAAGAATACCCCAACTTTGCCCCGCCTTCCTCTTCCATCAAATTTTGAATTAAAATTTCTACCAAATTAAAATGATTATGCAAATATTATATCTTTATAGATGCAAAAATATATAATCTCACACATTAATAAACTAAATATATCATCATTTAGTACATTGTAAATAAAACTTACATATAATTAATTTACAAGGACTAAACTTACATAATATTAATAAATTATATTTCAAAATTCAATCACAATGTTACATAGAAATATTATTGAATTACATGCATTAATAAAATATACAATGTCAATAACTTATCTTTTGGAATTTTAAAATTCTCATTAAAAAAAAAATTTACAAAAAAAAATTGCACTATACATAAACACGAGGTTATATATATAGTTTGAATTTAATATATATTTTTAATCAATTCTTATCATATTTTAAATAAATATGAAGACATTTATATGTATTAAAATGAATCAACAATATAATTCCATAATATCATTAATTATACATAATGTACTACTCAATATGTTATAAATCAAAATATATTTAAACCAATATGTAAGCCACTATTATACATCATAAAAAATAAAATTTACATAAGGACTTGTGTTATATCTTTATAAAATATAAAATATTACTGACCTATTATATAATTATTTTAAGTTAAAAATTAGGGATTAATGTCAAAGAAAATGTAAATCAATTTTCAATTATATATAAGATTAATATATGGGAGAAACCATTTTTATTATTATGTGAACCATTAAAAAAAGTAAAAAATCATGTGATTTAATTAATTTCTTAAAACATGCATACAAATCTTATTAAATTAAATAATTTTGTTTGTATTTTTGAAATGAATTTACAATTTTGAAAGGGAAAAACATAAATACGTACATCATTGAAAAAACATTTAACATGAATTTTTAATTTTTTGATTTTGAAAGAGTCAGAATTCTAACATTAATTTAAAATTTTTATATTAAACCTTAAACCCTTGTACCATCAATGTGACCAATTTTTCATTATGTTCATTTTTATATATGTTAAATCATATTGTAAGGTGAATAAATAATATTGAAAACATGAATTTCATGATACATTAGTGGGGAATCAAATATTTTAAAAATATTCTTATATTTCATGGTGAATGCAAATATCCCATGATGATATAGGTATTGCATTTAAACTCCATAACTTTGTTCAAGTGACCTTCTACCATCAATGTGAAGAACTTTGCAATACTTTCATTTACATGAATTAATATGTAGGGCATGTTAAATTGAACATGGAATAAATGTTTTAAAACATATCCTTTTGTTTCATGATCTAAAATATTATTGCAATATGATGTAAGTATTGCTTTCCTTCTAAGTTTTGGTATGGTTATGCATTACCCTTCCAAGTTTGAAAAGATATGTTATGGAGCCCAATGTATTTATGGGATACCTTATATGGGGTATTGCAAGTGTATTGTGTAGTTTTGAACATGAGCAATACCCCTCCAATAATGTAGACCCATGGTGTTTATTTATTGAATACCCTAATGACAGTTTGGTTTCCTTGGAGATTTTGGTAGAGCTACACAATATCCCTCAATGTGTTAAAAGATACGTTATGGAGCCAAATCTATTTTTTGGATACCTATAGAGGGGTATTACATGTTCATTGAATATTCCTTGCCATAAGCAATACCCCTTTGATAGTTTAAATTAAAATAATTTAGCCCATGGTTTTTAGTGAATACCTTAACTAGCATATTATTTTGCTTGTAGGTTTTAATAGGGTTATGCATTACCCCTCCATGTTTCAAGTTATGGAGCCCAATGTATTTTTGGGATAACCTAGGGGTATTGCAAGTGTATTATGTACTTTTGAGAATGAATAATACCCCTCCTTGTAGGTTTTGGTAGGGCTATGCAATATCTTCCACGTGTCAAAAGATATGTTATGAAGCCCAATTTATTTTTGGGATACGTTAAGAGGGGTATTGCATGTTCATTGAGTCTTTTTGGGCATGAACAATACCCCTTTAATAGCCTAGGCCAAAATAATTCAACCCATGGTGTTTATAATGTAGCCCATTGAGGGTATTGCATCCCTTCTAGGTTTTGGTAAGGTTATGTAATACTCCTCCAAGTTTCAAAATATATGTTATGGAGCCCAATGTATTTCTAGGATACCCTGCAAGGGGTATTGCTTGTGTATTATATGATTTTGGGCATAAACAATACCCCTCCACTTGTCAAAAGATATGTTATGAAGTTAAATGTATTATAAGGTACTTTGAGAGGGGCATTGCATGTTCATTGAATCTTTTTGGGCATGAACAATACCCCTGTAATAGCCTAGACCAAAATAATTCAGCCCATGGCTTTTATAATGTAGCCTACTTAAGGTAATGCATCCCCTTTAGGTTTTGGTAAGGCTATGTAGTATTCCTCCAAGTTTCAAAAGATATTTTATGGAGCCTAATGTATTTTTGGGATACCTTGAAAAGGGTATTGTACATGTCTTGTGGCCCAATGAGGGTATTGTAGTGTAACCTAATAAAGGTATTATAATTTAGCCCAATGAGGGTATTACATTCCTTCTAGGTTTGGTAGGGCTATGCAATACCTTTCAAATTGTTGAAAAATATGATATGGAGCCCAACCTATTTCAGGGGTACGTAAAATGGGGTATTGCACATTCATTGAATATTTTGTTTTATGGACTTGAATACAACATGCATTAATTATGTCTAAATTGAATTAGAGCTCCATATTGCTTTGATTATCCATTTGGTTTGCAATACCCCCATGGAAAACATTCTTTGAGTAGAACTTCCAATACCTTTATCTAAGGGGTGTTAAATACTTTAATCATCTTTTTATTTATTTTGTTTGAATGAACAAGAGCAACTTCCATGCAATACTTTCATTTTATTCTTTCTTCATTGTTGTCGATTGTTGGGGGTCTATTATAGTGGCAACCATGTAGGTAGTTGTAGCCATGTAGGTGGGGTTTGATAGGTACTTACTTAAAGTGTTGGTAGGTAGGTTGGTGGTAGGGTGGGTAGGTGGGTGGGGATGAAAGTAATACATTTTAAATGTATAGGTGAGTAGGTAGATGGGGAAGAATCTACTTTTAATTCAAATATATAGGTGAGTAGGATTGGTGTGGGATAGTGGGGGGTAATAGGGGTGGGTAGGAAAAGTCTCAAAAGCACCCCCAAAAAAAAAAATTTGGGTGCAAGGTGGGGAGAAAATAAAGTTCCCAAAAAAAACAAAAATCAAGGAAAAAAAACTAGGAAGGGAGCGGGGAGAAATAAAGTTGCAAAAAAAAAACTAAGATTAGGGTTGAAAAAGGGCAAACAAAAAAAACCAACCTAAGATGGCACATGGATAGAAAAGAAAATCCTATCAATGCACCATCCATCCACGTTGGTGCATTGGTGGGTCTTGGTTCATTTTGGCCGAACGAATTACCATGGTGTGTGCCCACCAAAAAATGAATGACACACAACTCTCCCAGAGAGGAATGGTAGTTGAAGTTCAAGGGAACTTGTTAGGCATAAACAAATCAAACAAAAGGGGAAAGCTAAGGCAATTGGCTTCTTGTCATGCAAATTAGCTTTTAAAATATGACTATTCGAAAAATGTTGTTGAAAGCATTTATGACATCCACCTCCAACACCACCCAATCAAGATGGATGTTTAAAACAACTTTGTCACCATGAACCATCATTTTGCACCCACCTTTGATTACCACACCAAATTGATGAAACAACAAGTGAGTAGAAAAAAGTCACAAAATTATAAATATAATGTTTTGTTCACAAATCAATACATGACCTCACCCACCATAATTGGCCAAATACTTCCAAAAGGTTTGGTAAAAGCCAAAAGCCTTGCAACACCATGAGCTAGAACAATGGACCTTGGGATATGATTTGCAACATCATTGGATTCATTTGGAATAGTTGTAAAAAATCATTAGTTGAGTCCTTGGGGTCAAAAAGGTTTCCAAAATGCTCAAAAACCATATGTGAAAAATCACTAGTCCAAATGTATAGCAACCAAATGAAAGTTGACTTAAATAAATACAAGGAGAATTTCAAGTTCGAATAGGGCTAAAAACTTATCAAATAGTTCAAGCAAAGAGAAAAAAAGTTCAAAAGTGGAATGCTTACATAAAATTAGCAACATGAACATACTACTTGGCATGCCTTAGGTTTTGACATTGTGAAGGTGAGACCAAAACCTAAAAGGCGCATAGAAAAGGGGTGTCAACCAAGGGGGCTCAAATTGGAAAAAGAGCTACCATTAGCGCTTGCATTCGAAGAACATTATTTGCTTGAAGCTTTTGCCAATTGTTAATTAAAAATCATTATAGACATGTCCTAATTTCCTTATGACTAATTGCACTAACACAAGAGGGGGGGAGGTGGGGGGGAGAAGACACCATATTGAGAACAACAAAAAAAGATTTTAAGTAGTCCAAGGGAAACCAAAAAGATATTTGCACCTCCCATTTCAAATACAAAAGGATGTGCAAATATAAATGAGGGCGTAGAAGACATAAATCAAAAGCTCCAAGGGGGCCCAAAGTTACAACCTAGGCCTAAGCCAAAGGTGAAGAAGAAAGGGCTAAAAGGGATTTTAGGGACCTCATTCAATAGGCACGGAAATAAGCTTGAACAACCTAATAATGTTTTTGATGGCTAGCCATGTCATGTTGTGAAAACAAGGTTCCACAACCATTGCACAAGATGTTGTGTAGAATGGGAAGCCCCATCCAAAAAGAACAAACCCCAAAACCAACTCCCACACCTCCAAAGTGAATGAAGAGGAAAAAGACCAATGGTTACGAAAATACCCTATTTAGAGCATTTATCTAAATTAGGACCTAAAGGATAATAAAATTACTTCAAGGGGGCCTCCTTGTAGGGTATCTTGGAACTAAGTTTGTGTCTTTTCTTTAAACTAGTAACTTGCTTGATATTCATGAAAGGGGACATAGAGAAGGAATTGCTTCGTGCTATCATTGTTAATCATTGTTAATCGTTGTTAGTTTCATGACACTTGCACCATTACAATGCACACTCCATGTTTTCTTGTCTTTCCTCCTACCAATGTTCTTGCCATTGCCAATTGTCCTAATAAAAATCATTTTTGGTTTTCTTCTTTGTTAAATCAAACTTTAGATGGAGTTCACTTTTGTTTTTGTCTTCACAATTGTCTTGAATGTTCTCTGTTTTCTTTCATGTAGTCACACATCACCATCTCTAGTACCATAACTCCAACACCTTGTTCAATTTGTGTTTCAGAAGCAGCTTGTATCTAATGTAGCACTAGCAACTTTAGTGACTTGTAGAAATTGCAAACTAGGGCTAATTATACACATGAAGATGTTGTGGCATGAAGTATTTTTAATATTGTTTTTCAATTCAGGAAATCTAGAAAATCTACTACAAGTTTTAACAAATTTTAAGTATTTTAGTTTTCATTTTCATCACACTTGCACTTGTTGCTAGCAAATGTTGACCAATTAGTCGAGGATACCCATTGTCATTTGCCACCATCACCAATATTGTAACTCTAGAACCTTCAAACTCTAATTTCCCTATTTGAATCTCTCTTCCTTGATGTCACAAACACATTAGTTCATATCTTTGGTAGTATCATCAACCATGTTCTGGTTCCTATCATAAAAACCTTGCATCTTACTTATTCATTTCATCATCAAACAAGTGCAAGCAAACTTTGACACACCATGTTCTTCACCATGCATTCTTGCTAACCCAAGATCTCATTTAGTTAGTGCAAAGGCAAAAACGTTGACACAACTTGGTGCCTTGGGTTTGCCAGGGACTTGATCTAAGGGTTGGAGCGTTTATGATTGACCCTTCTATTGTGAACAATGAGAGGTTTTGTTTACTGTAATACCTAGGTAGGTTAGGTATTGATTAATTACTCTTTGGAATTACCAAAAATTCTGAGAAATACGTGCCTCCCATGTCAAAAATCTGACTGAAGCTCTCAGGCACAATATCTTTTTTATTCAGTATAAGGTCAAGTTTCTTTTAATGCCAAACATATCTGACAATAATTAATTAATTATTAGGAATCTTGTTGCTAAATCAACCTAGGAACTAGGATATTTCAATCATTCAAATTTACGTTGTTAGTTGAAACACTCTCTTTCAAAAAAAGATGCTGAGTTCACAATCAACCTGACACAAATAGAACATGCATAACAAATTAATAATGCTCTTTTTGCAAAATTTGAAGAACCATGTAGCACAATTTCACATAAAACTAAGCGAGGTGCAAAAAGAAAAGCCTTAAAGTGCGCAGAACAAAGCTCATTTAAAAAGTATTTAGCATCTCACACATGCAGTACAGCATCGATGCCTTCATACCTCTTTCACAATTTCAGCAAGTAGTGCATGTTTGGACATCTCTACCCTTCACACGGCTCTCCAACACTCTTACATTGTCATTAATTTTTTCTAACTATAATTTTAAGGGAGATAGACAACCTTTCAATATTGACCAATAAATAAATTGTTTACTGTCCTCCCACGTTCACTCACACTTGGTATAGTGTGACTCCTATTAATTAGTAGTGGGGAGCCCCAAAGTTTTGTTTTGCCTTTTGTGATGGGCATCATTGAGTGGCCCATCAAAAAAAGAAATCAAGCTTTGTACAGTTTGTATTCTCCTTTTGGGCTGCTTGTATGTTACAAGAGTAGAACTTAGGGCAAAGGTTATCGAATAAAGTGAGGTGTTGTTGGGGAACACACTGGGAACCTGGGCATATGTTGCGAAAGCCAATTGGGAACTTGGGTAACTTGATGAGAACACATTGGTAACAACAAAAATCTGAAAAACCCATCCCCTCTCCACCAAAGAAAAAAACTGGGTCTCTTGGGTGCATGCTGGCTCACCTCTTGGATCCCAAGAATTCCTATGGCTTCCTTGGTCCTTCACCATTTTTGGCCATGGCAGGTGCATGAACTTTGGGACATGCATGCTGGTTGGTGTAGTTTCATCTTGGCTGGTTGAAGGGGATGGGTGGGGAGCACCGACATTAACTTAGTCTTTTTGAACTGAAGGCTGATTGGAATACAAGGAAACTTAGCTTATACATTGAAAATTTCTTGAATGTGCAGCCCATCTGGAGAGAACATACCAGGGCCATGTTGTTGTTGCCCTTTTTGTTGATCAATCAATTTGTCACCAACCCATCTTTCTCAATGTCATGGATCATGATGTGAGAATCTTTGTGGGAGAGGAAAAGTGTTGGAGGGCCAGAAATCTCCAAAATGATTTATATTGTTTTAGAAATTCACAAAATTTGGTCAACTCACTGGCCATCATTTTGGGGGGATGCGAAGAACTTTCAACTCTGCAAATGTGTTTTCTCTAATTTGTTCTAACAACTAAACAAAGTAACGTTCAATTTTAATGGCAACAAGGAGCTGGAAAGACCTTAATTGTTTTTTGTTTTGGTCTCGCAAAGTTGTTCAGGCCTTTATTGTATACCCTGTAAACAATAAACCTGTACATTAGGCTGGACCTATTGCATACCCTGCCAGTGAAGGGCCTCCCCCTTCCCCTGCCTCCAAAGTTCAACCTTGCTATTTTGATTGAATATACACAACTGGCATGATAAGAATTCTCACACTTATTGACTAAGTAACCCGTAAGAGTGCACATTTTGCTGTGAATGGTTGAAGGACATGAGTGTCAAGATATTCATGATAACCAGCATGCTCAAGCCGTTGCTGGACATGACCATCCCTTGTGAGAATTGAGATGCCTCAATTCATCTCGCTTACATGAGTCTTGGCTGCTTGAATTGAAGATGCAGAGAGCGATTATGAAATCTTCATTCAAGCAGCCAAGACTTACAGAACCATTGGGCCAATGAGAACTCAGGGTGCTGCCAAGGTAGGTGCGTCCTTTTCATCCACACAGAGAGTGAGTATGAAATCTTCATCGAAGCTGCCAAATGGTTACAGAACCATTGGGCCAATGAGAGCTGAGGGTGGTACCTCGTGCTAACTAACTAGTAGGTTGCTAAGGAAGGAGAGGGCAAAGGCTACTACAAATCGCAACCTGACAGCCATTCAGATCCTTCAGATTCCCAGGAGAGAGAGTTAATGATGGAACAAGCCCTTCCACATCCTTAACATTTACTACCTTTGAAAAACCCTGTTTATTCGCCTTACCTATGAAGGCAAGGATATTGTGTTTAGATTCATTATAGAGTCCAGTAGCTTAAGGGACTTTGGCCCCTAGGTCTATTTTTATACGAGGATTTTTGAAAGATGATATTTTGGCTTGTTTGAAACTTGAAATTAGTTTTACAGTTATAATATCCTGAAGGATTTTGGTTTCTTTTAGAGGATTTTTTGAAATTTATATTTTTTGCACGGTGAAATATTTGAGTTTTCATAATTCTTCTTTTGCCTTAAGATACTTTTTAATGTAAATGGCAAGGCCACACTGTGACACAACCCCTTGATTTTATTACAGAGTTACTTTCTTCCTCCTGCTTCAAAATGCCTGGTCACACCCAAAAATAAATGATACCCCACAAGAAAAATGAGGAAAAAAAAAAAAAACAAAACATGTTGAATGTCTACACACCACAACTATTGCCATGGAAATTCAGACACGCATATGAATGCTGCATGATTTTCACATAGTGAACATCTTCCAAGTTCTCACCCCCGTTCAACCAACAGTAGCCTGAGAAGCACCAGATGTGCACCTTACCCATTGCCCACTGTCAAGCATTGTTATGTTATTTAGGTCATGGGTTGCATAATCAATTTACTACCTCGGACTTTGACACGGTGCAAATTTCGCACACCAAAAAAACAGATGGCAAGAAGTGGTGGTACCTGTAGCATGCGGGTAATAATAAAATACTAGTGAACCACCAAGCCCCCAAGAAAATCAAAAGAAGAAAAAGAAAAAGAAAAAACACCCACTTGTTGATCCAAGAGAACTTTTGAGTCTGGGTAGGAGGGCAAAAAGGGCAAGGGAATGGGGCAGTTCGGGCAGAGGAGAGGGAAAAAAAGGGATTTCTGGGTCCCACATTACTTACTTCCTCGGCAAACCCCCGGGAACTGCACGAGGGGTGACGGGGCCGTGGGCGGCTGGGGGGGGGGGGGGGACCCCCGAATTCCGGGGGGAGCGCTGAAAACCAACCGCCTGCCGGAAGGGGGGGCTCCTCGGCGCCGCGTCTCCCCA
>Ga0116231_10002864_pt1 | contig 35957 bp, 19 predicted proteins | sample S1TSphgellanicum_2_FD_89695 | JGI IMG/M metagenome (GOLD analysis project Ga0116231, IMG submission 89695) | Host-associated microbial communities from peat moss isolated from Minnesota, USA - S1T2_Fd - Sphagnum magellanicum MG | ecosystem: Host-associated > Plants > Peat moss > Unclassified...
AAATAAATTAAAAAGTTGTGAGGGCACCCATGATGTAATTAATATGAATCACACTATGACATTCCTAAGAACACCCTAGCTATTCACCTCTTTTATTAATTAGATGAGGTGCCTCCCAATTTTATTGTTTTTTTTTTTGTCACAATGAACCAATTTGATTGGCCCATCACACAAAAAAATGAAACTATGGAGGCTCCCCAAGATAGAAGGTTCTATTTTGAAGTATTGACCCACCCATACGGGTGAAGGGAGGACAACAATTTGCCAAAGCATATGGGATTAAAGTGAGAGGCTATGGAGAATATATTGGGGAATACATTGGGAACTTGGGCAACATATTGGGAACCCATTGAGAACTTAAAGGGAACACATTGGGAACAAGAGAAAAATGAAAAAAAAAATCCTTCTAGTTCCCAGCAAAGCCTTGGGTGAGCACCTAATAGCAATTTAATTCAGTTTCCATGGCCACAAGGCATTTCACTCCTTCAAAATGGTCCATTCTGTGAAGCAGAAGGCCCCATGCCAGATTCTGCTGGACTCCACAGAGGGGTGTAACCCCAAGGTAAGTGGGTAACTGAAGCACCTAGGTGGCATCCTAGGTGGCACACACCTGTGCATTAGGCACGGGGTTCACACTCGTAAGGGATTAAATTCTGAAAACCCAGCATGAAACTAACCCCCTTCCAACAACATTTTTCGCAACCCATGGGTGCCCACCTAGAGTTGATGCTGTAGAAGCTATATTGGGATTAAGGAAGGCCTAAGGAGGCTATGAGGGTCATGGACTAGACATTAGGAGGCTATGAGCTAGGGGGGCTAATTGGCTATATGAATAATATGGCTACCTAGGTGATATGGTTATATTGGTTATATGGCTATGGGGTATATGGCATATGAGCTAATGAAGGTATAGGCTATGAGTTTAGAGATTTTAGTTTTTGGTTTTAGAGTTTAGTTTTCAGGGCTTAGGTTTTTAGGTTTAGCTTTTTGAGGTTTCAAGCTTGAAATTTTTGTTTTAGGGTTTGTGTTTGATTTTTTTAGGGTTTTTAATTTGGAATTTTAGAGTTTAGTTTTTAGGGTTAGTGTTTGGTCTTTCTAGGGTTTATATTTTAGGTTTAAACTTTAGAGTTTATGATTTCAGATTTTGAGGTCTAGTTTTTGAGGTTTGTGTTTGGTATTTTTTACATTTGAATTATAGTGTTTAAATTTTTGAAATTTTGGACTTCAAATGTTTTTAATGTTTGTATTGGGTGTTTTATGGTTTAATTTTTTAAGTTTAACTTTATTAATTTTGGAATTAGGGTTTAATGGTTCAATTTAGGGCTTGTGTTTGGATTTTATAGGGTTTAACTTTTAGGGTTTAATTTTGGGCTTTAAAACTTGTAATTTTAGGGTTTAATTTTTAAGGTTTGTGTTGGGCTTTTTGGGGTATAAATTTTTTAAGTTTAACTTTTGGAGTTTTGGGGTTGGGTTTTAAGGTTTGTTTTTTGAATGAAAGGCTAATATTTACAAATTAAAATTAGGGGTCAGGGTTAGGGTTATAAGGTATGTTTTAAAATCACTTAAGCTACTATACTCTATAATGAATCTAAACACAATATCCTTGCCTTGTGTTCATGTAAAAAGTTGAAGGTATGAACCACATTTTAACGCTCTAGTTGGGACCATGGATTAAAACTAGTGGTAGGTTAGGTGTTTTAGGGTATTGGGTTTTAAGGTTTATTTTTTCAAGTTTAGGGTAGGGTGTAATGTTTAGAATATGGATTTAGGGGTAGGGTATAAGGTTTTTAATTCAAGTTTTTAATGTTTAAATTTATGGTATTAGGTCTAAAATTTAGGGTTAGAATTTGAAATTTAAGGTTTAAGGTTTGAAATTATGGTTTATACTTTAAATTTTAAGGCTAGGTTTTAAGGTTTAAATTTTCAAGTTTTATGGTCTAGATTCAAGGTTTAGAGTTTGAATTTAAAGATTCAGATTTGAAATTCAGTTATTATGGTCTAATTTAGGGTTTAGGGTTGTAAGGGTTAAATTTAGGGTTTAGATTTAAATTTAAGGTTTAGGGTTTGAAATTTCATGTTTAAGGTATGTGGATTGAAAAGAAAATGGAAATTTTAAAAGAGGTTGGATTGCACAAAACCAATGTTTTCACATCAAACAATTAGCTATAGTTCTAGAATTGCCCTCATTTTATTATAAATTCCTCCAATATCATTATTAAATCTCTAGCCATCTTCAATTCATTTATTTTTATGTTGTTTTTCCTTTCATTGTTGATATCCTTTTTGTTTAACATGAAGGCATTGTGGACATTAGATGTGAAAAAAAACCAACTTTGCCATGGTTGCCATGCTCTTGGAATTTTAGACCATTATTTTTCCCTCGTTAGTTTTGCAACAAGGGCTTTACATTTTGGTGAAAGTGGTCATAGGGATTAAGTCCAAAAAGGTCGCACCAAGTGATGGTCCATATGAATCATTAAAGGGAGAGCTAAAATTAGCTAAAAGATGGGGACAGGGTTATGGGTGTGCAATCAATGAAGTTTTGTCGCCTTTTTAGTACATTTTAGTTTGCATGCTCATTCATGACTTTTAATTGTTCCAAAACCTCATCACACTACAATGTCATCCATTCCTCTTTCAAAGTTTATCATAGTTAGTCTTTCAAGGTCTCCTTAGCAATGGGGCATCAATGTAAGCCTCTAAATAATCTTGGTAAATGAAATTTCATGTTACATTTGGGACTAATTGAATCACCTTTTTTGTTAGTGTTATAAATAGTAAAATGAATAATATACACCATCACAATTGTATGGATTCCACAAAATGCCAAGGCACCTTATCCCAATGGGGTTTTTTTTATCATGTAAGGTAATGGATTCAAACTATTAAATTTTTATTATGAACTCACCCACCTCTAAAAAAGTTCACCATTCCCAAAAAAGAAACCACACACATAATATTCACATTTAGACCTAAACAAACAACCAAACTATGCCATTATTTCTAGATTTCCAAAACAACGTTCACTAGATTTCTGAACTACAAAACCACTTTATACATTTTTAGGTTAATTCAACACCCATGCACCCTAATACAATCAATTTGGATTGTCCAAGGGAACTACAAAGTCACTTGAAGCACTTCAATGTGAATTTTGATGCCCACAAACCCTAATATGATTCCAAGGGCTTTTCAATTGAACTACAAATCAAATGGCCAAATTTGAAGGACAATAACACCCACAAAGCTTAAATGTGTGACCATGGATTGTCCAAGATTGAAATTATAGTACTATTTTTAGCAATGGAATGTCAATTTCATGCCCACGAATTTTAATTTAATCACTAAGGGCTTTCCAATTGACCTATAAACCAACTAGTCAATTCTGTAGGTCAATAACACACTCGTAAAACTTAAACCTCACCATGGATTCTTTAATAAAATTGCAAAACCGCTTGATTGAATGTCAATTTAATGCCCACAAACCTTTAAATGATTTATCAAAAAATCCTCATATGAATTGTAGGCCAAATGGCTAATTTGGTAGGTCAAACACACACACACACAACTTAAATTGATCGCCATGGACTATCCAATTGAATTGCAAAATGAGTTAAAGCATTTGAATGTGAATTGCATACTCGTAAAAATTGATGCCATCACAAACAATTGTCTAATTGACCTACCCCCCAAATGCAAAATTTTGAAAACATAATCCACACCCATGTACCCAAAATACCATCTTCAAGGATTTTCCAATCTTGGAGATTAAATCCATACTTATAGAGCTCAAACACCATTTTGTAGGACTTCCAATTTGAATTGCCTCTTAAATGAGTCAATTTGAAAATGTAATCCATACCCACAAACCTTTCATATTTCACCCATACTACATAATTTTAATTGCAAACCTAATAAATAAAAAATTGAGTGTATGAAAATACCATAAACCATAATTTCATCAACATGGAATATCCAATTCAATTATAGAACGAAGGGTAATATGTTAAATCAAACTCCATTCCCTTATACCCTAATACAAGCATTGAGTTGTAAATTCAATGTGGGATTTTGGAAGTTAAATCCATACCCACATAACTTAAATGCAAAAGCATAATTAGGTGGCTCAAAAGTGATGTTTGAAAGTCTATAATCTAACACTAGTGATTTTTTTTGTAGTTTTAACAATTATCAAACCATAAATCCTATAATTAACCCCTATGCTTTGAATCATAAATATTAATAAACCAACTTATGAATATCCTTAAATGTGTGATTGATAAAAAAATTCTATACAACAGATTAAATTTTTTAATGTGAAATGGATTGTCAAGGATAAAAACTTATGATAATAACATCATTATATATGGAAAGTTTCAATGCACTTCACTAATAAATTTTTCATTTGATGATGTTTTTTTTTTAAAAATATTTTGACACTACTTTGGCATAGTTTTTTGAGTCCACATTTTTTTTTTATTTTTTATGTGACAAATGTAGTGCTGTCATTTCAAAAGTCCATTATGAATTCATAATTTTCTTAGAACTCATCCAAAAAATTTATGATGATTCCGATTAAAGTCTAAAACAACATGAATAATTAAAAAATTGACAATGTTAATTTTGAATACAACTTTAAATTGTATGTTTCTATGCAATCTAGAAAAATTACAAGTGTGACAGTCTAAATAATCCCCCTATTCATGTTTTCACATTTAAACACATCACTTTACAACCTTCAACAAATGAAAAATTGTAGTGAATTACACACATTTATGCTTTTGTTTAGTAACAAAATCTTTGGCAAGTTGTCAGATCATGTTCTCACACCCATTCATTATTATTTTTTAAAAATTCATTTTTTGCATCTTGGTTGTTTATGTTGCCATAAAATCACCTATAACACTTGGACGAAGACATTTTTCTTTTTGATGCCATCCATGCTTTTGCAAGCCATCAAACTTCAACACTATCAACTTTTGACATTTTTCAACATTAATGTAAATTCTATAATGAACTTGGGTAAATTCCCATTGGACCCCATAATTGTTTTGGCCTAGCCTAAAGCTTGGCTACCATGTCTATGCACTCTAAGGTGGCTCATTTTTGGTGAATGCTCCATTCTGTAAAAGTCCATACGGTAATGTTAAAATGATTGTCTGTTTTGATATCATTAATTTAGTGGGGAATTACATGGTGGTTAATGAACTAAAAAACCCATATGAAAATAAGCCATTCTAAAAAATTCTTTTATGTACATGTTAAAAAAAAAAACTGAAATCCACCCAAAAATGATTATGATATGGACTTATGAAAATATAATTCATTTTAGGCCATTCAAAAGTTCATCACTTTTTTTTTGTTAAATTTATTTTCTAGCAATGGTTTTGCACATATGTTCTTTTTTTTTAACATATCATATATTGAGTCCCTATAATTTATCCCAAATAAATTTTGTACACAAAAATGCAAGTATATAGAAGCACAAATAACAAACCAATCCATATTTTTCAACTTCAAAAGTCCATTATTATATATTTGGTTTATATATGTTACGATTGTTTTTAAAGATGTTTTCTTCTTCAAGTTGACAATCTAAATCTAGTCACAAATTTGAAAATTTGTTGTTTTTATGCCATGTTAATAACATGTAAATGCGCGCCATTATGCAATAAACTAGATTATGACACAAAAAGTGAGCCACCCTACTTGCAATCTGGGTACCCAAATAATCCTAAAAAACCTAGTTGATTTCCCATTCTTTTTTCCTTTGTTTTTTAAGTCTAGGGGCAAGATCTAAATTTCACGGGGACATAAAACTAAATGTGGAAATTGAACAAACTACCTTTTCATCTACAATGACTTCTTTGTAGCTTGCAACAAGGTTAAGCTTGCTTTGGTTCTCATTTACAAAAACAACAACCTTTGATGAACAAGAAATAACAACATTAAAAAAAATTTGTTAAAAACTTCAATGGAGGCATAATGAATTTAAGAAAAGGATTAAAAAACCTAGTATAAACATTTGTTCAAACTAAAAAGTTAATATGTGGCTTCATTCATGAAAACTTGTCAAAGCTTGGATGCAACCAAGACTTAAAAATCAACTAGATGATGAATAAAACAACATAACAGAAGTAAAGGACAATGATGGGTGTAATAACAAAACAATGACAAAGCTTGCAATGCACACCAACATTCCATGAATAAAAAATCAAAAAAAAAAAAAACTAGAGCTTTTAAAAAATGAGCACATAAAATTAAAAAAAGGAAAACATGAACACGAAACCAAATGCATGAAAAGAATATGCACTTGGTCGAAATGCTTGTCAACTTTTGAAATTTTGTTCCTCAAAGATTGAACAAATTAAAAACCAAGATTTTCACAACCTCACTTTCAAAACTTGGTGAGTTCACAATCTTGCTTTTAAAGCTTCAAGTACACAAAGATCTCAATAAATATTAGCAATAAAGTTGGCAACTCAACCTTTAAAGGTGATGGAATAGAAGCATTGATAAGACATATCTCTTCATGAATGTGTGTGACAACATCCACAAATGTGACAAAATGAGTTTAGGGCAAATGGAAAATGAAAGAAGGTGAAATTGTGCAACGCCTTTCAATTGCGGCTTGACTTTTGACGTCTTAAAGCATGGGAATGTTGTGTTTGGATGCAACTATTCTTCATCATCAATTGTGTAGGTCACCACCATCTAATGGATCTTTGGCAAAATATGGAAAAATGCATTTTTCCCAATTTTATTTATCCCTTGGGTGTTGTAGAACCATTTTTTAGGTCAAAATTATGCAAAATTTTGTACAATTTTTTTTTTTTTTATAATTTCAACTCAAATATATTATCATGGGTGCACACCTAATAAAATACATATATGTGCCATATCTAATTTACAAGATGCCTTGATTATAATAAGTATTATGCCTAGTTAGTATCTAGACATCATATGGTTTACAATTTTAGGCCCAATCTTATTCAACCTCAAGGAAACATTTATTTTTAAAATGCCCCATTCCAAGGCCATAACCTAGACTAAAATACATTTTCTTTTATAATGGCCTAAATTACTTCCTTCAGTTATGGTTGAAAACATAAATAGGTGGTACAATATTAATGGAAGACTTTCAAGCTTTAGTCTTGTTTTTTCTTTCCTTTTTCTTTCTAGAGGTTTTCCAAAGGTAAGGTAACCAAACCAAAAATAAACACTACCTTTTTTCAAGCATTTGGTTTTGTGCCTAATTTTGGTGTTCATTAAGCTATAACTTTGGGTTTGTATTAAAACTAACCAAATAAAGTTGAATCCCAAGTGTTTAATATCATTGCATGGGCCCATTTTAAAATTTAATTAAGTCCATTAAATGTTTGATTAAAAGATGTGTCCAAACTTATTGTTGGCATCTTAAAGGATGGAATTGTGATAATTTAATGCTACCTTCCTTGTTATAGTATGGAACATCATATATCACCATTAAATTTATTAGCATGCATAAAAATGCTTGATTGATATTACATTTTACTTGATGCATAAACACAAAATGTGAAGGTCAATGATTAGATTTACTTAGCAAGTGACATTTTTAAAATTACAAACTAACCATTTTAAGTGCATTTTTGTTAGTGTGAATGATACAAGACATAATTATGAATAACAATGTGAGTTGTAATAACAAACTAAGCCAAATCTTTTGATTATTGCCTGACACAAAATTACAAGGATTAAAAAGTGTTGAAACTTCTAAAGATTAAGGGTGTAATTCATTAGAATACTTAGGTGAGTAATATGAATCTGCACAACTTGTGGAATTAAATCCACTAATTGAATTATAACATTATTATCTTCTATTTGTTGTATTGCATGGGTTTATTCATATTCAATAATCAAATTGGTTAAACAAGCAAATTACCAACACATCAAACTAATGCAACAACTATTCACATGAGCGTCATGGTTTCCTGGCATTGGTAGTCAATTGTGATGTTATCAAGACATTGACAATGGCCACCATGTGTAGGATACAAAAAGTAATTTAAGCAATACCACCTAATTGAGATGAAGCCAACCAAATAGGGATGGACCACATTATAAACATCTTGACAATTAAATGATGGGTTCAATCCAAGTGTTCAAAGTTGCATGTTCCAAGACAAGACAATTGGGCATCTAATCACACTCACAAAACTGATGTTAAAAGTGGTAGAGATTATGTAAGAAAGGGTCACCCTTTCAAGAATGGGATTTTAGGTTAGGGGTGGTTGAGATGGTCCAAAAGGTCTAATCCAGATCTATCACTAAGGGTCGAACAAGGTTCGGAAATCAAATGCCCCAAAGGTTCATGCCTAGCAAATGTCAAAATGTTTTACACAAACTTAGTCTAAGCTTATGATCTACACAAATACTAACCAAGTCAGATATGGAATTGCAACAAATCAGGTACGCAAGTTAATTGAAATGGAGGGGCCTTGGTTCTAGCAAAGATCGGCTCAATATTAGTGCATTCTATTACACTAGATGAACAAGAATGGTTATCTTTTTTATCAACTCAACATGGGAGTACTTGCCAAATTTCTACATATTCAAAGGTAAACAATTCCATTGAAATTCCATTGAATGTTGTGAATATGAGGCTACAATGGCTATGTAGTCAAAAACTTGGATAACAACCATCCTTTTTGACAAATGGATTTCACATTTTATTTCCTATGTTCAAGCTCATGAAAGAAACCTTTGTTTAATTAATTGGCATTTACTTGTTTTGGATGGCCATAACTCCCATGTGACCATAGATGTTGTGCACAAGGCCATGGGGGTGGGGTTTGACCTAATCATTTTGCCATCACACACAAGTCACACATTACAACCTTTAGATGTTACATGTTTTAAACCTTTCAAGACAAAATTTAGGGCTTATAAAAATGTGTGGATATTGGTTAACAAAAAAAATGGTGCTACAAAAAATGATTTAGTGTAGTGCATAAGTTTAGTTCTAAAAAGAACATTGACTCCACAAAACATATGCAAGGGGTTCAAAACTACTCGAATATGGTTGTTTGATCCTAATGTTATGGCAAGCAAAATGCAACCCAATGAATAGTTTGTGGAAACAAACATGATTTCCACATATATAATTGACTTGTAGGTTGAAAAGATATTAGGTGATGCCCTCTTACCATTGGACCCAATGCTTGCCATTATTATGTTGATGTTGAAGGGTGATATGATGAAATGTAAGAGGCTAACTACATTCAAATGCCTAATGATGAATGATTAGCAAAGAACAATGATGCGACATGAACATCACTGACAATCAATGATACATGTATGACATTCACACCAAAAAGCCTATTGCCCCCTTGCAACTACATTATTTGATTCCTAATTTTGCTCGAGGTTGTGATGTAAACCAAGTGACGAACCACAATTGAAATAATCATTCATTAATTATAACAAGAACATCATGATGACCTTAAATGATTATGTGACTAGATTTGAACATAAATTGATATGTAAAGAGATCACGATTAAAGAAAGAGAACATTGAAACTAGTCGATGCTTGCATCGAAAAAAATGCATGTAACTGAAAAGGTTGGAAGAGAGATTGTTAAGTGTAGTTGGTTTGATGAAAGGGCCATGAAAAAGGAATTTGATGAAACTTGGTTTGCAAAGTGTTATGCTGAAGTCAACGAGGTGTTACATGTTATAATTCGAGTTAATGTCCCTTTATTACCATATATTTATCGAACTCTAGTTTGTAACTCCACATTTGTAATTTGCAAAACATGCATGCAACAATTGAGAAAAGAAAAGTTAAGAAAGAAGGTTAAGATGTTTCACACATGATGCATGCACAAATGGGTGGACCAATTTGGGTGTCATGTAAGCTAATTCGGTGTTGTGGTTGTCATTGCAATGCCCATGGTGCTTTATAGATCTTGAAATTTATTAAAATGAACTTGGTTTAAATATCTTAACTTGAATATTTACATGATGCACAAAATCATTTTTATAAAATTTATAAAATCCTAAAAGCTATGAACTTTTGAACTCAAAACTCATGAAGTGCATATTTGATTACTATTTCTATATGGACTATGATACGGTCCATTGATTAATGGGGTGTGTGTTAGGGACTTGAAATTAATAAGATATAATAATAAGGAAGCTAAGAATAAAAAAAGATTAATTGAATTATAGAATTATACTTATGGACTTTTGAATGGGCTAATCAATTAAGAATATTTTTTTATAAATCCATATCATATTGGAGGAAGAGGTGTTTTATGGTATTTTTGTTTACATGCTTAAAGAAATAAAAATTGTAGATGAAACATTGATGACATGGAAAAAATATGGAAAAAACCAATGTAAAATAATTGTGATTTCCAAAATATGATCAGGATTTTGAGCAAATAGGGTCATTGGATATGTGACAAATTGGTCCACCCATTTGTGCACCTACCCCCACATCATTTCGGTTGAACCTCCAATAGTCCATCAACCAAATCCTCATTATGCTCCTTTAGAGTGATTGATTTCTTGCTATTGAAATTGTAGCTTGTAAGTAGGATGATGATTGTTGTAGCAATGGCACATGATTTTTACAAGGTATAATGTGGTAGTTTATTTACACAAAGCAAAACCTCATTTTAACAACAATTGTTACTGCATTTTAATGTGATGAAGTAACACACCTCAATATACCATTATCATTGCTTTCATGACTAGGAAACATTTGTTTTAGATTACACACAATGATGGATTTTTGAACACTTTCATTGCTTTTGTGTCCGAGAAGCATATGTTTTGCGTTACCAACAATGATGAATTTAAAAACACTGTCATTACTTTTACAACCATGAAACATTTGTTTCAAGTTACCCATAGATTTCAATTAAAAAAAACCACCATTGCTTTTGTGATTAGGAAACATTCGCATTGGGCCACTCACGGCAATAGATATTATGAGACAACCTATGCCTTCATGATTTCTCTTGGGTATAGTATCAAGGGATTTGTATGAGTTAGTATGGGAAGGGCATGCTTCAAAGTAGGAACTCACATGAAAACATATTGAGCCCCTAGGTACCCATAATAGGGGTCTATTTGTCATAACTTTAGAAATTCTTACTTAATTGAAGGACTAACAGAAAATTTTGATTAAGTTCTATTTGAGTACACATTCATTTGTTAATCATTGTGTTTTTTTTTTCATTCTGAACCCATGTTGTTTACTATGCATTGTTATCAAACTGTCCATTTAGGGTTTAGGTACCTTACCAAGTGTACAGATCTCCCAACAAGTCGACGATTGGTTTTTGGGAGGCACACGGCCGGAGCGAACCAGTAGCCACCCATGTAACATCAAGGATGGAAGGTGGATGGACAGGAAACACTTTTCCATTGGTTTTGGTTCTCTCCGGCTAACCATGGTGGTTTGCTCAGTTTCTGTATTAAACTACCTTAGTACTCATAACCAACCCAGTAGCCTATCTAGAGTTCATGTAGTGCATCTACTTACCTAGTAGCAGCCTATTATCCTTCCTACCTAGTTAACTCCAGGAGGTATCCTTTACAGAGGATAAGTTACCAAGGTGAAACCTGATGTCAACTTAGTTAGGGTTCATCCCACAACTGGGTTCAAGCTTTTTCTTGAGTTGCTTTTAAAGACTAAAAGCAAGGTCTCTGAGTCCAAATTTAAACATTTCTCAAATTTTGAATATAGCTGGTAGCCCATTTAAAGCACTTGGAGCAACTTCCCAATGTATTTGATTTTGTGAGTTTTTAAAAAAATAATCCCATAATTGATTTTGTGAGAACCAGCTTAGGTAACCAACTATTCTCAAATTTATGAGAATTGGGACATAGAGAACTGGCAAACTAATAAAAAAGAAAACTTTGATACCCTACACCAATTCCTAATTTTTTTGTTTTTAATTAAAAAAAAACTAGGCAAGTTTTTCAAACCCTTGTAAAAACTGAACTTGACGGTTCTCAAAAAAAGTGAGAACCACCCAACATTGAGAAGAACCAATGTTCAATGGTATAATGATTTTGCTTACCTCCAAGGTATGGTATATATCATTTTCTTAAGAATAGTACCCATCTTTGGTGAACAACCTATGATTATTGTTAATAACTACCATGCTTGAGTACTAAGTGTTGGGTGTGGATAATTTCTATTGAAATGCTACCCTTAGGGTAAAGGTATTAGGTGTTCATTATACAATGAGATGGTAAGGATAGAATAGCAGTAAATATAACTCGATTTTACATTATGAACACTTTAGAGGCCAAGTTAAATGTAAAAGGTCGGGTATATTGATTTTAAAGCTTCAAATTGAACATAATTTGAAGTGTGCAACAAGATTTTGTTTTATTTGGCCAAAAGCAAGGTAATAGGAACCAATAGTATGTACACATTTCAATAATCTTGAAAACGTACTAACAAGCTGATGTGGCAAACTAAGATTGGTTGCTCACTAGATTTTCATTGGTTATACTTTATAGTGTTTTAAGTTGTGGTTCAAAGCACTGGACATAGGTACTGTTTAATTAGGGCTCCACGTAGTGTGTGACCCTGCATATTAAAATTGGATGAAGAAAAGTTAACACATGCCGGTTTGGCAAATTGGATTTGACCAGTATTTTTCGACAGAGGCTGGTAAAGGACATAGCAAGATGGCCACTTGACATAAAAGAACGCAATAAATGTGATCTGCCTGCTGCTCCCTATTTCTGACTGGCCAATCATAATGATTCGTCTAGGTCTTTTGCTATTAGTAGTCTTTCACCTATTTGCAGTTTTAAATTTATGGGTGCACTTGCCAAAAAGTAATTAACAAAAGTTGGATGTGAGATTTTTTTTTGTAGGGTTACATACTGAACACTGCTGGGGATGCTCTTAAACTCATTAAATTCATAAATATCTCGCACACTTTGAACACTTAAAACTGAGCCCTGCTTTTCACTACCAGTCAGGGCCGAAAAAACTTGGGGCCAACTTTGAGCATTTTCGGCTTGTTGTTTGGCCTCAATTTACTAATAAATGCTAGAACATTGATGTCAGGATATTAATAAATGCTGGAACATTGGCCCCCAGGGTTGCAAATTGGCTTCCCAAATTTGATAGTATCCTTTTTTCTCAGCCTTGGGGCCAATACAAGGCCCCCTAGAGATCAGCATTTATTAGTAACATGGGACAGATTGAAAATATTTTTTCTATTTCAGCTTTGACTCCTAATATAAAGCCCTTGGGGCTGATTTCAACTTTTGCACCAATATGAATGCTTGATTTGAGTTGAACATTGGCCTTGACTCCTTGTATAAAGTGAGCCTTAGTTTACCAGTGAAAACCATTTGAACTAAGCATTGATTATATTTTTGTGATGCATTTTTTTAATGAATGTACCTCTCATTTCAAAAATTAAATTGCATTTGTACATATGTCATTTTCCTTGTATCCTCTTTGTCACATAAACAAGATGTTTCTATCCTTGATATGAAGGGCATAGTTGTATTGAGTATATGCAAAAAATGACTCACATTCTGTACATCGACATAAATTGCAACCTCAACTCAACCATAGGCACCTTGACAATGAAAATGGTAGGAATAACAATAAACAGATGACTCAAGAAGGAAACAACATTTTTTTCCCCACCCCTCTCTTTAGAAAGAGCTTCTGAAAGCTTGAGTTGAAAACTTTTTGAGCTTACTCACTTACCTTTTTAGAAGTGGAGAATTTGGTAGGAACAGCAACAAAAGAATGATGTATAGCAAGGGGAAAAACTTTTAATTTGTGGATGCTTGTCTTGACCACTGCTTTAACTCAATCACAACCCCTTCAGCAATAAAGATGGTAGGAATGGCAACAAATGAAACACAAAGGGGAAAAACTTGTCAATGTCCATGGAAGTTTGAGTTGAACACTTCTTCAACCATTGCTCCTTTTGTGGTGAAAATACTGCAAGTTGCAACGAATGAACAATGGAGGCCAAAGAATGCCAAGGAAACATGTTAAGAGTTCTTAAAGCTTGTTCCAAAGTCTAAATCCTGCACTTAACCACAACTCCTTCTCAAGAATGGAGCTGGAAAGACCTTCATGCCAACATTAAATCTTTGTAACGAAACATATCCTACCGTATTTACCCTCCAATTTCACAAACATGCTCCCAATGTAGTGTAAAAAGGGTTACCTAATCAAAACTCAAAACCAATGATCAAATTGAATAAGGGTATAACTAAAAACATTTACCCTTGATAGGATAAGTTATCCTTGCGATTAGAAGATGAAGTAATGAAATGGATTTTGTTGAGTCAAGTAGGTGGCCAAACATACTACAAATATTTGTAAGAATTGTCACGACAATGTCCATATATTTCATAAACTAGAAATGTGCAACAACATGATTTCTATTCTAACAAATATTAGCAACATTTTGAAAGATGTCCACATTGTTCCCAACTTGAAGAATAATGATTAACTTTTTTGCAAATTCTTTCAAATTTTAAATACTCTAGTTCCATCAAAACTACAAAAGAGTCACATACTCAAGATGTTCACTATAGCAAAACAAAAAAATCTTACCCTCTAAACAGAATACAAATGCCTTATATTCCAAATACTTCAACAAAATCAATTGTAACAATTTCATGAAATTAATCATTTCCGAAGTTTTGAGTTTATTACAGACATAAGAAGAATCATGATAGAATGAGAAAATAGGTGAAAAAATACATTGCAATCATGACAATGAATCAAGCCTTGGGTTCTCATTCATTTTTGTATGAGCTATTTATAAAGTGATATATAAAAATCTGGCCATGTTCAGTTACAAAAGGGCAAGCCATTATCAAATTGCATGCATGATTTTAGGTGATTTAGAGACCAGTTTGATGGATACAGTATCAGAAAGTCCTGTCTCAGTGTGCATTGTAGCCATATTTCAACCTTATTAGTGACTATTTGGCTGGAACTTGGAGGCAAGGAATAGTTTCAGAAGGTAAGTTCCCCACAATCTGAACCCATTCAATTTCCATAAAACATGTTTTCTATCATTTAATGATTCATTTTAGATTGAGAGTCTTCGATGTTTACAATACTGCAGGGATGTTATAACTGGATTGATCAACTATGAGAAGGTAACATGTTGCAATCACCTTCTCAAGAAGCATTGACAGATCCAATTGTGCCCATTCTTGGGGTTCTCTTGTTTCTCCGCGATGAAGACCTGTGCCCATCCTCAGAAAGAATCTACCTTAGTGAAGGTTCAAGCATCACAAGGAAACACTCTTTCCTTGCACCACTCCGTCCTCGACATCTTGACACCAGACTACACAATTCTAATTACCCTGTAGAAGAAACACTCTTTCATTTCACCACCCCTGCTGAATATCTTGACTCTAGACTACCCAATTTCAATTTCCCCATACCAGAAACACCCTGAATTTGCACTATCATCAACCATGGAGAGAAAAATAGAGAACAGGAAGCTCTCTGTTCTCTCCATGTCCATACCCTAGTTATGGCCACATTATTTACAAGCAGACCCAAGGTTTCTCTGAAAATTCCATATGCATTGTGGGACCTTACATAATGAAACCCTGTAATACTATGCTGCTCTGCAATCAAGGATGAATTAGACCCAGACAGTTGGTCATTGATGTCAACTACAAGGTGAAGTCCTAATGGACAATTAGTACAGGTAGGAAATTCTGAATTCTAATGCTATCAATCAATTGGCAGACAAATTCGCTGCACCCTGTTGGCTGTTTAGTACAGAGAGGTAGGTTTGAAACCTAAGGAAACTGTCCAATCAGCAGATAATCTGATGCACAAATGTGATGCTTGAATCCAAGAATGGTTTGGGGAAATTGCTGGCTCAAACTTGTGATGCGTTGCAGAGTCCATTCTGCAAGTGTTTGAGTACAAATGAGTGGCCATTTAGGCCCTCCAAAAGCCTGCGCACTTCTTTTGCAAGCTCACTTAGGTCCTCATCCACACAGCCTGTATCATCATCACTTCCAGTGTGAGATTTGCATCAAGATTTGACCATACTACAGTATCCAAATTGCCAGCCACTCTTGAAACATGCCACTTATATTCTTGGCTCGGGATAACCTTGGTGCCCCCTCCTTCATCAAAGACTTATTGGAAAGCCCTAAAAACAAAAGATTGAACTGAATCTCAGAACTTTGAAGAGGGATGGAGAAAGAGAATAGACCTAATTAGCTGGCCAGACAACTTACCAATTTCACCAAGAGCTTCTTCTAGGCGAAAGAGGTACTCATAGTTTGGCCCAGCAGGACCTACTGCCTTAGCAATTTGGCTGCAGCATCCAAAGAGACATAATATCAGTACCTAAGATAATTCATGTGTGGAGATGAGATGATATACATGGGTAGCTACTGACCAACTGAATATTTGCAGAATTAATGCAGGAAATACTCAAGCATTCTATGGAACATGATCCCTGTCCAGCGCACTTTTAGAGTTTACAACCTGGGCTACACAGAGGAAAAGCAACTACCATGCTCTACAAACAAAGATCATGATCACAACCTTGCCATGTCCTCCAAAGGTGCTGGTCCCAGATAAAATCTGTTCATCACTCTGTTTTGAGATCCAATGTACCTGCAGTGAGATTTCACATTTACTCAGGCTAAAGCAAGTAATCACTCACACAACATTGTCCAGGTCACCAACTGACATGATACTCATTATATGGGACACTTCTCTTCCCAAGGTGATATCTAGTCTCCAGTATATAACGCTGCACTATGCCAGACCAGATTGCACACTGACCAAGCAGACATCAAGTCCCCATGCAAAGCCATGGTGTAATAGAACTCACACAAGAACATTTGATATGGCTGGTGTAATTGAACACTCCATCTGTGTCAAAGAAGATCAAGGATGCCATTAGAGAAAATTTCCCCAAATAACATTGACTTAAGAACCATGAACAGGATGCAAAGTGTCATGTAAGGCAATATGATTCAGAAATTTAGGGGTAACTGAAAAAGCAAAGATGCCAAAGATGCTGAAACAGTACTGAAGCACTCTATAGAGGTGGTTATTCCCAAACCCAGAATGCAATGACTTATTTTGCTCAAGTCTGAAGTACAGTGTCCAGTAAATATACAGGCACTGCTCATTTCATCAACTGGAGATGATGATCCAGTGCACTTCTAGTAGGTTTTGCAGATGTATAATCCCACAAATTAGCCAATGAGGGGAAGAAGTGGTTGCCCATACTGGGGGGGTTGGAATAGGGGGGCTCTGCCCACTTACTGTGAAGAAGTCAAGGTAAGTTCTTATGTCATATTCCCTTTCCCTGAGATCAAGATACTGTCCTTGCAGCACATGAAAAGCATATTAGAACAATTAGAAGACTATGACTTCTATTGGATTGGAAGGTCACCCACATGGCCCAAAGAAGTGAAAATAGTCAATGTGAGAAGTAGGCACAAAGTAGATCTCCATTTTATCTCCATGAAGCAGGCACCAATTGAAAAAACAAGAGAAGTTGGAGTCTTACAGACAAAACAAGACTCTCTTCATCATGTCCAGATATACGGTACACAGCACCCCACTGTCATCCAGCAGTTAAGGAACACATCTGTCAGTGAAGTCTTTCAATCACTTGCAGCTAGTGCTTAAGTGAGAGTATTGGCAGGATGGTCCAGACCAAACTAGATTCCACAATCAACTTGAGCAGAGATGTTTCTACCTATATGTTCAACAGCAGAATCCCTCTGATGGTATTGAAATCAAATCTCCAATATTACCCTTTTCAACAAAGCATAATGTAAAACCTGAAGTACAACGATGTCCACGGAGCCCTAAAACTTGAAAGGCCATTGCAAGGATAAGAACTTACTGTGATTGCTCCTTCCTTGGGCTCAAGAGTGACAGTCCGTCCAGGGTATTCCTTTGTCCCTCGATGGTCTGTGCTAGCTGTGCCATACCCCATACCATAAGATGCACATGTGAGCCTGTGGTGGCTCCAAATAACTTGCATACATTGTAACTAGACAGTCTCACTCTCCCTTCCTATGGATGCTCAGAAGAATCCCATTCAGGCATTCTTGCCATCATCTAGTCCTGTGGGGTGTGATCATGGCCACCTGGTGTATCTTGCTCTCTTGAAGCCATCTAGTAGAAAGACATCTGGATCATAATCAGCAGTAAGCCACACACCGGAACAGGACAAGCTAGTGGAGTTCTAGGGCTCTTCCAACATTAACTACAGGTCAGACACTTGCACAAATGACCTGGACTGCACTTTGTTCACTTGACATTAGGGGGTTTCAAGGTTCAATTATCTCTTTCAAAGAATTGATGATAATGCCTCATTATGTGATCATCAAGGGTGAAGCTTTTAACACCCCACGATGGCTTTTTCACTTATCTCGTGGTTTTTAGTTGAGTCTTACAATCACTTGCCTGGAGGGTGAGAAAGAGAGACCTTTCAATCATCAATGATTCAATAATCAATCAAATTGTACTGAACCACATGAAGATTTCAGGCAATTGCTAAATAATTGATTACTGCATGAGGATAATTGAACATTGAATCCCCCCATCAATCATGGCCCTTGCAAGGTAAAGTAAGATGGCAGGAGTCTGGACTTCTAAAACCTATATTCAGGATCTATGCATGTTATTGAAAGGCAGAACAAGGCTTGCTAGTTTGCAAGCTCATGCAAATGGATGGATCTGAGTCGCTACCAACAAACTTTTGTACAGCTCTTCAAGCAGTTCCACTTTAATTTCTGTGCTTGAATTTTCAGTACTGACTTATTTTGCATGTTGACTCTAGACTTACTTTTCCAACCTCAATGAGTAAGAATGGATTTGTGGATTGAATCACATATCCTTCATGACTAAACATGCTGTTGGTCTCCATGAGTAAAGAAACCAAGCACCAAAATATAAAATGCTTGCTGTTTCGATGAGCAATTTCAGAGTTCATAGATTTACACTTTGTGCAAGCCAAGCCCTTGGATAGCCAACAGGATGCAGCAAACTCAACAAGATCCATCAAGATTTTAGAACCTAAACCGTTCCTATGATGTTTGTGCCAATTGACTTTCACTCCTGAATGAATTGACTCCTTGTGCAAGAAAAGCAAGAGGTTTGAATAGCACCTTGGTGGAAAACACGTCGATAGCCCTTGATGTAGCCTATTATTCTCTTGTCATACTCAAAGCCTGCTTTCCACACAAGAGAACCATATCCAAACACCCAAAGCACCATAGTCCTTGTCTACAAACTCTTGAGTGCCCAAAAACAAAGTCAGGGTGCAATGTGATGTCAATCTGCTTCTTCTTCTCAATGCAAAAGGTTAAATAAGAGAGATGTCTTCAGAAAGTATTTCATAACATTCTTGAATGCTGCCACCTTGGCAGAGCCATAAAGCTTCCTCAAATGGTAGAAGGCATGAGATACGAGCATGGCATCACCTGCCACACCAAACATCTTTCAAAAATGAGTTTCTCCAAAGAGTAGTCACTTGCAACATTTCACAACAGAAACATCAAGGCTGGGGTTTTGACTCATTGTTTCGAAGTACAGGTTGCAATTCTGAGAACCCTGGTTCAGCAGTGAACATGGCCTCTGTGTTTGTAGTTCTTAGTAAGCAATGTCATGAAACAGAGAAACAGAGAAAATCTGCATGTAGACTAGTTACTTAAGGGAATGCACACATCTCAGCTCTGGGATGTGATCATACAGAAAACTTCTGAATGAATCAGGGTATCGAAATAAACAAAAAGAGGCAGAGTTAACATACACAAATGGGTCCTCTATTCTGAAAGCCTTCATTAGCATTCATCTGCAAGGCAAAATTCCTCTGTTCTCCTCCACACCAATAACTTCAGAAATCACATGCAGTGATTTGGGCTGATCTTGTGGCCTTTCAAATCTGAACGGAACTACTGCACTTTTATTCTTCAGGCCTGAACTCCTGCTGAAGCAAGCACTCATCAGCGAGTTTGGCATGCAATGCAAACAATATCAAAGCTTCTCACTCAGTTTCTGGATCCTTTTCTCTTAAAATAGAGGCTGATTTCATTCCATGCAAAAAGAACTACAAACGTTCCATCGCAGATGGCATCAGCTGCTCTGGTTTCTCCCTCAGATTCCTAGGAGACAAAACGGTCGATTCCATCACTGCATATACCTATACGATAGAAACATCGCAAGAACTGCCTTAATTTGCCTTGATTATATCTTAATGTCAAATAGCCCGATCTCCACCAAACCAAAATATTAAGTCGAACATCATCCTCAAAATTGACGGCAAAGAACTGCAACAGACAAGTTTCCTGAAAAGAAGATGCACAAGGCTATCCAAAGAATTGTGGAATTCCCGGACTTTTAAGAAAAAAAAACAACAACGACAATATATGCCGACCTAGAAGCGCAACGCTGAAACACAGTTCAAATACACTGGATGAAGAAGGTAGAAAGAAAGACCAAGACAAAAAGATTTAAGAGGGAGATTGCCGTCAGAAATCATATTCTACGATGAGAAGAAAATTCAGTGGCGCGAGCGTTAAAGGAAAAAACTCACATGCTCCATAGAGAAGTGCAAACAATTCTCCGGTTTCTTGAAAACTGTTCGTCAAACAATAGCTGTTGGAGGAGTCATATCGCCGCCAGAACATGCGCAAAAGAAACGCAACAACGACGACGAGATTTGCGTGATCGATGACATGACGGAGATGGAAAGGTCCGAGACGCCGCGTGAAATTGGGATTCACATTCGCCAGAAACAGAAGGAAAAAGAAAAAGAAAAAGCAAGGAGCACGAGAGTGTTGTCGTTGGCTCCACAAAACACACCGCACACCCCGCGCTCCACCGCCACACGCACACCGCAAAATGCAAACGAAGACCCTCGACGCCCGCGGGGCCCATGGGCTTGTTTTGGGACATCTCTTGGCATTCGGGACGTGCTTTTGGCACTTGGGACATGCTTCGACACTTGGGATTTTATTCCAATTTTAAATGTAAACATTATTTTTTGAATTTGTATCTATAAAAAATGATAAAAATTTAAAATGTAATCTGAAATTTGAGTGTTTCTTTTTTTGGTGAAATTTTGCATCCTGGCAACACAAATAAAAAAGCCCTTATGACAAGCACAATGGATTTTCCAGGGAAAAAAAATGGCACATTCTAGTCACATTTTTAGGAATTATTGTTTATAAGTACATCGGAATTAGTTTAAGGGGGATGACTATAGAATTGTATATTATTTCATCTTACCAAAATAAATTTAAATTTGAATTTTACTTTGAATCGGATCGAATTGGGTCTTTTTAAAAAAAGTGTATTCTCAAAATGTTTTTTTTTCCCCCGACATCATAGTCACAAATGATGAAAATGACGAAAAAAATTTAAACATTTTTTACATCAATTTGCATCCCATTTTTTTTTTATTGAATTTGAATTCCATTCAATTCAATCTAAACTCAATTGAATTTGGATTGAAATTGATTAAATTCAATCCAAATTGCCTACAATGTCATTAAATATTCTCATTCAAATGGAACTTAATTTTTTTTTAAAATCATAATTTTATTGTTGCTTGTAATGCATAGTAACATGGAACCTAAGTTTAAATAGTAGGTTTTAGCATATTGCCAACATTTAACATGAATTCATGTCTACTTGGTTATTGTTTTGACAATTCTTTACAAAAGTGTTACAATTTTTTTTTTTAAAGAATGTTTTGGGATGTTTGCTATTATGATTACATCACAATAGTCATAAAAAATCATTACCTATTATCGTCTTCATTAATTCAAAATTATAAAATATGAATTGTAAAACTTGAAGTATTACTTATTTTGTCCTCATATGAAACTAATAAATGTACATTCATATTAATATCAAAATTCATGATATAATTTGAGAATTGATTATTTTTTTTATTTAAAACATCCTACCATAAAATAAAATTGAAAGGTTCCAAACTCAACCGAAAACCTAAACTTATTCCTTGTAAATTGTAGAGGGAGTTTAAAAAGGAAAAAATAGATTTGAAAGTTCACTTATTTGAAATGTGCCCATTAACTTAATGCACACACACAACCCTAACTTCACATATAAAAGGGGCAAAAGTTGATTATGTTTCAATTATTCTTGGGCAATAATTAATTATTTTAATAACAACTACCTCAAATATCAATTTGGTCCTATATGATTGGATTGATTATTTAATCATTGATAATTCAAAGGTCATTTTTATAAACACTTTCTCACCCCAAGGGTGAAGGGGCTTTTTTGTAGGTCAGATTAAGATTTAATTTATGCTAATGGACTTTTATCTTTCATCATGTTAGGTGCACAAAAACATAACTTCTCATAGTGGAAGCATTTGAATTATAGTAATCGACAAAATAATCATGAGATAAGTAACAAAATGAAATTGGGGGTATTTGAAATTTTGCCTTTGATGATCACAAAATCAAAGCCATAAATGGATTTAAATTTGCTAATGATATGAATGACTTATTTTTTGAGGCCTATTCGCTTCATCCAATGTTCGAAAAATGAATATTATTTGTGGCAATGGGCACATATCAACATGTGCTAGTATTCAAATTATTTATTACAATTTTATTTTTTTTGTTAGCTCTCCCCATAGGGAAGAGTCTACACATTGGTGTAGGATTTGCGTAAAAGAATTTGGCTCAAGCTTGACCCAATGTGTGAGTGACATTTGGAATTCTATATGCGCATTTGATAGATTGACATGTTCCATAAAAGTGCATGCATATAGATGTAGATGAAAGATTCTAATTCTAGTAAAAAAAGGAAGTTTTTGTTTGAACTTTGAACATGTCATAAAAGGAAAAATCATAACATGATAAGCTTCACATTACAACTATGAATGCATATGTAATAACAAACGCCATTTGTCCTTTTCACTTAATAATTAACCTTAGAAAATTGCAAAGCTTTTTTATTTTGTTCCTTTTTTTAATTTGGTTTTTAAAAAATAAAATGAAGATGGTTTTTCAAGATTGTGAAGAGGAATTGGGCTTGGTTTGAGAAAAATGAGATGAATATTAGTTTGATTATCCATTGTTAATTAAGATAATCATTGTTGAAGCAAAAATGATCATGATAATGCAATTTAAGAACACTCAAACACCTCTCTTCTAAGTTTGTAGTGAAGGCCTTGGGGTAGAGGCATTCCCAATAAGATTTAGGAAGATATTGTTGTTGAGTCTAGCCCAACATTTTGGGAATGTCCATGAGCCTTGCCCATTCTAAATCATGATGTGAACCTTAACATAAGACTAAACATACATAAATCACAAGGTGGTGAAGTGAGAGGCACCTTACACCTACAAGAAGTGACTTACACCCTTTAATAAGTGCATAAATTGTAGGTGTATGGGGCATAAGGAGCCTCTTGTACATGTAAGGAGTTTTTTTATTTTTGAGGAGGCACTATTAATGTGTATAGGGTGCCTTCTAACTATAATAGAAGTTTTTTGGAATGTTTTATGAACCCATGTGGTTGTGATTATATACATTTAGAGATAAAATTATCTAAATGCATATAAATGCAAATATGTCATATTTTAAATATGGAATAAAGTAAGGTTATGCATGATTTCAAAGACAATAAAATTAGCAATTAGGTAATAGATTAAACCCTAAAAACCTTTTTAAGGCCATACATGGTTTGCTAAAGAATTCAAACTAGTCTAGATATAACATATTTAAATGTTTTTCATTTTTATATTTTTGGTTGCATGCACAATAAGAAAATATTTTCAACAAGTGTGTTGATTGAACACATCCATGTAGATTTAAGCTGGGTTTTGTGAAAAAAATCCCATGCAACCATTTTTCCACATGTGAACAATGTTATCCAAAAGCCAAACCCCACCTAATCAACCTTCCTAGCCTAGTCCCCTTTAATGTAGCCTAGTCCCATCTAATGTAGTGTAATAAATGGTGTTTAATCCATCCCTTTTGCTAAACAATAACAAGATAGGTGTTGTTAGTTGGGTAGTTGTTGCCCATCATGACATTATGTTTTGCAAGCACCAAATTATATGAATGCTCATTCATTGGAAATCTTGGATGTAACTCATTCTAACCCCATGTGAATTGAATTTTAAGCATGGGATAGCCTAGATGTAATCATTTTTTGTGAAACTCAATTGCATAGGTAATGTTTCAACATTTTTTTATGGGCATCCAAAGTTTGCCATAATTGCAAGTGAAAGTTACCTTCCTTTATATTTGTGCATTCTAGATGCCCACCTTGCTCATATGTTTATCAAACACTATAATTAAAGTTTGTTTTTTACACTATGTTCTTAAAATCCAACGGTGCATTTTTTCTATGTCTTAAGATGTGCATAAATGCATGAAAAAATATGTTTGGGGCTTTTCAAACATATTTTGCCAATATATTTCATGAAAAAAATAGATGCATGAAAAATTATCTCTCTAGGATTTAGGTTTTTAGGGGTTAATGACTACGAAATAATTTACAATCTATCCATTTTGAATATACCAATCACGCAAAATGTATGCAAGAAAATTATAAACATCATCAAATATTACTAAATGAAAATGTATGTACCAATAGGTAATCATTAAAGAATAAATGTTGATCATGTTAAAAAAATATTACATACAAATCACATAATGTATGTTTATTAATACATATAAATACCAATCAAGTGCCACTAAAAAAGAAAAAGGAAAAGGATTTGACTTCCTTAACCACCTATTCTTTCACAAATTTCAAAAACAACAATCATGGTTGAACATGTGATGAACAAACTAAAAGTAAAATATACATCACAACACTTTGCTTCAATTTGATTACTTGGAATTTAAAGAATTCCTACGCATATTAATTAATGGATAAAATCATTCCAAATTTGCTTTCATGAGCTATCAAGTTTTTCTTCATGGAATTGTCGAATCACAAAACCAAAGTCTTTCAATTTCTATGAACACAATCCTTCCCAACAATAGACATGGATATCAAATCCCAATTTTCACAACAAATCTCCCCTTAAATATTCATAATTGCAAAAGATTTGACATGTGGTAAATGTTACTTCTTAAATATGTGCATCCTTCATAGCTCTTTGTAATTGTCCTAATAACCCACTCATAATTCTTATGAAGTAGATAGAAACCCCATTCAAAACATCCATTCATACATGCACTTATTTCCATTATCCACAATCCCACTATTAGTTTAAAACCTCAAGATACTTAATAAGATCTCAAGCACATTAAAGTTTAAATGATAGTGCCATCACAAATTAGCTCCAAAATCCCCTATGGATTTTCATCATCTCCATAACATGCCTCTAGCTTAATCATACTATCAAATGTTTGTACCCTTTTAACCTAAACCTCTTGACACAAAAAAAATCTTCAAAATTCAATGATTAAAATGACAAACGACATTCATGTTATGAACATTCTTCTTTTCAACAATCACACTTCTAATTGATAAACACAAAGTGAAAGCACATCAATACTTACCTCTTTCAATGTTTTTTTTCCAATTCTCCTTTGAATTTATTTTAATGCATCAACAACCTCATCACTTTCATCAATAGCAAATGACGAATGACAACCCAACAACAAATTAGCAATCTTCATCATCAAACACCATGAAGAGCTCCATAACAAAATCAATAAACCATTTATTGTCAAAACAAAATGCACACGTCGTCTTCATGAACAAAACATTGAAAACACCTTTAAAAACACCAACACATTGTTGTTGCACATTCACTTGCAAACAAATAACACAAACTTTGATACCACTAAATGTTTTGTGAAGAGTGTCATGGTTCCTTACCACTAAGCTCAAATTGAGTTATTGGGGTTTCAAACACATCAAAGACTAGTTTGGTTATTAGATTCTTGGAGTGTACACAAACATCAAGAATTCTTGGATTGGATAAAAGAAAAACATCCAAATATCTTAGTTGTTTTTGTTCCCGCAAATTGTGCCATCATTCTCCAACCAACTAATGTCATTTCACAATACCATTCAAGCATACATTCAAGATGGAGTTCAACATTTGGGGTCATCAAATAGTAGATTGAAAATGGCAAAAATTTCAATGTTGACTTCAAAATGAGCAACTTGAAACCACAAATTTGTGAGTGGTTACACAATACATGGAAAAAGTTAAGAAGTAAACAAACAATGATTTTGAAAAGGTGGGAGAAAATAGGGCTTACAAGAGCTTGGAACAATGAATTTCAACTTGTTGCCATGGAGGCAAACACAACCACTTCTCTCTTTACAATAACACGACATTGAAGAAAACATGCAGATTGACAAATCATGCATTGATCCACTAGAAACAACATTAGTTGTCATGGAATGTTGTCTAAATGAAAAATCAACACCACCATCAATTCAAACAATTTTGATTTCTTCAAATGTAGGTGTTGGTGGTTTGAAACTACGAATCTTACGTAGAAAACGAAAATCATAAGTAATCAAGTTTTTCCATTTTGTGGTATTGAAGTATAGAAAAAGATAGGTACCTAAACAATTGTAGCAATAATGTTAAGATCCAATGCCAAAACATGGCATTTATAACTACAAAAATCTAGTTGTATGTGCCATCTATGATTAGAAATGATTACATGATTGCCAAGCCTCTTTATATATGGAAATCTATTAATAGAATCCGTAAGTTCCGTATTTCATTTTTGTAGGGTGCTGCTTTTTAACGGTATCAAGAAAAAACTTTATTTCAGTTTTGAAAGTCATTTTCATAGGGTGCCGTTTTTTAATGGTATAAAAAAAAAACTTTATTTCAGTTTTGAAAGTCTGTGGCGCATTTCCGGATCACCAAACGTCGAATGACATTCCCTTGCCATTTATTGCATTCTTGCTCGATCGATGGAGACCTCTAAGCCTGCTCCGAAGCGTCCCTGCAAAGCTGGAGCTCGCAAGATGCCCTTCCAGACGAAACACGCCATACAATATGGACTTTCCATTACAGCCCGCGACCTGATGTCTTCTGAAGTTATTGTTGTCCGCTGCCAATTTTGCATATGCTTTGGTCGCAAAGGCTCTTCTAAAAAATCGTTGACGACTTGGACGTTCGAAGGACCTCCATTTCGAACCGATAATTACACACAGCACCTTCGCTTGAATCACAAAACTCGATGGGAAGAATACCAAGGGTTGGCACATCAGGATAAATCAAAATATTTCGACGTCGCTGTTAAGCACGCTGAAACTATATGCCATTACATCGAGCCCCAATCTGAAGCTATCACATTGACCGTCAGCAGTAGCATTGTTGATGTTGTGATTGGCAACATGCTCTGGCATCCAACTGACATGGAAGGGCAAACACGTGAAAACGCATTGTCTCTTTTTAAACGGAAGGAAAACAGTAACTATCTCGTAGAGATCACCAAGTCAAAGCAATTTTTGCTAGTGACACGTTATGTTGGATGTGGAATGTCGTTTGCCATGGTTGCAGATGCAATTCATGATGCAAAAGAGGTTTGCGACATTCCAAAGCTCGGCGCTTGCAACGATTACTTGGTTGCTTCCTACGCCAGAGTTGCATGTGCCCTTTCGATTGAACACATTTCGCAAGTTCTATGTAGCAAATGGGCGTTTTCAGTGGCGTTTGACACGTCAACCGACCTTCAGCAAACCTCTTGGGTTGATGTTCGCATTCGGTACTATTAGAACTCTACTCTAGAAAACCTTCATCTGATTACTCTCCCATTTGTTGGTCAGCACACTAGCTTGGCCACGTTCGGGATGTTTGAAAAACTGTTTGACGCTATCTATCCTTTATGGAAAGACAAGTTGATTGGTTGCTCTACAGACGGGGTAGCAAATATGACTAGGCGTCATTCTGGAGTTGTGACACGGATCCAAAACGTTATGAAGCCAAACTTCATGCGAGTGTGGTGTCTGTTGCATCAAATGGACATCATTATGCAGAAGGTTTACAAGCGAGTAGGTTGTAACTTTTACAAGACATTTACCTCCATTATTTCATTCTTGAGGCGCCAGAAGAACCTCGTTGAGGAAATGCAAGCCATCTGTCTGAACTTTTCAGCCACTCGGTGGGCTTCTATGTCGCGCTTTGCTCAATTTTTGGTTGAGAAGCGATCGAAAATTGTAACATACTTTGCTGAAACGGAACCATCCAATCATTTTGACCAACTTCCAACTCCTGCTTTCTAGATCTTGATCTCTGTCATTAGCGAGATCTTAACGCACGTTAGTGAGTGCGTCGAGAGCTTGCAAGGCCGGTGGGTGACTTTACAACAGCAAACGGCTACCATTCAATCATTGCTGGATTTTTTACAGCGTTTTACTTTCGTGGAACTCACTCCCGATGATGACACTTTACCGGCCGTGCAGGACGTCGTCGTTATTGGGGAGAGGTAGGTCAGTTACGCTGACCTAAGGGGATTCATTCAAGATCAGGGCATCTTCACCAGCCAAATTCTTGATGCGCTAGAGCCAGAAGAATGCACTGAAGTTTTGGATGTCGTTGGCGAAATCCTTTTGTCGATCGTCAACGGGTAGAGCTCAGTCGAGGCTTTGCATGACGAAGTGAACGACGCCAGTATTGATGGCATGCCTCCTTGCTTACCGCACGAACTGCTAGCGTTGAAACCACGCGACGTCGTTCAGTTAGTCCTGAAATTCCACGATCGACTGTCGGTTTCCTTGACTTAGAATTCCATTGATTTGATTGTGGATCAGCACAAGAAGCTTCTGAATGTCGTCAACAAGGAGCCAAGGCTCCAAACTGCCTTGGCTCGTCATAGTGAGCAGATAGACTTCAGTGACGCTTGGAAGACCCCATCCATTAAGGACCAGTTTCCTGAGCTGATGGAGTTTTGTGGGGGCTTGGCTTCTCCTTTCCCCAACACGGCCACCGTTGAAAGCGATTTCTCAGTTTTGAAATGGGAAAAGGATCTACACCGATCGAATATTACTCCTTTTTCACTTGAAGGGATCTTACACTGCTGTCAGATTCGCTCTTTGCTGAAGAATTAGCAATGAAAGCTAATGATAGAAGAGATTTCTGAATAAATTCCGTATATTTCGTATTTTATTTCTATAGCGCGCCATATTTTATTGAAAAACGGAACATAGGGATTGTTCCGTAGATAGAGAGGCCTGATGATTGCTAGTCCATAAGACCACATCGTAAATGACATTAGTTGCATTAATCGTAACCATATTAACAAATACGGTTTGCCATGCCTATAGTCACAAAGGACATAGTCCTAGATCTAATGAAACACATGGAAACCTTACAAAATGCCACGTGTCACAATTTTGAAAAAACCAATATATATATATAGTCTCTCCAATCAAATATTGCCACGTGTAGCTTTTTAACTTAGGGGACCTACCTTAGAAAGCCTATCTTAGACAATTTAATTTAAACATTAAAAAAAATTCATAGGCTAAGCAAACCACCAAGGCATCTAAGCACCTAAATGTTTAGGTGCCTAGGTTTGCAAGTGGGAGGACTTGAACTTCCCACCTCCACTTTGGGTAACAAATCCTTAATCATTGCACCACATTATTTATTTATGATAAGTATTAGTTACCACTAAAGTATAAACAATAATTTTTTAGTTCAAGTTAATTTAGTTCACCCTAGTTGATTTAAACTAATTTAGACTACCTAGTAGCCTAGCATGTTGGCTAAGATAGTTAACATAAATTAACTTAAACATTCTTAACCTGAATGTAAGCCTATTTACCATACATTAACGTAAAGTTAGATTAGGCTAAAATAGGTTAAATTTGACCAAACTAGCATAAATTAGGCTAAACACAATTGTTTAAGCTAAACTTGGTTAAACTTGGCAAAACTTGATAAAACTAATATTAATTAGGTGAAATTAGATAATTTAAAATAAATTTAACTAGACTTGGAAATTTTTGGCTAAATTAGAACATTTTGGCAAAACTTAGTTACATTTGGCAAAATTTGGTTAAAATTTAGATAAATTTGGCTAAATTAAGGTATTGCAAATAAATTTGGTAAAATTTATATGAATTAGGCTAAACTAGGGTATTGAAACAAAACTTGGCAACTTGGCAAAACATGGCTATTTTGGTTAAAGTTGGTTAGACTTGGCAAAACATGGCTATTTTGGTTAAAGTTGGTTAGACTTGGCAAAACATGGCAAAACATGGCTATTTAGGTTAAAGTTGGTTAGACTTGGCAAAACTTGGCAAAACATGGCTATTTAGATTAAAGTTGATTAAACTTGGCAAAGCTTGGCAAAACATGGCTATTTAGGTTAAACTTGGCTAGATTTGGCAAAACTTGGCAAAACTTGGCTATTTAGGTTAAACTTGTTTACACTTGACAAAACTTGGCAAAATTTGGCTAAACATGGTTATTTAGGTTAAAATTGGCTAAACTTGGCAAAACTTAATGGAACATGACTACTTAAGTCAAATTTAGTTAAATTTGGTAAAATTTGGCAAAACTTAGCAAAATTAAGTTAAACTTGGCTAGATTTAATACAATTTGGCAAAATTTGGTTATTTATGTTAAACCTAGTTACATTTGGAAAAATTTAAGTAAATTCGACTAACCTAGGGTATTAAGAATAAATTTGGCAAAATTTAGATAAATTAGGGTATTGAGGCAAAAATTGGCAAAAATCTAGTTAAATAGGGCTATTTTGGTTAAATTTGGCTAGACCTAGTAAATTCTGGATACTTAATTGAAACCTAACTACATTTGGCACAACTTAAATAATTCAATTAAATTAAAATATTGAAATAAGACTTGGCAAAACTTGCCTAAATATGGCTATTTAGGTTGAATTTAGCAAAACTTAGATAAATTAAGCTAAATTAAGGTATTAAAACAAAAATTGGCAAAAATTGGTTAAACATGGCTATTTAGATTAAACTTAGTCAGACTTAGCAAAAATTGGATAAATTAAGTTAAATTAGGGTGTTATGACTAAACATGGTTACTTAGGTTAAATTTGGCTATACTTGGAAAAAATTAAATAAATTTGGCTAAACTTAGTTAAATATGGTTAAACATGGACAAGTTAGGTTAAATTAAGGTATTGAAACAAAACTTGGCTAAAGTTGATTAAACATGGTTATTTAATTTTAAATTGGTTAGATTTGGCAAAATTTTTAAAAATTAGTTTAAATTAAGATATGAAGGTTATATTTGGTTAAACATGATTATTTTAAATTTTAAATTTGGCTAAACTTGAATGAATTAGACTAAAATAGAATATTGATGTTAAACTTGGTTAAAATTGGTTAAACACGACTACTTAGGTTACATTTGAATACACTTGGCAAAACATGGTTAATTGGTTAATTTGGTTAATTTGATTTTTTTCAAAATTAGCTAAAATTGGCTCAACCAAGCTAGACTGAGTTACTTATATTTTGCTAGGTTAATTAAATTTTAAAAATTAGTTTAAATGAGTTAAATTAGGCTACATTAATTTAGATTAAATTAAATTATGTTATTTAGGCTAAATTCAAGTAAAATAAGTCAAATTGTATTAAAGTATGTTAATTTAGGTTATGGTAAACTAAACTAGACTACTTAAGCATTTATTTGTCCATTTTAAACTAAATTAAATTTGGTTATATTATTTCAAATTCATATATTGTTTTAATACGAATATAGTAGTTGTGTAGTCATATTCTTAATCATAGTTATTTTTAGTCATAATTGTTGTATGTATAGTCATGTAATCATAATTTTGACCATAATCATTAAAATAATAGCAATTGAAGGCGACATATGATTACATGACTATGTTTGGACATTAGTTACAAGATGTCTTAATCATAACAACCACCTTTTGGCATTGTGAAAGTAGTAATAACAGCCCCTTACTTCTACATCTTTTGCCATAAAAATAGTTGAACTTCAAGCACCTTATGTTGTTCCTACATTTAGGGAACTACCTTGCATAATGTCATAACAATAACAATGAACTTTTCCTTGTTTATCGTTGGGATGGACTACTACCTTTTCTCCTCCTCCTCCATCATTGACTACAACAATAACAACAAAAGAAGAAGAAGAAGGTAGAGCTCCACTCATCATCACCCTTATATCATTTGTTGCAACAACTAACTATTGTTGCTATTAATTCTTTTTGCCTCCTGTTGTCACAACAATTGTAAACATGGCACTTGTGAAAGAAATGTGGTCTAGTTTTTTGCTACAAACTTCTTCCCCCACTAAATCTTGTGAACTCACCACAACCACCTCCTCTTGTTGCTCTTCCTCCCTCTCCTCCTTTATTGTAGTCTAGGCAAAAATGGGTGACAAGCATAATGTTCAATAAGTACCCTTTTAGATGGCATAATTGTTGACTTTCTTTGTTAGGTTGGCTTTTTGGGAACGTTACAAAATTCCTTGTGTTGCACAATTCGTATTATTTACATTTTTAGTTTATTTCTTGGAAGAAAATTTAAACAATTTTAAATTTTCCCACAAGGGAATCATCCAGGAGTTTTTTGCACTGATATCATGAGATTCAATTAGCTGCATGATTATGCAAATAGAGTGAAACTCAACAAAGAATATAACATGTTCAAAAGAGATGTAATGAAACTCAATAGTACTACTACAATAATATGTGCTGCAACAAGCAAACAATTCTCATGCTTAGAATTGCAATGAGTTAGGGTTGGAAATTTATAGTGGGAACATTGAATCAAACCTTACCAAAAATGCACGTTTTCCTCATTCCATTATGATCTACTTTTAGGATTAGAGCCGGTGTTACAATAGTTGTGATTTTTAACATCTTATGAAGTTGCCGATCTGTAGTTGTTTATGTGATGCTATGAGTTTAACAAGAATATTTTTCCTGATTTGTATGCATGTCTTAGGGAGATGAGGGATGAGACTGATCAACTATAACTTATAATTTGCAATTTGTAATTGATAACTTTAATTCATTTGGTTTCAATCGTTAAATATTTTTCGACATGATTTGTGTGTTGAAAAACTATGGAGTGGTAACTTCTTGTGATCGTCTTGTGAAGTTGTTGAGGAGCTCATGATGTGCAGGTTACTGTTGTAATAAACACTAGTGATGGGATAATTTTCGACTTGTACTACAATGGTAATTTCAACTATAACAATGACATTTGGTGGTGTTGACATACCCAATTGTAGCTTATGAGACGTTGTGTGGAAGCTGTAGCTAGGTGATTTGATTGCACATTAGTAAAAATTGGCCTAGTGCATTGATGTTGTTTTTGCATTGGCGCAATTACATACAAATGTGAGTTTTGGTATTCAAATGTGACATGAGCAAACATTGTCTACAATTGCTTGTTCTTTTCACTTAAGTGAGTTAACTCTGCTTGTATCACAACAAATTGCAACAAGCTAATCACAATATTTTCCCAACTAGTCAATCACCACATTGTCGCCTTTAGATCTTTAAACCTATCATCCAAGATTGATCAAAGATTACAAAGAACTTGCTAAAAATTCTTCATGCACAAGCTATATAATGGTTAGCTAAGTACCTCATTGCACAACTAGAAGGTGGTATTCAATGAAAGAAATGGTGATGAAGGTGGCAATGATCTTGCATCTTGTATTGTGCGAGAGCGATCATGACTTTTAACGACGTTCTTACTTCTTCTGGTGGCATGTACCTTTTGTGATGGGTTTAAAAAAAGTATGATATTGAGAGTTTTGATTTTAATGCCAAGGGCTTCCAAAACATTCAAAGAATGATGGCCAAATTTCATGAACATTCGATAAATGACAATTAAAATTTTTAGATTTTTTGATCTAATTATGTACCATTTTTCAAAATTTTCGACAAAATAAAAAAGAATATGATTAGTGTCGAATTGGCCCAAGATTACAATAGTAGCCAAATTTCACCTTGGATTTTTAGAATATTGATTCCCACGAATGCCTTTACCCATCACAAAACAAGAATAAAATGTTATTATGAATTTAATCATACATAAATCACTAGACATGAGAAGGGGATGTAACAAGTTTCTAACTTTAGGGTTTTGAGTGTGAATAGAAAGTGATTTTAAAGATTTTCAATGAAACATGTTTTTTCTATTGGCAGCTAGGAGTGTTTACTCTCAACAGTGTGGAGACAAGGAAGTCACCAAATGGAAATGTGGTTGTGTTTGATAGCATTGAAATCTTTATGTCGTTTTCTTTTGTTTGGTATGTGTGTGTTATTGTTGACGCATCATGACTATGTGGCAAGGGAGCTACCAAGTGAAATGCGCTCGACAGAAATCTCGTGGTGCAGCAGTGGAAGGATGAGTAGTAGTGCAGATAAGTAGTGTGGTTTTTGGCTTTCATATTCAGGGAGGTTGTTGAAGATTGGTTTTTATATCTTTGTCTCGAATGGAAGTATAAGAGAATCCATTGCGCAATGTACTCAAGGAGGTAGAGTTTCTATCTAAAGGTTGGTTTTGATGGTTGATAAGGGGGATGGTGAGAAGTTTAGAGGTTTCGAGAGTGGCCAGAAACTCTTCTCAAAGTGTGTGTTTGGGTTGATTTTTATGTGGGTTTTGTTGGCTTGCATTTCACGAGAAAGTACCCTAATTTTTGGGAACTTCGAAGAACTGTAACAATCCATTGAAATTACGGGGTCAATCATACAAAAGAGGATTGTGGTTCTTTGTAAAACTTTTGAAGCATTCATTGGGGGAAGTGGATATGTGTTGTCTTTCTATTTTTATGCTTTGTCAAATGAAGGGATGGTGTCGAGAACACTGGATTATGTGATTTGTGTAGGTTGAGGGATTTACGTCACCGAATGTAAACAAGAATTTGAGTTCCCGTGGAAGTCCAATGTGATCATGGGTTTGTGTGGGTCTAAAGACTTTGAGAAGAAGAAAGAAGGCCAGTGGGCTTAAGAGAGCTCTATTAGAGAAATTTGACCCTTTAGAAACCTTAAGCCTCTCTTTGATGAAGAAGGCAATGTCTTATGTAGTTACTGGACAAACCTTAGGTGGTCTCTGGCTCATGCCAGTATGAAACTCTCAGAATGTACTTGTCATTTAGTATGTATATGATTTGTGTTTTGTTTGTCTTGTGCCCTAGTTTTTATGTCACAGTGAGGCTTGTAACTTCTTAGGGTTCTTGAGGCCCCAAAATAGCTCTCCTCTAAGGGCCCTTTATTCTAGTAGGGTCGCCAAAAAACAAAAGGTTGTTTATTATTTTTCTCTTTTCATATTTTATTAATTGGCTTATGAATGATTGCCATGTCAATTACATCAAAAAAAAATTTAAAAAAAAAAAAACACACATGTTAGCCTATCCCATATTTTGTTATTTTGAATTCTAATCTTGATCAACATATGTTTTAAAACAAAGAAAAACAGGAATAAAATTTCTTAATACTATTGAATAAAACTTAATTTAATTTTTCTTATTCAGTTGAAAATTAAAAATAAAAATAAAAATAAAAATTTGTTTTGGAGATGTGCTCGCTTGCCCTTGTGTGTGTGTGTTTTTTTCCAGCTATTCAATTGTGCAAAAGTGGAGAATTCTTGCTGGGTAAAAAAAAAACCCTAAATTTTTTTATAAAAAAAATAATAGAAAAAAAAACACCCAGGCACTGAAAGAAACACATTTTCCGAAGACTTTTTATTTTAAAAAATCCTAAAAAAAGGTTTGAAAAATTCGCCAAATAGAAAATAATATCTTTTTTTTCTGGGAGTATGCACAACAACAACATAATACTGCTAGATTGAGGCATCAGCGGCTGGGATTGATGGCTGTTGGAAAACTGACGGTAGAGATGTGGGTTGGGGGGGGGGGGGGGGGGGGCGGGAAGGGGGGGGGAGGGAAAGGGGGGGTGGAAAAAACCCCCGCCGGGGGCGCCGCCCCGGTACCCGTGGCCCTTTTAAAA
>Ga0116231_10002865_pt1 | contig 35955 bp, 31 predicted proteins | sample S1TSphgellanicum_2_FD_89695 | JGI IMG/M metagenome (GOLD analysis project Ga0116231, IMG submission 89695) | Host-associated microbial communities from peat moss isolated from Minnesota, USA - S1T2_Fd - Sphagnum magellanicum MG | ecosystem: Host-associated > Plants > Peat moss > Unclassified...
ATCATGCCTCCTCTAAGAGGCATCCATCCACAACTTGAGTCATAACAGCATGCACTGGACGGAGTGCTGGTAGATATACTCGTGACCAAGCATATGCACCAGCACACCATCCACCAGATGCCTGCCGTTTAACTCAGTTGTGAATGAACCTCAACCCGAGTTAATAAAGGTAGTTTCAACTTGATAACCCATAGTGGAAGAAGTAAGTCCTGTAAATAGGTTGGGTGGTAGGAAATTATGCGACTAACAGGCAAATAGATGGTTCATACATATGTAAGGGCTGTCTTTCCTACCTACCTACTAACAACGTGTGAACCGAGCCTTGACTCACGGGTTGTTAGTTAGTAGTTAGTGAGAGAAACAAAAGCAACTGAGCTAGCCACCATGGTTAGCTAGGGAACTGGAACCCAACAGAAAACTGTTTGCTGACTACTTAAGTTTCCATCCATCCTTCCTTATCTGTGAATCTGCTCGGTGCTGTGACCTGACAAAGCCGGGCAAATTGTTCCCGTTAAAGGTTTTGTCATACGGAATAGTCAGTCTTAGTTGCAGTAGTAGACTCGGGTGTAAAAATAATGCCAGTTAAATTACGCAATCCGACGAAGCCGTATCACCACCGTTACCACCACCACCGACATGCATGTATTGAAGCAAGCACAACATAATTTCTCAATGGAAGAAGAACAAGTGTTGAGTACAATTTTACAAAATGCCTAAGTTACATACACACACCCACATCTGAAATTAAAATTATATTACAAAAAAAAAATTTCATTGTAACGGTTTTGGATCCCAATGACTACCTAACTTTCGGTCATATTTTTACAAATCGATTTGCTTACCGTTGTTGGTACCAAAATCAAATTCGTATGAGCACAATTGGTACCAAATCAAATCGGTATGAGTGCAATTAGCAACCGGTTCTATTGACACAAGGCCAGTTCGGCCTAGTGTCCTTCGAATGTCGTTTTTTTTGTACCGTTTTTCGAAATGCTTTTTTTTTTGGGGTGAAATATTTGGGTGAATGAATGACATGGTCATTATGAGGGGGGGGGCGAGGGGTCTTTAGGATGGGAAAACTTTTTTCATCCTGTCTCTGATTTGGTCATCCATTTCGATGAAATTTTGGCTATAGCACCCCCAGTTTTAGATATTTTTGCCAAAAAAATTCTGTGGTACAAAACTATTTTGGCACAAAATTTTCTTCTACTTTTCTATTATATTGTTACATATGTGCCGTCAATAACAAGATTCAACAAAGGTATGATAAAAAGTAAGGAATTGCCTTTGAGTACCCATTCGTTTGCTTCAATTTTATTTTACTTACTTTTTAAGCTTGCAAAAACGTTTAGGATTGTTCAACCCTATTCCCAAAACATAATAAATGTTGATTAAAAAAAAATTCAATGTTGTTTTGAAAAATAAATGGGACCAATGTTTTCACTATGTGTGTGTGTCTATATATATATATATATATATATATAACTTTTGCTATTTTGGGATTCTTTTAAGAAAAGCTTGGTAAAATACTTTAGTTAGTGTGAATTATGTGTCTTTTCAAACAGAATTTGTCACTTTTGCGAAGTCTAAAAATTGAAAAGAAAACAACACTGGATCAAAGTGGAGTCTAATATGGAATATGAATGTCAAGAGAATCATTAAGATAACAAAAAAATATTAAGAAAATAAATTGTGTTTTAAAAACAACGCAAACCTAGAATGTTAGGTTGTCGGCCTAGATTTTGAGTACATAAAATGATGACAACATAAGTTTGTGCATTTGTGTGTTCAAATGTGTCCTTGCGCACATCACATTTTGGTCACCTCATTTATTATTCAATGTGTTTACTATGAATATGTTCAAGCAACAACTTATCGTCACAAACAACATCAAAATAGTGGTGGAACAACATTGTCATATTCTTCATCACATCAATTTTTTTTCCATTTGAAGTGCATTTCAATCCTCCCTATTCATTTATTCCTCTTAGGATTGTCAATGCTCAAGTTGAAGCATCTACAGCATCAATTGTTCCAAAGTTAATTCTTGCAACTATAATAGCAATGTGAACTCCAACATGTACAAGAGATTAACCCATTCACTTGAATTTTCAAGAGTCATTAATTCATTGAATTGTCAAATAAAGAATCTAATTGCTCAATGAGAATCATCTTGATTTGAGCTTTTTATTTTTGGCAAACAAGTCGTTGACAACACAAGAATGAAGAGAAAATCATCTTAAATGGTGGAGGCCATTTAACATGATAACAAAATGTTCATCATTTCAATCAACAAAACTTAAACGTATCAAGTTAGAACAAACATATCAAGTATTTCAATTTTTGAGATGTTGAAATAAATTCTACCCAAAAAAACATGGTTCAAGCAATTATTGAGTTGACAAAAATCATGGGCACATAATGTATGCCAAGGAGAACTCACGTTTAACTAACCCAATTGCAATTGATAATTTATTGATAATGTCTAATATTTTATCTGTGATTATTGAACTTTGATTTCTAATTCAATACCAAAAGTAATGTTAATTGAATGATAAAATGATTGAGTTAATATACTGACAACTAAGATTATGCAAGCAATATTGATTGAATGATCTACATGATAATATTAATCTTTCATTAAACTATCAAAAGCAATTCTACCGATTGATCACTTGCTGAATCATTGTGATAAATTGATTAAATTGTTACAAACAATAGATACAACTATAAATGCAAGTTTGTTTTTGCAAAACTACATAGACACAAATTTAGTTGAAAACTTTGCACGTACCTATCATGTGGACATTTGGTTCTCATATCAAATTTCTTTGTTAACCAAAATAAAGTTGCCTACATCATTTTTTTCTTGACAATTCATTTGGTGTTTGAACTTAACTTTTTTTATCTAGCTTGGTCTTCTTATAACAAATTCAATATGCATTCAACATCAATTTCATAACAACCAAGAAACAAGTTGTGCAAGATAACAAAACAAGTGATTTGACCAAGTATAATGGTAATGTTAATTTAATCTATATTTTCATTTCACTTTAATGAAAGATATTTTTTTGGATTCCCAAATGCATTTTCAATTATTTTCCTCTATTTTTTGTGCCTCCTATTATACAAAATTTCAAAAATAATATGCTTACCTTTCTTATGTGGTGTCATTAACCAAAATAAAAAAAGGTATTGTCTATTACCTAACAAATAAGGAGGGACATGGAAATCTCTTTCAATATTAAAATATATATATATATATTTGGCATAATTATAACGCTAGTACAAAATCATGGTTTTTATGGTTTTAAAAAAGTAAATTTAGTTAAGTTTTCAATCATAATAAAGAATGGACAATTTTGGTACAATCAAAAAATAAAATAATTTAATATGCCATAAACTTAACTAATTGTGGATGACTAAGATGACTAAAGCATGTCTTGTTTGACTTGAATAAAAATAATCAAGTTGGCTCAACATCCTACATGGCCAAATAATTAATTAAAAATAGATTAAAATCTATGTAATTTAAAAATATTATTATTTATTTGTCTATTTATCTATCAATGTTTGGAAAGGCACACGTATCATGGATTGTTTCATAAAAACAAAAATCAAATTCAAACATCATCATTTTCCCTTTTATCATGTGGAGGATTTGTTGCTTTTTCTTGCAAGAAATAAAACTTAGATTCAAATACCTCTTTCATTTTATAAATTATCACTAGAAAATTGAAAGTTATAACAAAATACCAACATCATTCTTAACTATATGAATAATTCAAAATTAAAACTATTTGTTAAACTAAAGTTCAATTGAAATATAATTAAATTTGTACAAATTTGATGGCAAAAATGTAAAAACTTTGCAAAAGATATTGATTGTTAATATTGTAATGTTAATGGAAACATATTATGATCATGGAACATTGATGAGCACAAATAAAAACAAGCAACCAATGGTTGTAAAACATAGCAAGGAATTATTAACAAAAGGTGATCATACAACCAAGATTATAATTTTTGAAATGGTGAAAAATATGATATAGTTAATGAAAATTATGAAGACAACAAGATTGCATAAGGTGGAAGAAAAACAAAAGGGGGAGTGAAAGTTACAGTACACAAGCGGGAATTGAGCCCTCCACCTTTCTAGCTAAGCACCAAGGTCTTCACCAACCAACCAACCATAGCAACAAATTATGAAAAATTTTGGTATCCTAATACATATAAACATTAGATAAATTTAAAGTATTTATTTTTAATATCAAAAAAACTTATTTGCAGTATAAATTCAAAAAGTAATGTCTTTAATGATTTGTAATTTTTAAATTCTAAAAATTATAAATATATTCAATTTCTGAAAATTCATGTGTCAAAACATTATATATTAATTTTGTTTGAAATTTTGGATAGAAATTTGAATCTAAAATTTTTAAATAATTTTTAAAAATAATTTCATAATTTAATTTAATTTCAAATTTTTTAATTTCAAAATTTTAATTTTCAAATTTCAATCCATTTATATTATTTAAAATATTTATTTCAAAAATTTCAGTGCAATGTTTCCTTATCAAAAGTTTTATTTCTTAAATTTAATGAAATTAATTCCACATATGAAATACAAAAACATAAATTATTCTAACATTTCCTTTTCTTTTAATTTCATAATTATATTTAATTATATAATGATATAGTTTCATAATGAAGTTGATGAATATGCATTAAATGTCATTATTTTATTATTTTTATTTTTCAAGCTTCTATATATAAGCCTTAGTCATTAGTATGTTCACTTATTTTTTCCCATCACAATTATACACAATTTGTTTTTCCAATAATATAACCTTGAGCTTTTAGTAGAGAATGGGATGTTGTGTGTGTACAAATGTTCGGTGACTATAATTTGTGTAAATGTCAAAAAAAATTTGAATTCATTAGAAATCATTGGTAGCCCAAAGCTCTCTCACACATCATCTTCAAGAACACAAATTCTCCACACATCCTAAATGTAATCCATTGCATTGTGAGGTTTTGCTAAAGTGAATTAAACAATGCCAACACTAAGTACAATGAGAGCTTTGTTCTTGTGCAGGGCCTTCCCAAGGGGCCATGTTGTGCACAAAGCTCCATTTGGTCCTGAATATGGCACTGAATGTAAACTAATTAATGTACAAATTTAATGTCCGTCTGGAACAGTAGTGTTGATTGCACTGGAATGGAACCTTCTTTAGGGTTTGGCGTCGTCTTTGTAGTTCTGTGTTTCTTCCTCTCCTTGGCTTCTCTCCTTGAGCCTCCTCCAACTTTCTCTTTGGGTTTGTTGTTGTCTTCTTCCGATTTGTTGTCCTCGGTTTTCTTCTCAGACTTTTTCACCTTCTTGGCCTCAGGCTTCTTGTGCTTCTTCTTCTTTTTCTCCTCCCTCGCAAAATGGAATCTGCAAAATCCAAAAAATGACACCAGAAACTCTTAACTCCATAAGCACCTGAGTTTCGGAAACATTGATTGCAGGATCTTAGAAACATGTTGGAACATAAACCGAAACTCATTCTGCACCCAGAACCTACCCTTCTGGATGTTGTGATCGGCCAAAGTGCGTCCATCCTCGAGCTGCTTGCCAGCAAAGATGAGTCGTTGCTGATCAGGGGGAATTCCTGTAAGCAAAAAAACGAACCAACATTATCAGCTGTCGAAGTCGAAAATCAAACGTGACAAAAACAAAAGTAGAAACAAAATTACGGCAACAGCTATACACAAACATGGAACAGTCCATTTCCGCGATCTCATTTACACCGTCACCAGGCGAACCAAGCCACCGAGACCTTCTATAAACCAGAAGAAACTTGTTTCGAATAGCCTTAAATGTCTACAAAAACCACGAGAAAACAAAAACACACCTTGCAAAAAGAAGAAGGTGGAAATAAAAAGGAAGAGGGAAAAGGAATTGCGACAATTGGACGTACCTTCCTTATCCTGGATTTTGGTCTTCACGTTGTCGATGGTATCGCTGCTCTCCACCTCAAGAGTCATCTTCTTGCCCGTCAGGGTCTTAGGGTTCGGCATGAGGATCCACATGTCTTTAATCAGGTTCGGCACGAGGAGAGGTTCCTAGTCTGTGCAGACATATCATCTCCTTGAGCAGCAGCCCCCTCCTCCAAAGCTCGGAGTTTTTTTTGAACGGTTTGGGTCGTTTTTTTGTTGCGTATGAGGAATTGAGAGAGAGGAAATAGAAAATCGGGTCGTGTTGTTGCGTATGAAGAATTAAAGAGGGGATTTGGGGTTTTTTGAGGAGCTGCTGTCATGGTGCTTCTCTCCGCTTTAGCAACTGCGCGACCCCCAGGTTTAGGAGGAGGAGCAAGAGGAAGTGCTATTTTCACCCACAAGCAATGGCGCTTGTGTTGTTGCAACTCCACACTTGTACTCAATGGTTGTAAACCCACAGCAAGCTTCTTCTTGACTGCCAGGAATTCCAGCAGACAGGGAGGGGGAGGAGGAGATGGCTGGGTGCAAAAGAATGATGCATTGGTGCGCAATGTGCCTTTGGTTCTGGGCTCAGTTTCCATGCTAGGGATTCTCATCAACCGTTCCGTGTCTGGGATTGCCCTTGTTGCAGATGCTAGCAGGTTCGCACACCTCTCTCTCTCTCTCTTCTCTCACCCTAAACCCTAAACCCTAAACCCTCTCTCTGTGTGGTACTTTCTTTCCATCTTTTGTGTCAAGCATTATGTTCATGTGGGTGGGAAGCTTGGAAGGGGATGATGCAAGGAGAATGTGAATTCTGTTGTTTCCAAGGACTCCATCACAACAGGTCTTCTTCTGGAAGTGAAGAGTTTGGATCTGAAAGAGTTCTCGGATTGTGGGATGCAAATGGGAGGAGAGAACAGTGCACAATCAAGAGCTGATGTGCTGGTACTCGCATTAGCAACCACTGCATTGTTGCAAGGTCTTGTATGGAAGTCTATCCAGCCAAGGGCTGTCATCTCTGTGCGTGCCTCTCCTCCCAAACTGCTTGCTCTCTCTCTCTCTCTCTCTCTCTTTGAGTCTTGACATCCATCTTCCTTCTTTCTGCAACTCCTTAGAGCGATAACTCTGAAGAATTTTTTTCTGTTACAATTGCAGCTCAATCTGGGTATTGCTGCATTTCCATCAGAATCTGACATTCAGAGATTTCCAGAGATTAGATATTGTGAATCTGCATATCAGAGGATTTAGGGTTGGGTGCAAACTCTATGGGGTCAGGTAGAGATGGAAGGAGTGGAGTGCTTTCGGATTGCAGCAAGTTTGCCACAAGCTGCTTCACAGGAATTGCAATGGTATGTGATTGTTTTCTGTCAAAAACTGAAATGGTGTGTGCACAGAGAGTTCTTACATCCTGCGTGCTCTGTACATAGTTTCATTTCTTATAGAGCTTTGCAGCATACAGATGTGAAACCTGTTGAATACATGCTCATGGGAGCTGGATTCTTTTTTTGAAAAACAGTGAGAGATGGCAGCAGGGTTTGGGAGAGCTGGATTTTTTTGGTTTGAAAAACAGTGAGAGATGGCAGTAGGGTTTGGGAGAGCTGGATTTTTTTGGTTTGAAAAATAGTGAGAGATGGCAGCAGGGTTTTGGGAGAGCTAGTTTTTTTTCTTGAAAAGAGCGGCAGATCTGCAGGGTTTGGGAGGCATTGAGCAGCACAACGCGGTCACAAGCACTGGTGGTGGTCTACGGTGATGCTTGTGCACTACAAGCAGGCATGGCTGCTGAATCTGGAGATGCATCTGGGGATGCACAGACCATTGATGTTCATCAGCTTCTGAATGGATCCCTCTGTAGACAAGCTCGTGAAACAGAAACACGTAAGTGCAAAAATCTGGCCCTGATCAGACAAGTCACCACAATTTAAGAAAACTCGTCTTGTTTCTCTCTTTCCATACTCACATTTCTGCACCATATGGTGAAGAAGAAAGGAAGAGATTGTGAATGTCCACACAGTTGCATCATACTCCATGGATAAGGAAGGATCTTCAGCAGCATATGCTCATTTTGTATGATCTGGAGTGGCTGCAGAGAACTACCTAGCCAATCTGGCTCTCTATCCAGGGCGGTTTGAGCTGCTGTTCCTGCCTTCAAATACACAGGTAAAAAAAAAAGCATGACGATTCTCTTACATGCATTCAGCTTTCAAATGCATGGAGCTGGAGTGTTCCTATGGAAAGCAAAAAACAAGAATCAAGTTTTTGTTCCAGCTGTTGCCAATTTTGATTTTGAGCTTTCCAACCTGTATCTGTGAGTTAGATAGCTAATGCCTACTCTAACTTCACTAACTAGATCCGCAGTAGCATGATTCGATATTTCTGGGTTCCACTTCAGAGATAGTCCTGATCTACACCCAACTGTCAGGAGCTGACTGAAGTCAGTGGGTAAATCCAATATCTTCTACACCCACTGTTGGGAGCTGATGACAACAGTGGGTAAATCATGGCTGCTCATCACTGTTCTTGCAATGATGGAAGGTGATGGTCTGACACTTTGAGAGCAACTCTCTCTCTCTCTCTCATAAGGTTATGACCAGTGATTTTTTTTGGGCGAAATTTTGCAACCTGACAACAAAAAAAAGGCCCTTGTGACAAGTACAGACTCTTTTTGGAAAAAAATAGCCTACTGTCACCACATTACAAGGAAAAAAAAATTTGAAGTCGCCATATTTAGAAAATAGGTTGTAGCAAGTTGCCAAACTATAGCATGATTCCTAAACTTTTCTACTTTCCTCTCTGATGTGTAGCCAAATTTGGCCAAGTCCTCTTGTGGATGATCACCAACCCACTGACCTCACAAATTTGAGAAAAGATAAAAAACATTGTTTATGACCACCTTCTCGGATTACCTCCAAATCATTGTTGTGGAGATTTCTCTCTGCAATTTCATGGACAATATAGTCCAGTACTAAGTATGGTATGAGGAAAGTGATGTGAAAGTCATTGAAAGTGGCAGATTTCCAAACCTGTGCTTATGTGCAGGCAGTGATTATACAGCCATTAGGTGAGGATGGAGTACTTATTGCAGCAAGCAACACAATTCGCGGATATACAAGCAGGGATAAGGTGAACTTCTGCATTTTACCTCTCTTGCAAAATCAGTGCCATACTCCAAGCTCATACAATCAATGCCTACTCTCCCATGGAAGCAAGCTGGTCTCATTGATGAAATGGGTTCCTGAAAATGCGCAGGCATGGATTGCAATGATTGGAGAAAAACTAGACACCACATTGAGGGATTGGGCTTTGTCTTCTTCTTCTTCTTCTTCTTCTTCTTCCTTGAATGTGATTGCTACAAACCCACTGGCTTAAAAATATTTCCAGAAAAAGAAGTGATTTTGCAACCCTCGTAAAACTACTGATAAGGGGAGGGAGATGTCCCCATTTACTTTCATACATCACCTTGTAGAAGAGGAGTTGCAAGCTCTTCTGTAAGGCTCAAGTTTCATCTCTTTGTATTTTCTGTGTTGCAAATCTGGTTTGCACTAGCCATGTTTTTACAACCCAAACTAGCTCTAAAAATTCAAGCAATTCTTGTTCAAGAATCAAGCTTGGAATGACATGATTCATCTGCTGCTACCTCAGCATAGCTACAAGATCAAAGGAGATCCATATGTAGATCTACACCCTGCATAGCTAACAAGCTCAAAGGAAATCCATAACTATGTAGTAGACCATCTTCTTCTTCTTCTTCTTCATACGGTAAGGAAGCAAGCTCTGGTGACATATGGCTTTGTACAACAATCATTTCAATCAGTTGAAGAAGAAACCATACCGCCATATCTGATAGTTATCAGAAGACTCTCAGGCTCTCCCATTGTCTCTTGTATTTGATGCAACCCAACATCCCCACATTGCATTGTGTGGCCATCTTGTTGAATTGCTTCCCAAGCATTCTCCATAATCTTGCAGCAATGGGTAAACAGATCACTTGAACCTAGTGCTCCCACAAAGACATTTGCACTTGCATGCACCTTTCAGGCTCTCATTTGACGCTCTTGTTATTCTCACATTTGATTCAGATCTTCTTGTGTTATTCTCTTGCAATACGTAAGCTTGCAAGGTTTTCATTTCTTCCTTTCTTGTTCTTGTTCTTCTGTTGTTCTCTTGTAATAAAGAACCTTGCCAAGTTTCTCATTTCTTCCTCATTGTTGTTGCTGTTGCGTTGTTGTTCTCTTGCAAATGCTTCAAAAAGTTTGTCAGGTTTTTTTGGAATGAAAATAATTTTTTTCAATATGCCATCGCCACTTACAAATGGCCATAAACCACGTTGCAGTCAGCTCGGGATTGCGACTCCTACAAGAATCAGCCGGGTCAGCAGCAGCAGCAGCAGAACGTGTTTCGTAGAAGGATTCTTTCGTGAAGTTTGTAGGTTCTAGATTAAGGTATTGCCATGATTTCATAAAGCAATTTCCAACTGTTGCATGATCTTCCTTCGTCCGTGCTCGTTGCAGACATTTGTGCTTTTGTGCAAATCAAAATCGGCATCGCTTGTGGCTATCGTTGCTGTTGCTTGTCGTTAGAACTGTCGTCGTCGTCGTCATCGTCGTCTACGTCTGACGGATTTTGCTGCGCGATCTTCTTTCGTGCTTGATTGTTGCAGACTGTCGATAGAACCATCGTCGTCCTTGTCGTCTTCGTCCGACTGATTTTGCTGCTTCTTCTCGCAATCTTTTGAAGCCTGAACAGAACAACGATGTGATCTGGCAATAATTACGGGGACTGTACAAGCATCCTCCATGTATGTCCTCTCCCTCTCCCCCCGATACGAGAATTCTTGCCTTTCTTCTTCTTCCTTGAGCTTTTGTTTTTGTCGAATTTCGTGCTTTGTATGTATTTAGGTTTGTGTGATCGTGTTGTGTCTGCGTTCTGTGTTTTTGTGCACAATTTCTTGACTCCATCTACTTCGATTTCTCTGTTTCCGTGATCTTTTGATGTTTTGCAATGATCTTCGGAGATGTGAGAGATTGCTGCCATTTTGCAATCTTCCTCTTCCTCTAATACATGGGAGGATAATAAGGATTTTGCTTTAACTAGGTTGAGCTTCATAAAGCTCACATTGCTTGAAGGATTGTGAGAGATGGAGCATTCCTGGGATCACAAAATGCACACTGCTGCTGCTGCTGCTGCTGCTGTACAACAAAATTGAGTATGCAGATATTCTTGAAGCAAGCATTTAGGTTTTGTTTCTTACTCTCTCTCTCTCTTTGTCTCTTTGGATAAAGCAGTATTCTTGATGGAGTCTGAGCTTTTCAGGAAGTGTGTTTTTGAAGGGACTAGTTTTGATAGTCTGGCTTCTTTCATGCTCTGATTCAGAAACTCCTGTAGAGACAGACCTGTTTGTAGGGTGAAGAAAAGTTGTGTCTTTCTTGTTGCTAGGTGAGACTGACTTGACACATGCCTTTTTGTGCACAGAAGGAAGAACTAGATGCCATGCATGGTGGAGCCCTGTCTGGAGCTACTTCAATGCTTCACAAGGTTTCGGAGAAGAAGAATAAGAAACATAAAATCACCTTCCAATTTATATTATCTCACTAGTCACTGGAGTCATCATGCAGCTGCTGGTGTGAGAGACTTTGAATTGTTGCCCACATCATCTGGCAGATTACTTCACAAATTGGATGAAGACGGGCGATGCAACTGGGCATCTGAACTCATGTCAATAATGTTTATGGGGCTCAGAAAGCTTTGGGACATAAGACGACTAGTGCTGTTTTTAGGGGCACTGAATTTGGGTCTCTCTTTAGTGGCTGCACATGCAGCAGTGCTTTCATTGCATGGGAAATGTCCTCAGAGAGTAGTGGTTGCATCTACCCTAGTTGCAGTTGGGGCTGCAATTCGCATCATATGGATGGTGGGGATGGGCTTTGCTCAAGCAGTCACTGCCTCTGCCATGATTGCTCAGGCTTCTGAGCCAACATCATTTGATGCCACTCCAACCACCAGGCAGAGACGGGTAAGCATCAGCAAGGGGCTTGAAATGTAGAGCCAAAATGCACAGCTTACATGTACTTTGGGAATGGATCCTTCGTTTACAGATCTGGGAAAACTCACATACAATTTAGGTTGGTAGCACCCCATCCATAGCATGGGTGTGTCTCTGCTTTTGGGACTTCTTTCTACCTGTGACCTTTCCTAAAGAGTATGCTTGCCAGTGCATACTACTTCTCATGCCTGCGTGACCCTTTAAGCTGTGCTTAACAAATCCCCCTCTAACTACGCTAGAAAGCACATGTGTAGGTTTTACAGAGTTGGAGTTCCTTTGGTGTTGATCTTTTGGAAGTTTTAAGGTGTCTGTTGGTTGGATTGGAGCAGAGATGGTACAAGCGTTGGCTTTGGTGCAGTCGCATAGGATTTCTGGTGACAGTAGTCCAATCAATCGGTGCCCTTTATCTCACCTTCATTGTGGTGTCCAAGTTGGCAAAATATTTTGACTGCAGCTGCTCTGGTGGAGGTAAATAGGTTCTTGTACTCTTTGACTCAAAATATTGATCCTGTAGCAGATTCTGATTCTGAACCCTCAAGGCAGCATCTACAGTTTCTTAATGGTTTGCTTTTTCTGGCACCTTGCAACCAGTATGCATGCATAACCTAGTGCATGATGCTAAACAAGGATAGCAGGGCGGTGATTGGGTTAAGGTTTATGATAGGGGGGATGCACCCCTTGGTGTTCATCTCTGATATCTACTGTTTCATGATATGCTGGTGACAGAGGATGAGTGTGGGCTGCAAACATTTCTAGCATGTTTGCCAGTGGCTGCATGGGTGGTGGCATTCGCTCAGTGTTGTGTGGGCTCAGATGTGATGGCATGGCGCTCTCTGTACCACAATCAAGATGAAGCCTGGAGGGCACACTATCGAGAGATGTTTGACTATGGTATTCGTGAGGCAATGTGCTGCCTTGGCAGGCGCCGCTACTTGTAAGTGACTCCTCCTATACAAGAGAATCTGTGCATTAGACCTTTCAGCCTTCATTGTATGTGCAGGTTCCCTGTGATAAAACAGGTTTTCTTTTGCCAATCTTTTCCTGGGATGTTCATTCCAAAACAGTGGATTTCAGGATGGAGGGTTGAGCTCACATAGCATAAGGAGTTTCTGTGATTGAGTTTCTGTGTTAGTGTGTGGCAGGTCATATTTAGACAAGGATGAGGTTGATTCTGTTGCAGCTCTACTTGGTGACCTTGTAGCATATCGAGCTGTTGGTGCCAGCCATTTGGAAGTAGTTGCTGGTAAGAGTTCTAATATTACAGGACTTGAAGCGGGGTACAAACCACATTAGGTGGTGCCAAATGTAGTCAACCATTTCTGACAAGGGTGATTGCATGGATTGTCTTCTAAACTATGGAACCCAGAGGCTTTTGTTGTCCACATCTAGAGGCAGGCAGTAACCGGGGATTGATAGAAACCATTTGTCTATGATTTGCTTGCAGACATGTGTTGTTCTTCATTATGGCGGTCACTTCAAAAACATGGGCTTTCTTCTGGCAGGTGTTGCATTATTAAGGGAGCGAGGGTCACAGTCTCACTTATCTGATGACTATACATGTGCCCCAGATAGCCTTCTTCAAGAGGCCTCTTATCTTCACAGTTATGCTGTAGCTGCTTATACAGTGGGTACCTTTGTTCGCTTGGCTTTTCTCCTGCTGTAGATATCTGAAAGTGAGTGGATGTAGGGGTAGATTACTAACTTTCACTGAGTGCTTAGATTCCTGTGGCTGTTTTCCATTTGGGCCAATACATACCCTGCTAGAAATTGGAAATGGGCAAGGTGCTACTGTGCATTTTTTGGTGGGTTGCAGAAAAGGATGTAAAACTCTCAATTTAGACTTGAATTAGTGTGCTACAATTGATTTGCGATGCTTCTGGTTTTTCTGAGAGATTCAGGAGATAGTTGCCCCACAGTTTAGTCAGCAGTTCCACTTCAAGGTTTTGAATGGAATGCTCAAGTAAAGTCATACAGTGTGAGCCCTGTCACTAGGATGGGTTCTCACTTGCTGCTCAGAAGTGCAGAATTCAGGGGTGAAACTTGTTGTGTTCAGGGCCCATTACTTGACATTGGCCGCCACCCACTTACATTTCCTTGTGTATGGCTCCACCGCCAGGGGATCCTCACCTTCTGGAACCGCAACAGGTTTGAAAACTATCTTGTTCCATGTTCAATTGCTTTCTCTTGGTCCTTTGCTAGGGTTAAGTAGAAATATGGTTTTTCTTCTCAGAAAATGTTTGAAGATTGCTTCTAATGAGGAATGGGTGAAACTTAGACTATTATTGGGTCTTACTGGCATAGCCAAATCTGTAATGTCCATGTATTTCTGCAATCTATGTGCCTGAGAATTTCAAGTCCATCCGAAGTGGATCTGAGTAAATGAGGATGGAACAGGCGTCCTAAGTTGGAGGGGGATAACTGGTGGAGAGGACATGCAGCTGCATTTCTTCGACAAGCACATGTTCCTCCAGAAGCCCTCGTGAAAGGCCGAGTTTTGCAGGTAGCAAACTGACTTATTTCAATAGAAAGAACAAAACTGGATACTTATTGGTGAGTGGATTGAGGCAATGCATAAAATCAGCTGGATTGAAATCTTTGGATGCAAGAATATGCAATGAATGTGGAAAAGAGCCATGGATTGTGGTATTCGACAATCACAATTTGCCAGATGATGTCAACAGACACACAAGAGGGAGACAGTATATTTTGTGGTGGTTTTGCACCATTTGCGATCAGTGGTGGTTGCAGTTCGTGGCACTGAAACACCAGAAGATTTACTCACTGATGGACTGGGTCGGGAATGCGAGCTTTCTGAATCTGATCTCCTTGGCTTGCTCAAGTAAGGCTGCTTTTAAGCTACCTCACATTCTGAATGCTAAACTCATTGCAGTGCATCAGATTCATTTAGGGTATGAGGTTCCCTATTCCTGATGTTTGCCTTTTTTGACATCTCATTCTTTTGAGTGTGTTTCTGGATCCAGAGGGTCAGGAATACCTGAAAGGGTCAAGCAGCAGGTACAAGAGACAATGCCCCACTATGGTCATGTTGGAGTCATTCAAGCAGCACGTGAGCTTTCCATGGAGCTTGACAATTTAGCTGAGGATGAGGATGATGTGATGGCCATCACTGATTGTCCACCTAACAAGTCACTAGAAGGTTTTCCTCTTTCACCATTACTCAAGCTTGATTAATCGTTGTTCTGTGGAGCTGTGCAATCCATGTACTTGTGACACAATGGTAGAATTCTGTGTGGAAGCAGATTGGCCACACAGCCCTAGAAGAATAATGCCCTGCTTGCTGACAAGCAGACAAAGTGCCTCCTGACAGTTAAGGCTACTGCCTCCTTGATGAATGTGAATTGATAATTTTGCAGAAAATCTAGTATGCACCTATTATCAATGATGCTATAGGCTGTTCTGCCATAGCATCCAGTGTTGCAGTAAAGTATTTTACTGCATTGCATCATGGATTTGGGTTTGCTGAAGAGGATGGGGTTGGAATGGAGCAGGTTCTGATGCATCATTGCTAGGGCGACAGGGTGGGCTATTGACAAAATTGCTGGGCCCGGGTGGAGAGTGTAAGGGTTACAGCCTACGCTTTGTGGGTCATTCTCTTGGAGGCTCCATAGCAGCACTTACAGCCCTACGGGTACAAGTAGCTGTACCAATTCCATGAACTTGATTTGCTTCAAATGTCAATAATTTTGCAAAATCTGGCACCTCTTGCAGAATAGTATGCACATTATGGGACTTAGGATGTCTCGATCTTTTCTGTGATGTGTAATGCGAACGTGTGCAGTGTGCTTTCCCAACACATCTAAAGCAACTTTTGCTTCTGCCTTGGAAGTAAAGATCTAAATAACTAACTGTCTAGACTTGGATGGTTGGACTTTCACAAGCTGACTAGAAAACCTCAAACACAGTCAGAATGGGTCTGGTTTGGTGGACTGGTTCTGATTCATGCTTAGAGTATACACAATCCTATGGCTCTATGTATTTGGTCTTCTTCAAGAATTTTGAGTGCTTGTTAAAAGTGTTTATTGTAAATTTAAGGACCATTTGCTGGTTGGACAGTTGTATCGACGGTATCCACAACTACATGTATATGCATATGGAGTCTTACCCTGTGTTGATGCCATCACAGCAGATGCCTGTGCAAGTTTCATCACCAGGTAGCCTTTCCTTTCCTCAGGACATACAATTCCTAGAAATGCAGATCTTGAGTATTCTGCCTGTCTTCGGTCAGATTGATCTTAATGCAGCAGGTCAGGTTGTATCCTGAAGAGCCTTAAGTACATCTAAAGAAGCGCTGGTATGGGGGGTGTGGGAAATTGGATGCAGTGTGATTTACAATGATGAGTTCTCATCACGCCTGTCCGTGGCTGCAATAATGCGCCTTCGTGTGGCCGCATTGCAGGCACTGGCAGCTGATGCCAACACAGATTCTGCCCTCCTGACAAAGCTTACAAACCAGCTGTTCAGAGAAGGTCATAGAAATGAGAGTGAGAAAACCATACATACAATACAACAAGAGATTGTGGGGCAGAGTCGAACCAATAGCAGCAAAGGAGAAGGTTCAGCCGGAGAGCAACATGAAAATCCTGCAAGAGAGCATGTCCAATGGCAGAGGCGTAAGAGATGATGCCATCTCTTTACAATAAGTTTTTGTTTAGTGTGTAGGTGCCTGCTGCTGTATGCAGTATATCATCATCACAATGCACTGCATCAGTAATATTTACAGCCAAAATTGTAAATGGCTGTAATTTGTGACATTGGAGGGAACTAATGTGCTTGTGTTTTTCACATCCATGGAGTCATATTGCAGGTATAAGGTCCATGTGTCCAGGGTTGATCAGCCCATTTTTCAACCAGAGAGGCTTCCCACATGAGAGTGTTTGAGTTGAATCCAAGACTGAAGGTGCTTATGCTCTGTCAGGAGCTGACATCTTCTGAGTAGTACCTGAACATGTCACATTGGGTGGGTGGGATGCAGGGCGGGAGAATATTGACAGTAAGGGGGTTGCTGAGGAAGGAGATGGTGAGGACAGGAATGAAAAGGGCAAAAATAAAGAAATAATGAGGTTTCAGACATCAAACAAGAGGGGGGAACCATTGCTAGAGAATACAGCAAAAAGCATACAGCCAGGGGCATATGCAGATCTTGATTTGCTACCAAATGGTATGCCTCGAGAGACCACTGATGAGTTAAGAGGTGGCAACATGGGCTCTGACCTGCAAACAATGTGGCCAGCTGAAATGTTTGTACCAGGCCTTATCATTCACCTAGTCCTAGAAAAGGTGTCCTATGCAGCTGCATCCAGGTGGAATTCATCCTATAGGTTTTTGATGAGACAAGAGAGTAATAAGAAGCCTCAATATCGAGCCATTTTAAAGGATCGAGAAAGCTTCCGTAACATTGTCGTTTCTCCAAGCATGTTTCTTGATCATATGCCATGGCGGTAAGTCAAACTCCTCTTCCACTAGCTTTTTATTGCTGCAAAGCTAATCAAAGAAAACTGCCTTGTCCAACTAGCTCAATATAAGCAATGATTTTGAATAGCAGCATAGCAATCAGTTTTTGCTAATCCCCAAGAACTTGCTTCATGAAGATGATAGCACTGGTTGAGACACCAAAATCTACAATGAGACTGCATGATACACTGGTCTTTGTTCTTCTCATGGATTTAATCTCATGGTCTTTTTTCTTCTCACAGATATGGCCTCTTGGTCTCTGCTCTTTCACAGGTTGATTTGATGTCCTGGTCTTTGTTCTTCTCACAGATTGATTTGATCTCTTGGTTGTTCTTTTCACAGATTTGATTCTCTTGGGGTGTCGCAGGTGTAAAGAAGCAATGGATGAAGTCCTGAAACAGGTCAAAATAGGATCAACTGCAAGTCTGTACACCCCCCTTGCTTCAGAACTGGTTTGAAGCCCTGGTGTGAATGTTCAAACCTTGATGTAACTTTCAGACCATCAGTTCAATGCTTTCATCCCTCCTGTTATTGATCTAAACAGAGATAGAACTTAGATCTGTGTTTTCTTCCATTGAAGTAGAAGGGAAGGTTTATCTGTAGCTCATGGAAAGTCAGAGGGATTATGTGATGATTGAAGTTTGGTGATTTGAAGGGAAGGTTTATCTGTACAATAGATAAGCTTGTGGAAAGTTAAAGAGTGATTATGTGATGATTGAAGTTTTTTTATTTGTTTTCTTTGTAGTTCTGCAGGAATGAAAAGTAGTTGTTGAACAAGCTACGTGATGATTGATGAATTTCATTCATTGTGGGTAAGTGACATTTATGGATGGATAAATTTCATTCATGAGCAATGAGCTAAATTATATATGAAAATTGTTGTAGTTTTGGTTTTGCATCACAGTCTTTTAGTTTATGTAGATGTTGATTTTCCACACTTCAGTCGTTTTCCAAATTAGGCCAAAACGCAGAAAGGGTTTGAATACATTTAGTATCATCTATTGTTGCTTTGGGATTTGATCAAGTTGTTCCATTACAAGGTTTTCATTTATGATTTGACTCACTAAATGCAAAAGAACAATTCAAGCTGCCTTAGAATTGCATATGTGCAAGCAATGAGGAAATCAAACCACGGATTCCCATGGTACATGACACCCATTTGTAGTGTTGAAGGTTCTTCATGTTACAATTAAGGCATTGCCAAAAGACTAACAAGATCACCTTCCTATTTTTAGCAAAGGAGAATGGGGTAAGCACATTTGCATTAGAGTCATTGATAGAGTGTTCTTCGAGTGGGAAGTTGCAATGGAGCACACAAGAGAGGAATCGTGATGAGAGAAAGAGATGATGACAAAGACTAAAGTTGTGGTGGAGCACATAAGAAAAGGATGGTGATATGAAAAAAAAGGAAGTGATGGCAAAGACAACGATTCAATTTTGATCATTTTTCTTCTATTTTATGTGTTGATGATGTGGATTGTGAACATTGTTTTGTGTTGTGTTTGTTTTCAAAATCTTTGTAGAGATGTCATTCTAATTTGTATTTCCATTGTGCATATTGGTAGTAGTAGTCTTTGCAATAGATGAATGGTGAAAAATATATTGTTCAAATTATATTTTGTTTAATGAAAAAGATGAGAAATTGAGAAAAAATTCACAATTCACAATTCACAAGTTTGATTGCAATTAATGAGGCATAAGTGGGACGAGGGCATGTTTTCAAAAATCACCTTGTAATGCATCTCTTGTGTCTTGCGGGTTAGGTAGGAGTATTATTTAGGGTGATTTATTATGGTAAAGTGATCATATCAAGTTTAGCAATTAGGGTGTTAAAAATAATGTGCATTTGGGCATGGATGATGATGTTCTTGTAGTTATAGTGAAAGTTAGGGTTAAAGTTTATGTAGAGAATTTCATAAAGGGAAAGTGGTGGGGATGAAAGAAGCAGATATAAACAAGTTGTAGGAGAAAGTGTGATTGAAATAATGTGATAGTGTTACAATATGTAAACATAAACCAAATTGTTAGATTGATGGATCACATGTTTTACAAAATTTTAAAAAGATATACATTTGTTGAAGTTAGTATGCATAGATTGTTGTGTTGTGTTATTGTAGCATCTATTTAAGATTAAGGATAGGATTTTTGAACAAATGAAAAAAAGTTAGAAAGAATGTAATTTGTATAGAGGTTAGATGGGGTTATGTAATTTATATATGGAATCATGAAATGATATTTGATCAAATTTATTTTTTGGATATAAATTTATTTCTAAAAATAATTAATATACATGTGAAATTTGAATTGATGTAATGTTTTTAGATTTGAAAAAATAATTAATTAAATTTAAATATATTTTCTTAAATTTAAAATGTGACTTCTTATTATATAAAATTTTAAATGAAATTTGTTTCATTGAGAGATTTGCAAAAATCAAATCTAATACAATTATTATATTTGAATTTTACCCAAATAGATACATTTAAAATTAATGTAAGATATTTTACATTTTGAAATTAAAATGCATTATAAATTTCAATGTAATTGTTAAACTAAAAAAGAATTAAATCGAATAATGATTCAATCGTTATCAAATTATTTAATTATGAATAATGTTATAAAAAAAAATATTTGTGTTAATACATTTTGTAATAATAATTTTTGTCACCATTTGAAGTGGTGGTCAAATGAAAGTCGTATTTGAAGGCAATGATCAAATCAATTTCATTGTTTATTCATGTTGGTGAAAGCAAATTGATGATTGATAAATCATATTTGTCATGCTCAAAATGAACCAGGGCTGTTTAACCTTGCAAAATGTAATGGTTATTGTACATGCCTTAAAATTAGACGTAGGTTGAAACCATAACTATGACATTCTTTAGTAAAGATCTAAGGTTAAAGAGTAGGTAGGTTTAGCATCATGGCTTTTAAGTGGTTTCAACATCCTCAACAAACGAAAAAATTGGAAAACTTGAACAAAATGAAGGATTCCTTGTAGTGGGCCATACTTTCGAAATTGGAAAACTTGAACAAAATGAAGGATTCCTTGTAGTGGGCCATACTTTCGAGTTTGATTATTAATTTCAAATCTCCCCCATAATGCATGCATCACTAAACATCAAATCCTAACCCTCAACTACACATACCACAACACATACAAATTGTAAGCCCATATACGAGTAAGATTTGTTCTCAAGAAGCATTTTCGTATTATTCTATATGTTGACCAAGATATGAAAAATGATCCACCGCATATTAATGTGAGCTTGGATAGACATTTTAAAATTTAATAACTTCTAACTTCTCATATGGAAACAACTTCAAAACAAAACTCCAATCAATTTCTTTGTTTGCTCTTGTGAGCAATCAAAGACCTTACACCATGTTGAAAATTGAAAACTAAAATATGAAAGATTTCAAAAGACAACAAAAACAAATCTTTACTAAAGCTTCACCCATTTGTAAGAATCACACATGTTGTAACAAGGGGTGTGTGTCACATGGTGGCCATGCCATTTACATTAAAAAGTATCTTAAGGCAAACGAAGAATTATGAAAATTCAAATATTTCACCATGCGAAAACATAATCTTCAAAAAAAATCCTCCAAAAGAAACCAAAATCCTTCAAGATATCATAACTCTGCAACTAATCTCAAGTTTCAACACAAGCCAAAATATCACCTTTCAAAAATCCTCACATAAAAAATAGACCTATTATTATTACCTAGGGGCCAAAATCCCTTAAGCTACTATACTCTATAATGAACCTAAACACAATATCCTATCCCTTTGCCTTGGTAGGCAAGGCCAACAAAGGGTTTTGTATACACCAAGTCTTATTTAGGTTTGTTGTGGAAGTATACCCATTCTTACAATCACTCTTACTTCCCCATAAATACTCAAGTCAAGAGCTAAAACCAATTTTTTATTTTTTTTCAAAATGGATATGAAAATAACTAAAACATCTCCATTGTTAAGAAATCTGAAAATGGAATCCCAAAAGATATCTTGGATGTAAAAACTATCTTGGAAGGATGTTGATCCAAACAATTGGATATTATTAGGATGGGTCTTTTTTCAAATGCTAGAAAAAATATTCTTTGAAGGCTTAACATCTAAAGTGGATACATACATACATACATACATACATACATGCATACATATATATATACATATGAATTTTGTCATCAGGAGAAAGTACATACTTAAATACATACATTGTATGGATGTTTCATCACTGGATCTATGGACAAGGGTAGACATCTCAGCTTGGACCATCGATCTTGGCGTACAAATACTCTAGGGCTTGTGGTGTGTACAAAGGATACACACGTAAATACATACATATATACATACATAACGCATACATACGTTGATTGTACAAATTTTCGTCATTGGATCTACGAACAAGTGTAGACGCCTCAGTTTGGACTGTCGATCTTGGCGTACAAATACTCTAGGGTTTGCGGAGTGTACAAACACGCTGGGAGTTTCTTCGCACCACGACGAGGACGACGACGACGACGACATCTTGATCTTTTTGCTCACAAAATCCTTACAATTGCGATCGATCTTTGCTTCAAATCCTCCAGTAACAAACAATCAGACGATAGTTCGCGGTTTTCTGAGAGAAGGGGAAATTTTTTACAGAAAAAAGTGTGCAAAAGAAGTAAATCCCGGGGTTGTCCTTCGGTTGAAGCTTTTTTTCTTGCTTGGTGCTGCTACGCGGTTTTTTCTTGCGTGATGGTGCTTTTCTTTTCCCTTTTTTTTTCGCCAAAATTCGACAACCATCAGTGTTCGTGAAGCTTTCTTTCTTTTCTCCCGTTTTTTTCTTTTCTTGAAGACGGATGTAACAGAAACGAATCGGAGGTGTTTTCTGCAAACAGGTAATTTTCTCTCTTTACCATCATCCTTGGTGTTTTGTATGTGGAGAGAGACGTCGGTTTTTGTTTCTGTTGCGTAAGGATCATACAAACGGATTGCTTTTTCTTTCTTTTTTATTATTTCCTTTTATTTTTGGTGTTTCCCTCTGCCTGTTTCTTTTTCTCCCTCAAACCCTCTTTTTCCGAGTCTTCTTTGCAGTTGCATGGGCCTGTACTGTTTCTTCTTGGTCTTATTCAGCAGGAGCCAATTTGTGGCAAGTCCTTTGATTGCCAGATGTGAATGAAGATGTGTGAATACGCAAGACAATGGCATTGCATGTTGTGGTCTATGTGCATTGGACATGAAACTGCGACTGTGAAAGAGGAGTCAAGAAATAGTAAGAATCAAGTAGTTTAATTCTTCGTTTGGGTTCTTGCAACCTGATAATACAGGTTTTCAGTCGCCTGTTACGAACCTGGTGTCAGTACAGTGTCCTGAATTTGCACTCTCTCTTACAAGAAACAGTATATCATCTCCTGGCCCTAATTAATGGTGCAACATGGAGTTTCACATCTTCAGTTCTTCAGAGCTGAAGAAGAAGGAAATGATTTTTTTGGGTGATTTCTTCTTTCTCCTGTGTTGTGGATGTCAAGTTCCCAGTCATGTCTAACACTACTGCAATGACTGCCATTGAGGTAGAGTGGCTGCTGTCATGTTGTTTTTGAAAATTAGGATAATTTGCACCAACTCCTGGCTGCTGGTTGGGGGTAGATGTCAAGCCACATGCCATACACAGTATTCAATCCAGCTTTAATGGGTCACAGAAGTTGCTTATCCAAAGTATGGGGAGTCTGGTTGTCTCCAATTTTGTGTTTTCTGTGTCATGTTGTTTCCTTCATGCTGCTGAGCGTTCTGAATCAGGTGCTTAGGTTTTGGATATCTCTTGAAACAGACTTATCATTGTAGCTGCTGCATTCATCAAATTGAGAGTTTGAGACAATTGTGTTGGGGATGCATTCGGTCTTTGGAGCTTCATTATTTCATTCAGAGTGGTTCATATCTTTTCTTAAGTTTGATCTCTTCCAGTTGATTGGCCTTGCATTGCTTACAGCTTGCTGCAGATTATGTTATACATGGGGTAAGTTTGAAACATTCCCTTCTTTTCTCTTTTTGACAACTTCTCCTTGCATGTGTGCAGCTGGGCAGAGGCCTTTGACCAAGCATCACGTAATTTTTCAGTGGCCAACCCAAGACTTTGGAATTGGGCAACTTCAGATTCTTTCTTGTTTCTTTGGTGCCACAGGGGGTCTCTTAGATGTTTTCTGAGCCAGAGATGGGAAGACTTTGAATCTTCAGAAGAAAATTCCTGGGAGATTGGACGGCAGGAGAAGTAGAAGTGGATTTTTGGTGGTTTGGGGTTGAGGAACAGGGAGGGAGACCAAGCTGGCTTACCCAAGCAGACCTGCTGGGTTGATGGGGGAGAATTTGGCAGTGATGGCCATGCTGCCAATGCAGACTTCTCCAGAGGTGGGTGGGGGTGACCTTGGGTCCCTGACTCCAGGAAAGAGAAGCAAGAAAGAGGACCGTATTCCACAGTGGAGTTACCATGAGACAAAGGAGTTCATTGCTGTGCGGGCAGAGCTGGAGAAGGATTTTACCCAGACAAAGCGGAACAAGACACTCTGGGAGCTCATTGCTGCTAAAATGAAGGAGAAAGGATTTCGCAGGAGTGCAGACCAGTGCAAGTGCAAATGGAAGAACCTTGTCAACCGCTACAAGGTGAGCTCCTATTCTGCATTCTTGTGTTGTTTCTTGCTCAATGCTGGAGAAGCCCCATAGTGAACTGGATCTGCAGCTGCATGTTTCTTTGCAAACCTTGCACCCTCATTCTCTCAGAAATGCATTTGGAGGGAATTGAAGAGCACCATTTTTCCTTGAGCTCCACTCCCTAGCTTCTCAAGCTTCAAAGTAATATGAAAGCAGGACAGTCTTTCTTGGCTGGTACAAACCCATTCATTGCTCTCCAGAAGTTTGTTAATTGATGAAAGGTTTTAGACCTTCAGACCATTAGCATGACCCAAGCTTGGCACTCCACACTTCCTTGATTTGATGGGTTGTCATGCAAATGTATGCAGGGGAAAGAGACCTTTGATCCTGATTATGAGGTCCATCTCATTTCCCTCTTTGTCTTCACTATATACTCTCAAGGCTTGGTGATATGTCAAATAGTCTCTTTGTTTCTGTGTGAGTCTGCTTTTTCGACCTTTTCCATGCTTCGATGTGATTGCATTCCAATGGCTGCAGGGTAAGGAGACTAATGAGCCTGACAATGGCAAGCAATGCCCTTTCTTTGAAGAGCTTGATGCAATCTTCAAAGAGCGTGCAAAGAGTATGGACAGGATGTTGCTGGAGGCAGAAGCAGGGTCCAGGCCTCGTAAGAAAGGGAAACGTGGGAAGCGTTCTTCGGATGATGACAGTGATGATGACGATGATGACGATGATAGTGAAGATGAGCGCATTGTTGGGCGGAAAAGCAGAAAATCAGAAAAGGGACAGCGAGTCACAGCTGAAAAGTTTCGTGCTAATACCATGCAGGAAGTCCTAGAGGATTTTTTCCAGCAACAGCAGCGTGCGGAGGAGCACTGGCATGATGCATTGGAGAGGAGGGAGCAAGAGCGACGCATGCGGGAACAGGAGTGGAGAGATGCCATGGAAAAGCTTGAGCAGGAACGCATCACAAGAGAGCAAGGATGGCGTGAGCGTGAGGAACAGAGACGGGCCAGAGAGGAAGCCCGTGCACAGAAAAGAGATGAGCTCTTTGCTGCCTTGTTGAGCAAGCTTGCACAAGAAGATGGTTATTAACAAATGTGGATGATCAGCTCTTATTCTCTACTTCTATAGATGAAGAATTTCAAGAAAAGAGAAAGGATCTCAAGAGACCGAGTGTCCTGCAATACTTGTCATTTTTGGCGGCTTCTTGTACATCTTGTTGTCTGTAAGCATATAGCTAGACATGAAAAGACAGTAACATTGGGTCAGTCTTAAGTTTAGGGCATCTCCAATGTTCGTATACATATGGTGATATCCATCTCTATGTTGATAAACTGTATCATTCCAATTTCTGGACATAATGCAAGGTTAGTGTGCATCACAATTTGTGGTGCCTTACCCAAGCCTACAGATTCTTTTCTAATCTTCATTGGGTGCAGAGCAGGAACATAAGTGGCAGTATCATCAGTTGGAAAATTCTTGTAGCGCTTTTGTCTCTCAACATGATGCTCCAAAAAGCCTTTGCTGGAAACTGAATTGTGGAGACATTCACCTTTTGGCTTTAGTTTCCTGGCCTTGCCTCTTCCACTGTTTCAACAATTCTTTTATGCCAGGGAATGAGTCCCCTGGTCACAATCTGCCACCTAGTTTGTCCCTATGGCTCAGTCAACAATCAACACCCTAATGACTCACTGAAGCAGAGTGCACACCTTCCAGGGCTGCATTCTCTAGTAGTGGCCATCATCTCTAGGTAGTATGAAGGCTTCAAACAGATGGGCAGCATTATTTCTATTAGGGAGATTATGTAGCACTAATACAATCTGGAAGGCCTTAAGATTGTGAAAGATTATACTTATGTTAGTACCATCTGGGATGTACAATATAAGTATAATGGTCATATGATATTAGTACAATCTGTGCTGCTTTGCATTTTTTTTTAAAACAGGTAATTGAGAAGGAAAATAAAATGGACAAAAATGTTTTTGTTGGACTTTGAAAAAATAAGTTCATGTTGTGGTAAGCATATTCTTGACAGAAACATGAAGAAATGAACATAGAAACCACAAACGATAGTTCAAAAGGGACCTTGGTCACTCTGCAAACATGATTGGATCACTAGCATTGTAGGATGAATACTAAAAACAATGGATCATTGGGTCAAACATAGTGGGTTCTTGAAAAAGTGCAGAGTTAGCAGAATGTAATCTGTGCAATTGAGCTCAGGAAACTACAGAAAAGAGCAGCAAATAGGAATGAAATCATCAGATGTCATAATCAAGACCTCTTAAAAGATCAGGCTATGGTTCATGAAGACTCACCAAATGGACCATCAAAGCATTTGAAATCCAACCCAGTCATCCCTTGCAAGCCAGCCCAGATCTGTGTTAGTGTCCATAAGCCAGGGAAGTCAGGAAAAGGTGGCTGTCTTCCTCATTTCCAACTTCTGACTTTACAGACTGAACAAAATTGAATATTCTAAATCTCTTGCATTGAGACGAGAATCTATGACATAATCTCAAAGTTCCTAAGAACATCCAACAATTTTCCTGCACAAGCCAATGCCTAACTGCAGATATAGAAGGAGAAAAATCCCTGCAGTTGGTCTACGTGTATAGAAACTATTTAGATGGGACAGCAGGCAACCAAATTTCCAAAATTAATCTCAAATCACTAACAAAATTCCTATATAAATTGCCTGCTTTTGACTCCCGGTCCTGCCTTTCCCCCCAGTCTGCTCTCTGAATCTTGAGATGGTTCCCTTGTAGACTCTGCAAGTCGTCGCTTTCCATGCTGTGCCCCTAAACGCTTTGCTACAGCCACAATGCCTTCACTGTTGAAACCATAGCAGTTTATAAGCCCTGCATGGAGGTAAAAATGACTTTAATTACAATTCAAATCTTACTAACTGGCCAAAAGCAAACCAGAACATTATGGTAACGTTTCAGTCCAGACACAGGAAAATGACATGGATTCAGGGACTTCAAACCCTCCCTGGACATCACAAGCATGACAAGGAGCTTCAAAATCAGTAGCTTTATTGAAAGTTCCAAGAGCTCCCTACAGGTGTTTGCCACACTGGAATCCTAGTTGGCTGAGCCAAAAGAGTTGCAAATTGACAGCCTGCTTGGAAAATTTATTCTGTTCTTTTGCACAATCTTGAGGAAGGATTAATCGTTTCCTCTCCCAAGAGAACACAATCTAAAACAGGTTTGCAAACCTCCAACACTCCACCCTTCTTCTACCCTCAGATCCCCTTGGTGCCACCTATTCTGCCCTTCTCTTCTCCATCACAGGCTAATATGCTTCCTCCCGCTCTATTGATATCCAGGACGGCTTCGCCGTTGGCAGATCGGAAGCGCAATTGCACCACAAAACACAGCGCTGCCGCAAAGCGCGCTTGCAAAGCGTGGTGGCGATGGCGTCGTCGCTAGCGTCGCCCTCGTTACGGATCCGAGGTCCCAAACTCACGTCCTGATTGAGTATCGAGGTCCTAATACCATGTCCTGATTTGTTATCGAGGTCCGATTATCATGTCCTGATTTGTCCTTGCGGTCTCAATATCACGTCTTGATCTGTCGTCGAGGTACCAATATCACATCTAGATTTGTCCGTGAGATCTCAATAGTCACATCATGATTTGTCTTCAAGGCCCCAATGTGAAGTCATGTTTTGTTGTTGAGGTCTCAATATCATGTCATGATTCGTTATTGAAGTCCCAATATCATATCTTCATTTGTCAGTGAGGTTTCGAATCCATGTTTTGATTTGTCATCAAGGCCCCAATATCACATGTTAATTGTCATTGAGGTCTCAATATCACATCATGATTTGTCATCAAGGCCCTAATATCATGTTCTAATTTGTTTTGTTTGTAACATTGAAATCTCATAAACCACTAGGCTCTTTTGTGCATTTTGCAATATTGGAAAGTGTTTAATGATTAGGGGTGCACCAAGGTTGTCTTTTTTTTCAAAGATATGTGGGCACATTGTTCAAAGCTATGTTTCATTTTCAATGTTGTGTTTGTTTTTTACATTTCCATTCTTAACATTAAAGAAGCAATTTAGAGAGGCATACATCCCATGATGATTGATGAAATGATTTATTGTTTAGTTGCTTGCACATTAACTACTCAATTTAAGAATATTTTTACGAAGTATTTTAATTTTCCTCAATCTAGTGCAACGATTCACAACGTGTGTGAGATAGTGATTTATGATGTTCGAACAATGTTAAATTTGCACTCAAATTGTGTGGTGTTATAGGCAAATATTTGTAATGTCTTCAATGTGATGTCACAATCAACCATTTTTTTAAAATTATGGTTTTTGTCCAATTCTTTGAATCAATTGTTCTCATTTGTTCAACGATTATATGCACGCCTATCCCCATTCTATTTTTTTCAAGCCTCCTAACATGGGATCTCATAGTCATTTTGTCAGAATCAGTTACATAACATAAAGACCATTGCAAGGAGCATTGTTTACTATGGTCAAAATTAGGTACATAATAGAAAGACCATTTGGAAGGAGCATTGTTTACTATGGTTCACCTTTGCAATTTTCGTATTACAACAACAGCCCACCCTACTTGGGTTTTCCCTTGCAAATGATACGGATATAATAGGTTCCACATTAGATGTGATTCTTTTTTTTTACGATTACAATAGGAATTTTCAACATTGGGACTTTCAATGCAACTAACGAAATGTGTAGTTTAATCTCCATAAGGGTTGGACCACTCTATATCACTTCCTTTTAACTTTCCTACTCCAAATTCGAGTTTTTGTATTTTAGGTGCATCAATGAGATCCAGATCATTCATTGAGTCATTTATGCTAAGGCTATTCCTAAGGATCTTGAGACAATATTTAATCTCCTTATGCTTGCAAACCTTCAAGCGACTTTTGCAATGCTTTTGTTGTGGTATGCCCAACGTTCTAACTATTTGTTTCATACGGTGTTCCATCTTCATGTATTTTGCTACATTACATTGAATTCGATACTTGTGCCATAACTATGTTATAGAAGTTACTTGGTGTGGGATCTTTTGGTGGTTCTATTGGTCATTTAGCTTGTCATCAAGCCATTTTTCTTAATTTTTCACCTCTTTTGGGATATGGATGGATTTACCACCTCTTTTCAAGACTATCAGAAAAATTGTAAGCCATATGAAATAACAATTAGTGTTTACTTGACTTGCAATTATGTGGATTTTTTTTGCATGATGGCTTCGTCCTTTAGCAAGCGGGGGCCATGGGTGCCATGTAAGCACTTGTATTACATTTTGTGATATGTCATGTATTTTGGGATTTTAAAACTATTCATCCATTGTCCATCCTAAAATTGGAATGAGGTTCATAGATTATTAAATCATGCCAAAGTCTTGGGTGTAAATTAGGTTGTAGTGTCATTAGATAATTATTAAATAAGATTGTTATGGGTTTTGTTTTTTTTGCAATTTATTCTACTGCAAAAATGAAAATATTCTTCAGCATGATGTGTGTAATGCATTATTCACTAATTTCTTAAACATTTTCTCATTTCATCATTATGTGGATTTTTTACCCTTGACTTACACAAGTTATAGTTTCATGCTTTTACATTATAATGTAATTCCTTCGAATTTCACGTTTGACATTTTTTTTGCGGATGAAATTGGACATGAAAATTATATGAGTTTAATAATTTCCATTTGTTATAATTTTTTTGAAATTACTTTCATCCATACATTCAACCAGCTAAAAGTTTCATCCAAAAAAAATTCTACTTCCAATTATCATCTAAAAGTTCATTTATACTCCATGTTCATCCAAATATTTCATCCTTTTTGTAATTTTTTTCCATGTACATATGGTTTTCATCTAGTATGATTGTTTTAGAATTAGTTCCATCCATACATTTCAAGTTATCAAAATTTTCATCCAAATAATTCGTTTACTTGTAATTATCATCCACAAAAGTTCATTGATGTTCAACTTTCATCCAAAATTTTCATCCATTTTGTGACTTTCATCCATGTACATGTGAAAAAACATTTTCCACATCATTCCTACATGAGATAAAGATATTCTAAAAATATTCTGTCCTTGTCATCAAAATATTCCAAAAATATCCAATCCTACTCATAGGCTCATACTCAGGCTCACGTGCTCACTTGGTAGCAACATTGGGTATGGAAAGAAGTAAAGGACTAAACTTGGATGTGAGAAACATTTCTCCAGGGCTACATACTGAGCACCACTGGAGTTGCTCTTAGAATGTTCCTTACATACAGATCTGTAAAGGGTTATTATTGTTAGTACCATTTCATGGAAGGAAAATGCAGTTTCAAATAACAAGAGAAACTGTAAATTCGCTGCAGGGTATGTATTTAATTATTGTTTCCAGGATCTGGACTTGGGTGTTGCAGGTACTGGTACTGAATAGGTACATTTCCAGATCTTGATTCAATTGATGGGTACCAGATTTCTAGTGTTGATTTGAATATGTTCAATTCAATATGGACTCCAGCCACCCTTCTTGTCAAACTGCATGGAATACTATTTTACTTGATTACTTTGCCAAGTTTTAACTTTGTTTTCGTTTTGTCAAATTCCACTTTGTCCATAGCCAAGTCCGCATCCACTTCATCAGTTTGCCTAGTCCCCTCTTCATTCATCAAGTTGTCAAACTTCCATATCTCCAAGTTGTCAAATCCACTTTGTCAAGTTAAGAAGTCCTCATCTCACAGATCATTTCATATAGTTTTGCTGACACCTTAAGTTCTTCCTGTATTTCCTTCTCTCTCTGTCTCTGCACTCTTCTGCTTTCCAATTTATTCCTACTTTTAGTCACACCCAGTTCTCTCATACTCATTATGTATTATTCTATCAGCTTCTAGGAGACTTGCATGTCTTGCTTGCTTCAGATGAGACTTGTGAGATGAAAACCCTGGATACAAAGTCCCACTGTATTGGTTTCATAAAGCATCGGCAGAAAATTTTTAGTGTATCTAGAGGGGTTATATTTTCCAGTGTAAAATAAATGCATTCTTTCAGTACAAATTCACCACTTTTTGCAAAATCAAAACATTATTAAATTTTGGATCTCAAATTAAAAAGACAAGCAAAAAAACACTACTGCAAACACTCTCCTCTCCATACAGCGCATTTGCAGATACCCTACAAAGCATAATCTTCCTCCTAGCCTCAGAGGCACCTTCCAAATTTGTAAGGTGGTTCGAGGATGGAAGAATCAAATTATGTTGGGTTTTGTAAGACAGGAAGAGCAGGTCGCATCAAGAGTTATGTTGTTTTCAGGCTTGGGAATGCAAGCTACAGCCCACAGTTGCCATGTCCTCAAACAACATAACCTCCTCTGGACTGGACCTGTCTCACATGCCTCAACTATTCACAGTAACCTGTGCATCTTGCCAGTTCCTAGTCCATAATCCCCTCTGGACCTACTCATTACCTGGGCACAATGATGCTGTTCTATAGTTGATATTTGTTATGAATGACAATCATCAAGGCTAATAGAAAGCTAGGAATTCACTACTGCTTAAATTTCGGTCAAGGCGAAACAGGCTCTTGAGCCGAGCTCACATCCTTGAAATGAAATAAAGCTAGGAATTCACTATTGCTTCATGCATTTGAGCTCAAATGTTCTGCAATGCTCTGTTGTTCTTGTTGGGGAAAAACAGGTCACAATCTCCATTGCACCCAACTGAGATTATGAAAGCACACAGAACAGAGCTCAAATGCTGCAATGCTTTGTTGTTGTTGGAGACAGAAAACAGGTCAGAATCTCCATTGCAAACCCAACTGAGGTTATGAAAGCACACGGAACAGAAAGAATAGACTTTACTACATAGTGCAAAAAAATGTGTCCCAGTGAAGCTACAAGAATCATATTACCTGACCTCTATACACAATACGTACTCTTGATTTTGATTTCTGTAAATACAATTTTTCCGGGTTTGGAAATTTCCAAGTTAACTGTTGGGTTTTGGACATTTTCCAAGTAAGTTGAGTGTTGGGTTTTGGAACTGTGATGTGGATAATTGATTTCAAGGCAGAAGAAAATCTCCTCACTTTTTTTCATGATCATCACTACTGCCATTTTGATCCACAGCGAAGGATTGAGAAAAGTGTGAGTTGGAGTGACAGGGAGTGGCACCCGAGATGACCAATCCAGTGTGTGAGGAGGATTCCAAAGAATTGTATGAGTTGTTGTTTCCATGAGAGAGATTGGTTGCAGGAATAGTTGTCCATTCAGTAGTCTCTGCAGTTGCTTGAGCTTCTTCTTGTTGTATGGCCAGTGATTGGTTAACAAGAATCGGAGGACCTGCTTCAAATGCAAGGGCTTTGTCAGGAGGAGCTGCTTCAATTGCAAGGGCTTTGTTAGGAGGTCCTTCAATTGCAAGTTTTGGCTGGGGAGCTGGTAAAGCTCGTTGTGTTAGTTTGCTAGGAGATTTGGGAGCCAAGGAGTAAGTGACAAGAGGTTTCGATGAAGGAAGAGGAGGGAGAGGAACCTCTGAAATGAAGAATTGTCGTACAAAGCTCATGGGCGGTCTTGCATCTGGATCTGGGTGGCAGCAGAACAAGCTAAGTTTGATTATGTTGGTCAGCTTGCTTGTGTCATATGTATCTGCAGCTAGTCTCAGATCCACAAGGCCAAGTAACTCATTTCCTTCATGAGCTCGCCATACACAATCCACAATCCCCATATGATGATTCTGATTCTGATGATCAGGTAATAACTTTTGATCCAGAGGAGGAGCTCCTTGTTGTTGCCCACAAATCACCTCTAAAGCCAAAACCCCAAAGCTGAATACATCTGATTTGGTTGAGACTTTTCCTACTTGTATGAGCTCGGGTGCGAGGTACCCTCTTGTTCCGGCAATGATGGTGGTCTGCACATTCTCGGTGCGATGGTCGATGAGACGCGCCAGCCCAAAATCCGCCAGATGCGGATTGAAATTGTGGTCAAGAAGCACATTGCTGGGTTTCACATCTCTATGAAGCACACATTGTTGGCAATCCTCATGAAGATAAGCCAGTGCAGCGGCCACTCCCTTGAGTATCGTTTGTCGCACATCCCAACAGGAGGAGAGTCCTGCAGCTTCTTCTTCTTCTTCTTCCTTCCCACCATCACAACCTTGCAGCAGCTTGTCAAGACTACCATTGGGCATGTACTCGTACACCAGAAGAAGACTTCCTTTCTCGTGGCACCATCCTTGTAACTGCACCAGATTCCGATGCCGAATCCTGCTGATGATGGAAACCTCAGCGAGAAATTCCCGCTCGTTTTGGTGTGAATCATGTGCGATCTGCTTCACTGCAACCACAGATCCATCCTCCAAAGTTCCCTTGTACACGCTTCCGAATGCCCCTCGCCCTAAGAGCTCCTCTCCACTGAATTGTTTGGTGGCAGCAGTGAGTTCCTTGAGAGTGAAGATCCGCGGCCCCTGGTAAGATGTATCATGCACCGTCTTGAGAGCGGCTATTTTCTTCCCCCGCTCCTTCTTCTGCTTCTGCTGCTGGCAGCAGCAACCCAGACAACATCTCCAACCGCAGCAAACCGGGAAGAAATGCCTGCAGAAAGTCATCCAGGGAACCCTTTGAAAAAACCCACAACCCACAAATCTCTCTCTCTCTCTCTCTGTGTCTGTCTGTGTGGCCACAATCAGGCAACTGCAAAATGCCAGCCGCAAGTCATTCGAAACCTTGAAGCCTTGAAAACCCAATTGCGAGATTCCTTCCGGAAGCTGCTTCTGCCCACAAGTCTCCTCAGGAAACTCCAAGAGACTTATGAAGCAGTTGAACAATGGCAATACAATACACATAAAAACTCTCAAGCTATCTCACAAAACTCTTACAGAAACCAAAAAAACAAGTTCTCACAAAAAAAAAACTCTTCACAAGTCTACATCCTCCTCCTCCTCCTCCTCCACCAGCGACAAATCCCTCCTCAATCAGGCAGGCAACTAACTACAAAATGCCAGCAGCAAGTCATTCTTCACAACCTTTAAAAGCTTACAAACCCAAAATTAATTCCAAGATTTCTTCCGAAAGCTGGCTACCTACTTGTTTTCTCCCACAAATCTCCTCAGGACAACTCCAACAGACTTTCTTATCAAGCAAGCCTCTGAACAATGTCATCAATGTAATGTAACAAACATCAAAACTCTTCAACACAAAACTCTCTCTCTCTCTCTCTCTCTCTCTCTCTTCAGAAACCCCCAAAAACAAAAATCTCACCAAAAAAATCTTGTAAAACAAACTTGGAAATTTGCTCAATTCTTTCACAGAAAAAAGCTTCAAGGATCCTGGACACCCACCAAAAAAATTAAAATCAAATAAAAAATTTAAAAAACTATTATTATTTTATCAAAAGGAAAAACCATACTTAAGAGCTTGAAAATTTTCTCTACCTTTGTTGTAAAGAGCGCGCTGAGGACAGCGTTTCTAAGGCCTACCTGGCTAGCTGCCACTTGTTTTTTTCTGGTTTTTTCAAATTTATAAATATTTTCTAAATATTTTTTTCCTTTTTCATTTATTAGCCTTTAGGGTATACAAGTTCAACCAGGGTTTTTTTTTATAAATATATACATATATTTTTTCCTCCCCCAATTTTGTGATGTTGAAAGGTTTGACGAATTTTCCCCAAAAAATAGAATAGCAATTTTTTATTTTTAACAAAATAATTTTTTTATTTATTTTGAATTTTTGAACAAAACTAAATTTTAAATTTTAAAAATTCAACAATGGCTTGAAATCGTTTTAAATACATACATGCAATAAATATACATACTAAAACCCTAAAACTATCTTGTAACAACTTCTTGAATCCTATGAAAATTTCGACATCAATAAATAATAATAATTTATTTTTTTAATTCAGCAGGAAGGGATCATAATTTCCTAATATTTCAGCATTTTAAAAAATAATATAAATTTTGTTGAACCTGAAAAGTTACTAAGATAGATAGATAGATACTTGATAGCTAGTTATAAGAAGTGTTGAGAAGATGGCTCCTCTTTATTTTTGTTATTATTCACTCTAAAGAATGAATTTTTATTTTATTTTTTTTTCTGGAGGTTTTTTTTAGTAAAAATAAAATTAGTTTTAAAGCTTCTGTATATAAAGAATGAAATTTTATTTTATTTTATTTATTTCTGGGGGTTTTTTTTTCTAATAAAAAGTAGTTTAAAAAAGCTTGTGTAGAAGGCACATTAGGGTTTAGGGTCCAGCAGCTATTTGGCTGGCTGGCTGGCTGACTGGCTGTACTTAGTAGACTTGCTAAGTTTGGGGAAAATTTTGCATGAGTTTGCACCAGGGAAAGCAGTTGCCAATTTTAGCAGAGATTGGATTGAGTAGCCACATAAGTTAGTTAGACACATGAATGGGTTAGAATCATGGTTACAATTATGGGTTGCATTCACACTTGATGTTAAAGTCAGTGTTAAAAATGAAAATCTAGGTGGCATCCTAGATGGCACCCAATGTTGGCCTTGCCTACCCAAGGCAAAGGATAGGTAGGATTATTGTGTTGAGATTCATTATAGAGTATAGTAGTAGCTTAAGGGCTTTTGGCCCCTAGGTAATAATAATAATAATAATAATGGGTCTATTTTTTATATGACAATTTTTGAAAGATGATAATTTTGGCTTGTGTTGAAACTTGAGATTAGTTATAGAGTGTTATAATAATATTTTGAAGGATTTTGGTTTCTTTAAGAGGATTTTTTTTTTTTTTTTTTTGGAAAACTTTATTTTTTTCTTTTTGAAATTTTTTATTTTTTTTATTTTTTTTTTTTTTTTAAATTTCATTTTTATTTTAAATGGCAAGGCCTCAA
>Ga0116231_10002866_pt1 | contig 35945 bp, 36 predicted proteins | sample S1TSphgellanicum_2_FD_89695 | JGI IMG/M metagenome (GOLD analysis project Ga0116231, IMG submission 89695) | Host-associated microbial communities from peat moss isolated from Minnesota, USA - S1T2_Fd - Sphagnum magellanicum MG | ecosystem: Host-associated > Plants > Peat moss > Unclassified...
ACTGGGATAATTGGATTAAGTAGCTGAATATGGAAATAATTTTTCAGCCCGTTGGCGTTCTAAAGCAATAAACACATCCTCGTGATCGGCAAACAAGATTTCTAGATTTTCCCTAATCATCACTAGCCATTGGATTTGTCTAAATTTATCCGACTTAAGTTTTGGGAAAGTTATCTGGGTCAATTCCTAGCGATCGCACATAATCTGCTAATTTTTCAGCTCGTCGGCGTTCTAATTCCAACTCAGCATATAGCTGTACGGATGTTAAAAACCTTTTACCGTCAGGACGATAAATGACTAATTCCCCTTGAGAGGTATCAAATTTAATCCCTAATCTTGGGCTTACCCAACCATTAACTTCTGCAATTTTCACTACTTGGTTTTGATCACGGATAAGACCCTCCAATACATAAGTCTCTGGGTCATAAGTGTAATACTCTTCTACTTTACACTCCTGATATAACCATAGCCTTCGCCACCTTTCAATATCAGTTGTATTCTGTGAGAGGATTTCAAAGACTACAGTTGGGGGAATACCATTTTCTTGCCATTGTCTATAAGACTTTCTATCACCTTTCGGTCTACCAAATACTACCACTACGTCTGGAGCGGTTGATGCCATTAGTGGTTCAGCATCGGGATACCAGAGTAAATCACCAGCGATAAACACATCCTGGCGATCGGCAAACAAGATTTCTAGATTTTCCTTAATCATCACCAGCCATTGGAAGTGCTTGGTATTATCAGCTAGTGATGTAACTTCATTATCAGAGTAGAGTATATCCTCATCTATATCATCTAATGTAATCATCTGGAAACCTCCTTTTTATCTAATTTCTCTAAATTTATCGGACTTAAGTTTTGGGAAAATTATCTGGGTCAATTCCTAGCGATCGTAGGTACGCCGACAATTGTTCAGCGCGTTGGCGTTCTTGTTGTGCCTGTTGGCGCTCTTGTTCAGCGCGTTGGCGTTCTTGTTGTGCCTGTTGGCGCTCTTGTTCAGCGCGTTGGCGTTCTTGTTGTGCCTGCTCTTCAGCTTGCTGTGCCCGTTGGCGTTCTTGTTGTGCCCGTTCTTCAGCTTGTTGTGCCCGTTGGCGTTCTCGCTCAGCTTGCTCTTCAGCTTGCTGTGCTCTCAGCTTTTGTTTCTTCGCTTCATCACTAAGTTGCTCTGTCGTGAGAAATTTTTCGCCATCAGGATAATAAATAATTAATTCTCCGTGGCTAGTATCAAATTTGATTCCCAACCTGGGACTTATCCAACCATCAACTTCTGTAATTTCCACTAATTTGTTTTGATGACGTACTTTCACAAAGAGTGCATAAGTGTCCGGGTTATATATATAATACTCTTGTACCCCATGCTGTTGATAGAATAGCAGCTTTTCTGCCATTTCAACATTACTATTGCTTGGTGAGAGGATTTCAAAGACTACAGATGGGGGAATATTATTTTCTTCCCATTGTTTGTAAGATTGTCTGTCTCCTTTTGGTCTGCCAAATACTACCATCACGTCTGGCGCAAGTGATTTCTTTTCCTGATCATCACTAGCCTGGGTTGAGTATGAACGCATAGGATACCAGAATAAATCGGCAGCAATAAATACGTCATTGTCATAACGAAATAAAAGTTCTAAATTTTCCTTAATAATCACAATCCACCGATATTGCTTGGTATTCTCAGCCATTGGTTTCCCATCACTAGAAGGGTAAAGCAGGTCTTCATCTAGTTCCTTGACTGTAACCATGTTCATACTTCCTTTTTTACATGATTGATAGATTGTCAACGGTCGAAATGTCTACTTACTCAAATAAAATATTAATCCCATTTTAACCTGTTTTTTCCCTTGTCTCATTCGGTCACGTATTCAGCTAAACTAAATACTGGGATAATTGGATTAAGTAGCTGAATATGGAAATCGGACAAAAAGTTAAGGTTATTCGGATTCGGGACCGCGTATCTGACTCTGTAGCCCAAAAACTAGGCAAAATTGGCGTTATTGAAGGATACAAAATGACTGATGGTAGCGGCGTTGGTTTAGTCGTCAGATTTGAGAATAACTCCTCAACCTGGTTTTTTGAGGATGAAATCACGCCTATCTAGCAATAAAACTCATATTGTTGAGAGATTGTTGAGAGTTGTAATCAAATGTTAAGTTGGAATTGAACAAATAGGCGGTAATGGAAATTTAAATAATGGCTCTGATATTGACATTTCTGGGCAAAAATGCAGTTGCTCGTAGCAAAATAGCGATCGCTTCCGCCAAACTATTAGCCAGCCAAGGCTTACGGGTACTTCTAGCCGGACTTGCAGAACCCACATTGCCAATTCTCCTGGATACTTCCCTATCGACTAACCCCCAGGAAATTGCTCCCAATTTACAAGTTGTCCAGTTTCAATCATCTGTACTATTAGAGCGTTGTTGGGAAGAAGTCAAAAACCTGGAGGCGCAGTATCTCCGTACACCTATTTTGAGGGAAGTTTATGGACAGGAACTAGTAGTATTACCAGGAATGGATAGCGCTCTGGCGTTGAATGCTATCCGTGAATATGATGCTAGTGGCAAGTATGAAGTGATTATCTATGATGGTACTGGTGATTCTTTTACCCTAAGAATGTTAGGTATACCAGAATCCATAAGTTGGTATGTACGGCGGTTTCGGCAGTTGTTTGTTAACTCGGATTTGGGGAAAACAATCTCGGAATCGCCGATTATTCAAACCATGATTAGTAGCTTTTTCAATTTTAACTGGACAACAGATAACTTTGCTCAACCTACAAACCAAATCAATAATTTGCTGGAAAAAGGTAAGTCCGCTTTGGCTGATCCTAGCCGCGTCGCCGCCTTTTTAGTGACTAGTACAGATCCCTTGGAAGTGGCGACCGCCCAATATCTTTGGGGTAGCGCTCAACAAATTAATCTGACTATTGGTGGTGTTATTCTAGTATCCTCAGCAGTAGAATCCAGTTTATCAGAGCAATTTAACCCGCTTCCAATTAGTCTAGTTCCCGACTCCCCAATAGGTGAATGGCAACCCTTAATAGAAAATTTACCTGATTTTGCCAAGCTGGCATTACAAGCTCTCAGACCCATAGAAATTGACATCGAGAATCATCAAGTACGCTTGTTTTTGCCAGGATTTGACAAAAATCAAATTAAGCTAACCCAGTACGGACCAGAAGTTACAATAGAAGCAGGAGACCAGCGCCGGAATATTTCCTTACCCTCTGCTTTGAGAGGTAAACCTGTAACTGGAGCCAAGTTTCAACATAATTATTTGATTATTTCCTTCTAAAATCAGCATTAATTGTTAGCTAGGTTTTAGTTAGGCTATAGACTCTACTTTCCCCTGACCCCATCCCCTTATGTCCGAAGCCAATAATCTCAATGAGCAGATCAAAGAGCAAGTGATAGCTACTGATGATAATCCTAGCTCCTCTACGATCAGCAATAGTAGCGCTAAAGCTAGACAATTGCTGGGAATGAAGGGCGCTTCTTCAGGAGAAAGCTCGATTTGGAAGATTCGTTTACAACTGATGAAGCCGATTACTTGGATTCCCCTAATTTGGGGTGTTGTTTGTGGAGCAGCTTCTTCTGGTAACTATACTTGGACTATCGAAAATGTCTTAAAAGCAGCAGCTTGTATGTTGCTATCTGGTCCACTGCTGACGGGTTATACCCAAACCCTAAATGATTATTATGACCGGGAGATTGATGCGATCAATGAACCATACCGTCCTATTCCCTCAGGTGCAATTTCTCCTCGCCAAGTTATTACTCAGATATTAATTTTATTTCTGGCTGGTATTGGTTTGGCGTTTCTCTTAGATTTATGGGCTGGTCATGATTTTCCCAATGTTACGGTTTTAGCTCTGTTTGGGACTTTTATCGCCTATATCTATTCTGCTCCACCAATTAAACTCAAACAAAATGGCTGGTTAGGTAATTATGCTTTAGGCGCAAGTTATATTGCTTTACCTTGGTGGGCGGGTCATGCTTTATTTGGTCAACTGAGTTGGAAGATTGCTTTACTGACTCTGCTCTATAGCCTTTCAGGATTGGGTATTGCTATTGTCAATGACTTCAAAAGCATTGAAGGCGATCGCCAACTGGGACTAAAATCACTTCCAGTGGTCTTTGGTGTTACCAACGCCGCTTTGATTTGTGTATTAATGATCGATGTCTTTCAAGGCTTAATCGCAACTTATCTTGTGAGTATCCATGAAAATTTATATGCAGCAATTCTCGTATTGCTGATTTTGCCACAAATTACACTCCAAGATATGTATTTCCTGCGCGACCCCATAGCAAATGATGTAAAATACCAAGCTAGCGCTCAACCATTTCTGGTTTTAGGAATGCTGGTTACTGGTTTAGCTCTAGGTCATGCGGGTATTTGATCAAGATCCTACTAGAGTGAGAAGTGAGAAATTTGGGATTAAGAGTTAGAATTGTGCTTAATTAATGATTCTAATTGCATTTACCGTGTTTAAAACGATATTTTTCTTAATTCACGGAATTCAACCACTCCTCATTCCCCTCTGTCTTGTAAGTGCTTGGATTGTAATTATTCTTGTTATCTGGAGTTTGTGGTCTACAGCACGGGAGAGTGTAGAAACTGCGCAGAAAATGCATCAAATTCCCTGTAGTAAATGCCAATTTTTTACTAACAACCATAGGCTCAAATGTACTGTGCGTCCCTCTATAGCTAATACAGAAGCAGCCATTGGTTGTTCTGATTATGACCCTATCAGTCAATTAACCAATTTCTAGGATTATTTTTAAACTCCCACGATATAGGTGCTTTTGAGGACTATTGTACCTCTGGGACGTAAGGCGCGATGAGCGATCGCAAATCCTTCTGGTGGATTACCTGTACATTCTATAGCGATATCGAAAGCTCTATCTGTAACCGAATTAGCGAATCCTGTTTCAATTCCTCTATCTTCTAAGTTAGCTAATTTATCTCTGTGTCGTCCAATTACCAACAAATCACACCCCGTTAGGGCTATTGTCTGAGCTACCAATTGTCCTAGTTTTCCATCTCCCACCACTAATACTCTATGGTTATTAGGGAACAGGGAACAGAGAACAGGGAAGAAATTTCGGTCGATTCTACTTTTCTTTATATATTTTGGTTATTTTCTGTCCATCTACTTATTTAGTAATTCATAATTAGTAATTCGTTAATAGCTTTCCGTTCTGAAGCATTACTGTTTATAGCTCGTGATGCTTTAACTCTTTCAATTCGATAATCACCATAAACTGTGTCAAAGAAATCATCTTTGATATCTCGGTTCTTGGGGTCTGAGTTACTAAGAAGTAGAAAAGCACCTTTTTTATCTAGACTTTTAAAAAAATCTCGTAATCTTATTTGCTCAGAATCATTAAATATCTCTTGTGAATAAGCAGTAAAATTAGAAGTCTTACTTAGTGGTCGATAAGGGGGATCAAAATAGATGAAAGTCTTACTATCCACTAAATCTTTATACTCACTGAAATCTTGATGATGAATCTCTGTATTTTGTAGAACCTCAGCAACTATTTTTAAGTTTTTGGAATCACATATAGTGGGATTTTTATATTTACCAACAGGAACATTAAACTCTCCCTTTGAATTGACTCTAAAGAGTCCATTGTAACAAGTTTTATTGAGAAAAATAATTTGTGCTGTTCTTTCTATCCATTCAGAATTATAATTCTGAAAATCTATGTAACTTTTTCGCGAGTTAAATAGCATTCTAGTTTGATAGAAATATTCTTTTCTTTCATTTTCATTAAAGGATAAATATTTATTCTCAATATCTATCAATAATTCAATTAAATCATTTACATTATATTGAATTGTCTTATAGGCGATAATTAATTCTACATTTATATCTGAAATGAAAAGCTCCTGAATTCTATACTTCTGAGCTATGTAAAAAAAACCGCACCACCTCCAATAAAAGGCTCTACGTATTTCTTGATTGAGCCGTTACATAGTTCTTGTGGTAAGAAGTTTTTAATTTGTTCAAGTATTTGAGTTTTACCCCCAGCCCATTTCAAAAAAGGTTTTGGACATCTGGAAGAATTTAAGTTTTTTGGTAGTGTTGAGAGCATAGGTTTAATTTATCTAAATCTAACGGATAATCTGACAATAGTTATTTTGTATTATATGGTTATAAACCACATAAATTAGTTTGATCCCAAAAACGCAAAATTCTCTCCCGCCACAGCCGCACGGCCATAACGGAAGAGAATATGCATCTGAGAATTTCCTCTCCTCCGATATATCAGTTTGAGGAAAGAACTTTCTCTGATGATTCTCTCAATGATAATTACAGTCTTTATCATTCTCCTCTTTCCAAAGATAGACATTGCCATAATTAGGGATTATCAAAAGGAATAGTTGATTACGTAAGTATTAATATGCAATTTACGGATTTTTATTTCATAGTACTGCAGTACTATAAATATTCTATTTCTCCAGCAAGGATTTTTTCAAAAACTCACTTACAAACTTCCAGCTATAACTAAATTTGGATTTTTAGAGTTTAACCCTTTCCAGAAAAGGAGTAAATACCGAGATTAATTCTGGGCGACTGGCGACTAAGGTAGGGAAAGAGCGATCGCTATAGTCAATTCCAGATATCAAAGGAAATGGCAAGGAATTAATAGATAACCAACTACCACCAGCTGCTTGAACAATCACCCAAGCTCCAGCAATGTCCCAAACTTTGGGAGTCGCTTCTAGTCCTCCTAAAGTTGCTCCTATAGCAACTGTGATAAAATTATAACTAGCAACACCCAGTATACGTATTTTGCAGGGAAAGCTATGCTGTAAAATAGCTGTGCTCCGAGAACAGAGGTTGAAAAAGTGCTGGTTACTGGGATTATCTGGACTAGTCTGGATGGGATTGTGATTCAAAAATGCACCTGTAGGGATAATTAAACCAGATTTACCCGCCCAGAAAGCATGAAAGGCTTGATCCAGGGTAGGTAAATAGACGTAACCAAAAACTGGCGTACCTTGGTAAAGTAAGCCTAAGGAAATTGACCAGATCGGAATACCACGGGTGAAATTAGTTGTCCCATCTACAGGGTCAATTACCCAACACCATTCGGTTCCAGGAAAAATTCTGTTACTTTCCTCGCTTAAAATCCCAAACTCTGGAAAATTTTTGGCGATCGCCTGGGTGATTGCTTCATCAGCCCATTGATCTGCTTGAGTAACTAGACTACCATCAGCCTTTTGGTTCGCCTGGACTCGTCCAAAATCCAACATGAGTCGTTTTCCCACATAACTAGTGGTGGTTTGGGCGAATTCGAGAATCTTTGTCCAAAAATCAACCATGAAACCTCTTTAAACACAGGAATCGGGAATCGGGAAGGAAAATAAATGCTTATCTATTACTTAGGTTTATCAGCAGTTAATTTTTCCCGACTCCCTTATTTCAACCGGATACACTCCGGCTCCGCTTAGCCTAACTTCTGATTGCTAGGTGTAGCAGAAGATTCACGGCGGCTGTTTGTGCGTAACTTTGGCTTAAGAGAAGGTCCGCGTCCTTCATCTCCACTATGGTCTTTTGTCCAAGATGAACGATGGCGTTCGCCTGATTCATGGCGTTGTCCATCACCAGAATCACGACGTTTGTTCAGCTTGGGCTTAGGAGCCATACTTTCTTCTACAGGTATATCTACTCCTGAAGTTAACCAAGCGGGACGAGTTTGATCATAAGCGATTTGTAGAGCAGCAGCAGCTATTGCTTGAGCATCGTACTTTTCAATCAGCTCACTAATAATGGGTAAGAAAGAAGCCAGACGTTCGCCTGTTAAAGCTTCACCCACCTGCTCTTGCAATTTGAGGATATGTCTAGCCTCAATTTGCGCTCTGGTAGGAATTGATAACAATTGCCAATTTTGGCGATTATGGCGTTCAAACGTCTGTTGTTTGCGGCGCTCAAATGGCTGTACCAAAGAAATCGCCGTCCCTTCCTTACCAGCCCGACCAGTCCGACCAATCCGGTGAACGTATGTTTCTACACTATCGGGTAAATCAAAATTAATCACATGAGACAGTTGATCGACATCTAATCCTCTCGCTGCGATATCAGTAGCTACCACCCAACGGACTTGACGATTGCGGAAGCGGGTCAACAACCTTTCTCTAGCTTGTTGGGACAAATCACCATGATATTCATCTACACTATGACCAGCAGATTGTAACTGATTGGTAAGTTCTGCTGCTGTACGTCTTGTGCGGACAAAGATTAAAGCTGTTTCTGGATCTTCCATTTCCAAAATTGGTTGTAAAGCTTTTGCCTTTGTCCAGTGACGAGGAATCAAATAAGCTACCTGATTTATTTTATTGGGCGCGGCTTTTGGCTGCTCAACCGTGACGGTAGCTGGAGAATTTAAAAATTTGTTCACCAACATGCGGATGGAAGAAGGCATTGTAGCTGAGAATAACGCCGTTTGACGTTCTTGGGGTGCTTGGCTCAAGATTCTTTCCACATCATCGATGAAACCCATACTTAGCATTTCATCGGCTTCATCTAAGACAAACCATTTTACCTGGTCGAGTTTGAGATTACCCCGCTCTAGTAAATCAATCACCCGTCCTGGAGTACCCACGACCATGTGAACACCACGTTTGAGTTGGAGCATTTGGCGGTCGATTGATTGACCCCCATAAATAGCCAATACCCTTAATGCACTATCTCCAATAAATTGGGCGATCGCATCGTGGACTTGAATAGCTAGCTCCCTTGTAGGAGTTAGTACTAAAGCTTGTACAGCTTTTCTGTTCACATCTAAACATTCTAAAATTGGTAGGGAAAAAGCCGCTGTTTTGCCAGTACCAGTTTGAGATTGACCCACTACATCCCGACCAGCCAGCAGTTGGGGAATTGCTTGGGCTTGAATATTAGTAGGTGCGGTGAAACCCATTCTTTCTAATAGGTCGGCGCGTTCTTGGGAAATGCCCAGTTCTTGAAATGTAAGACTCATTAACTCTCCTAGATTTTATACTGAATTTTGGACTTGTAACCGATACTTATTTGTAACTGTTGACAACTTGACCATAGAGGTCGTAGGCATCGGCACTCTGAATTTTTACTGGCACGATGGTTCCTAACTTTGCCTCGCCTTTAACATAGATATAACCATCAACTTCGGGAGAAAATCTGGCGGAACGCCCGATTAATTCTCCACTTTCTGGGTTCTCTTGTTCAATGAGAACATCTACAGTCTTACCAACTTCTTGGAGATTTTTTTTATAAGAAATTGGCTGTTGCAGTTCCATTAATTTGTGACGGCGTTCTACCATAACTTCCGCAGGAACTTGATGGGGTAAATTAACCGCCGGAGTTCCTGCTTCTGGGGAAAAAGTAAAGACACCAACGTGGTCAAATTCATGTCGTTTGGTGAACTCCAACAAATGCAGAAAGTGTTCTGGTGTCTCTCCAGGAAACCCGACGATAAACGTTGTCCGCAGCACCGATGAAGGCAAAAATGTTTTGATACGTTCCATAATCCCATCATTTATGCGACCTTGCCAAGGGCGATTCATGGCCCGGAGAATTTCTGGATGAGAATGCTGCAAGGGCAAATCTAAGTAAGGTAACACGTTTGGTGTTTCTTGTATCGCCTTGATCACATCTGTTGTCAATCCAGTGGGATAGGCATAGTGCATTCTCACCCAAGGTATATCTACATGCCCTAAAGCGCGAAGCAATTCGGCTAACTTTGGCTGACCGTAAATATCCAAACCATAATTTGTGGTGATTTGGGAAATGAGAATAATTTCCTTCACCCCTTGATTTGCTAATTCCTTGGCTTCAGTCACTATAGACTCAATACTACGCGATCGCTGGTTACCGCGAAGTTGAGGAATAATACAAAACGCACAACGATAATCACAGCCTTCCGCAACTCTCAGATAAGCCACGCCTTCGGTTGTAGTTCGATAGCGGGGTGTAGTTTCATCTGCTATATAAGTCGGTTCGGCACTAATTTCCCTGACTCTCTCTCCCTTTTCTACTCGCGTAATTACATCTACAATTTTGTGATAATCCCCTGTACCAACTACAGCTACAGCTTCGGGTAACTCTTCCAGTAATTGTGCTTGAAAATGCTGTGCCATACAGCCAGTGATCACAATTTTTTTCTGGGCTTCTGCCAGCTCTACTAAAGTTCTTACCGATTCTTCCCTTGCAGCTTCGATAAAACTACAGGTATTGACGATAACGTATTCAGCTAGTTCTTCATCCGTATCTACGCTGTATCCTGCTTCTACCAACAGCCCTAACATATGTTCTGTATCGATGCGATTTTTTTCGCAGCCCAGGTGAGAAATGGCAATTGTTGGCTGATCACCCATATTTAAAAAACTTGTTCATTTTTTTGCTCGATTTAGTTCAACTTTCGTGGTGGCTCCTGTAGGAAATAAATCCAAAATCGAAATTTATAGATTCTCACCGTAGAGGGAGTAAAGTCCGAACTCTGCTACAAGTGAATGCCCATAGATACTTAACCCTAATCAATAATATAGATATAGGTCATGCTATTATATTTCTATTAGATTTGTTTCCCAGGGTAAACAAGAGTATCTTAGATTACAAGTGACCTCATAATATTTGTTAACAATTCGCCTTTTGGTATTTTTTATTTACCTAATTGCGCTTGCTTTGTTAATTTACCCATCGGGAAGCCGCCCCAGGGGCTAGTTATGAGAAGTCGCTGCCCTCAGGGAAATCGCGATCGCTAATCGGCGGGCGCGTGGAGCAGTCATGATATCCTGCGAGTTAGGCTTAACCTACAATTGCTTGTGAATGGTACAGGCAAACCATAGGAAACTGCCTTACATCTTGTGAGTGGCAAACTCCTCTTGTAGCCAGGTTTTATCTTAACATATCTTATGGAAGGTTTTATGCCAATTTCTATCTTTAGGAGGAGGCAACGGCTTAACCAGGATAAAACAAAGGTGATTAGTCTAGTTAACTTAACTCTGGACAATACCTGAGCAAAATAAACACGTGGACTTATATCAGTTATTTAAAACTCGAACACCCATAATTGGTGTAGTACATCTATTACCTCTACCTACCTCACCCCGTTGGGGAGGGAGCCTGAAAGCCGTAATAGACCGTGCTCAACAAGAAGCAGCAGCCCTAGCCAGTGGAGGGGTAAATGGACTGATTGTCGAAAATTTTTTCGATGCACCATTTACCAAAAATCAGGTAGACCCAGCGGTTGTGAGTGCCATGACAATTGTGGTACAAAGCATCCAAAATTTGGTTACCTTGCCTCTGGGCTTAAATGTCTTACGTAATGATAGCAAAAGTGCAATGGCAATTGCTAGTTGCGTAGGTGCTCAGTTTATTCGTGTCAATGTTCTAACAGGTGTGATGGCAACTGACCAAGGATTGATTGAAGGAGAAGCGTATGAACTACTCCGCTATCGTCGGGAACTAGGATTTGATGTGAAAATTCTAGCTGATGTGTTAGTTAAACATGCTCGCCCACTAAGTTCTCCCAATCTCACGGTCGCTGTCAAAGATACGATTGAACGAGGTTTAGCAGATGCTGTAATTTTATCTGGTTGGGCAACGGGAAGTCCTCCCGATCTAGAAGATTTAGAACTCGCCTGTAAGGCGGCTGTTGGTAAACCAGTTTTTATTGGTAGTGGAGCTAATTGGGAAAATATTACTACTCTTATGCAAGCAGCAGATGGTGTGATTGTTTCTAGTTCTCTGAAACGTCATGGTCAAATTGAGCAACCAATTGACCCAATCCGCGTCAGCCAATTTGTCGAAGCTGCGCAACGGAGTCGTAACTCCAGTGACCAGAGTAAATCTCATCCGCAAATTAAGCTACATTCTTAAATTATGATTCGTCGCCGTTCTACTCCTTGGATTCATAGATGGTCGCGTCCATTGATCGGCGCGATTGCGGGTTGCGGTGCCATAAATACTGGTTATCTTACTTTTGAGAAGTTAACTGGTGGGAGCGCTATTTGTACCACACCCAGTGGTATTAAGGGCTGCACTGACGTACTCTCAAGCCCTTGGGCAACTGTCTTCGGACAGCCATTACCTTTGTTCGGCTTGTTAGCGTATATAGGTATGCTAATATTTGCTTTAATTCCTCTAGCATTGAATCTAGAGGAAAAAGACCCGCATCGGAAAAAATGGGAAAAACTGACTTGGTGGCTGCTGCTGTTGGGAGCGATCGCTATGTCAGTTTTTAGCTCCTACCTAATGTATATATTGGCATTTCAACTCAAGGCGATTTGTCTTTACTGTATTGGATCAGCTTTGTTTGCTTTCAGTATGCTAACTTTAGCCATTATTGGTTATGATTGGCAGGATATCGGACAAATGTTATTCAGTGCCCTAATTGTGGGAATGATTACCTTAATAGGCACTTTAGGAATATATTCTGGAGTAGAAGTCAATACAGCCACCTCAAGTACAGGGAATACTCCTCAGCCCATATCTTTTTATCCCATAGAAAAACCCAATCCAGAATTTGGCTGGGAAATCACTACTAAATCTGGAGCATCTGAAATTGCTTTGGCAGAGTATCTTGTAAAAATTGGTGCTAAAGAGTACGTTGCCTATTGGTGTCCTCACTGCCATGAACAAAAGTTGCTTTTTGGTAAGGAAGCCTACAAAATCATTAATGATAGTCTTAAAACAGAATGTGCTGCTGATAGTCCCAAGGCTAAACCAGAGCTATGTACAAAAGCAAAGATTCAGAGTTTCCCTACTTGGATTATCAATGGCAAAAGTTATAGTGGAGTCCAAAATTTAGCAGAATTAGCTAAGATTACTAACTATTCAGGTCCACATGACTTTAAGTATGTGAAGTAGAACTAGGGTGTAGGGTGCTACACCCTAGTTCTAAAATTCTTTTTGTAAGAAGATTATAGTAGCGATCGCTAGCAACATTGAGCTATACAAAAGTCCGTAACCTACATTAGTAATTAATGTGAATGAATCAGGAATGGCTTGTAATCCATAAACAGCAATATTTTTCAAGTCTAATCGCGATAAGTCTGGTAATATAAGATACAAACTTTGAGTTATACGCTCCATCCCTACATTATGACTGAGCCGACCTAGCTTAACTAAATCATGGCTGATATTCCCCATGAGATATAGAGAAAAAGTTAAAATAGCAGCTACAAGTGAATTAGTAAAAACACCTAAAGTAATAGCGATCGCATTAATTAATGACAATTGTAAAAATAAGAAAAATACAGCTAAGAGAATACTAGCTAAAGAATAAGTAACCGCACCAAATTGCAAAAAAGCCAAGTAAATAACCGACATTAAAATAATTAATGTCGCTAACACAGCAGATAAACCCAAGTACTTACTAATGACAAACTCACTCCGATTGATAGGTTTAGCAATCAAAACTAAAATAGTTCGTTTATCTATTTCTTTGTTAACTAATTCTGTACCTAAAAATATAGCAATAATTAAGCCAATTACATTCATCAAGGATATACCGAAGTCCAAAAATATTTTGTCTCCGCTGACAGAAGTAAATTCATGAATTGCTTTGTTTCCTATCGCCAGAATTATGACATAAAAACCTATTATGTAGAAAATGCGATCGCGCATTACTTCCTGAAATACATTTTTGGCTAAAACAAAAGTTCTCATGAAATTCATAGTGGAAAAATAGTTTAGGGTAAAAATCTCTAACAATCTCTAATAATACATATTTTGGAGCCGGAGATGCTCCTGACTCCTGACTCCTCGATTACTGCTGTGGTGGGGGTGCTCCAATAACTAATTTACTCAAGCGATCGCATTCAATATCTGCAACGACAGCTTTGTTATTTTGATTATTAGAGCTTGTTGGTTGAATCAAGCAAGACTTTCTTAAGTAAAATCCCACTTTACTTTCGCTTGGACCTGTCCAAATATTGAGTATATCTAATCTATATCCAGAATTGACATTTGTAACACGAGGTTCGATGCGCCACAATCCACGTTCAGCGAATTTAGCCAAATTCTTCTCAATTACTTGATTTCCCAAACTCCCCACATGTTGATTAGCGTCCAATAGCCACTTTTCTACTTCAGCCCAAGGCTTAGTTACTATTTGCTCCTCTATTAGAGGTTGCAATTTATTCAGAATCGTAGATCCATTTTGTGGTAACTTGGACTTTTCTTCTACCCTAATTACAAATGCACTTTTTTGAAAGTTGTCTGCTAGTAAACTGGGATATTCTTTTAACCATTTATCTACTACAAAGTAAAATTGTAACCAACAGCTGATTAATAGACACCAAGCAACGAGAATAATCAATTTTTGGCGGACTTGCAGTTTAGGAAATTGAAGTTTTGTTTGCGGATTTCGTCCTGGGAAAAATTCAGGTATAGTTGTAATTATCGCCGAAAGAGTTGGCCAAAGAACTATACTTTTAGTGGTGATTATGCTTTCTTCATGACCAAAAGCAAATATACTGATTAAAAAACCAGTTATTAATGCTCCTACTGGCATAAAAGTACCAGGAACTCTTAATGGGTCATCTGTAGTATACCAAGCTGTACCAGCAATCAAAAACATCCAACCGAAAAAAGCAATTATATCTTTGACAAAACCTACAGCCAAATATGAAGATACCAGAGAAAAAATACTCAAATAAATAAACGTCTGCCACGAGTAAGCACGATCAGGTGTTAAAAATTTGCGGATTCCCAAGAGAATGTCTTGCAAAAATTTAAAGCTACCAATTAGGTCTTTAAATAATAAATCCATAATTTCTTTAATCTCCTCAAAAATATCTACTTTATCATTTGAATAATCTGGTAAACCTTATTTAGAACGAATTAGTAAAATCAAAGTAATAGCTGTATAACTTAATGAATTGGCTATTAATGTAGTTGTGGCTAAATTGGTATTCAGTAATTCAGCCTTTTTATTAATATGCCATCTTTCGCGACGAGATACTGAGAGTGTTACTTCTTCTTTTTTTACACTATCATTTAAGATGAATAAGAGACCTTTGAGCAAAGAGAATTTAAACAAGAAAGTAGCAAAGAAAATTATAAAGCCAGTCAAAACTACAAAGGACTGGATACTAGATGATTTAAAAGTATTAAATAATACATAGTTAATGATTTCGGACTTTATTGGTAGTGGTAATATTGGTTCTAACAAAAAAAATATTATCCAACCAGCGACACTAGATAGTACGTTTATGGTAATGGCATAGAACATGCTACTTTTTTTGTCAAATTTAAACGATGAATGGAAGATGTAAGCTTCTATAGGAATAGCAACTAGTAAAAATAGAAGTTCAAACAGGATTGTCCCAATGGGTAAAACTCTTGGTATTGTTAATGTTTCAGGCATAAAGCATTAATTGGTTGCCAACATGGAAAGGTTAACTGTAGAGAGTATAACTGAGATAATACGGACAATGGAGGTAATTTTCTCATTAGTTTATTATAGGGAACAGTTGACCGTTAATAGTTAACCTTAAGGGTTTTCAAGAGATGACAAGGAACGGGATTGGTATTCGCACAGCGCAAGCGCGTTTGGAAAGGCTGACAGGTCAAATTCATGTCTATGATGGCTGTGGAAAAGGTAAATCCCAAGCAGCGCTAGGAGTGGTTTTACGCTCGATAGGTTTGGGGATTAACGCCCCAATTAACTCTAACCGTGTGTTACTCCTAAGATTTTTGAAAGGACCAGAACGGGATTATGATGAAGATGGAGCGATCGCTGCTTTACAGCGTGGGTTCCCTCATTTAATCGATCAAGTACGTACAGGAAGAGCAGAATTTTTTGGTCCAGAGGAAATTATCGCCTTTGACCAAGTGGAAGCTATGCGAGGTTGGGATGTTGCTAAAGGGGCGATCGCTTCTGGGTTATATTCTGTTGTGGTTTTGGATGAAATCAATCCCGTATTAGACTTGGGTTTGTTACCTCTAGATGAAGTCATCTTGACTTTGAAATCTAAACCTTATGAATTAGAAGTTATTGCTACGGGACGTGCTGCGCCCCAAAAATTACTCGATATTGCCGATTTACACTCGGAAATGAAACCCCATCACCACCCAACAGCCGCAGCACTATTTTTGGAGGGGATAGAAATCTATACTGGTGCTGGGAAGGGTAAATCTACTAGTGCTTTAGGTAAAGCATTAAAAGCTATAGGTAGAGGGATTAATCATCCTGGTTCCACTCGCGTACTAATTATGCAATGGCTTAAAGGGGGTAGTGGTTATACAGAAGATGCGGCGATCGCTGCTTTGCAACAGTCTTATCCAGAAGTAGTAGACCATCAACGATGTGGTCGCGATGCTATTGTTTGGCGTAATTCCCGTCAGGAGTTAGATTATGTAGAAGCGGAACGGGGTTGGGAAATTGCCAAAACTGCGATCGCTAGCGGTGTCTATAAGACGATTATTTTAGATGAACTCAATCCCACTGTTGATTTAGAATTATTACCTGTGGAGCCTATTGTCCAAGCTCTGCTACGCAAACCTCGTGATACGGAAGTGATTATTACTGGTCGCTGTCAAAATCAACCCGCTTATTTTGATTTGGCTAGTGTCCATTCTGAGGTTTATTGTCATAAGCACTATGCTAACCAAGGTGTAGAACTCAAAAGGGGAGTAGATTTTTAGTATGATTCAAAGCGATTTACTGGATTTGGTGACGGGGGGATTGGCGATCGCTATTTTGCTGGGTGGGATGTTAATGATGTTCACTACCATCTTTACGACCAAAAAATAATTCCCAAAAAATAATTCAATGTTTAATAGCTGATGAAAGTTTATATTAGTGCTGATATAGAAGGAATTGCCGGAATCTGTCATTGGGATGAAGCGACTATAGAAAAACCAGGCTATGATACTTTTCGAGAGCAAATGACTCGTGAAGTTGTTGCAGCCTGTGAAGGGGCAATTTCCTCTGGAGCAACAGAAATAATTGTCAAAGATGCTCATGACTCCGGGAGAAATCTTGACCCTTATGAATTGCCTTATCCAGTCCAGCTAATTAGGGGATGGAGTGGACACCCCTATAGTATGGTTCAGGAAATAAATAGTAGTTTTGATGCATTAGTTTTGATTGGCTACCATTCACCGTCCGGTTTCAGCACTAACCCTCTAGCACATACTTGGAGTCCTGATTTGCATCAAGTTTTACTGAATGGTCAACCAATATCAGAATTTCATTTAATTACGATGACAGCAGCTTATGAAGGTGTTCCGGTCGTGTTTGTATCTGGAGATGTTGCTGTATGTCAATTAGTCAAAGCTTATGACCCAAAAATTGAAACAGTGGCGACGATTAAGGGAATTGGCGAGTCAGTCTGGGGAATTCATCCAGAAGAAGCAATTAAACAAATTCAAGCTGGAGTAAAACGGTCATTAAAAAGCCTGGCTGAAATTCAGATTCAGCCTCTACCAAAGCATTTTCAGCTAGAACTTGAATATAAGCATCCACCAGAGGCTTACAAAAGTTCCTTTTATCCAGGAGCAAAATTAAAAGGTGAGCAATCAGCTGTTTTCGAGACAACCGATTGGTTTGATGTTATGCGAGCAATGTTATTTATGGTTTAGAGCTACAGGTCTAGCAAATGAAGTAAGCTATAGTAATCGGTAACTATAGGTAAAATACTGATTATGAGTACTGAAATCAAATTTAACCTATCAGATAATCTAGTAGAGTCAGCTAAGCATTTAGGAGAAGCAACCCAGGAAGATATAAAACTATTCTCCATAATATTTTAGAAGTCTTATTACCAACCTTAGAAACTTTGGCAGATAGCAATTTCTATTCGGTAGTAGCTAATCTTTCTGACGCCCAAGTAGTTGATTTAGTCAACGCTAAGATGAATGATAATTATCATCAAAGACTAAAAGAACTACAACAAAAATGATTATATGCTCCAAATTCTTCTTTCTTGTTTCCCTGACTCTACATTAGATTCTTCTCAACCCTTCTGTCAAGCCTAATTGAGATGCTCTTACCCTGGCCTGTTCACTCTCTGGTTTGGTAATTTTACAAATCTTCATTATGCCAAACTGAAGTTAATTTGGCGAGGGAATTTAGACATTTTATCTAACTAGGCTGATATTACCCGTAACACACACATAATCTATCCGGATAAAACCTATTTAAATAAATAATCCTCCATCCCTATCTTCGGAGAGGGGGAAATAGTCAAAGGTCTTCAAAAAGCTACTAAAGTTACTATAATTTCTCTTTAGGATAGATTGAATTGTACTATCGGCTCTAATACTAAAAGAAAGTGATATTTTGGTGAATTTGAGGTTTTATATGGGGCTATTCTAAATTTAGATTACAATCTAACCTGATTTATTTCTAGTAGAATAGCCAGAGACTCTATGATTGCGCTTTTAAATTAAGGATAAATTGGCGAATTTCCTCCAGAGAATTGGTGAGAATAACTTGTCGTAAAATAACATCCAACTCTTCCTCACGAGTAACTGGGGAAATTCGTGGGATCAATTCCAATCCTGGAGCACCAAACTTAGCCGCTAAGGCTGTACCAATACTTTCTAATTTTCCCTCTAATTTTCCCTGTATTTTCCCTCGCACTTCACCTTCGCTTAAGATTTCCTCATACCAAGGTGATTCACGTAAAACAGCCATATCCCACCTCATGATTTCTCTAACTACAGCACTTTCTAATACAAAAGTAGCAAAAAAAGCTAAAACTGTCTCCAGTTGTCCCAGGTCTTGATCTCGCCGGATTATATTCAATGCTTGTCGAATCGCGGATTCATCTTCTCCTCCTTTAAGAATCGGAACAAAAGGTAATAAAGATAACAAATCTTGTTCAAAAGCAATATTTACATCTACCTCCCATAAGTTTATCACCCTGTAGTCTTGAATTGCTCTTAGTCCTAACAAAGTGGAATTGTAACTTGTAGGTATTGCCGTTTCGTTTTTACTTCTTCGGAGAATATTAATCAGTACTGGATAAGTGGGTAATTTATATTTCTCTTCTGCTAAAGAAGTATAGCAGCGTACTCGTCTGGGCATATTTTCATTATAGCGCAATTGCACTTCATTGACTATGAGAAATTCCCCACATTCAGGACTGAAAGCACGAATTAATACATCTCCTTGGCGACTTATCCATTGAAATTCGCTAGAAAATACGTCAGTAACAGTAATATCTGATAATTCTGTTACCCATTTTGCCCATTTATCTGATGATAGACCGATTAAGCTTTTAGCACTGATATCTGCTGGTTTTGACATTATTTTATGTTGAACCCAAGTAATCTTGTTATCAGATTCTAAACAAATTAAATTATTTTTTGGTAAAAAAGCTCTGCTTCACTTGACTTATTTAACAAGCTTGGCCTCATACTTAACCAGATATGTTGTCCCATTTCCTTAAAAGCTAACACAACTACATTTACTGATGAACCAATTGCTGGATAATCACATCTTGTTACATTACCTTCATCTTTGAAATCTGGCAATGTAACAAGTCCTGTAAATTCTATTCCTGGAAGAACAACAAATATCCCGAAACCAAAATGATGTGTAACTACTCCTTCCAACTTGGTTCCAGGCTTTAAAGAATTTTTGATTTCTTCCCATGAATACGAGTTATTCATTGTATTCTACGAGTCTTCCATTTGTATTGTTTAACACATCAAAGTATTATTTTTAATCTGAACTCACTCCATATATAAATCGTAGGAAGTAAATTCAGATTCAGAGAAATTTAACTAATCGTTTGATATCGACCCAGCGCAATTAAAGGAAAATACTGCTGATACATATGATATTTCAGGTAAAAATGACAGGGAAAACCAGTTCCAGTAAAATAAGACTCATCCCAAGTCCCATCTGATTTTTGAGTAGTTAATAGATAGTCAATTCCTTGAGCGATCGCCCGCTCCACCAATTCACTAGCCAACTTAGCTCTAGCTTCCACCACTGCGATTAAACCAATCAAAGCCCAAGCAGTTTGAGAAGCAGTACTATTTCCCTTCCCTTTCAATCTAGGGTCATTATAGCTGAAGCAAGTTTCTCCCCAACCACCATCAGAATTTTGACATTGGACCAACCAATTCATCCCTCTTTCCATCTGACCAGAATATTTTTGGGGATTAATTACAGCTAAAGCTGACAAAACCCCACTAGTCCCGTAAATATAATTTACTCCCCAACGTCCAAACCAACAACCTTCGATTTCTTGCTCACCTAAAAGATAATTTAGCGATCGCTCCAGTTTCTGCGGTTCCAACTCAAGTTGACAAGCGCCCAACATTTCCAAAACCCTAGCGGTAACATCAGCTGTATTAGGGTCAATCATCGCTTTTAAGTCACCATAAGGAATGGAATTCAACCACTCCTGGTCATTATCCAGGTCAAAAGCCGCCCAACCTCCGGCTCGACATTGCATCGAATTAATCCATTTTAAAGCGCGAGCGATCGCCTGTTTCTTCAACGGTTCATTTGGCAATTTTGCTTGGTGTAACGCCATTATCACCACAGCGGAGTCATCCACATCTGGATAAAAGCGATTTTCAAATTCAAACGCCCAAGCTCCAGGGGTAGTATGTCGGTTCTTCACCGCCCAATCCCCATAATCCAGGATTTGTTTTTCTAATAACCATTCTCCCGCCTTAACTATTCCCGGATGATTCGGTTCAACACCAGAATCAATCAGAGCGCGGATTGTCCAAGCTGTATCCCAAACAGGTGAAATACAAGGCTGGACACAATAACTAGTTTCTGTTTCCACAACAAAATTATCAACAGCCCCTAAACCCCGTTCAATAACTGGATCGTGAGCATCATAATCTAAACAGCGTAAAGCTAATAGAGAATTTAACATAGCGGGGATAATCCCTCCCCAATCACCACTAACTTCTTGGCGTTCTAAAATCCATTTTTCCGCTAATTTAATACCTGCTTCTCGAAAAGGGACAAAATTGAGACTTTCCGCTAACTTAAAATTATTGTCCAGCAAAATAAATAAATCTGTCCAATCACCAGACCTGGGTAATTCCCACCGAACTTGTTTTATCCCTTCTGGATAAAGTTCATCTAAATCAATTACAGGGTCGGGAGAAAAAACAGGTTTTTTGTCTAATACAATCAACAAAGGTACAGTACTAGAACGCGCCCAGCTAGACATTTCATAAATATTGACCGGAAAATTATCCGGGATGAGCATTACCCAAGGTGGTAAAGATGGAAGTCCGCGCCATTGATAACAACCAATTAAGGCTAGATGTAATTTCGTAAAAATCCGAGTTTTACTAATCCCTCCTCGTGGGAGAATAAAAGCACGCGCCCTCACCAACGCAGGGTCAGTTGTGGGTACACCCAATAATCTCAACGCCATGTAGGCTTCTACAGAAGTACTCAGTTCACCGCCATCTCCGTAAAAAAGTTCCCACCCTCCATGTTCGCGCTGTTGGGAACGGAGATAAGTTTCTACTTTATGTAAGGGACGTGTTTTGTCTGTTCCCCAAATTTTATGTAAAAGGACAACTTCGGCGGTAATCGTCACATTCGATTCTAACTCCGCCCACCAGTAACCTGCTGGATTTTGTAAGTCAAGCAGATGTTTCTGACTCGCAGCGATCGCTTGTGCGATTGAATTGACTTTTACTCTGTCTTGTGTTTGCATCAAATACTATTTCACCACACCACGCGTATCATAGTATCCTAGCTGAGATAGTCAAAATTTTCGGAAATTTATGCCAATGATTGTCTTGGGATTGATGTTGTTATCTTTGGCAATTTGGTTAGTCATGTTGATTTTTTGGGGACAGTTTTGGCGTGTAGACCAATTACTAGAAACAACAACAAATATTTCTGCTCAAGTTTTTGCTCAAGTCTCACCTCTACCTCAAGTTTGTCTGGTGATTCCGGCTCGCAATGAAGCCGATTTACTTCCAATTACTATGCGATCGCTCCTCCTGCAAAACTATCCAGGAACTTTCCAGATACTTTTGGTAGACGACCAGAGTACAGACGGTACAGCAGAATATGCTTTGGAAGTGGCTCATGCTCTAGACAAACCAGAAAAATTGCACATCATCACTAGTCAATCCTTACCTCCAGGGTGGACTGGTAAACTCTGGGCGATGGAGCAAGGTGTACAGAAATCTGCGGAGGTTTTACAGACAATATTTCTACCAGCACCAGACTATTTTTTACTGACTGACGCAGATATAAAACACGATCTTAGTAATCTCCAACGACTAGTCGAAAAAGCAGTTAAGGAAGATTTGGATTTAGTATCGATCATGGTTAGACTCAGATGTAAAAGTTTTTGGGAAAAGTTGCTGATTCCGGCTTTTGTATTTTTCTTCCAAAAACTTTATCCTTTTCGTTGGGTAAACGACCCTAACAAAAACCTAGCAGCTGCAGCTGGAGGTTGTATTTTAATTCGTCGAGAAGCTTTAGAACGAATTGGCGGTTTATCAGTAATTCGTGATGCTTTGATTGATGATTGCGCTCTAGCAAAAGCAGTTAAATCTAATCAAGGACGTATTTGGTTAGGATTGAGCGATTTAACCCAGAGTTTACGTCCTTATGATTCGCTGAAAACTATTTGGGATATGGTAGCTCGTAGTGCTTATACACAATTAAATTATTCTCCCATGTTGTTGATAGGAAGTCTATTAGGAATGAGTTTAGTTTATTTACTACCACCTTTAGGAATAATTATAGGAATTGTTTTAGGTAACTGGGCGATCGCTTTTTTTGGTTTAGCCATATGGTTAATCATGTCCAGCGCTTACTTGCCAATTATTCGTTTCTATAAATGTTCGGCTTGGTTCGCTTTCAGTTTACCTATAATTGCATTACTCTATACTTTAATGACCATAGATTCCGCTAGGCGTCATTGGCAAGGTCGGGGTGGTGCGTGGAAAGGAAGGGTTTATCCATAAGTTCTTTGTTAACCAGAGCAAGTTGAAAAAATGCTGTAGAATTCCCATCTTTGAGGATATGTCAGCAAATAATTAAGATCAATAACTGGCTAAGGTGTTACAGTGGTTGGAATTGTGATCATTTCGCACAGTAAACAATTAGCTCTGGGGGTACAGGAACTAGCTATACAGATGGTTCAAGGACAAGTTCCCATGGCCATCGCAGCAGGTATGGATGATCCAGAAAACCCTTTGGGTACAAATGCGATCCAAGTTTATCAGGCGATCGCCTCTGTTTATGCTGATGATGGTGTCCTCGTTCTCATGGATTTGGGTAGTGCTTTAATGAGTGCTGAAACAGCACTAGAATTTTTATCTCCAGAACAACGAGAAAAGGTGTATCTCTGTGCGGCTCCTTTGGTAGAAGGTGCGATTACCGCTGCTGTTGCTGCTGCTGCGGGAAAGAATATACAGCAAATTATCGCCGAAGCGCAAGGAGCATTAGTCGCCAAAGCAACTGAACTGGGTTTTGGTCTAACATTAGCTAAAGTCCCCATAGCTATTTATGGTCATGAGTTAACGGAAAAATCCCCAGAAATTAGATTGACTATTCAAAATCGCTGGGGTTTACACGCTCGTCCAGCAGCAATGTTTGTGGGAACGGTAGCTCGATTTCAATCTCAAATATACCTGAAAAATTTAACTAGAGGTTCAGAACTAGTTCGAGGCGACAGTATTAATCAAGTTGCTACTTTGGGTGCGCGTCAAGGACATGAATTGTTGATTACAGCTAAGGGTGTTGATGCTGAAGCCGCATTGACAGCATTACAGACTTTGATCATCAACAATTTCGGTGAAGATAAGCATCTGGGAGAACCTATTCCAGCAGAACTAGCAGACAATATTCCTCTAACTCAAGACGTACTTACCGGAATCGCTGCTTCTGGTGGTTTGGCGATCGCACCAGTGATGCAATATCAATCCTCGCCTGTAGCGATTACCCAATATAAAATAGAGAATGCTGAAGTAGAATGGCAAAGACTACAAGTAGCTATTCAAACAGCACAACAGGAAATTCAAAGTTTGCTCTCTCATACATCTATCCAAATTGGTGATGCGGAAGCAGCTATATTTGATGCTCATCTCTTACTTCTACAAGACCCTGTCTTACTAGAGATTGTTCATCAACATATTTTGTCACAGATGATTAATGCTGAAGCAGCTTGGCAAATTGTCTTAGATGAAGCAGCTAATTCTTATCTCCAACTAGAAGATGCTTATTTACAAGAATTGGCGGACAATGTAGTCGATGTCCGTTATCGGGTGTTGCGCATCTTGTTGGGAAATCCCCCTTCCAATTTAGAATTGACAACACCAGCGATTTTGATCACTACAGATTTAACACCTTCAGATACAGCCAAGTTAGACCCCAACAAGGTTCTAGGGATTTGCATGACCTCTGGTAGTGCAACTTCCCACAGTGCTATTATAGCTCGGACATTGGGTATTCCAGCAGTCTTGGGTTTAGACCCGGAGATTTTAACATGGGAAAATGGGACTTTAATCGCTTTGGATGGTAGTAGTGGGAGGGTTTGGGGAGCACCAAGTGGAGAGGTGTTAGAACAATTAGAGGTGAAGCGCAAAGCTTGGCTTACTGCTCGACAAGAAGCACTAGCACAAGCTCATCAACCAGCAATTACTCATGATGGTCAGCGAGTACAAATCTTTGCTAATGTGAGAAATCTGGCGGATGTTCAGTTAGCTGTGAGTCATGGAGCAGAAGGTGTGGGATTGCTGCGCACGGAATTCCTCTATTTTGATCGAGCTAGTCCACCATCGGAAGATGAGCAATTTGAGTTTATTTTGGCGATCGCTCAAGTTCTGGAAAATCGCCCATTGATTATTCGGACTTTGGATGTAGGTGGAGATAAACCACTTCCTTATATGAAGGAAAAAGTAGCTGAAGCTAATCCTTTTTTGGGTTGTCGAGGAATCCGGTTTTGTTTAGAGCAACCACAGTTACTGAAAACTCAATTTCGAGCAATTCTCCGCGCCAGCACAAACAGTAACATAAAACTGATGTTCCCCATGATTGCTTCATTGACTGAAGTAATCGCAGCCAAGACTATTTTAGCTGAGGTACAAGCAGAATTAACACAAGAGAATATCCCCTTCAATCAACAGATGGAAGTGGGAGTGATGATTGAAACACCTGCTTCTGTAGCTATAGCTGATCAACTAGCTAGAGTTGTAGATTTTTTTAGTATTGGCACAAATGACCTCAGCCAATATGTGATGGCGGCTGACCGTAATAATCCCAGAGTAGCGACTTTAACAGATGCAATGCATCCTGCTGTATTACGGATGGTACAAAAAACTGTCCAAGCTGCTCATCAAGAAAATATTTGGGTAGGACTATGCGGAGAAATAGCCGCAGAGGTTCTAGTATTACCCATATTATTAGGTTTGGGCTTAGATGAATTAAGCGTCAATCCTCAAGCTGTAGCTACCATCAAACAAGCGATTACCCGTTTAACGATCACTAAATCTCAAGAACTCGCTAGTCTTGCAATTGAACAGGATTCAGCTATAAGTGTGAGAGAATTAGTTTATCTCATATAGCAATTTTCCCGCTTGACTGTGTTTGTAGCTGTTCTAGACAATGACAAAACATAGATAGCTGGACATCCGCTAGAACTTGATTAAAGTTATGAGGATCGTATAAACCCATTTTGTGATTAGCATTTCTGAGGACTGTTAACCACTTGGCAATATCCTTAGCATACTCTACAGAAGTATCGATATTAATTGGATCGTATGCTCCTATTTGCCTATGTAATGCTAGTTCTTTAGCCGTGGGTTGGATACCTAAATCATTAAGCTGATAAGTCACTATCTTACATACCAACTTTTCAAGTAAATCTCCTGCTTTAAGACTTGTACAATTAGAATGTACGCGGTACTTAATCAAAACCTTCTGAATATTCCCAACTGGGAATTTTCTAGATATTCTTACCCATAGATCGTAGTCTTGAGCGTTGGGATAATCTCGTCGGAAAAATTCTCCATTAGTCTCAACCGCTAATAAAGCACTTCTTCTCACAAAGACAGCTGAATTGGCAAAATAATTCTGGAATAGTAGTCTACAAGGAATTCTTTCAGCAGGTTCTAAATACTTCCATACTGCATTTGTGAGATCGCCGTTCTCATCCATCACCTCAACCCAACCTCCAACCATACCAAAATCGGGATGATTTTCCATAAATTCAAGTTGTTCTGCTAGTCTGAATGGATAAGAATAGTCATCACAATCAAAAAAGGCGACATATTCACCAGATGATTTTCGTAAACCATTATTTCTAGTTGTGGGTGTTCCTTGATTGACATTATTTTTAATTAATTTGATGCGTTGGTCTTGATATGAATTAATAATTTCTACACTATTATCTGTCGAACCATCATCGATCAAAATAAGTTCAAAATTTGTAAAAGTTTGATTGAGAATACTATCTATTGCTATGTCAATATATTTCTCTCCATTATACACTGGCATGATAACTGAAATTTTAGGCTGTAAACTTGTATTTCCCAATTCTTTTTGACTAAACTGCTCTTGATGCATAATGGTATACCTTCTTATACTTTCCCTGTATCAAATTTGGGAAAAACATTATTTAGATATTATTAGTTAACAGGAATAAGAGCAATACCTGTGAATGAAATTGATTGATATATGAGATAAAAATTAGCTATTCGCGCTGTAAAATATCAATAAAGAGTTTAAATATATACTCGTCTAAACACTACAAGTATATTTGATAAAAATAATACTTGTAATTAAGTTGTAAAATCGCTAAACAACTAATAATTATGGGAAATAAGTTGTAAATTTTATTCTAAATATATTTGCGTGTTGCGATAAGGACGCTTTTAGCAACTATCAGAGTTTTTGTCTATGATAGTCATTATCGACTATCTTCTTTGAGCATATGTTGACGCCAAAAAATTCACTTCTACCTTTAGATAGAGTTAGTTCATCTTCACCTCCCGATGCGATGGCGCGGTTATTATTGGGAAAGCGATCGCCTAATACCAGGTCTGCTTACGCCCACGATTTGCAAGATTTTTTTGCTTATTTGGTTGAACAACCTCCTACACCTGAATTGGTCGCTCAGTTTCTCAAGTTGGAACAAGCCCAAGCAGTTGATCTTGTCAGTCAATACAAAGAAAGTTTGATTACTAAAGGATTATCGGAAGCTACGGTAAATCGCAGGTTGGCGGCGATTAAATCTTTGGTTCAGGTTGGTAGGGTTTTGGGTATGTGTAGTTTCAATTTGGATGATGTGAAGGCGGAAAAAATTAAAACTTATCGGGATACGGCGGGTGTGGAACCACAAGCGATCGCCAGCATGATGAAGTTGATTGACACTGAGACAATGATTGGCAAACGAGATTATGCTATTATGAGATTATTATGGGATAATGCTTTGCGTCGCAATGAAATATGTCAAATGAATATTGGGGACTTTAATCCCCATGACAGTACGATCGCTATTTTGGGTAAGGGTCGAGGAACGCAAAAAGAAATTATCAAACTGAGTCGCAAAACGACAGAGGCGATCGCTCATTGGTTGGAAGCTAGTGAAATGACTAACGCGCTCCCATCTTCACCTTTGTTCGTGGCTCTGGTAAAGCATTATTATGGAAGGCGTCTAACAGGCGAGTTTATCCGTAAGTTGGTAGATTCTTTAGCGCAAGAAGCTGGTATTTCCAAGAAGATGTCCCCACACCGAGTTAGACATAGCTCTATTACCAAGGCGACTGAAGTTTTTGATGGGGATTACCAGAAAGTCCAAAAGTTTAGTAGACATTCCAATATTAATACAGTGATTAAATACGACGACAACCGCAAAAAACAAGAGTTTCAAGCTACAATCACTGACACGCTGTCTGACCTGTTCTGAATCAAATATTTCCACATTAATCCAGGGTTTGGGGGAATATTATCTTATATCCGATAAAAAATACGATTAAATTATCATATCGATTAAGATTCTGGGGTAAGGTTTAGACTCCGATAAACTTGTTCAATAGCGAAGCTGAGATTGATGCTTTTTAGTTCAATGGTGTCGCCTTCTCTATAGTTAATAATCATCCATTGTCCTGCATCATTTTTGTGATACAAATCCATTTCGATCGCGGTGGAACTAACCAATAAGTAATCTTTCAAGACGGGATTATTTTGATACATTCTGAATTTGCCACCGCGATCATAGGCTTCAGTGCTTTTTGAGAGAACTTCAACGATTAAACAGGGGTAGGTAATATATTGAGTTGTAGTTTTATCGCGATCATCGCAGGTGACGCTGACATCTGGATAGGTATAATTATTGGTTTGGGCAATATTAACTCTCAGGTCTGAGTTAACTGTTTCGCAGCCACTTCCTACTAAATGGTTAGCGAATAAGGTAATGAGTCGGACGGAGATAAGACTATGATTTTTACTACCGCCAGTCATGGCGTAAATTTGACCGTCGATCAGTTCGTGTTTTTCTAGTTGCTGTTCTTCCCACGTAAAGTATTCTTCAGGGGTTAAGTTTGTGGGTTTGTCTTTGGCTACGATCATGATGGAGTTAGCTCCTGTGTAAAGAAATTGATGATATTATCTTTACTTTAGTTAATAGTCATTGTCAGACACACAAATTCCTTTACATTTAATCCCGTTTGTAGCAGTGCGCTGACAATGAGGACAGAGAACTTTTTCGGTTTCTGTCGCTTGACTTATATTTATACTATTTTTCTGGAGGAACGCGTCAAATGTATTTCTATCAGGTAATGAAGTTTGTCCCCCTCGTTTAGTTACGGATAAAGCACCTGCTGCTGTACCCCAAATAACTGCTTGGTGTAAGGAAAGTCCTTCTACAAGGGCTGCGGTTAAACCACCATTAAAAGCATCACCAGCAGCAACTGCATCTATAGCTTGGACGCAAAAGGCGGGGATAAAAAAACTTTCTTCGCTGTTAGCACAAAAGACACCTTGAGACCCGCGCTTGATTATTGCACATTTCACACCTCGTTGCAATAGAATTTCCGCTGCTGTTACTGATGTTTCTTCTCCATCTACCGGAAAACCTACCAATTGTCCTGCTTCAACTTCGTTAGGTGTGATAATATCTACTAATCGATACAACTCATCCGGTAGAGATTGCGCGGGAGCAGGGTCGAGAATTACCTTGACATTGGCATCTTGGGCTGTTTTAGCCGCCGCAACTACAGATGCGATCGGAATTTCTAGTTGTAAAAGTAGTGCTGTGGCTGATGGTAATAAATACGTTAATTTGTCAACATCGTCTTGGTTAATTTGACTATTTGCTCCTCCGACGACAACAATTTGATTTTCACCCTGATAATCTACATTGATCAAAGCAACTCCAGAATTTGTAGTTTGATCGATTACAATATTTTCAGTTTGGACGCCAGATGCTTGTAAGTTTTTAATTAGTTCTATACCAAAATTATCTGCGCCTACACGTCCTACTATATAAGTTGAGATTCCTAATCGTGCTAGTGCTACGGCTTGATTTGCGCCTTTACCTCCTGGGATTTGCAAAAAATCATCCCCTAGTAAGGTTTCTTTGGCGATCGGTAATCTGGATGCTATAGCTACTAAGTCCATGTTAATACTCCCAAAAACGATCGCACTCATAATATAGTTTCCGCTTTAGAATGAACACATAACCTACAATAATCAATTTTTATGGCTCTGGCTTTACCCAAGATAGTTACTTTTAATGAATTTATTACTTGGTATCCAGAAAATGCTGGGGTACGTTACGAACTACATCATGGGGAAATTGTGGAGATGTCACCATCGCAGGGAAGACATGAAAGAATAAAAGGATTTTTGGCTGCTGAGTTGACTTTAGAATTTAGGCGATTAAATCTCCCCTACTTTATTCCCAATCAAGCGATCGTAAAACCACCGGAAAGGGAATCTGGTTATTTTCCAGATGTGTTGATATTAAATGGTGCTGTTTTGGAGGAAGAGGAAAGTCTATGGGAGAATTATTCTACAGTGACTAATGGTGTTTCAATTCCTTTAATTGTTGAAGTTGTTAGTACGGCAGTTGCTTCAAGCAGGGGAACCCGTCCAACGCACTGCCTTACCAATTGGCGAGATGATTATTATTTAAAGCTCACTGATTATGAGGAAATGGGTATTCCTGAATATTGGATCGTTGATTATGTAGCATCAGGAAGTAAGAAGTTTATTGGTAATCCTAAACAACCTACTGTTTCAGTTTATCAGCTTATTGATGAAGAATATCAGGTTAGTCAGTATTGTGGTAGCGATTTTGTTATATCTCCTACTTTTCCTGAACTAAAGTTGAGCGGGGAACAGATTTTTAAAGCTGGTGAATAAAATACCAACGAGCGTGAGTTTAAATTTCAGGTGACGACGGAAATTAAAGAAGTTTCGCATTGTTATTGTAGGAATCCTAACTTAAGTAATTAACTTGTATTAAAAATGATTTCTTTACTGTTTACCAGGGTAGCGCAGGATTATTTAATGTATATTATCTTTTTGATATATCTATGATTCATAAGTAAACAGCTATGATCACTACATTTGATAATTAAATAATTTTAACTATAGACTAGAATCAAATTTTAGATGGTATCTTGCCAGATTAGTCCAATGAGGGTATAATTAGCCAGGATTTTGTACAATTTTTGCTAAAATCATTGGGTTTTAATCAAAGAGAAAGGTATTTTCAAAAACTACCTGTTTGTTGCCTATGAGCAGTTTAACGTTTGCTTCTGCCCATCAGCTAGCGCAGATGATTCGCCGACGCGAGGTCTCCGCCGTCGAAGTTATCAACGCTTACCTGACTCAAATTGCCAAACACAACTCAAAACTGAATGCTGTTTGTACGTTGGATGAAGATCGTGCCCTTATAAGAGCGCGCCTTGCGGATGAAGCCTTAGCCAGAGGAGAAAACTGGGGGAGTTTGCATGGTGTCCCGATTAGCATCAAAGATTTCTTTGAAACCCAAGGATTACGCACTACCGCAGGTTATCCACCGTTGCGGGACTACGTGCCAGAGCAAGATGCCACGGTTGTTGCTCGATTGCGCAAAGCGGGAGCGATTCTTGTTGGCAAAACTAATCCCTCGGATGTTAACGGCGCTTACCAAGGTTTCAATGACTTGTTTCCAAGAGTCAATAACCCCTGGAATTTGGATTACACAACGGGTGGTAGTTCCAGTGGTAGTGCGGCAGCGATCGCTGCTGGGCTTTCCACTCTCGATATTGGTAGCGATCTAGCAGGCTCGATTCGTCAGCCTGCTCATTGTTGTGGCATTTATGGATTAAAACCCACCGATCGACGAGTTTCACTAGCAGGACATATTCTAGAAATACCTGGACTACCCAAATGTATTCGCCAGATGCTTGTTCCTGGACCGTTAGCACGGTCTGTAGAGGATTTGCGGTTGTGCTTTTCTCTGATTGCAGGTGTAGATCCACGCCAACCTGATATTCCACCAGTTCCACTTGATTATCCGGTAGAGAAACCTTTCAACCAGTTGCGGATTGCATGGTCAGATGACTTTCGCATTCCTATTGCCGCAGAAATCCAAGCTGTTGTTCTCAAAGCCATCAACAAAATTGCCCAAAGTGGAGCAAATATTGAGCAGTGGACACCATCAAACTTCGATTGGACTGCGGCACAAACGCTCTACTACAAAATAGCAGCCTATAACTATCGCTATGCCCAACCTCCAACTCTAAATGCTGCCAAAAAATCCCTTACCTTTCTCTGGCGAGAAGCAACTCAAGGAGAAAAGTCGCTCCGGAAATTGGGCAATCCTACTCAAGCTCTCAAAGAACTCTTTGCACCAACATTGCAGGGTTATTTTGAAGCATTAACCGAACGCGATTGCTTGATTGCTAAATTCGAGCAAGCTTTAGAAACTTGGGATGTATGGCTTTGCCCAGTTTCTGCGACACCTGCCTTTACCCATCGTGATGCTTGGACTGCCATTGAGATTGACGGCAGAATTTATCCTCATGCTTTAGCCTGTGGTGCTTACACGATGCCGTTTAATTTGACGGGGAATCCTGTGGTTGTTATTCCAATTGGACAAACTCAGAATGGTTTACCAATTGGGCTGCAAATTGTTGGTAAGCGATGGCGTGAAATGGAATTGTTAGCAATTGCGGCTGAGATTGACAAAGTGGTTGGTAGTTTGCAACACCCGCCTGGTTACTAAGCACTCGCTTATTATACTTATCTAGGTTTTAAGATTGCAGTACAAGTAATTGCGTTATTCTTGAAACAGATTCAGACCAATTAGCAAGTTCTTGCATTACCTGGTTTTTTGAAGTCATATTGTTCCACATTTCTATGGTCAAATTCCACATCTGGTCCAATCCACTCAATAAAATACATTGTTTCTCTAATTAAATTTTTGACACTTTCATTACCTGGTGTATGGTCTTGGGATAAAGACTGAATCTGCTTTAAGTGGTTATTCAAATTCTGTAACCTGATAAAAACATCATCTTTCATAAAACTTGTTTGGAGAGCCGTGAAGTTAGTCATCCTAAAAACTCCTAATCTCAATCAAATTATTTATGACCCAATTCAAGAGGTAATTTTACAATGGATATAGAGTCTTATCGCAATATTATCAAATTATTATTAACCGCTTATGCTGCTGTCCCGATCGCCAACGGTGCAATCAATTCCTACGCTGTTTTTGACACTGAACAAGATCACTACCTAGTAATGGATGTGGGATGGGATGGACAACGACGGGCTTATAGCTGTGCTTTACATTTAGACATTAAGGAGGGAAAATTTGGATTGAGGAAAATACGACGGAAATGAGAATAGCACAAGAACTTGTAGATCGAGGGATTCCCAAGGAAAATATTGTCTTGGGGTTTCAATCTCCTGAAATGCGACAATATACAGACTATGGAGTTGTGTAACTTTCCAACTTTATTCCCGTTGCTTGAGGTGAGTTTTCTATAATCGGTCAACTATAGCTAATGTTTCCATTAGCCGTTTAGATTCCTTTCCCATGTTACCTTGTAATAAAATTCGATACCATTCACGTAACTGTTGTCGAACTTCAGCATCATGTGGATGTTTGATATCTGGAGTGACAAGTTCAAGAATCGCCGATCGCTGAGTGGGACCCCTTCCCAAAAGCCTGAGCCAGAGCGTTGAAGCATTTACAGGAAGTAAGCTTGTCACAATAATAGTAGTGCATAAAGCTGGAGCAAATTCGTAAATACCAGGAATATTCATTCCAGATGGTTTAGCACGGAAATCTTGCAGATTTCCATCGGTGATCGACGGGACAATGATAAGTAGAGTTTTATTAACAACAAACTCTTCTTCCTCTTCTTCTATATCACTTTCCTCATCATCATAGTCATCATATTCATCATCATCATCTGGATAAACTGGAGTTTCATCTATAGGAATCATACCACCGCTATCTTCAGTTTTCCATCTCAACCAATACTGCAGACAGGTTTGTAATGCCGATGTATCTGGTAGCGATCGCAGGGTTTCAATAATACAGGGAACTGATGTCAATTCTCCTAATAACCCCAAAGACACCCTGGATTTATCTGGGTCAGGTTCAAATAACACATTTACCATTTCTGCTTCTCCGATCACCTCCGGGCTGATCATCACCCGATTATTCCCAGCAGTTATTGCAGTCAGGTAATCAGTTCCCCAACTCAATCGAGAAGGAAGTTTATAAATCCTCAGTTTTGGGTCACGGGGAACAGGTTCGTTAAGGTAAACTTTGCCAAAATTACTGAGTATAGTCGAGAGATAATGTTGGGCAAAAATTTCAAAGCTTGGGCGTGACATGATGAGTTTCCCTTGATTCCTAATGAGTTTTTACTGTGGGGAGTTTCCATTCCTTCCTTGCAGTAAATAAAGATATTCCCAAATTCTGCGTATTTCACCTTGCCAAGATTGTCTATCAATGGCTGCTTGCTGACGGTCTGCTGTTGCTGCTTCTCGATCGCGTTCTGCTTGTTCCTGTAATTTCTCTATTTCTTCAAATATTTCGGTTATTTGATCTATAAAAGTATTTCGATCTATTTCAGCGCGTTGGTTAATTTGGGCGATCGCGTTTTGGAAAGTTTGCCGATCGCGTTCTGCTTGTATTGACTGATATCTAACAATTTCAGCTAATTGGGTAATAGCTGTAGTGTTGTTGTCAGTTTTTAGGTTTAGCTGTTCTAGTTGAGCCAGTATGTCTGGGTCTTGATGTGTTGTCACGCTTCTACCTCGTTAATTTGCTTAAAATAATCATTTTCCTTAAAGGTTCAGAGATAACTATGTAGATATATTAGGTATCTCACTAACTCTAAAGGTATACGCAGGTGATTTTTTCACTTTAGACATATCTGGTAATGTGACTGATAAATTATGTCCGCATTGTTGCCAATCAAGATTACTTCCAACCCCTAACATAGAAATATTAGCATTTTCCGAGAGAGTTATTGCTGGAATTGTCAAATATTCTGTACTGGGAGTGTCAAGCAAAATAACATATAAATTACCTTGATTTGTGGTGTAGCGGACTCGAATACCTTGAGAAGATACATCTTCTGAGCGTACCCAATACCGAGAGCCAAAAATAGCTTCGCCATTGATATCCAGCCAATTGCCTAAACCAAGTAATCTATCCATTTGTAGCTGGGAGATCGAACCATCAGCATTTGGTCCAATGTTGAGCAGTAAATTACCGTTTTTACTCACAATATCAACGAATGATTTAACCAATTCATCTACAGAAATCATATTTAAATCACGATCATTCTGATTATAGCCAAACGAATAACCTAAACCCCTGGTGCTTTCCCATTTCTTTGATTGGATTTCTTTGAGTTGACTATATTCAGGGGTGGAAAAATCGTAGTGTAAACCTAATTGTCCGCCTAAATCAAAGCGGTCATTCACAACTCCCTCAGATACATGATTATAAAATTCAGCTATAATCCCGTTTGCTTCACCAACCGGATAGCCAAGGTCATTCCATAAAATCGCAGGTTGATACAGATGAATGAGTTCTCGCCATTGAGCATTAGTATATTCAATATCAGATTTCTTATGGATAATTGCTTTACCCAATGTATTAAAATCTGTTACTGTTATATTATATCTTGACCAGTCAATACCACCAGAGTAGTATAAACCCATATGTATACCTTCAGAGCGAATGGCTTCTGTTAGCTCACCTACAATATCTCTCGTTGCAACTCGCTCTAATTTATTGTTTGGGTTTTTGGAAATTTTGCTAGGCCATAAAAGGAAACCATCATGATGCTTCGTGGTGAGAACAACATACCGTACACCTATTTGAGCAAATAATTTTGCCCATGTAGTAGGATTCCATTTGGCGATCGCTCTATTGAAGATAGGAATAAAATCGTCATAGGTGAAATTTTCACCATAGGTCGCACAATGGTAATTATAGGTATCACTACCTGGGAGTTTCATTGAATTGAAATACCATTCCGCATAAGGATTATGCTGGAACCAATATTCCCAACCATGTTCTGTAATCACTTTGCTCAATTCACCAGTCAATGGAGCCCAAGCAGGTACGGAATAAACACCCCAGTGAATGAAAATACCAAGTTTAGCATCTTGAAACCAGTCTGGAACTTCATGCTGGGATAACGATTCAGTTGTCGGTTCATATATTTTTGCTTGATAGTCTATCTTTTTGTTGTCCACTTATTTGCTCCATCACATCTGATAATAAAGCGAGATTTTTAGTGTAAACTGTTACTACAAACGTAAGGATTCAGGTGAGGGGGTATTGACAAGTGTGATAAGGGAAGAGGAAGATAGGAACTATGCAAAAATCCCTACCTGAAAAACGTAAGGATTCAGGTCTAAGATAGGGGTATTAAAGATGGCATAGGGATAGCAGAGTTAAGCATCGCTTTGATTGATTGCTGAAAAAAGTCGATGACAGAACGCCCTTGAAAACGACAAGTTTGG
>Ga0116231_10002867_pt1 | contig 35941 bp, 35 predicted proteins | sample S1TSphgellanicum_2_FD_89695 | JGI IMG/M metagenome (GOLD analysis project Ga0116231, IMG submission 89695) | Host-associated microbial communities from peat moss isolated from Minnesota, USA - S1T2_Fd - Sphagnum magellanicum MG | ecosystem: Host-associated > Plants > Peat moss > Unclassified...
AAAAAAAGCCCCTTTTGCCCCCAAAAACATAAAAAAGCCCAAAAAAATTAAAAAAAAAAAAAAAAAAAAAAAACCCTAAGAAATGTGATGATTGGAAAAAAAAGAAAAGGAGACATATTTCAAGCCATTTTGTAATTTCTTTTAGCCAAATCACTAAATTCATCCCAAAAAAAGGGCTAGATCATCAATGGGGGTTTTTTTTTTTTTTTAAATTTAAAATTTAGCTGAAGTGGCAATCATCCCCAAAGATGGTTTAGCCAGATTTTGCTACATACTAGACATGAAAGTAGAAAAGAAAAACCAGAATCCTTCTATTGATTCTTGGCTACTTACTGGAACTTATCATTAAAATCTGGCGATTTGGATTCTTTTTTTTCTTTTCTTTTGTTTGAAATCTGGCGAATTTGGTCCATGAAAAATCCTTTGTATAGGTTGAAATCATATTTTTCAGGTCGAAATTTGACGAAACTTTAATATATTTATATAAATATAAATATAAATTTAAAAATATAAATATAAAATTTTAATTTAATTTTTATAAAAAAACTCAGATTCATCAGCATCATATCATCAACTTGGTTTTTAAAGATTGTTTTGATTCTGAAGTGAAATATTTATTTATTTATTTATTTGGGGGTCCTTCTCTTCTCCTCTGAATTTTGTGTGGATTTCTGCTTGCGCTTTTTGCGCTCTTTCCGGAAGTGTACAGTTTTCGTGTACTTTTCTCGCGTGTTCGTTTCTCAGAGATCTTGTCGCAATTTTTATTTTGTATTTTTGGTCCTTTGTTGCGAGCGAAAATTTTGTTGCGCTCCTTGCACAGTGCAGCAGCAGCTACCACTCCCTTCTTCATCTTCTTTCTCTTCTGCGTCGCAACAATTTGTCTTGGTTTTTGTTTTTGTTTTTGATTTAAAAAAAAAAAAAGTTTCTCCTCTTACCTGCACAAGAGGAAGAAGAATTCGCGTCTTCATCCCACTCTGACCTGACGAGCTTCGCGTTTTCATACCGCAAAATACCTGTGAGTATTTATCTACCATCTTCTCAACTTTTGGTTTTTGCGCGGCAGTGGAGGGGACGGAGAGCGGCGAGTTGAATTAGGTTCTTCTTCTTCTTTCTTGCCTTTTGTTTTTGGTCTTTTGTTGTTTTCTTCAGGCAGAGTGTTTGCGTTTGTGAACTTGCTGTGCCATGATCAGAAGTTCTCGAGCTTTCTCGCGTTTGCTTGCGTGTGTCTTTGTGTGTAATTTTCGGGTTTTTTTTTCTTTTTTTTCCTTCTAGAGATGGAGAAAAGTTTGAGGAAGATCAGGCTGAGCTGCTGTGTTGTGTGGTGTTGCATTGAGGGAGATGAGACGGAGCCTGCTGTTTTGGAGATAAGGATTCTCTTTGACGAGGTGGTTTTTGTTTGTGAAAAAAATCCGGCGATTGCTGTGCAGCAAACTGTACGAGGCTGCTGTGAGACGACGAGACGATGAGAACACATGCAAACAAGTGATGGAGTTTCTTAGAGAAACGTAGACCTGCAGGTTGCTTTTTTTTTTCGGATGCGCCGCGTTGGTTCGGATTGCTGTTTTGCAAGCGGGAGCAATGTCGGCGGTCGGGATCACGGCAGCGGCTCTTACGGCAGCATGCGTCCCCCGCTTGGAATGCGGCACCAAGCTCACGTTCACTGGCTCGACTAGGTTGAATCCTACCTCCACCAGTGCCAGTGTCTCTCACTGCAGCAGCAAGCTTTGGCGGCAGAGGACTTGCAACGGTGCAGAGCATTTGAGAAGGTTTGAGTACAGAAGGCACAGGTTGAGACAAGAAAATGCTTTCAGTTTAATGATGCTTAGAAGCTCCCCCCATTATGCGCACATGCTACAGAGTTTGAAAGCACACACAGAGAACAACACAGATGAAGAAAAGGAAGGGAGAAGGAACCACCTGGTTGTGGTTTTATGCATGGCACGTGAAATGGGAAGAGTTGGCATATACAAGAGGGAAGGCAATGTCTCATTAGCTTCATTTGGTATCAAATCCAAGAAGGACAAGCATGGAAACAAAGTTGATCTCACAAAGTCCTTATCACAAATGCTTCCATATATAGTCACTGCAACCGCAGCCTCTGCCCTCATCCAGCCAGCGTCATTTGCTTGGTGAGTCCTAGAACCCTAAGGACTCAATTTGCAATTAGAAAAACCCTAAGTTTAAAACAGCGTGACCCTCGTGAGGTTGGGAGTTGTTTCTACTTTTTCACCTCAAGCATGTGATTCTGATCACATCATGGGTGATAGGAGTTAATATTTGCAGTATGTGTATCTTAATCTCTGACATTTCATATAAATTTGCTGCAATTTGTTGTCAGTTTTTGGCTCTAAATTTGATAGGTCACTGGTCTTAACAGAGTACATAAGCAGACTGTTCTAAATTCAGTCTGAATGTCCGATGCAGGGTTCGTAAGGATTACTATGCCCCTGCACTTGGTGGAATCATGCTCTCAATTGGCATTCAACTTTCTGTCTCTGACTTTGCTATTGCATTCAAGAGGTAGGCAGCTTCTGAACCAGATTTTCATCATCATGGTGTTAGATTATCAAGTATGCCAATGAAAATTGCTACTTTTGTTACAGACTTCCACATTTGTTGAAGGGAGATGAGACTTAAAACTCTAGTTCCATTGTGCCAAGCCGTTGCACTTCTGTGCTTTCACACTCCATAAGAAGACAGGGAAGGAGGTGCACACATCTTAAGAGATTAAGGTGGAGAATTTCAAAGACCTCAATGCAAGTTTCTCAGCCAAGAACTAATCATGAAAAGTTTCTCAACATTTTGCTGCAGGCCACTTCCTGTCTTGATTGGTTACACAACACAATATATGGTGAAGCCTGCTCTTGGACTACTAGTGGTAACAGTGTTCAATGTCCCTGCTGCATTTGCTGCTGGATTGATTCTTACATCATGTGTAGCAGGAGCCCAATTATCAAGTTATGCAGCCTATTTGAGTGATGGTGATATTGCTCTTGGTATTATATTGACCAGTTTGACTACAATCACATCTGTTATTGTTACTCCCCTTTTGACACGACTTCTCATTGGCTCTGTTGTTCCTGTGGATGTAGTTGCAATGGCCTCTTCTATCCTCCAGGTGAATTCTCTTGTATGACTATATGCATCAAAGTATATCACTTAGTGGCTAAATTTGCTATCCCGCCCATCATCACAATTGGGCATCATCAGTATGCAATGTTCGCTTGTTCTTGACCATGGGAAAGAGCATTTGTGACATGTGCTGTTGTCCTTTGTTTGATTCTTTCAGTGCTCATTTTTCCAGACACCCTTCTGGTGCAGGTGGTCATTGCTCCAATTATGTTAGGACTGGCACTAAACACATATGCAAAGGGCTTTGTCAACAAAGTGCGGCAATTTATGCCTTTAGTGGCTATGGTTTGCACATCCTTGTGTATTGGAAGTCCGCTTGCTTTAAACAGGAGCCAGATTGTTTCAATAGAAGGCTTTAAGTTGTTGTTCCCTGTTTTGGCATTCCATATGAGTGCATTTATCCTTGGTTACTGGGTTCCAAGGATACCTTGGTGGAGGTCAGTCTTCCAAAGCAACTCCTTGCTGCTCACAGGGTTGACTATTAAGTTTGTCTCATTGTTTTCACACTGTCATGGCTTGGAATGGCAATTCTAAAGGATGCTCCAATGTCTTTTTGTCTACCACAACTCTAGACAAAAACTTTGCAAAAACAACATTAGAAAAACTTTTTCGTTTTCCATCATGCATTTTTCCTGGGGCTCATTGTGGATTCCTAGCTCTGTTGGTGTAAAACTGACTTGCTTATTCTGGGTGCAGGCAAGATGAGAAGGTGTCAAAAACAATCTCCCTTTGCACAGGCATGCAAAGTTCTACACTTGCCATGCTCCTGGCAACACAATTTCTTGGCGGAAGTCATGCAGTACCTCCTGCATGCTCTGTGGTGGTTATGGCTATTATGGGGCTCTCTCTTGGCTCATTCTGGGGCAAGGGAAACCGAGTGCAGGACTTGGGCAACATCTTTTACACTACTAACAAAGCATATACATAAATCAAGCATCTTTCACACTTACCAACGAAGGATACAAAATTATTTAAAGCTTATGCCTTGTAACAAACCATCTATAGTTTCTTTCTAACATATTGGGAGGTCAACTAAGCTAGTTCTGATTGACAGGTCCTCAAAGCCAATGGGAGCAAGAGGAGCATTTTGTACATTCCTTGATAATACCATATTTGCCAGATGTGAGATTCTGCATCTTCACTTGATATGAGTCCCCAGTACCACCCTGACAGGTACACGACAGAAGTAGTAAAAGTTTGAGACGTTTCTATCAATGGCTTTGTTCTTATGTCTGTTCACCACTCACATCTTTCCAACAAGGGAATACTTGCTCAAATATAACTATGTTCATCAATGTCATGAGAACTTTGAACCTATGTTGATGAGGTATGACTATTGTAGATGTACAATACTCACCTGGGTACCCAAACAAACTTGAAAAATTGGTGGCAGGGTTGGTGCTAAATCTCTGCGACTTCTGGTCTCACCAAATCAAGGGATAATGTCCATGTACATGATTGTCATGAAATTCTGCATTAGCCTGAGTAAGAAGCATTGTGAGGACTGAGGCACATCTTGAGTGTGTTTTAGACACAGGCAATTGGCAAGTTGGTATTTTCTTGTTGTTTGTTTGCTTTCTGCCTGGATACTCCCAAGGAATGTAAACAAGAATGTACGTAATGGTGCTCTTTATTTATCAAGCACTTCCATTGTGGAACGTTCAGAATGGGAAATCGGTAATTACTACACGTTTTGTAGAAACCAGATCAGCTGGGGGACATGACAGATGCTGGTGATGGCAACATATCGAACACATTTTTCACAGATAGTGGATATCTTGGAGCAGCTCCTCTTTAGAGATATCTAACATGTTTGTTGCCATCTCTGTGACACCTGCTGTTTCTCTCAGAAGCTCGACTATTTTCAGTTGATTGTGTTGATACCCTGTATCCACACCTGCTTGACGAGAATCTTGAGTGGAGTTGTTCCAAAACCTCTGCTGCATCAAGGCTTACTACTACTGCTACCAGTATTGAGTCACTGTCATTTGAAATGGCTGTTGCAAGATCAAAGGTTCTTCCACTGCAGCAAGAGCAGTTGTTGCATACACAAAGGTATAAGAGTAACTGCCATCTAGAGACAGAGAGCATTGCAGACACCTCCTGAAGCTATTGATGCAAGAGAATGACAAAACAAATAAGGAAATTTTGCTGCTGCACCTCTTGAGTAACTGCATCTGTCTTCTCATGTCCACTGCCGGTGTCCCACTGAAGCAAGAAAAGCACTGATAGCCTTAGGGTTAGGGTTTGAAGACCTTCGGACAACAATCGTTTGTCTTTGCAAGCTCGAATCCAAACGAGGGCTCTTCATCTCAATTTTAGCCTTAGAGTAAGGGCTTGAAGAGGTGCGCACAATCATTGTTTGTTGTTGGTGCAAGCACGAGGACTCTGCTTTCACTGCACAAGCTTTCCTTTGCAATAAGGTCTGCAATAATGTTGGGATGGATGGCGCTTGGAGTTGCAGTATCGCTTCCTGTGCTATGCTTGTTGTGTTTTCCGACCGTCTTGCTTCGTCCCCTCCCCGATTCCCAAAGTAAAGATGGACGCTACATTCATATTCCCTTCCCGCATTCCAAACTTCCAAGGACGTCTCTGTCTTTGTTCTGTCTTTGCTTTAAGGTCGAGGTCTTTGTCTGACATGGAATTGATTGCTTTTGTGTGATGTCTCCCCCTCCACACATGCAGAGAATGCAAGAACGAAGACGAACGTGCTGTTGCTTGTGGCACATCCTGACGATGAATCCATGTAAAATCTCCTGACTCGAGTTTCTTATTTTACATGTTGGGGTCTCGGCAGATCTGGCAGAGTTGTTCTGCTTTTTTCCTTTCGTACTATGAAGGAATAACAGGGGGACGGTGGCGGTTGCACAGGTTCTTTGGCCCGACTTTGCTGTCGTTGTCCAAGCTCGGTGGATACTCGATTCGAGTGATCTGTCTGTCAACAGGTTTGTTCAATTCGACAGACAGATTTTTCAAGAAACTTTCTCTTTGGAGTACTACAAGTCCCTAATCGGAAGTCTTTTTTCCCCTCAAAGTGTAAGCATTCTTAGTTTCGATCTTCGCTTTGCTGGAGACACAACGTGATGATAACGATGATGACGATGGTGGTCTTTTGTCTGAGTAGGTAATGCCGATGGACTTGGAGCTCGCCGGAAGCTGGAGATGGTGGCTGCCTGCTCTGTGCTCAAAGTGGATAACAATTCACTCCCCTTTCCAGTTCCTGTAGACAGTTTAGGGTTTAGGGTATAGGGTAGAGTAGATTTTGGTCCTGATGTCATTCCCGTTTGAAGCATGGTCTTGATGAGATTGCTGGTTGACATATAAGCTCAAACCACATTTGATTTGGATTCAGCACTGGGCTATTTGAGCAGCTGGTTTAGAGAAGCCCAAGAAGTTGCATGTCTGCTTGAAACCTGAGGAGAGAGCAGCCAGCTCTAGCCTCTAAGTTATTGAGAATTCTGTCAGAGATGTGCAAGTTGATAGGTGAACAGGGAGGGCGCAGGTGCCAGAAGATAATGTAGAAGTTCTTGATCATCCCGCTCTGCAAGTGAGTGATATCAAAATCCTCTGTTTCTGAACTGTTTCTTTCAGGAATTTCTTCATGGAATTTTTCAAGACCTTTAGATTCCTTGTCCACCTACACTGCCAGCAAGATTTTACTAATTGAGGATAAAGGGAGCATGGTGGTGGTGTATTCTGTGAGTGGAGTATTGCTTCCTCCAGTCTCTGACAGAAGCCCCGTAATCTCACAGGATGGATTTGGGTGCCACTGGGATCAGCCACTAATTTTGAAGCTTTTACAGCAGGCAGTGACGACTCATAACATCCATGTTGTAAGTTCTCAAAACAGTCCTTTGAGCATGCACCTCTACTGTGTAATTGTCTACTGAATTATCTGTATGGTCAAACAGGTCAATTTTCAGCATCCATTTTCTTTTACTCTTGAAGGATCTGTGTTGTTATGATTGTTATAGCAGTGGTGCAGTTCTGCATTTCTAGGTTCACAGGGTTACTGTGCATCTAACTTTGCAGCTGGTCTTTAGTCCTGTGTGCAATGACATGTGTCAATGAATCTTTGAAACTCCTGCGTGCAGAGATTGTTCACTGTGTATTACTGATTGCCATTGCCCATGGGCTGTGGCCAGATCTTAACTTTTGACAGTTATGGTGTATCTGGCCACCCAAATCACAGATCCGTCTCTGCTGGTGTCAGGTTGGTACCACCCCTCTTTTGTTGGACAAACAAGTCATGTCTTCAAGAATTTTCTTTACTGTACAAAGCAATGAACATCATGTATCAACATATTGCATATCATTCCATGCACTATGTTCATTGCTTTGTGTATCATGAGTGTAGTATGGGCAGACTGAGTTAGTGTCTCTGGCATCGGTGGTTTTTCTTTTCTCTGTTTTGGAAGGCACACAGTGAGTTCACGATTGTTTCAACTTGTTATCTCTGAGATGGCTGTGGTTGTGATTGCATGGTGCAGTGCATTTCTGTTGGAAGAAGAGAGGAGGCTGCATCACAAGAATGGTCCAAAGGGGGAGACTGTTCAGGGCTGGGAGCTTGTAAGCTTCTGCCTCTCTGTACACAATGCTGTATGACATTATGATGTAGGCAAACAGGATCCCTGCTCAGATGAGCATTTCCTTTCATCTGCTGGATCAGTATTTACTCACCAAATATCAATTGAACCTCTGTAGTGAAGTAATAAAGTTATGATTGCTTGCAATTAGATTATAGAGAGAGCAACTGAAAAGCTCATCATTTTGTGAACAACATGATCTTTGATGTAGGATAGTTCTCACAAAAGGTAAGTGACAAAATCTCCTGTTTGCCATCATGGCAGTTGGAAAGCAATTGAGTTACTAAAAGACAGAATTGCTTGCAACAGAGGATCTTCAACATAACTCTTGCAGTCTTGCACACAGAGTTAAGAAGATGTCACTCAACAATTTCCCATTACTGTTATCAGACAGACTGACCAATTGCTAGAGGCACAATGCATTGTTTACAGGTGAGCACAAATATCATGCGGAAGTTCTGTGGGCCCCTTGAGATGGTTGTATCAGCGCTTACTTGGGTTCACAGTGATCAAAGGGAAATGCACTGCTTTCTGAACCCAAGTCCAATCACAAGCATCATGGCTATGAGTCGGCATCAGAGCCAATGGGTTTGGTATGATTCTATTATTTTCCTCTTTATGAAGTCTTGAGTATTTTGTTTGAATCAGTGATATTTCAAGCAGGTTTCCTTTGGGGTTGGATTAGACTCATTCAGAAGACTGGAAGAACTGCACATGCATATAGAAGCCATCCTTATTCCTGCTTATCTAGAGTAGCTTTTGCATTATTTCTTTCCCCATTTTGGGTCTGATGTTGTCTAACTGTCAGAGGCTGTGGTGACAGGTATCGGCGGTTGTTTGTGTTGTTTGCTCGCTACACCTATGTCAATACATTGAAGCAGATCAGAACATAATGTAGGCTAGTGCTTCAAATGCAGACCTTGTAATATCACTGCAACAATTCTCAAACAGCATTCACATGGATAAAGAAGCTCCCATAGCTGATCTGGTCTTTGCAAGGTATAATGCGAATTTCATTGGGGAGTAAGACCTACATTTCTCTTGGCACATTGTCTGCTGGATGTGTGGATCAGCTAGTGCTTCTTTGGTACTTTCAACTTCTTCATTGCACTTTTTCTTTTAAAGCTCAAATCCTTTTGGGGCGCACCCTTCTTGTTAACCCACTTAACCCCTCTCCCTTGAGGGAGAAAGGCAATGAATAGTTTTTCAAGGTGTAATTAATGTTCCAAGGGTTAGAATGAAGGTCTTATACACATATGGATTAGGTTTCCCATGAATAGTCCAGGCACATGAGCACCTTGACTATTCACAATAACCTGCTTGAGGCAAATAGTTGAGGTGTGTGTGAATGCCTTGACTATTCATAGTGACTCACTTGAGGCAGCCAATGTGCTTGAGCTGGTTACTGGACAAAACCATTCCTTGTGAGAATTGAGATGCGCCCGTTTCATTCATGCAGAGAGCAATTGTGAAATCTTAATCCAAGCAGCGAAGGGTTACAAATCATTGGACCAATGAGAGCCTAGGGACCTTGTGCTAACTAGTAGGTTGCTGATGAAAAGGAGGTGAAAGGTTATGGATTTGTAACTTGTGACTTAATAGCCCATCTGAATGTTGAGAATCTCATGAAGGATGGTTATGAATATTAAGGGCATCTCCAGTGGTGCTCAGTATATGACCCTGCAGAGTAAAATTAGATGAAAAGTCAAAATATGCTGGTTTGGCTCAGGAAAATGGTTTTGGCTCAACATGATTTGTCCACCAACACTATGTACCTGCAAAAAAGACTGTACTAAATATGATCTGACTGCTGATCAGTATTTCTGATTGGCCCCTCATAATGATTGGTCCAGGTGGTTTGCTATTAGTAGTCCCCCACCTATATGCTGTCCCAATTTCAGTTTTATAGGTTGGGTTGCAAAAAAGTAAATAACTAAACTTGGATGTGAGAAATATTTTGCAGGGTCCCATACTGAGCATTGCTGGAGACGCTCTAATACAATATACACTTCCCCCAATCTTTCCTCCATCAAAGGAGGCCTGCTATGAACATGAACAATAAACTGGAAGGCACTTTAAGAAACGTTTTATAACTATACTAGGAGCATTGAATGGAACAAAATGAAGGGTAATCTATAATGATTTCTTGGAATGTTGGGAATTGTACTGGGAATAGAGTGTGACCTATAATATGCTGGGAACATTGGGAACAATTATTTGGGCAATTATTGTACTCTTTTTGGGGGCTTTACGAGAATTTCACAAATTCTAGGAAAGTCATTATTAATTTGTTGCTCTTGGTTAGTGTTTGCCCAAAGATTTATGCATGATTAATGTGGCTCTCAATATTAAATGTAAGATTAAACATCAAGCACCCAGATTGGCGCATTCCCAAAAATAAGGGGCCCAGGACGAGCCAATAGCTGCGGAAGTAGAATTTTGAGTAGGCATAATAAAGTCATTAATGACATCCTCTCTTTCACCCCCTATGCCCCACTTTCAGTGGTATCCACGGAAGTATGGAAATTTTATTAAACCTAAAAATGAAATGCTGAAACTCAGCATTTAATGCACAAGGTTCGAGAGTAATTATAATACTTGTACAGGTAGGAGCAGTAAAAATATATGTAGCAGCAGTGGAGGCGCTCAGAGGAAAAAGGAAAGACAGGATGAAACTCAATTTATCACCAAAATTGGTTAGTTTGGGTCTCAGTTATTTCATTTTGTAAAATTTGCATTACCAGTTAAGCTGTTGATGCCTATTATGCCGAAAGTGGCTATTCTCGCCCCCTAATCGAATGACTTTACGGATAACTCTAATATCTCTTTCCTTTATACTAAACAATCTTATATATTAATTCACTACATCCGTCTGTCTGACGGGGTTTTGGGGGGTGGGGGAGAGAGCGATCGATGAAGCAACGGACAATTGGTGTCAATCTGTGACGAGGTTGGACCATCATAGTTTTTATGTACAAATCATCTTCACAAAGCATTGCAGTTGTCTGAAGGGTAGGAATGATAGTTGGATCGCATCCCTCTCCCACCGCACCAAAGATGAATATAAAAACCTTTCCCTCCCCTCCCCCCCACTACCGAAAGAACCGATGATTATATAGAGGAACATGTTTTTGAAAATTTTCAAAACTTTCAAGAATCAAGATTCAAAATGTCAAAACTGAGGTTTTGGATTTTTTCACATCAGGTAAGAAAGTAAATACCCGGACTGATAACCTAAGGATACACACGGCTGGTTTTGATACCCACACAACATCGGTCGAAACCACTACACGTTCAAGGTGACTGGAGTGACATAACCATGGGTGTCTGAAGGTCACGAGTACCACTAGTCTAAGACTAATAGAGATATAGCATTTAAAGTGATGACACGTTAAAACCCTCACAATGTTAATTAATTTTAAGGTTACAAGAAAATTGTCCAGACCCTCCCAAGGAAGGGAAACTAAGTGACTTGGTTTTAAGATTTTATTAGCTAATATATTATGGCTAGGATGGCACCTTACTCATAAGCTAGCACATCTCTAAGGGGTCCTTACATTCATTATTAGGTGCCTGGTTTCATTTTCCCTATTTCTATTACACATCCTTTTTTTAAAATTATAGAAATCACACAATTCAAATAGATAACTCAGTTGAGTCCAATTGGGAAAAATTAAATGATTATTCAATTCTTTTATGGTAGGCCTCAAAGTCTGAAGAGGCGGCCCTCACAGAGGACCTTCCTTATCACGCCTCGGATCTCCTAAACGACGCTACTAAGGATCGTCTTCTCCGAAACCCCAATGATTAAGGGTCCGTCGCCTCGACAGTCCACCACTGCAACGCTCTGGAAACACAGTGTGTTGTCGTGTGTTTGCAGAGAAAGAGAGAGGGCGGGCGGTCGGGCGGTAGAAAGTCGAGAGAGAGAGAGAGAGAGAGAAAGACCTTTTTTTTGGGTGAGCAATTTGCTTCTATTGTGTGATCTATTGGGATTCTTGCATCTTTCACACATCTGACACACAAATTTTCTCAAGTTAAATTTTGTTTTCAAACTGAGGAAACAGAAGCTTTTGTGATGGCTCCCAAGCTCCCTCAGTTGCACGGCACACTGTTCAAGTATGGCTCCAAGTCCATTCAGGTCTTTGTTTCTCCTTTTTTCCCTTATACACGTTATTTTTTCTCTGTCGCTCATCTTCACAATTTGAAAGACTTCTCTATTTCACTAGAGATTTGCACTTGCGGTAGTAGTAGCTTTTTCTCTTTATTTCCCTCTGTTTTTCTTTTCGTTTTTTTGTCTGTGCTCTAGTCAATTTTTTGCACGCTTGTTTGTTGGAGCCTTGTTTGCTTTTTCCATTCTTTCAATTACATTCTCTCTCTCTCTCTCGTATTTGTTTGACTAACTATTAGCTTGGTTAATACTCTTATCGCTTTGCAACTTTTTGGATCGAACTTGTGGATAAGCTTTTGATGGAAATCGGATGGTTACGTACACAACGTCCTTGCATTTGTAGCTGGAAAATAGGGAGTCTTTTTTCAGGTAGACAAAAATGAATAGTTTTATATACTGTAATAGATACACTGCAAGACTCCTGTTTTTGTACCTGACCTAAGATTAAGTTTTTAAGGGACTTTGTCCATATCATGCCTTGACTCTCACTTGCAATTCTGCCTCTATCTGACCCCCTTGCCCTAATTTTAGTGAAGAATGAGAATTCTTTCAGGGATTAGTTCCCTGGAGCCACCTAGAGTTTGTCCTCATTGCAACAGTTGAAACTGAAGATTTTCACTGCATTTAGGTGGCATTCCGGACAGGGGATTTCAAGCAGCAAGTCATCTTCATTGGAGGGCTAACTGATGGGTTACTTGCAACTGAGTGAGTATTTCTTGTTTCTACTTTGCATTGTTTTGGTCTTCATAATGCTGCATTTGAGCAAGTGGCATCCTCATTGCTTGCATCCTCTGTACAGTTACGACAACATGGTTTGATGTTGGTTTTGTACTTAAGTGCAGTTATGTGGTGCCACTTGCAAATGCTTTACAAGAAGAGAAATGGTCCCTGGTCCAGCCACTTTTGTCATCATCTTACATTGGATATGGGACCTCAAGTTTGAAAGAGGTACAGGCCTCATTTGGGTGGAATATATTCTACATAATGGGCATTACAAGGATGTTTTCTTTACATGGGAAAAAATAGATACAATCCTAGGGTCATATGGTCTGAGTCAGAATGTGAAGAATGGTCATCAAGTTTGTCTAACCAAGTGGAAATGAGGAAACATGAATAGCACTTCATTGAAAAATCCTTAGAAATTAATGTGTTTGACAGGATGCGATTGAGATTGAGAAACTCATCAACTATCTCATATATGAAGAACAATCAGAGGGTGTTGTCCTTGTTGGTCACAGCACTGGCTGTCAGGTATCTATCTTTCTGATCCAGTTCCAATTGGAGAGGATAGAGGTCTTTACTATAGTATCAAGAGTTTCCATAGTTCTGTGGATCATAATTAATGTTTAAAGTCTTGCTAAAGGTTGCAGATAAAGTGAACTCTCAACTGCAATTAGTTTTTACTCTAGTGAGCACAGTGATTAGTGACCTTGCTACTGCCTAGGTGAGGCATTGAAGTTGTATGAGGTATTTTCCACTGACATTTAAAGAACATTATGGCATGTATCAGGTGTCCAGATCGAAATTTATTCTGTCCTCACATGCTGGATGGTGCAGGATATTGTGCACTATTTGCGGACAGGTGGCCATTGTTCAAGGGCAGTTCGGGGTGCCATTCTCCAGGTGCCTTATTTTCGCATGGCTTTTTTCTTTACCTTTTGTGAGCAAATTGTCCCTGCTCAGAGGCCTGTTAGTGAAGGATTGCTTGAAATTTAATCATGTGACTGGCTGCATGTGCTCCCCCCATGGTGGTAGGCCACTGGAGATAGTGAAATCTTATATGATATTTGGAGAAGTCATGGATAACCAGACTAATCACTTGTAGTGTGTCCTCATAACTGCAGGCTCCAGTTAGTGATAGAGAGTATTTGGCAACCTTGCCAGGTACCCAGCCCATGCTTGAGTTGGCAGAGAAGATGATACAGGAAGGCAAAGGCAATGACTTGATGCCACGTGAGGCCAGCCCTCAGGCACCCATCACTGCTTCCCGGTAAGTACATTTTTCTGCATCAATCTCTTCATTGGCTCCTACTCATCTTTTAGTGTGTCATTGCAGCTGACACTTTGTGAGCAAGTCTCAAGGTTATGACACCACTCATTGTCATGTTACCTTCAAATTGCTGTTGTGGAGGTTTGTCTACAATTTCATAGATATATTGTCAGCTGTTTGGATATTGATTTCTCAAAATCTCTTTCTTGACCTCATTTAGCAGCTTGTCACATCACTGTGGCTATTCTCTATTGAACAGTTACTGTTTTACAGTAATTGGCCATCATGTATGCAACGTATTGCAGTTGAAAAAGGGTATGAAATCCTCAGCATGCCACTGTTGAAGTTTTTTCTGGTCTGATTATGGTGAAGGTATCGGTCCCTCGCAGCTTACTTGGGAGATGATGACTTATTCAGCTCTGATCTATCAGATGCAGAATTGCGGACCAGGCTGGGCCACATGTCTAGAGTCCCTTGTCAGGTCTGCCTACTTGAAATTCACTACTTTATAGGCTTACATGGTTAGTCACTGCAATGATGTCTCAATTGGATTATTTATAAGATATGAGCAAACCTTGAAGCTTTACTGATGTATTCAACTAGATCATCTTCACCTTTGCAGCATAACTTCATGCTTTAATTGCTTATTTATGCAGTTCATTTGTTTGTAGGTCATATTTTCAATGGCAGATGAATACATCCCTGAGTATGTGGATAAAGCCAAACTCCTAAAGAGGTATGTACTTTGAACTCCAGGCTGGAATTCTTTGCCATGACTCACAGAAATTTCCTCACATTTGAAGTGCTACATGAATGATGCACATTCCAGAAGAGGGGTTATGTGAGCATACTTTCTTGAACCAGATCTTGACTCTGTATGGGACATCAGATGTGACTGAATATTGCTTTATCCTTTAACCTTCTGAACAATGTACTCAATTCAGGCTCAGAGCTTATGGGTGGACCACTCTGACAAACTGTGCAGATTATGTGAGGCCATGGGTGGTGCAGAGAAGGTGGCCATCCCATGGGGAAATCACAGTTTGTCCAATCGTGTCCAAGAGACAGTTCACTGCATCATTGATTTCATCAAGAGGGAAGGACCTAAGGGGTGGGATGATCCTTGGGGTTGATGACCTTTCAGACACTTTCAGTTTATTGCTCACTAAGGAAAAAGCGTTTGTCCCTAGTTCCTTGATCAAAGCATCTCCTGCTTTTGATGTAGTCAGTAAGTGTTTTTTTGTCATGTTATTTTAATTTTAGTTGAATGCCTAGAGTTGGAAGTTACTCCCCAATATTCTTGTTGTAGTTGGTATTATCTACCGGAATTTGAATTGGTGCTCAGCATAGATAGACAGTTGCAGTCACACTGTATGTCTCTGGAGTCCTAGCTAACATCATAACTTAGTCTTCTGCTCGCCTCCAGAAACAAGACAAAAATTCAGGATGCAGATGTTTGTATAGTGGTTTGTTCAAAAGTTTGTGCTGATATCACATACATGGCACCGTCCAGAGCTGATGACATCAGTGAGGACTTGTGGCATCTCATCACTGCTGGTCAAAATGAAGGAGATGGTCTGACAGTCTTTGAGTAAACACTCATGAGGTTATGACTGCAATTCATTTTTGTGTGTCTTTTTTGGTTTTGCTGGAATCAGCAGAACAGTTACCTTGAGAGGTTGTTTACGAGTTTCTACTGCAATCTCTTTGCTATGTATATAAAGAGTAAAGGCCACCTGACTATTGGGCCCTCTGGTTATATGAACTGAAGACACAAGCTTTCTGTTGAGAACCAGCAATCTATTTGCATTTTGAAGTCCATTTTGTACAAGTCATTTGGTGCAAACTTGGTCAAGCCTGTCTTTACTTTCATCTCTACGATTTGAGTACAAAATTCAAATGCTTTTGCTGTTATCTATAGCAGAGGAGTTGGTATATGCATGGTGTAATTGTTGACATGTTTTGTTAACATGATGGAGATGAATTCTGATGCCTGTTGGTTGACACAAGAAAAAAAAAGTTTCACCTTCAACCCTGGCATACATATAACCAAGGCAAACAGTTCCTTCCTGTATGAAGTTACTTTCGGATAAACTGTCTTTCTGTTGTACCCTCACTCTGCATCAATGTCTCAATTGAGGTGTTGGTGGTTCTCAATAGGAAAAGCCTAGTACTTGCAGACCCTCTTTTACCAAATATTCCTCAAAGCAAGTCTCCTCAAAATGTTAGAATGGAAGATCAATGATGTGCACTCTTCAGGATAAACAAAAATGTTGAAAGCCTTTAAAATGTTTTAAAACTCAGGGTAAAATTCATAGTCAATAGAGGATAGTTCAGTAAACCTTCTAAACAAGAATGCCAACAAAATCAGGCCTCATCTCACAATCCGTCAAAGTAGCGCAGGTGGTCATCAAGATTCTCTGCATGTCTGATTTTTGTCACAGTTTTGCCATCCTCCTCCACCTGCATGAGAAGACAATGTCAGCCATTTGACTTTAGTGATAATAACCAACTTCAATCAATAAATTAGTTACCATAGCAATAGCCTCTGAATGAAACAGTTCTGTAGTCAATATATATATGTGTGTGTGAAGTCCTAGCAAATGAAGTTACAAAACCAGAAGGATGCTATGGCTTTGCTAGCAGGCTGGCTGAAACTTTTGACCCAATTGACATTATAAATTGTTATTTTGCATGCTGTTGCTAATCTTTTGCGGAAATGCAATCCATGCAGCAAGCTAGAACAGCTTAAGCTCTCTTTCACTCAAAACTTCTCACATTGTTCCTGAAGGTGCCCAGATTATCCCAAAGGATTGGAAACTTTAACCAGTTTGATCAAGTCCAAAGGGCATCACAAAAAACATTCACAGGACTTTGGATAAGAAACCCACCCAGTATTCAGGAGGTCTCATCCGCAGGTTGTAAGTGGAAGCCATGGCCATACAATATGCCCCTGCATCATGTACCACTATTCCTGCTCCCTGAAAATCAAACAAAGAATCCACCAAAACCAGGGTCAATCTGACTGGAAAGGAGCAAGACTTTCACTATACTCCCTGAATCATTGCTCCCTTCACCCTGTGGCAAAGGCACAGTACCGCACAAAAACTATGTACATATCTATGAGATTGCAGAGGAAACTCCAGAATAACAAATTGAAGATAACACAACAATAAGTTTGCAGTCATAACCTTATGAGAGTAGCTCAGAAAGTGCAAGGCCATCAATATCATCACAGATAACACTGATGAGCTGCTGTGACTACACATTGACTTCATCAGCCCCTGACAGAGGGTGTAGATAAGTACATAATAATTCACAGAAAGCTTTCAGAAAACTATTGTCGAAAATTACCAGAACAAGAACTAGTGTCATGTGAAGTGTGAGCTCTGTTGGCTACCTTAGGTCATTGAATCACTTCCTTCACAAGCCATTATTGTTCAGTCAAGTGTCGTCTTCAGTTACAACCTACTTCTACTGACTCATCAAACCCTTTTGATCGCCCCAGAAATGATTGCCTCCAGAAAACCTACCAAAAGAGCTTCACATCTAAGATAACTGCTAACCACCACTTACATCTAAAATGAACAGCACACACTTTCTCAATTTTGCAGACCTGCCAGAAATTTTACCTTTTCTGGTGTTGGCAGTTCTCGATCTTTGCCCAAAAAGTCAGAGGATTCACAAACAGGGCCAACAACATCAAATGTGGCCCTCTTTGCACCAGCTGCAGGAGGTGATACTAGTTCTATGTGCTGTACATGGAACAACAGGTAAACAAGTCAGAAAAGAATACATGATCACAGTAACAGTTGGGGTAAAATCAGAAGCATCAACACAGCAGCATACAAACTAAAAGATCCAGCTTGTTTCCATAATTGAAATTTCAATGACCTGCCTAGTAGGGATTTAGAAGGTTTCAAAACCCTTCACTCTTCAACCAATCCAACCAAAGAGCTTTGATATAGTGAAGGAGAGAGTGAGAGATCAATCAAAACACTTGCTGCATCAAAACATGTCTAATTTTTTCTGTTCAAAGACTGAAGTACAAGGAAGCAGATTTAGTGAAACCACACACTAAGGAAGTCTGCTGTCAGTTATTGCACTGCTGTGTAAAACCTTTGTAGCCTACAGAGACCTGTTTCACATAGAGCCCTATCCAGAAGAAACCAATTGATGGTGGCAGTGGAAGAAGATTCATGAACCTGATAAGCACCATACAGACTAGGCCGGATCAGCTCTGACATGCTTCCATCTATGACTATGAAGTTTTTGTTACCATTGCTCTTTACTCCAGTAACTCGGTTGACAAGGACTGCGGCATTTGCAACCAGGGACCTCCCTGGCTCTATAATGAATGTCAGGTCCCTTCCTGCCAACAAGTCATGCACCTGGAAAAAACAGTGAAGTCCTGAATAAACCTCCGGATGGAATGCAGTAGGTTATTTCACATAATTACAAGAGAGGATGACTATAACTGAAGAACTGACCATGACCTCTAGTCCCCCCAAAAAGGACAGAAACTCACTGTCATGGATGCTTACTGTATTGACAAGGTCCGTCGGGGTCGGATAGTTAGCACCTTCATGGTGATAGTCAATGCCCAAACCACCACCTATGTTCAAGTACTGGATCTCAAAGCCTTCACTGCGGATGCGATCTACATATCCCACCATCAGCACAGCTGCATCCCTGAAGATGCTGACCTGCATACAGGAACCCAGTAACCAGGTCAGTAAGGTCAGTAATCTGCAAATAGCACTTAAGAGCCATAAAAAAGTCTCTAGTGTACTCATTTGAGCTGCAGCAAGCTTGTGAGGGCAAGGTTTGTTTTATTTTAGATTGTCCCTGTACAAGCAAGCATCTACACCTAAGGCATAGAGGGGCCTAAACAGAGGGTAGTGCCTGGGGCCTTCTGCACATATCCTTCAAGCATGCCACTGGTTCAATCTCTGAGGATGAATGCCTAGCAAAGGGACTCATACCTTTGAAATGGTTGAACCAAGGTGACAGTGCACTCCAACAATCTTGACCTCATCACTGTGACTCTTCACTTGCTCTAAAAACCAACCCAGCCTTTCATTCCTGATTCCAAACTTGGAGTTCTTGTTCCCAGTTGCAATGTAAGGATGGACCTGAAGCCACACATGCACACACAGGTGAACACAGACTTTGAAGATCAGACCAGTCCATGCAATGGCAAGTTGAGGAATTATGGGTGAACAAGAGGAGCATCATTCTGCTAACAGGACTTCACAAGAAAGTTCACCTGAGGATCAACATCTGGATTGATGCGCAGCAAGACTTTAATCTGCTTGCCTGCAATTCGACCAGCTTCACAAATTTGCTCTAAATCAAATTCACTGTCCACATTGATGAGCACATTATGCTTGGCAGCAAGGATCAGCTCATCCAAAAGCTTTCCATTCCCATTGAACACACACCTGCAACCAAAAATCCAGAATGAAATTGCAGTCGATGACTTGTAGTCTGTAAATTTTCAATATTGTCTGAAACACAGGAAGATTTCCAATAGACAAGCAAAACGAACCAAAAACTGGAGATCCTTGTGGAACTGTCCATGTGAAAATTAGGGTTTCTTGCTACTTCTCTTCCTTCCTGATGCCCATAGGGTCTCTTAATTGACGCTGATCTCTTCTTTGGTACTTGCTTCATAACCACTGCTTTCGATTCTCATGGTCAAAATGCCCCTGCACACGTAGACCCTAAACCCAACAAACCTGGAGGGGTCAAAGCCAGCTTTCATGGCCAGCTTGAGCTCATTGCCGCTGACAAGAACAGCGCTACTACCCATGGCTCTCAAGTGCTCCAAAATCTTCAAATTATTATTTGCTTTCACCGCATATCCGACCATGTACTCCATGCCTTGAAGAGCTCGAGCGTACGCGGCGTAGTTCCTTGTGAGCTGACTCTTACTGTAGAGATAAAACGGTCGCTTCTCCTCGACCGCCGTCATCACATCCTCAATCTTCACGTCTTCGCAAAACATATAACCGTCCTTGTTCACGAAGAAGGCCGACTGCACGTCGTCCTTCTTCACCCCATATCCACTCTCCTCGCCGTCAGTAGTAGCACCCGCTTTTTCCGAGATACCCCCTGCCAACGCAGCGCGACAAAGCTGCAGCACATGAACTCCATTGTTCCTGGAGCCAGAATGACCACCACCTCTCCCGGTTGCAGACTGTGAGCTGCTGCTGCTGCTGCTCTTCCTATTCCTCAAGATCAGCCCTTCGAAATGCTCCGTCTTTGCAAACTCCCTGACTACAGCGAGATACCCAGAGCTCCGCGAGCCCGTGAAGGAGAGCGCTGCTTTGGAATCGAGGGCGGGTAGCGACCGCGCACAGATTGCCATTGCGATTGCTTGCGAGCACCGAGCAACTGCACGAAAGAACGGGCAAATGGCACGCAAGGGTTTAATGGGGTCGAGGGTTTCTAGGGTTTTGGCTGCCCGGGGTTTTTTACAAAGTACAAAACAAAAAAGAAAGTAAAATGTAAATTTTAAAAAACAATTACCTACCTTAAAATTTCGCCCAGTAAATAGTAATAAAAAAAAAATTGCTGCAACTTGAAGGGAGGGTTGAAGGGGGTTGAGGGTTTAAGGGTTTAGGGGTTTAGGGGTTATAATGTAAACAACGCCCTTTTTATTGGCCTTGCCTACTACCAAGGCAAGGAAATTATTGTGTTTAGATTCATTATAGAGTATATAGTAGCTTAAGGGATTTTAGCCCCCTAGGTCTACTTTCATATGAGGATTTTTGAAAGATGATATTTTGGCTTGTGCTGAAACTTGAGATTAGTTATAGAGTTATAATATCTTGAAGGATTTTGAGTTTCTTTTAGAGGATGTTGTCCATGAAACAAGTTTTCTTAGGGTAGGTGAAAGACCAAAAAATACAAAGAAAAAAAAAGCTTACAATGCTTTTATGTATGGTAAATTAGTCATAGCTAGAAGGGGGGAAAAAAACTTATTTTTAATGTATATCATAATGTTGTTGTACAATTTTTAAAACTACAAAACAAACAAGGTGCATTACATGCCTTCTTGCAATGCGTGTAATATTGACAATGGATATTGTACAGTAAATTGGTCATATTTTTTTCTCTTAAACTTTTTTTATCATGTCATAATGTTGTTGTAAAAGAAAAAAAATTATCAAATTTTTTTTCATGTTTTTGACATCGCACTAGTTGCAAGCAACCGAAGAAGGATCTCAAATTAAATGGTGATAGCTTCTAGAAACCTATTTAAGCATTTAAAAAATTGTTACTAAACCAAAACCGATAGAGAAATGTTATAACATGATTTTCAATTTCTTTTTGAAATCTAATGATTTTTTTTCAAAAAAAAAACATGGAGTATGCAATGATAAAAAAAATCATATTTATTTTTGCATTTGTGTAAAATTTTGCACAAAAAAAAAACCCCATCATGACATGTGTATTTGAGTGTTTCTAATCACATTGTCACATTTTGGAGGAAGTGCATGACTTTTTTTGTATGATGGGTGTTTTAACCATTTTTTGGGAAGGCAATTTCATAGTTAGTTTTATAAATTATGGATTGGTGACAAAATCACTTGAGGTTGGGTGTAAACTTCAGGAGGTGGTGGAGAAAATGAAACATCAAAAGATGAATGTAAATGTTTTTATAACCAAATTAGGATGAACCATCTCACCTTCGTATCTATGGGCCAAAATCCCTTGAAGCAACTATACTCTATAATGACTTTCAATGCAATATCAAGGCTAAAAGAAATGTGAAAAATAAATTTCTAAACAACTTTATGTGAACAAAACATTGAGATGGTGGTAACTTTTTGTTTGTAAAATTTTATGCTAATAATAACTAAGAACCAATGTTAAGGATTTTTCTCAAGATACATTGGTTTTCAAAATCTCTAACTATCACAATAGAAAAGGTCCAAACAACTTCATGGTATGTAGCATTGTGGCATGCCTTTATTTTTTCTTTTTGCCTTCACCCCACACAACGTCAAGTTTTGCACTTTGAAAATTGTGACACATATTGGCATTGTGCAAGTTATGTGCTCTATAGTTTGCACCAATATGCTTACATTACTCTCCACTATGCTCAACATCTAGAACTATGCCACTTGTGGCTCTACCCACTTTGTCACTTCAATCATTCAAAACTCTACTTTTTGTCCCCCATGAAAAAAGGCCAATAACTATTAAATGGATCTATAAGGTCAAAAATGATTATAATGGCAAACCTTCAAAGTATAAAGCAAGAATAATGGTTAAAGGGTTTGAGCAGAGAAAGGATTTGGTCTCTCAACAAACCCATGCACCAATAATCAGATGGAGCATGATCAGATATGTGATGGTTCTTGTAACAAATTTTGGTTAGAAAATCTCACAAATGGATGGTAAAACAACATTTTTGAATGGTGATTTTCAAGAGGAGGTATACATGAAGCATCGGGAAGGATTCATATAGTATGGGAATGAACATTTGGTTTGTAAGCTCACCAAAGTGTTGTATGGGCTTCAACAAGCTTGGCAATAAAAAATCAACAATTTTTCAGAAATTTGGCTATGATCAAAAGTGGAGCAGATTTTAATATTTACTATTGGCATCACAAAGGGGGACCAAAAAAATTGTTTGGCTAAGAAAGCTTCTAAGTGAGATCAAACATTTAAAACCAAGATCAACTATTGTGTTTTGTGACAATATTAGCAATACTAAAATGGCCAAAAATCTTGTTTTTCAAGCCATTACCAAACATATCAAATGTCATCACCATGTCGTGGGAGAGAAAGTTTGAGAAAATTGCCATACTACACATCCCAAGTAATCAACAACAAGCCAACATTCTTATGAAGCCATTAGGCAAAACAAAATTTGAAGGTTTGCCATAAGCCCTTGGAGTAAGTAATTTCAAAGTCTCTAGACTCAACTATGGAAAAGCATAAGGATTAGTTGCAAGACAAAGAAATGAAGTGTGAGGGATGGTGTATAATTTACAGACCTTGGCTACAATACAATCTGATATCTTATCTAAATTTTAATGTCTAATGATTCAGCTTCTAATGATGACAAAGTGTGAATAGTTAATGCCACCACTCAAGCTGGATTCATTTGCAGTTCATTGATTTGATAGTGATGCTTAGTTGCAACTGTAAATGGCATCGCTGACTTTAACTTAGATCAGCATAACTTTCAATTTAGGGTGGTGACTTATATTTCTATTCATGTATATATTAACGTAGTGTTTTGTCTTTAGGCACTCTGAAAACTAAGTCCCCTTAAAACATAGAATTCTGCAATATACTACTTTATAATCAATGAAGTATTATAAGCTATCTTCATTGCTTTTTGGTGCATGTGAACAGAATTCAGTTTTGTGAGAAAACTGGCTTTAAACCATCATTAGTACGCATTGTGGACAGGTAGAAAACATGCTTGAAAATAGTTCAAAGTCCATGATAGTGCAGAAACTCGTAGTTGCCTATAAAAGTTGTTCATGACCGTTGTCAATCTAGTGATGACAACTAGTTAAATATGATCCTTGTAAAAAAATCTAATGGAAAATTGAAATCTGAAGAAATTGCAAGTGGGAAATGCTGATTTTGATCAGGGAGACAAAATCATGGTTGGAGAAAGACGAAGTCAGTACACAAAGAATTTCCTGAAAATCTCTATTCAGTGCACAACTAAAATAAAAGGTTAAAGGAAAACTGATCACATTGGACCACCGTCCATATATGGTACTAGAAATTCACTGAAAAAGACGAAAAGAACCCAGCCTTGCATTCCATCAAGGGTCAGTTTCCTCACACACCTCTGTTGCATCAACAAGTGTAAGCAGAGAGAATGGATATAAATACAGTCAATGTGGCCAGCCATGGAATTGAGCATCAAAAGCATGTAGTATGCATTCATCTGATTCAGAATCTGCTTCATTTCTCTCACCCTCCTGCAAACCAAAAAAGTGACAGTGAGCATTCAGTGTAGGCATCATCCAATTACAATGGTCCTCAAGGTCATAGAAGGACAATATCTTTGAAAACCCTAGCCAACTTGTTCTTTAGTAGATATCATGGAATGTATTCTGCACTTAGGTTTCAGAATATATTGCACTCTGCAACAGAGTCTGAGTCATCATCTGGTGAAATCCTGAATAAAGTCCAAAGTCACGACTGACCTCATGATATTACCCATGCAATGAGGACAAAAAACAGTTAGCAATCGGGGAATGGGATGGGAAGGGAGATTAAATAGCCAAAATCCAATTGTACACCAAGCATTGCTGAATGAACACAAATTAGTAGAACATTCAACTTTGTTTCCAAGATCACATGATGCAAAGTGTGCATGCAGTAGGTCCTCTGGCAGTTTACACACCCATCAACCTACACATTTCATCCATCTTCTGCAGGCACAAGGGAAATACTACAAGCTGCTGTCAACAAGCACACAGTGTGACCTTTTTCCTACAGGAGATCGACAGTGACTAAAATTGGTGATACTTACAGCTCCTTTCTGGTGTGACACCTTGCTTGGAGCATTGGCACCAAGCAAATTCAGCAACCCTAAAGCAGATAAGAAATGGACCCCAAAAACACCCCCCGAAAAACCATCCAATTACCACAAAGAACTGCAGCTGTTGAAGCTCAAAACAGGAGTTGTGACAAAGGACAATGGCAAGCACTGGCTCACAGAAAACAAAGGAGAGATGGTGGAAAACCTCGAGGATGTATGTGCACACACACATGCACACACACAAGAGACAGAGAGAGAGAAGAGGAAATCAAGAGAGTGTAGCCCTAAAAAAGCAGGCACACATCAAGTTTCAGATCTTTCCTATTGTAAGCTCCTTCCTCTTTTCTTAGAGCGATATTCACAGATACAAGGTGCCCTCCAAACAAGCAAGAAAATTTCTCCAAGCGTTTTACAGATGATAGAGATCTTCAGAACATTCAGCAAAGCTATACAAATTACAATGACATCAGTAGTTGATCCGAAAAATGAACCTGAATACTTAGAATTTGTTTGTCAATGAATAGAGTTGCCGTGGTCAAATTTGTCAATAGTTGCAGTTTGTCCAATGGAGTTGTGGAATCTAAATCCATACAATTCACTCACAGTTCCCAAAACTAGCATTCCATAACATTTTCAAGCATCGAATAAGAGCAATTCAATGGCTCTCAATTTTGAGCTATGAAAACGACTGATGCTGGATACAACTTATGCCGTGCAAATGCAAGTCTCCAGTTGCAAAAACTCTCAGTGCATGTAGTAAGATTTAACCCTGCCTTGCCAATGTGTGACTTGGGAAATCAAAATTACCCTACAGCACAAAAAAAGTGCTCCCATGGCAGAACAAGCAGCTGAAACAAATTTTTAAGCTCAAATGAACTAGTGTGCAATATTTGGCAATCAATATTGATCTTAAAGAGAATTATCTGTTCCTCATATGATGCACTCCAGCCACAAATGCCAATCCGCCAATGGCCAAAGCTGCTGCACTCCAAAGTCCTAGCTGTCTTGGTTTTCTCTTGGGAACTGTCAACAAAGACTCCACCTGCATACATTTGGGCACATGCAGCCATTTAGTGTTCAGTATAAACCCAACAAAGCTTGCACAAAGGAGGACCATTATAAGCATAGCAGTACTCACAAAAAAAGTATCCTTTTGCCATACAACTCCAATCTCATTCCTTCACTTTAACATACAGCCTTATACTTCCTTCCAATTCACTTTGTTGCCTCCATTCTGTTGCATAATCCCCTCCAGCATTTGGCTAAGCAAGCATCTAAGCATAAGGTGTATAGAGGCCCACATAGAAGGTCAGTCTGAACTGGAAAGTAGCATGGTTGCTAGGAGAAGAACTGTCTTACAGTTCCCACTTCTGTTAGCAGTCACAGTTAAGAGACTGGAAAGAACTGTTTCAGGCATTCCAGTGGGAGATGTAAGACGGGGAATGTGGTGGCGTGATGGGCAGATCAAGACGTACAGGTATATCTTGTTCCCAGTTGGCTGCAATGCCAGCAAGGTGACCTCTTCCAACAACTGCTACAACAGAAGTGGATTGGCGTGCAACACTGCGCAGACTTGCCACCATATACTGGTCCCGCTCCTGTACAAGTGTTTCCAAAAGAGTTGGAAAAGTCTTGCTTAAGGTTTGAATCATGTAGGTTATCTCATCAGTCTTCTCCATCTTCTCCATCTGCATACTCAGCAAGTCAAAAACATAAGTGCAATCCTGCACAACTAAGCTGTTTGTTATCTGACATGTTTGGCTCCCTGATTTGCAATATAAAATCCCAGGAAAAGAGAGGATCATTGTAACCATGGAACAAGCAGCTTGCTAACTTCTGTGATAAATTGCACTATTCTGTTGGTTCCAAAACCATATTTATAACTTCATAAAGGCACCAACCTCCAACCCCAGGCAAAGGAAAGCATTCAGGTTCTATGACATATAATAGAAAGCATCTCAGTAATTAACAAATAAGTCACCCTTCAATGTATAGCAGGGCTACACACCATTGTAGCAAGCTCGTCTGCAGTTGGCATGAAGATAGACCCCAACAAAATGCTGTAAAAGAACTTTGCCTTGTGCCACATGCTCATTCTTGCCCATGTCCTTTGCAGTGTAATCTGTAACCCTCAACATTAGCTGCAGCTCAACTACCTCTAGAATATCCTTTTAATAGAGAGTAGAGAAGACATCACCCACATGGACAGGGCATTTTCCAAGAGTAACAACCACACTACATGCTTAAGCTTGTTCATATCCAACATGAAACCCTCATTCACAAAGACCTCTAGAACCTCATGTAAACAAAGAGTAAAGCAGTGCAGGCATCACTCACATGGACAGGCCGGTCTCCAAGAGTAACTTTTGCACCACATGCTAAAGCTTGCTCATATCCAACCCGAAACTCTGATCCAGGAAGAACCTCCAACTTCTCTCCAACCTTGAGAAGCATCAGCACTCACATTCTGATATTAGCATCACAAAAATTGTTTGAATAACTGAGTAGCACTGTGATATGGACAACATGTACCTTTGCCAGAAACCAGCTGTAGATGACTCCAAATGCATTCATTTCCTTCTTTCTCCACATCTCAAGCATTTTGCTGAATGTTGGAACCTACATCACATCAACAATATAATGTGATTGCAGGGACAACACCACAAAAAACATGTAAGCTAACCAAACTGAAGTTATTGTTGGTTCTGGTCAAACTAAAACACCCACAACAAGAATGAGTGGGGTCATGACTATGGGAATGTAACTCACGAAGTATAGAAATATCACCTTCATAATAAATGGCAGTAACTAGCTGCCATTACTCTCCACTGATTTCACCAAACCCTTGCATTAAATGTAGATGTATGTGACAGTCTGCCTAAAAATGAGGGCACAAGATTGACAAAAATATGCATCTTGAGTTTCTGTTGAATTTCTGGAAACAAGTAGAAGACTCAGTCATCATGTTAGCTAGCCCTCAACAGACATAGCTGATAAAATAGTATTCTCATTCAAGGTGCACAAGCTGTGAGGGCAAGGATCCAAGGCAAAGGCATACACAGGCCTACCTAGATGGTAGTGATCAAGGCCTCTGCACCCTAACATATCCTTTAATCACACCACTGGTGACTACTTGGATGCAGTACATCCACTTTAGCCTCTGGAGAAAAGAAACCTAGAGAAAAGAAACCCATGATTGGAGAGAAAACGAACAGAACAAGAATGAGTGTGGTCATAACTCATAACTGTGTGGGTGTAACTCACAAAGCATCACACCGTCACTCAAATTGGGTAGCAGCGATGAGCTGCCATGGCTCCTCACTGACTCATCAGGTCCCAATGGTGGGTATACATGCGCACATAATAATGTGTCAAAAACCTCAGGCAAACCATCATGCAAACATCTGCATCCTGAGTTTCTGCTGCATTTCTGTGTGCAACAGAAGATTCAGTTGTGCTGTTGGCTAGCATTCAAAGACAGCTTGTCAAAAAAGTGGGAATCTTCAGTCAAGCTGCAACAAGCTTGTAAGGGTAAGCTTTGTTTCATTTTAGCTTGTCCCTTTACAAGCAAAGCATCTATGGCCTGAGGCTTATAAAGGCCTAGATAGAGGGTAGTTTTAAGAGCCTCCTGCATCCTGAACATATCCTTTAAGCACGCCACTGGCACATTGAGAATTTCACAGAGGTTTACAATAATACTAGACTCCATTGCTGGAGCAAAATGTCAAATCTGCATTCTTTCTGGTCACTGAAAGCCTGGGTCTACAACTAGATTTTGATCTGGGCCTGGCTTGAGGGTTCTCAAAATGCTGAGAAGATTTCAAAAAACCATTTGACAAGTTTCAGAAGTGGTGAAAATCTAGACATGTGATAACCCAAGTCCTTTGAGCAGTAAATAAACTAAATGTCGTAATACTGTTGAAGAACTTGGCTTGGAGTTCCATGAGATGCTGGCAGCACTTTGCCATTGTGCCACTCTAGAAGTGACACCACTGTAGACCTAAACAGTCACAAGCCCTTTGCATTGCACATTTCTCATCTAGAAGTTGATGCTGGAATCAGGATCAGTGAAGAGCACAGTACATACCTGAAATTTCTGTGGCACGAGAATAGCAACTCGAGAGGTACACAGCTCCAAGAAGACTACCTGAAAGTATTCAGTGCAAAACAACTCAATTTTTCCACTGCAGTTAGATGGTCCCAGGATTTCAACTTTCCTTTCTGCTACTAAAGTCAGCAGGATGCACAATGCTCCTTCCAACAAAAGGACTAAATGCAACAGCAGCTAGAAAACAACCAAAAAAAAGTGATCTGCAAGTTGGAATGACATACTTGTGGCTTGACATGGCGGATCACATCCTCAACTTCCTTGCAAGAGTCCTGTATTGAGCAAAATCAAGAAGTTCCACCAATTCAGTCCCCCTGAGATTTGCACTCACAATCAGAATACCTATGGAAATCCAACTCCTGGATTCACAGTGTTCATGGCACACATCTGTAAACACAATGCTGATGATAATAAGACCAGAAAAGAGACATGAATTCGAAGCTCAGTCGAAGTTGGTGTGTCTAGTGTGTCCATAACAACTACTGGTTTATGCAACCTAGACAGTTGACTGCCATTATTATGCATTGTGTACAAAGGGGGCGATGTAGGAAGAAAACCTTGGAAACATGTGCAGTGCCAACAATCCGAACGATGCAGATGCCACCAGGTGCAGAGGATTGACACTGTAAGGTCATAACATGTTTCCCAACATCTGCAGGAAGCAGCAAGTCACAAGATTCAGGAGTGCTGCTGCTGCTGCAACCACAGTTTTCTCTGAGATCATCTCTTGCTCTCCTTCCATCTCCAAGACTCTCATCAGAAACAGCCTCCGATGTACCTTCCCTCGACACCTCCGCCTCGCCATTATCACCACCAGAAACGATTTCACAGTCTACAGATATAGGCTGTTTCTCCTCCTCCTCCTCCTCCTCCTGCTCTCGTTGCACTGCCAACAATATTCCGTCACCACCATCAGAAACTGCACTTTCCAACAGTATTCCGTCACCATCAGAAGCTGCACTTTCCAAAGCCAAGTTCAGCTTCTTCTTCTCCTTCTCTCCCAATCCGTTCCCAGAGATTGCTGCAGAAGAGTCTCCTCCTCCAACTTGTCGGAATTGGTTGTCAGACGCATCCTCCAGCAACATAGTCACGTTCTCCTCTCGCTCTCGACCCCCGGAGTTTGGATAGGAAATGGCACTTGTTTGTGCAGGAAAAGTCTGAGACGAAGCAGCAGCAGCAGCAGACATATCTCTAAACTCCCTCATGAGCTTGAAATCCTCTGCGATGAAGCTCTCTGCGAAGAAGAGCAGCAGCGAGAAGCGAACGCCAATTGTCTCTGCGAGCAAAGAAAGGGAATTAGGGCATCTTGCAAAGTGGTCAAAATGAATTAGGGTTTTGGATTTCTTGCATGTAATCTGAACCATCAAATTGTGAAATGGTTTGACTTTTCTGACTTTGTTCTGAAGCTCTTTTATTCATAAGAGTGTTTTTTTGGTCTTTGTTTCAAGGTCTGTGGAGAGAGCTGGATTATTGATTTCAAGCACCCAATTCAGAGCTTCTGCAGTCGCTGGAAACTTCAGAGGGATTCATTTCATGCACCCAATAGCTAGAGCTTCTACAGTCACAGGAACCGTAAGAGGAATTCATTTCATGCACCCAATAGCTAGAGCTTCTGCAGTCACAGGAACTGTAAGAGGGATTCATTTCATGCACCTGATATACCTACAAAGATTCTGCAGTCACTTGAAACTTAGAGATTGATTTCATGCACCAAATACAACAAAGCTTCAGCAGTCACTCGAAAATTTGGAGCAGTTTTGTGCTCTGACTTACTGGAAATCAAGACAGCATGGATTTGCAAGACATGGAAATTTGCAAAACATTCTGAGGCACATAAGACACAACCATTACGAAGGTTTTTTAAGTGTTGTGATGTGAGTGAGAGCTCTGTGAATGGAATGCAAAATGATGACAAACTTTTGTGTGATTGTCAGTTGTCCTTTACAAGGTGACCAAGAGTGGCCACCAAGAGCTACTGCATCCAGCTTGCATACGAGACAACCAGCTCCAACTGTTTTTAGAGGTTTACAAAACCTTTGCCCTAGCTCCAATTTCAATGGAGCTTTGCATCTGCAGAAGGGAGTGGTAAAGAGCCTGGCTCACTTCCAAATCCATGTTGGCACAACAAGTTGGAAGCTAGCAGCAACAGCAACTCTGCAGCTTGAAATCATTCGCTGATTCACATTCCTTTGCTGAAACAAAATGACAAAGCACGATGAAACCAAATTGATGGAAACTTTTGCTGCACTCATGCTGTCAAAGGCATACCAAGGAGTTCTTCCATCAGAACTCTCAGCATTTCCCTTGGATCTCAATGTATCTGATCAACCAGTGCTGTCTCTGTGAATACAGAAATGGGTACAGGGATGAAAGGTGTAGACATCAGAAATGGATAGTCAGTGTGCATACTGACAAGGAGACCCAAAAACTTGCTACCTGTACAAGGTGGGTCCAGCAAAATGGAATTCTTTGCTTTGTGCCTGGCAGTCAAAAAAAGTCTTGGAAATTTGACACTGGTGTGTCTAAGTCTGTTGTACATCAATGAACATCTGCTATTTTATTACACAAGCGACTGTACTCTAGTAAGCACCTGACAATTGTTGCAATTGGTTAAGGAGGGCAAACAAGCCAAATATGTCAAACAGTTGTCAAATAAGACCAAAATCAAAGAAAACCCTAATCCAGTGGAGCACACTTGAAACCATGTGACAAGATGTCCATGCCAACCTCTTTATAAACTGACCACTTTCAATGCCTTACTGGTGGCATAAATGGGTCTATGGACATATCAACTGGAGAACAAGATCCATCAATGGTGGCCATGGGCATCTCGTAGTGAGTATCTAAGACCACAGTACTTACAAACAGCAGGGTGATCTCCATCAAGACATATATACTCAACTGGATGTCCTAGTGCAGGATCCCTCCCTGCAGCAAACCAGACAGAAAGCCTCAAATGAAACCTCTGGAAAAGTGGGATAACATGAGAATTTGCAAAAAAACACAATGGAAGCAACATTGATGACTGCCTTGTAAGAACCAAACGTGCTCAACTTTCTGCCTTGTAAGAACCAAATGTGCTCAACTTTGTAACTGAAATAAAGCCAAGCTTGCAAACAAGGGAGAGAAATTAAAAACCTCCTTCACAAGCGACAACTCGAGCATCAACTTCAATTACAGGAACTTCACTGATGAGCTCCATGGGAGACTTCTTGTCAGTGCTCTGTTCACAATGTCCAAAAACAGATCCAAAACCCTAGATTGGCTTAGTATACTTCAAATCTGGCATAAAACAATGGCTTTCAATGCCAGATAGAAAATTCAGAAGATCACAGGATAGACGAAAAACATAGAATAAACCTTAACCTAAACAGTTGTTTGTGTGTCATTCTGGTATGTACTCAAGGACATGCATTCTCAATGCTAAGCCTTAGCAATTGCACTCCTCAATTCTGTTTGACATTCATATGTGTCAGAGTAGGTGTCGGAGGCTGTCATTGCGTCCTTGTTGGGGACTCCGCCTGGTACATCTCTTTGCAACAAGACCTAATCGATGCTGCCAGCATTATTCTTCCTTGTTCAATGTATCCAAATCTCCAAAATGGAGAATCTCCTGGTAGAGGAAGCGAACCGCGGGGGCGGGGGGGGCCCAAAAGAAAAAGGAAAAAAAACAGGAAAAAAAAAGAAAAAACCTGCATCCACTTGGCGGTGTGATCGTCGCTAAAGGCGCGAGAAGGAACGTGGTGGATCGATCCCCACGCTGCTTGGCCTCCTGACAATGCTCCTCCTCCGTTCATTATCGTATGGCGTTCACAGAGCACCGATCCATCATCTACCACTATTCCTCCGATCTCGAAGTTCAGAGATGGAACTGAACATGTAGGCGCAGCAAGACGCGATCTTCCAAGCAGACGCGCTACAGCCACGACCGATCTCGACATCTCTGCGGTGCGATGCAACGACAGAAGGCACGCAACACTCGAAGGGGGGGGGGAAAAAAAAAAGAAAAAGTTTCGCACACACGCGCTCGCCCGCAACAGGGTTGCCACTGATGGCTTCTTGCCATCTCTTCGGGAACGCGGGAGCACAAGGAACGATGGGAACGAATGATGGGAACAAAGGCCAAGCTTGGAATCTGGATCATCCAATATATTGCTAAATGACGAATTAGGGTTTTCTATGTGACCTATAAAAATGTCCATCATTTCATAAATTTGCTTGTTGAAATATCTTCACAAATTCATTCTTATTTTCTCTCTGGGGGAGTGAGGAGGTTGTTCTCAATGTTGTTTGTTGTTACATGATCCCTTGCTTAGTAATAGTTGAATATTCACTTGAAGTTTCCATACATTAAATCAAATTTGTCCTCGCATTCTAGCCCATTCCAAAACTAAGGTGAAAACACCATTGAGCTCTACAATCATTGAGCTCTACAACTGCTTTTGAAATATTTTGCCACTTAGTAACAACAAATTCCATAGGATTGCATGTATCCACTTCATTCAAATTTTCCATCTACTTGTTTTTCATAGCATTCACCAAAGAAATTACCTCAGTGTACTCCCCGATTAAACTCTCAAGGCTTGTGTGTTGTTGATACATCGCAAGAAACCATAAAATTTGTTTATGTACTTGTCTCTCACCATTTGAATCATGTCCCATGCCTCCTTGTCACAATGTGACTCCAACCTCAATCATTCAAGCAACATGCTTTGAATTTACAACCCAATTTCATTTATAACACACATTGAACAAGGGATGCATTCAAATACATTGAAAACATTTGAAAAACATCCACTCGAACAACACAAATTACAAGAGAAAACAAGAATTTTAATAAAAATTGGAAAGAAGAAGAACTATTGTACTTGTAAGATCAAGGTTCTCAATCAACATAGTTACGTAATTCATTTTTTGATTGCCACGATTCATAATGTGGATGATTCATTACCAACATTTACAACAACCATTCACAATGGCATCCAACAACCACTCTCTTCACAACAATAATCCCAACTCAAGAATTTGATAAAACCATAGACTACAAAAGAAGACATTCTTGCACATCATAATGTATGAAACTATGGATTGATTCACCATGTCAAGTCAAAAGAAAAGGGGTTGGGGGCAAGGGTGGAAGAAGAGGAAAATCATGCGGGTTGGAGGAGGGTGAGTGGGGAGTAGGATAAGTAGCAACGAAACATTAGCATAATTTAATGGCAAGGTAACATTGAAATTTGAATTCAAAATTTGGGATGTTTTAACATTTCAGATAGATTATTTAACAATAGACTTAACATTTTGCAAACATTATTACCATGTCACCCACCATGTTGGAATTAATGTTATGTAACATAACATGTGTGGATGCAATGAATTTTTTATGTATATTGCCATTTATTTATCAACTTTGGCTTCGTGTTATTTCACATTATCAATGATAATGAATTCATGGAAAAATGAATTGATTTTATAAATAAATTCCATTTGAATGAAAATATCATAATATTTGGGCAATTTCTACACACGAGTGAGAAATTATTTATTTATTTAAAAATTTAAACTTCAACATACTAGTTTTTATTTTAGATTTTTTAACATGTAAATAATATATTTACTAAATGCATAACAATTATCAAAAGTCTCTTGTTGTCCTCATGGTCAATTTGTTCACAACTCACAACTAATACGTTTACATGTATTAAGCCAAGGTTTGATTTTATTTGTTTTCAATAAAATTTTGAAATTTTTGACAAGAAGGTGGATGGTTTTTCAAAAAAATTGATTAAATAAATAAGTAAATAAATTTATGCTAAAGCTACCCATGTACTACAATATTAAATGACATTGCATAAAACTTGAATTGAATTAAAATTCCTAAATTTACTTAAAATACATTGAAATTTCAAATTAGATGAATTTCAAATTTAACTTTTTAAAAATTAAATACAAATTGGTGCAAAAGGTATTGAAAATATGTTCATGATTGTCGTGTTAAAAAAAAAACTTTGAAAATACATAGATCTAAAAAGACACTTTTCCATTCTCTTAACTTGAAATTGGCTAAAACATACTCCAATTTAAAATTATCCTCCAAAAAGATGACAAATGGAACCAACTTTAACAAATAATTGTCACTAAAATTAATTATCTCTAAGTCTAAATAGAATATTATAAACCCATCTTTTTGTTTTTGCTAACTTACTATAAGTCTTAACATACTTTATTAACCTTATTTCCCTTTGGATAAGTGAACATTTTTTTCCTTTGAAGATCAATGAGTGCTAGTTTAAACTTAAATCTATCGCATTTAATTAATGAATGCATCATTTGGTTACAAGCAATTTATTGACTTCTAATTCTAAACTTAGATACAATGATAGGCTTATTTTTAAAATCTTTCAACATTGATCTCTCTCTCATTCACTCTTATCAAGTTTGGTGTAATGAAATGGATAAGACATTGTTACAAAATTCCCCATGAAAATATTTTTAAAAATAAACTCCATACAATCTTAAGAAAAGGGGAAAAAAAGAGAATTTTACATTCAAAAGAAGAAGAAAAAATCATTTATTTATATACACCTTTTGAAAATTTTGATCATATTCCTTTCCTTTTTTTCACATTTTAATAAACACCTATGAAATCAAATTTCCATAATATATATTCAGTTCATGGAAATTTGATTTTGTAGGTGTTTTTTTCTTTTAAAGATTGGCGAATTTTTTTTCAAAGAAAGAAAGAAGGAAAAAAAACACTAAAATTTTGTGATTTTTAAGGATTTTTTCGCAAAAAAAAAAACCCTGCGCACTTGAACATGTATGTATGTATCATATATGTAATTGTATGTATGTATGTATGTATGTATGTATGTATGTATTTTAGTTTATTTTATTTGGATGAAAAATTGGTGTACGACAGGGTGGTGAAATTGTGGCAGGCGGTGATAGGCCGCGGCCTCTACGCCTCTTCTGCGCCACCCTTTCCCGGCCGCGGCCGGATGCTTCTTCTTCCTCTCGCACCCTTCCACGCGCCACGCGATGCGCATCTGCCGGTTCACCGTCGCTAGCGCGCACGCGCGCACAATTGCAATCCGCACGCGGGACAGCAACAATCCTCTTCATCCCGAGAGCATGTGAAAAAAGAAGCTAATGGCAAGAGAGAGCTTTAAGAGAGTGTGGGAGATTTGGGTTTGCAGTAATGCAGCAGTATTCGCAGACTCGCAGTATTAGTAGCGGTGTCGCTCTTTTGACCTTGTTGTGTTGTGTCCGGGAGCTTGGCTTGCGTTTTTGAGCCCGAGCCCGGTTTTTTTTTTTTTTTTTTTGGGGGTGGGGGGGTCGGGAAAGAAGGGGGTATGGGGGTGGTGAGTATGTATAGGGCAGCGGCAGCGGCAGCGGCTCCTCAAAATTGTGGTGTGCTGCACGGAGG
>Ga0116231_10002868_pt1 | contig 35939 bp, 22 predicted proteins | sample S1TSphgellanicum_2_FD_89695 | JGI IMG/M metagenome (GOLD analysis project Ga0116231, IMG submission 89695) | Host-associated microbial communities from peat moss isolated from Minnesota, USA - S1T2_Fd - Sphagnum magellanicum MG | ecosystem: Host-associated > Plants > Peat moss > Unclassified...
AAAGGAAACTGGGTGAGGGTCGGGAAGAAAATAAAATTCCCAAAAAAAAAACTAAGATCAGGACTGAGAAAGGACAAACAAAAAAACTCAACCTGGAATGGCACATGGACGCTTTTTTCGCTGATTTTTTAAGAAAATCTTATGACCAAACTCAGGGTTCTGGTGCTGTGTTTGTCTTACTCTACAGATAACTCTAATATTTCAAAAACGATTTTTCATGGGAAAAAATTGGCCCAAATTCGCCAGATTTCCAACAAAACAAATTCCAAATCACTAAAATTTATGATAATTTTTTTCCCCATACCTAACTAACAATGATTATTTTAATTTATTTTATTTGTGGTGAGAATTCGTCAATTTGCTACCAAAAAAAAGGGTCCCAAGTAACATCGTCAAGTGAACTTTTTGGAATTTTTTTCATAAAACAATGGTCACATTTCTATTTTTTTAATTTTTTTTGAAATTGCCAAGATTTTTGGAGGATTTTTGGCAGATTTCTCTAGCCTTTTTAAAAAAAATTGCCATATTTAGCTAATAGGTTCTAATGTTCACCAACATGTAATAGGTATTCCTAGATTTTTCACTTCTTGATTTATCTTTAGCCAGATTTGACTAAATTCTCTTGTGGTTGATTATCAATTTTGGAGCAGCATGAGAAAATTGACCCTGAAAAAAAAAAAGAAAAAAAGAAAAAACCAGTGATATAGGAGGTAGCCAAAAATAGGCTATAGAAGGACTCTGTTTCGTTTTACTTTGATATCTAATATGTAGCTAAATTTGGCTAAATTATTTTCTGAATGATCGCCACTTTGACTACATCACAAAATCATTAAAAGAAAGAGAGCGAGCACGAACCTCGAAGATAGGAGGCGGAGGTAAAATAGTAACAGTGAAATAGTAGCCTAGTAACAGTGAATAAATGGCCTAGTTTTAATCCCCCAATTTCTTGTCACAACACTACCGACCGACCGACCGACCGACCGACCCACTTGAATTACCTGCCGTACCTACAAAGTCTACCGACCGACCGACTTCACCGACCTACCTGCCGTACCTACCAATGCACAGACCGAATTGACTTTCCTGCCGTACCTACCTTGATCTAGTCAAATGGCGATCATTCAGAAAACGGTTTAGCCAAATTGGGCTACTAAAATGCTAACACAAAATCCTTCTATTTTCTTGGCCACCTACCTAGTGGATCTTATCATAAAAAATACGGCGATTATGGAATTTCATTTCTTTGAAATCTGGCGAATTTGGGCCATTTTTTTTTCCCAGGAAAAATCCTTTGTATAGGTCAAAATCATTATTTTCACGTCAAAAATTCACTAGTAAAAGAAACACTCGGCCCAAGTCTTGTGTTTTTACGCTCACCCACTAGGCTTAAAAACACACACACAACACACATTTTGTTGGGGGTGAAATTTCACTCAATGTGGTAACAAAGATAAAATAAAAATCGAGTGCTAGAAAGGATTTGAAAAAAAAATCGCCTCACAAAATTGAAAAAATAAATCCTGCAATATTAATAATTATTCCTGTTGTGGTTTTTACACCAAACCATCATTTTAATTGTTTTTTAAAATATTGGAAAGAAATTAAAGTTTTTTTTTCATGTAATGCTTGTTGTGATAAGTTTAATTCTCCTTGATAAATTCAAACCGTGTCTCTTTTTGTCAAAAACTTAGCGAAGAGTATTTTATTTATGGTGAAATAGGGTTTTTTTTCCCCCCATTTTGAGATAACAAGTTTTTTTTTAATTTCCAAATTTAGCCAAACTAGTTGAACTTACACTAGGGAAAAATGAATAAATGAATAAATATATAAATTCAAAGTCTTCTCCTTCAAATATATAGGTATTACAATTACCATGTTGTACCAAGCAAGTAAATGTATTCTTGTTACTTAGTTGTCTTGATGGTTGTTGTGCAATGCCATTGCAACAAGACTTGGTTGAAAGCTCTTGTGTTCTTGACAAAGAAGAAACAAAAGATATATACTCATTGGATAGCTTTGCTCACCTAAGGAAAAAATTATGTGGGGATTCCAATGGAGCTTGTGGTTTCTTTTGTGTAGAACACATTTATAGTACAATCATGGAAATACTTTTAAACAAATCACACATTGTTCCAAGGAAAACTTTGAAACATTAGATACTTAAAAACAATCACAACCATCGCATTTCAAATGTGTGATTCAAAAATAGTATTTTATATCACAAAAAAATTCCTTCTTGGCAAAAGTTAAATAACATAGACTACAAAGTGAGAAAATAATATTGAACCAAAACTCAAATGACAAAGCCTTATAATTACAACCATTCATCAACTTATATAATCGGCACAACTAGAACCATATTATTTTGGCCTAATCCAATGTTGGACTGTAATTTCTTCGGTTTGAAATTTAGGTTTAGGTTATTATTGTGATCTTGGCATGACCAAACACCTTTTTGGTGGAACTAGCACAAAAGGAATAGGCCTTGAGAACTATCCTTTTGGTAAACCCATAATTAAAACTTTGAAAATAAAATTTTGTGTAAATAGGTTAGGCTCTTAAGGTAATCACATTGAGCAATTCACAATTTTTTAATTTTAACTTGTTGTAAAAATTTATATTTGTAAAAAATTTAGCCTTCAGGAATGTTTATTAATGTGCCCTATTTTTGAACTAAGCCTCAAGGTTTTTGAATTTGAATTTTTTTTCAAATAAATCACATATTTAAAAACTTGAAGAACTGGGATCAAACTTGGACTCAAACGACCTACCAAATGATTTTAAAATATTAAAACTAAGAATGGAGGTTCTTTAAAAAAAAGGAAGAATTGGACAATCTTTCATGATTTTGGTTGAACTTGCCATAAAAAGGCTAGAGCTATTCTTCAATGATGAGTAAACCATTTTAGTTTTTACCCTAGTGTGATGAAGTATTAGACTCATGGAGGACTTATCTCTGTGCAGAAATTCCAAGTATCTTGGAAAAGGTCCCAGGAATTCTAACTTACTATGGAATGGTTAAGGGCAAGGACAAGCTTATTCCATTACAATAATGTCTGGAGTGGCAGATTCAACGATTTTTCAAGATAATTACTAACTCTAATGTACTATGGAATGGTGAAGCTCTTGCCCATTGTGTTGGGTAGGGTGTCAAGCAAGCCTGTTAGGTTGAGAGCCAGGCAACGCACCCAACACGATGCGCATGGACGTGCAAATTACATTAAGGTTTGGAGTTGCAGATTCAACAGTTTTTCAAAAAACAATCATGTTTAATGGACATTTCAGTCACTAATAAGAGTGTTTTGTGAAGGTTTTGTGGTATAATGTGGTCAAGAAAATGACATAATTTTGCTAGCTTGGACTATAATGTGAGTAAGTAGTTCGTTGTAGTGATCACAGTGGCTTTCCATTGTGTTTTTTTCATGGAGCTGCACTCTCAATCATCTCATAACTCTATGAGTTAAGCATTGACCAATTGCAGGAGCTCTGAGATCAGCGAGTCAAATTGTGACTCACCATATATTGACATTTGTCTTTTTTTCACAAGAATATGTGTTGTCGGACTTCTTAAGATGATTAATTACTTATTTCGGTAGCACTTGCAGCTCTCCAATGGAAAGTGGCTATCCTGTCCATGGAGCAAGAAACAAGGCCCTATGTCCATGGCTTTCCATTAGGCTTTTGTGATCACAACACATTGTGTAGCTGCCATCATAACAACCTTATGGAAAGAGACCTTAAGTACCCATGTGGCATTAATTTTTGCTGAAATATAATGTTTTAGGATTCGTGCAGAAGGTGTCAAATTTCAATATACTTTATTCATGCATTGTTCCTGCTTTGGAAAAAAATATACTACCATTGCATTCACCCATATGCAGAGCTTCCCTTTTTCTAACATACTCCTATGTATCCATATATTATTGAGTGTGAATTTATTTTGTGCTTCTGGATATGTAGGGTTGAGTTTAATGAAGCTTTTCAAAATTTGAGCTCTGTGTTAATAGATTCGATGACTAGTCTTCCCCTCCTTTTTTTTATCACACTTTGTCTTGCACTAAATGGCTATTATTTTAATTCTTTTTACAAGTGTGTTGTCATTTAATGCAATATCTGTTTTGGGATGCTCATCATTATTGGTTCATCACAAAATTGAAAAATGTGACTGCCTAGGACTCATGTTGACAATTAGCCATTTTCTTAATACCTGGTCAATATTAGAGTTATCTGTAAAGAAACCCTGTCTTCACCCTGTCTTTGGGCCTCCCCTTTCACCCCCTATACCCTCTTTCAGTGGTATCCGCAAAATAAAGACATTTTTATTAAATCTCAGTATGAAATGCTGAAACTTAGCATTTAATACACAAGGTTCGAGAGTAATTATACTAGTTGTACAGTTACAAACAGTGCAAATATATGTAGCAACAATGAAGGCGCTCAGGAAAAAGGAAAGACAGGATGAAACTCAGTTTACCACCAAAATTGATGGTTTTCTGAGTTTCACCCCTCCCTTGAATGCTAATGTACTTTTTCGCAAGTTTTTTTTGAATCTCACCCTGTGTATGACCAAACTCAGTGTTCTGGTTTGTTTTTCTTCCTATACGGATAACTCTATTGTCTCAATGTCAATATTTGATACCCAAATGCATATCTCATACCATTTGGTTCTTGATTATTGTCTTTTCATGTCCATACCCAATGTTCAAATTGAAAAAACCTTAATACCAGTACCCAATTCGTATGTTGAAATGGACATACCCACCCAACACCGGGTAGAAGTTGGAACTTGAAAGACTGTGCAGAATCCAGATGCATCCAGAAGATGAGATAGGCTGACTCATTTGCACATCTTTCAATGTATGTTTGAGAATATGGCTAGAAAAAGAGAGGTTTTGGAGGGCTCTTAACAACTACTAGTCATGAAAAAATCATAACTCTGCAAGTTTTCCCCAATTGCAAGGAAACACTAAACAAACAATTGGGTCAGCCTCTATATTATATTATAAATCAGAGACTTTTGTGGACCTTTTGTTTGTTTGTTTGTGGTCGTGGGTGGTGAACCAAGGTTTTCATACTCCTTTTAATAAGGAGCTTGAAGATTGTCAACCTTGGAAACAGGTAGGGTAAGTTTCCATGAGAGATATGAGAACCTATACATCCTAAGAGATCCTATTTTTTTTCTTACTTTCATATCTAGTATGTAGCCAAATTTGGCTAAATTATTTTTTGGAGGACTGTCACTTTGATTACATTAAAAAAATGATAAAAGAAACCCTTGGAAATCCTTTTGCCATCATTTGGCCAAATTAATTATAGTTGGATAGTGGGTGAGCAGAAGACATGGAATTGTACCCTAAGATGACTATTGAGTATTGAAGGTTGAGGATGAGACACGCCTAGTGATTCCAACTGTCTTGCTTAGAAATACTCTCATTACTTCTCCCCCAAAAGAAGAGGCTCCAAAGTGAGATGAATTTAGATGATTCAAGCTCCCAAGACTCACTTGGTCGAGCTAATTTTGCATCATTCCCCTCTTTTTATAATTAAAAAAAGTGAGAACTAATAAGCTCTGGGACCAAACACCCCATTTACTTGAAATCAAACTTTCCACAAGGTGCACGGCCACAAACAACTAGGCCTACTTAGCCTTTTCCATGCTCTCATTGGATGCAAGCACACCTCCATTATCTCATCATATTCAGGTGGTCATTGTCTCATACTTCTTATGCAATTAGGCCAAACTCATGTTTCTTGTGAATATTGTACTTGCTATTGTGATTGCAATTAATAATCTTTGTGTAGAGTAAGACCTTAGAATGAAAGCATATTCACCATAGTAAAGAGCAAAGCTTTCCACCATAACCCCTCTTTGGGCCTCTTGTAAGAACACTTCTATGAAATGAAATGTACCATGCTTACTTACTATGGAGGTAAATTACACCACATAGATGTGCCCTGCTTTGCACTACAAATTTAGCCTGAGTGCTTTACAAGTATATCAACAACATAATATTGCCTCCCCCCACACTTCGAGTTTTAAAAACTTTGCTATCCCAACTAACTCCAGGGCTTTTAATAGCATGATATATCATGACATCATTGGTACTTATTTATGATACTTTTTTGACTTTTTATGAAATGAGTTTGGCCTTGAGTCCCCTGCAGGTAGTTATCACCACTATTAATGCAGAAGTTTGTGGTGGTGTACACACTTGTCAATGTCATTTGAACTCCCCCACCTTCCCTCTTATGAAATGTTTGGCAATAACCAATCCCTTCATATCATCTAGCCACATGCAATGTTGGTGATCATTTATTTATTTATTTTTTAAGTCTTGTTTTTTTTGGGCTATTTGGTCATTCTTTTTTCCTTCTAGTCTTGTTCCTTGAGGCCATTTCTTGCAGCTGTAGTTTCAAGAGGAGATTTCTCACAATTTGCATGTGGTTGAAGTTTGTTGTTAGAATTTTTTGAAAGCTTGTTGTGAGCAAAGGATTATATCAACAAAAAAAATTGTTTGTGGATCACTTTGCTCATAGAAACATTTTGGCATTTAACGCCAAGCGATCATGATTTTCATAATTTGGATTTTATGGGTTCGAGTTGGTTGTCTTCTTTGTCATTAGATATTAGGATTGTGCTAGCTTTTGCAACTTTGCATAAGTTTCAAGGATCCTTCACTATTCAACACCAAAATTTTCCTTTCTTTCAATTCCAACTTCACATACTTTTTGTTGATATGGTTTATGTGAAATCCTCCTTACATTATGCTCATTTTGAATCTCCTATGTGGTTTGTAGTTCTAACCTATGGGACAAATTGACAATTTATCTAGTTTGGCTCAACCAAGTACCATATTGTGCAAGATACAATAACATACAAACATGTCTAACACAAATGCCACATGAAGTTCTTTTTTGTGAAAAAGTTCTTAGAAAGTGTTTTTCAAGATACCAAATGAATTTTCAACAACATCTATGCCTTTCTTGTGTCACCTATTATATAAATTTTCCAAAATAAATTGTTCAACATTGTCTTTATATGGGACCATCAACCAATTGAACAAGGGATACCCCAAAGGAAAACACCATTATGTGAACCATTTTGAATGTTGAAAAGTGATTTGTATTGTGTTTGCTTGTGTACACTAATTTTTTGCAAAACACAAGTATCATTAATAGACCCAACGAGTCCAACATAAACATCCGTGAATTCTTCCAACATAAACAATTGCTTGGGCCATGATTGAATACATGCCTCTTTTAGAATAATACAAGTCTTTAGTGAATGGTGTTTCTGGTTTGGATATATGCACATGGGTTCCATCTATGCACATGGGTTCCATCTATTGCCCCTTGCATTGAAAGTAATTGACACCACTATTTGAATTTTGTCATTAGCACCTTCATTTCTTTCCCTTTTGGCCACCTTATGAAGCTTTTGAAGACAATGTTCACAAATTTCACAAACTCTCGAAGCATTAATGCAACAATATTTTTTTCAATAATTATGAACCAAGAAGCATGTTTGCACCTTGTGTGAGCTTGTACAATGCACATGACACATGGACCTCTATTGGTATTACTAATCAATACTTTGTGTTTTGCTTCAAAAGGTAAGGATGTAACTTTTTAACAATGTCAAACAATGCATTTTTCAACAATATAAACATTTCTTTCTATCTATTGCTATCATATTTAAAGAGGAAAAAATGTGAATATCAAGTGACATTTCTTGATTTTACCCAATGTCCCAAGTCTTTAGCAACTAGGAGCATGTTATATGAAATGTAATTTTAAAATTTGAAATTTCATTGTATGATCTAGAGATGTAAATTTTCAAAATAAAATAAAATGACATCATGATTTTCCAAGATCCTTGTAAGTTGTAGCATCATTGGGTTGGCAAGTCTAGCTCCATTATACCCTTGGGCCACATTGCAATTGAACACCATTCCCATGACATTAATTAATCCCACAATGGCCTTCACCATGTCCTTGTTGGTTTTGTTGGTTTCTTTGTCTTGGAATTCAAAATATTCTAGTTGCTTGGAAATATTTTTTTCTTGGCTTTTGTTTTTCTATTTCTCAATCTCAAGACTAGTAGTTTCAATCTGGTCTATGGTTGTAACCAAATTTTTTGACCCTTATTTTGTTGCTTTGATAAAGCTTTTCCAAACAACATTGGTTTTTTGTTGAACACATGTATTCCTTGGTTTTGAATTTTGAAATGATATTTCAACTACTTCTTATTGACAATGGTTTGTGTGAGGTGTCCTTGGAATATGAAATGTTATAATTGGAAGCATTGGAATTTTATTATTAAGCATTAAAGGATTTATAATGGTAGGCATTCAGGGTATCCCATTGTTTAACATTAGAGGATTTGTATTCCTCAATGTTAGGCTTTTGAAGCATCCCACTACTCAACACTTGATCACGTGCATTCAATGGCACTTAAACATTTGAACCAACAAGAAGGCTTGCATTTTGAGGCATTGAAGGACTTGGATTCTATTGTGTTGTAGTTCTTGATAGCATTGGTGGTGTACCAATATGTTCATCATAACATGGAGGCATTTGCAACCAAATGCAATAGTTTGTACCAATGGGTTGAAAGTTCCCCAATGGTTTTTTGTAGTTGTTTATACCAGCTAATGACTTATACACCCCATCATCTATTACCATTGAGTCACATGCATGAAAGGGATGAAAAAATTGGTTATGAATTCAAAGATTCAATTATTTCATAGATTTCCTTAAAGTATTTAAAAAGAAAATCTAAGGAACTCTTATTTTGTGTTGAAAGCACCCAATAATCTTCATTTATGCCAACAATGTTGATGTAATTTTTGATTATGTGATAATCACCCAATACGATAATCCATTTGTCTTTACAAGTAGGATTTTTTTGTAATGATGGTAAATTTTAGTAGCCATCACTTTCATGGATATCTTTTTCCATTTTGCCATTGTTGACTTGAATTGATCATAAGAGTCTACAACATTAAACACCTTGAAATGCAACTCATATTTTGCAAATCAAAGCCATGATTTTTGTGTATTCCCATTTGTGTTGCTTTGGTTTGCAAGGGTGAATTTCAATTGAAAATGATTGATCTAATGCCTTCCATTGGTTTTTCCCTTTAAAAAAATAAATCATGTTTGATAAGTGTATCACTGATTTCTTGTACCTTTTCAAGTGTATGAAATGAAAATGAAAATACTTTAGTCATAAACAAGGAATTGATTCAATTCATTGAAGAATATTTGTGGTTGAATGTGTTGAAAATAGATGTCCAGAAAATGCATCTGATGGTAAGAATATTTTGTTGGGTGATACTTTGGTTGTTGTAGTCCATGGCATCACAAGAATCTTTTCCAAAAATATCCTAGATTGTCGAGAAGGAGTGTTATGTGAAGGAATTGTAACATCAAGTGGCAAGGAAAATACAAAGAAAAGAATGTTTAAAAAAATGTCAAATAGAAAAACAACAATGTCACATGCAAGAAGAGAAAATGTTCGAAGAGTGTTGTGGAAGGAAATAATAACATCGATTAGACAAAAAAGAGTGTAGAAACACATATCTCTGACTTAAGTGTCCATTTTTTAAACTTGTAATTATCTCTAACAATTTTTGTCAAATATCTAGTAATTTAAAGATTTGAAGTTATAAATATGTACCTTTTCCTATTTCTAACTTATCTTTAAGCTAAGTTTGAATGCCACATTAATGATCACATAAGATTTGGTGATAGGTATTACTTTAGGTGTGGACACCACTTTATAAGTTGGAGACATATCCCTAACTTATCTTCATACTATCTTTAAGTGTGGGGTGGTCTTTATTCCCATTAGCTTATCTATAAGATTTTAAAAAAAAAGATAATCAAAGGAAGAATGAAAACAATTTTTAGATTTAGAATACCTAATATTTTGTTGTTCTACCTCCCCTAGTATATATATATGTATATATTATCCTTCATCATAATCATTAAAAAGAAAATCTTAGTTTTTTTTTTCTTAACTTGATTTTTCCTGACTGATTCCATTTTCATTCATTTGTTCAAATTAACCCTTAAATGCCAAGTCAAAAAATGGTTTTCTTTGAGTACTTTGAAATGGTTGTGGGTAATGGAAATTAATTTTCTTTTTTGTTGATTGGGAATTATTGCATGGATTTTGGAGAAGATTTGATCAAATAAGTGCATGCCCTAGGCCTCTAATTGGTACATACAATTGCCTAAAATTAAGACTACCTCAATGATGGTGATGGGAATCATAGGTGGTAGAGGGGAGCTAGCTTTGGAAACTTGTTTATGAGTTTGATGAGGAGTTTTAGCACTCGGATCCCTTTGAAGTCGTTGCCAATTTTCAAAGATCTTCACATTCACATTCCAAAAATAACAAGGATTCTATTTTATTTTAAGAATTACATTTCAATTTGAAAATTTAATGAGTATTTATCTTAGTTGTTGTTAGGAGTTTTTTTTGGCCACTTGCTGACAAAAAAAAAATCCAATGTGATGCTTTCAAAGGATTTTTTGTGAAAAAAATGCGCCAAAGTTGCCAAATTTTGAGGAAAAGATTTCTCTAAAATTGCCATATTTAGACAATAGGTTCTAGGAGGTTGACAAAATATAGTACAATGCTTAAAATTTTCTACTTTTCTTTGTGACTTCTAGCCAAATTTGGCTAATTGTTCTCGTAATTTGGTTAATTGCTCTCGTAGATGATCACATGTGTAACTACATCACAAAATTGAAACATGCTTGTGAGTGCCATACTAGGATGCATGCATTAATGTTATGTCAAAAGCAATTTATTGGTTGGTGAAGCCTCGTATTCAACCTTGGGCAACACCTACCACATCTTACATGAGTTCAATCTAGCTTTGTTATCTCATCACCCCAACTTGCTTGATTTTGGTTGCATCATGCATGTAAACTTTGAATCAAATGGTTGGACTTGTAATCACATTCATGGATGAGTAGATTGGATCAACTTTCTAACTAAAGCTTTGAATAGAGGTAAAATGGGCTTAGTCTCCTAGGGGTTAAATAGCAAGCCATAGCCATGATCTCCATGCATGGACTAAGTCAAAACAACATCCATGATTGGCTTCTCCTGACCATGTTAGTTTGATGAAGTTTCAATTGCATTTGGATGACTACCTTTTCTTTTAAATTAAAAAAATAAGGATGATGTGGGAAAGAAAACTGTTACTACAAGAAGACAATCATGAACTTTTCCAATTCAAAGATGAGGATGAAAACATGCCCATTTTCCGGTATACACGTTTTGGGCTTGTAATGGACAACTAGTGTCCATTTCAAGCACATTTTTTGTCCATTACAAGCTCAAAACCTACATAAGGGGAGCCAAAGGGTGTATGGGCAGCACCTAGATGTGGTCTGGGCACCACTGGACACATCTTGAATGGCAAAAGGGCAGCCAGGGATAAAAGCAAGCAGTACTTTTTTGCTGCTTGCAATAACAACTATGTGCACATAGGGTAGATTGGCCCATCACCAATTGCCTGCCTATGACTGAACACTTATTTATATGTTCTTCACATGTGCTTCATTTTGAGTGATTTAAAATGTTATGGGAGTGCTACCTCAAGCTCTAGAAATCATCATTGAATTGCAAAGGAAAAGGAATAATGAAAAAATAACAAGGGAAAAAAAGGGTTTTCAACTTACAAAATGTTTCTTTTTTCTTCTCTTTGGACCCCTTCTACTTTCAAACCTTGTAATTTTCTTATTTATTTTTGAAAAATTAAACTTTTTTCTTCTCTTTGGACCTCTTCTACTTTCAAACCTTATAATTTTCTTATTTATTTAAAAAAAAAAAACACTATAGAGGCACCACCTGAAGTTCTGCAAATCATCTTTGAACTCTAATAGCAACATAACAACATACAAGGAATTTTTTGGGTGTTTAAGAACTGGCTTTACTAGTTTTTGATGGTTTGTTTTTTAAAGTTCTTGACCCCCTTTCCTTTGGGGGTGGTAACTTTCTCATCTCTAATCCATTTTTTATGATTGTCAATGTGTCAATTGCACCAAGAGGATGAGTTTTGTTTGCACGCCAGAAAACAACAGAGCCCTCCCCTTGAATCTGGCTTGCCCTGAGCGTTTAAGTGTTCGATCACCAGCTAGACTACCCTATAATGGTGGGGCTTTATCTTCATGGAATATTTCCTGCTTTAACAGTTGCTGGTTCGAACTTGCCATAAGGGGGCACAGCCATTATGTGTAGTGGTGGTGGGGGCTTTACTGGAATAACGCCCTGCAAGGTAGAGCTGAGCACGGGCCCAAATCCCTGCAGCAGTTTTGTTTAAATTTTTTTTTTCCTCCCTCTGGGCATCATGGAGAAAATAGTAAAAAATGATGACAGCAGGCTTTTGGAAAAATGAAATGGGCACTCTGTGCACATCGTGTTTTTAGAAAAGCCCACCGGCCTACTCCGCTATGTAAAGCTACCTACACCTACAAAAAAAAAACTGTTCAGGTTTTTTTGGGGATGGAAGCCTCTTGTTGGTGCAAAAAGAAAATTCGATAAGAAAAAATAAATTATAATTCCACCACAAGAAAGAAAAAAAGAAATGTGGAAAAGACAAGGAAGAAGAGAGGAAAATACTTCCACAAGAAAGAAAGCGGGAAGAAGAAATGCAAAAAGACAAAGAAAGAAGAAATCAGAATTCCACAACAAGAAAGAAGGAAGAAATGCAAAAAAAGACAAGAAAGAAGAAATGAGAATTCCACAACAATAAAGAATGAAAGAAGGAAGAAATACAAGAAAGATAAGAAAGAGGAGATGAGAAGTGCACCACAAGAAAGAAAGAGAAAAAGCAACAGAGAAAGGAAGGAAGGAAGGAAGGAGTGAGGAAGAAATGCACACAACAGAGAAACAAAGGGTTTTAGGAACCTTAAACCCTAATAATAACACCCTAACAGGTAGCATTGTGTGCAACCTCTATATACAATGTTATGTTAATCAGCTTCAACTCAATTGTTTTCTAATTTAGAAGGCCAGTCTCTTGTGTCAATTGTGTTGTTGAGAGGGATTCTTGGAGTGTTATCTGTACTGGGGCCCTACGCTGTGGTAGAACTGCTATTATGAACGTCTGATGCTGGGATTATTTAATGTTCTGGCTTTATGCTCTCCTGATTTATCTAAAGCTTCATCTTCAGGGATCTTCAATGCAGTAAAATGGGAATAAAACCACAGGGCAAGCAATTGGATGCACTGACAAAGATGATAAGTCAACCGGCTGCACATTGTCTAGGAATGACAGCAGCTCCCACAACTCTAAAAGGCACTCAAGTATATACAATCAGGTAGACTTTTAAGCACACATGTAAAGTTTGCTTGAAATCTGGAATTTTTGCTTCCTTGTAAGCTGGGAACTCCATCATCCCTTCAAAAAAGTGGAGAATTCAACTAGCTAATGATTGCATGCAAGATTGATGTGATGAGAAGGTACTGAGGTTACACACCTCAACTCCTTTGTCATGGAGAGACTACTTTGTGGGTATTGCCACCACCCCTGCTCATGTTGGAGACACCCTGCAACACAAACAAAAAAGATGCATTACTGATAGCTGCTTATTGAACTTCGGAGGAATGGAAATGAAATGGAGTTTTCATTTGAAAGAACTTACAGTGCAGTGTCAGAGGTTGGCAAGCTTGGCAAGGATGGATTTGGTCAGAAATGTCTTGGAATTATTTGCAATCTGCTGTAGGGCTGCCTTGTGAACTTTCAGCTTGACACCATGCTTTGTGAGTAGATTCAAGAGCAAGTTTCCAAACTTCAATGAGCCTGAGAATTGGTGACTAGCATTCTCTAAGGAGGAAACCAATCCTTCTAGTGTATCTTCCCTCAATACTATGCCTTGTGCCAATAAATTGAGAATCAAACCCACCATAGCTTCTGTCCAGATCCAATCCAGCTCTTTATGATCTTTGTCCTGGGTACAGAACAGTTTGTGGAACAAGGAAGAAAGTAACTCTGGAGTTAGGCCTTCTTTGATGACACGGTTGATGACATCACACTGGAATGGGGATGCTCCTTCCTTGCACAACAGAAGAGGGAGTAATAAGCCATCCACAGTTGCTCTGGGGTGAGCTTTACTTGCCTGCAACACTGCAGATCCAAGAATGCGTGATACTGGCTGCTTCAGATTTTGCAGCTTTGGAAGGAGGATGTAGGTTAGAATCTGTACAGATCGTACGTATCCTGCATGTTCCCCCAAAAGGGTCCCAACAAGAAGTGCAGTGACTTCATCCTCTACTAGCCAGGGCTTCACCACTTTGAAAACTGGTGTCAAGTCAGAAGCTGAAAAAATGACATCCAACTCTTCTGGAAGGTGGCTGGTTGTAGAGCTTGAGGGCAGCATATCTCTCAGCAGCTTTGCACGAGTGAAGACTGTCTCACCCAGCAACCCTCTAGCTGTTTTGTCATCCTTATCATCTGGAGCCTCAATACTCTCTGGTGCACATGAAGCATCCTGGGTGGTAACCACTCTGTTATCTTGGCTACATTGCAAACCTGTCACATCATCTACTTTCTGATTGCTTATGAGGCCCACATTATCTACTTGTGTAGAGTTGACCTGTATGTGTTTGCTTTCCACTGTTACTTTCTCTTCTTGAGGTTGGTGCTCCCACTGCATCATGGTGTCCTCTCCATCTGAACAAGCATTGCGCGTAGGTGGCAAGTCTGAGGACATTAATGACTGCTGTTCCTTATACTCGTGAAGCCAATCTGGCAAGGCATAGTAATCAATCATTGCTGGATCAGCCTGTAACTGATTCTCCTCTGCACAACATAAACCAGAAACAAACTGTTATTATAGAAAATGCCTTTGGATAATACCAATGTTTCTCTTACTCATGCAAAATGAAAGCAGATGCAGGTATGATTGAAAGCCCCTTTCCCACAATTTTGGTACTTCTTCATTCAGGTGAGCTGTACATGGTTGCATCATCAGGCTTCCTGGTTGGTAACTTCCAGTGCTTCACAGTTCCCATGGATTTGAATACATGCCTGGTGTGGAAGTGAATCCTTCATCCAAGAGGCGATCAGCAATGTGATCAATGAGTGGTGTAGCTTCTTAGCAGAAAAGCTTGTGATTTCTGGCTCAAAACAACAGGACTTGCCCAAAACCTAGCCATTTCCGATCCATGGTTATAAAAATGGGATCAAAGCAGCAGCATAAAGATTTTGATGTAGGTGTAGTCCTCTACTTCTGTTCATTGTACAAAGCAAAGTCAAATTGCTGAGAGACATTCATATACAAAGGCTAGGGTTGAAAGGAGTAGACAGCAACCAAAAAGGCTGCTACCTTTAAACAAAACCATCACACTGCCTGAGCCTCTTAAATGCAGGGTAGGGGAGCTACTTGGGTAGTTTATACATGGCTCGAGGGATTGTACCAGGAAAGCAAGGATACCCTTCACTATTGTGCTGTTGCAAGGTTCGCAGCAAATTTGCTACCCCACACTTCACCCAGAAGTCAACATTGTTGGATGCTAGTAAACAGCTGGCCAATGCATGCAAATCCTTGGACTGAAAATGCAAATGCTCCACACTTAGAAATGCCAGGATGTCTGCCTGCATTGTGTTGGGCAGTGTCTGCATCCAAATGCAACTGTTCCATGAGTGGTCAGGCAATTTTGACATTGCAACTGCATGAATCATCATCATTGATGCAATTGACATTGTGTACTGTATTACTCAAGGCACGTTCTTGAGCATGATTGTTCAGACAGAACAGATCATGAAAGCACGCAACCAAATACACTGTCAGGGGGAGAGAGTAAAATGAGACAAAGAGACACTGCGAGACAAGAAAATCGTAACAGCGTTGACACAAATATTTACAGCAGAAAGAGACCTCTTACTTGCTAACCGAAGCTTTGCGATGCGTATTCCCGGTATCTTTCTCAATAACGACCACTTGCTTTGCGAGTAGCTCCGGCACGAAACGCGACAGCGAATGCAACGTCCGCCTCCCACGTCCGTGCGATGTAAGGCTACCTAAAGCCGCGTTGTACCCATGTGATTCCACCCACTGCACAGCAGCCCCCACCACACAAACAGAGGAGCCTCCGAATATCTCAACAAGAGGAGCCCACTGCTCTGGAACACACCAAGCTCTGGAGCTCATGTCTCTCTTCTAATATTCACAAACATATACTGCATTGCTTGTGCTTGTGATTCCCACCCACCCTCTGCTCTCAAACAGTTTGCAGCTAACATCATGCACAAGAGTGCTGAGCGTTACCATTGGAGTCTGTGTCCTGGAAATCAGACTCAAACTCCGAGATTCGAACCTGATCACATGCCTAAAATAGACCAACAGGACTGAAAGTCGGGGCAGGGTTTAGGGTTTAACGAACCATCATACCAGTGTCAAAAAGCCTACTGAGTAGAGTTGAGGCCCAACCTGCAATTGGTCCCTTCCAGTCGTCCAGAGGTTAGATTTAAAATATCCTCTAAGGGCTAGGTGATGTAAACGTCAACACATGTTCCAGTTCATTTAGAAAACACGGGAAAAATATAACGTGCAACTGGCAACTTTATTACTGGAGAAACACAAGAGGAAGGAGAAAGCAACAAAGGAAGGAACGAAGTCCTAACTCAAATAGGTTCCTTTGCAAACATATGTCCTGCATCATCCAAATTGGTAAATCAAAGGGTGACGAATTTCTCATACCAACAACACCACTATTTCATTGGAACTCAGACAGACAGAGCTTCCCAGAAAATTTCTATACAACGCTGCTGCTGCAAGCTATACTTTCCACATAGTATGAAGCCGTTTAGAGAATCTTGATTGTTTCAAATTGCATTTTGCTTTGCCAAAAAACTTGCACAAGGACTTGAAGGTCAGAGAAATTACTTCCGATAACCAGGGTCAAGTATATTAGGATGTCGTGAAGAACCCACTCACCTCCCATAAAAACTTGCCCTTCTGCCAAACAATGCTGAAGAGTTCTGCATTGCCAGTCTAACTCACATCTACTTTGGAGTTCTCAGTCATCTGTTTAACGTCCGTTGGACATTTGTAGACCCAATTGATATGTGTTCAGGAGTATGACTCTCGTGGGCTTTTGGAAGAGGAGAAGAAATCATCTAATGGGGTGGTGCAGCACGATACAAGGGACGCAACAGCCGCTTACAGTCAGCTTCATAGCTAACGGTATTCCTTGATCTAGCTAAACCTTCCTAGATCTCCAAAAACCAAGTTTTGTGTGAGCAGGCTCCCCTGAGTTTGAAAACAAGCAAGTTGTCGTGATGAGGTCTCTCTCTTTATGGCATATACTCCTGATAACGCTTTCCCTCACAATTGTCTTACGAGGAGGAGGCTCAAGAGCCTAAGCCAAGTTTGCCATATCACAGTGTCATCAATACTAGGCCAAAGAAGTATTGGGCCTGTTGAAAGAATCCCCTAAGATATCTGTGATCTGTTGTTGTTTATGTACTGCTCCAGCTGAAGATTCACCAAGCCACGTTTGGAGCCTTTGGAAACGTAGCCGAATCCAGATTTCTAGAGGTTCTCACCACGACTGATGCGAATATCGCCATAAGCCTCTGTTTGCTCCACTATAAGAAAGTTGTTGGAAGCCAAAACTGCAATGCAACTCCAACAACGGTTACAACATTCAATTTATGTGAGGGCAAACCAAGTGGTTGGTTATGTGCAGTGTGACCGTGGAAGTTCGGATGCACTATCAGCATCTAATTGACCAAATATTATGGGAAGGAAGAGAGGGATTTTAAGGAGACACCCATCATTGATCCCATGGAGGAGAAATTGAGTACTAGGTGAGGAATCCTACCGCATGTTTCATAGAACAGTCTGGCTGCTTCAGATCTCTCAAATCCTGCGGCCAAATTGTTGAGAGACTCATGTGCTGAAGCTCCAGGTTTGTTGAAGTGCCCTCGCATATACCTGGTGGAGATTGAATTTAAACCGACAGATATCTGTAATAGGAGTCTTACATGAAGCACTAGAGTTGAATTGCATGCAGGATATCAGCTGGAAATAGCATACTGCAATCTTTTTCCAAGGACCAAAACTGATGATGGTAACAAAATTGTGAACTCTATGTGCACTTAAGAAAGAACCAGATGTCAGTTGTGGACATTTTCTTGAAGAAGCAGGAAGAATATATGTTGTGAAGATTCTGATTACGGTGAGCTCACTTGAGAAGGTTTGCTGTCACTCCCCCGATTGGGCCTCGTGGGACTTCTGCTTGAGTAAAACCAGCTGTGTCTTCCATCAGCTCTACACAACCCATCAAGAACTCATCATGTCAAGCTATGGTATCACACAGTCCATTCTAGACAAAAAGTTGGAATGATGTTAGGTATCATCTCTGAGGCATGTCTTGTTCTCATCCAAAATAATATGCTGACCACAAAGTGCACAGCTGAGAGCTTTCAGATGGATCAATAAGTACATCTATGGCATCTGTCAGCAGTGAGCACTGCCCATCCTTCCTGAGCTGTGTGTGTTGGAAACTTACCAAACTGAGTAAGACTGCCTTGTAGGCCAGCAGAACCCAAATGTTCAGCCAACTCAGGAAATTCACTTGGTATCTGAGAAGCAAGGAATTTGTCCTCCATTAAGTCATTCAGATCTGGAGGAGATACAGTCCTATAAGCCAGTGAGGGCCTTGAGACTTTTGACCTGCATTCCAATGGGAGAGGAGAAGGTTATGGCAAGACATGAGCAGACTTCTCCAACAACTGAAGATTAGCAACTTCAAAAGAAAGAAGCAGTGAATTGTAAGGTTTTGGCACATCTTTCAGTCTCCAAAGCATGAATGGTCCAGTACTTGACCACACTTGAAAAAGCATCTGTTTGACAGTATATCTGCATAGAGAGCTATTGAGCTGATGTTGAGTGATATGTAAGCATTTTAGCATCCCATACTTTCCAGATGTGGGTTGCTCTCCCTCATTATCAAGCACAAGACCTCCTGTGTGAGGAGTTGATCTTGGATGCTTGAAGGGTGGACCACTGCCTTCAACAGATCCTGCATCCACAATACTCAATCAGTTGGCAACCTTGGTAGCTTGGCCAAGACCCAAACATAAGGAACATATCATATCCAGTCCATTGACTTTACAGCTCAAACCCAAGCCAGTGGTATGGTAGTCTTCAATCACTGTCTGAAATATATTACCCATGCTTTCAGGCATAACTTGAGCACACATAATGTGAGAGCTTACCAGCAGAAAGACTGGGTGTCAGGCCAATGTGTCTTCGAATGGCATCTTCAACCAAAGGGCTGTCTGGGTTGGGGGTTTGAAGGGCAGTTCTCAGCTTCTCCACTGACCCAAGGCTGGATCGCAGAAACTCCATTGAAGACTGAAATACATTTGTGATGGTAAAATTAGATGCATCATTACTAATTCAGCATGCTCTAAGAGTTCTTTGTGATAATAGAAAAACATGGTAGTACATTCATATCCCATTTTGCAATCCTCAATAAAATTTGCTTGACAATGACTTCATTTGAGTGTTGTCTGATACCCTATGTCACCAATTTCACATGTTCAACCAGATGCCAAACCCCAAAGCAGCACTGCTTGTTAACTAGTATGGATTTTCCAGGTTTCAGCATCACAAGACAAGCTGGTTGGTGATACAGCTTACATTCTCAGGCTGCACATCAAAGTCTGCTTCCATTTCTGGTTGTGAAGGTACTGATGTCCCACTCTCCATGTTACCTTTGAGGACCCAACACAAGACATTATTGTCTAATTTGTGAAAATTTTGGAATAGCATTGTAAACAAAAGCCTAGCCGGCAATGTCAGAAATCCAAATAGAGATAGCTGCAATGTTTAATGTACAGTCTCTAGTATCATACTCACAGAAGTTTTACAATGGTGCTCTCTGCTGCAACAGGATCTACAAAGTTCAATAGAGTAGTCCCAGTAAATGCATGCAACCTTGGCATTCTCGAGGCATCTGAATGTGAGGCTGTCGGGACATGGTCAAAACCCACAGATCTGTCAATAGGTGACCCCAAGATGACTGGAGTCCAATGATACTATTTAGAGATGCACCCACTGATGGTACATTCCAAGCCTGTTGAGCTTGCCTCACTTTTCTTTGGTGGCTCTTCAATTTCTGACATCCATCAAGAACACATGGAACTAATAACATGTTGAGTCAAATCAAAGGAACTTGTCCACTTTGAGGAGGATTATTACTCCAGGACTTTGCAGAACCAACAAGAACAAGATGAAGAAGACTCCAGGTCTTGCAGATTCTGCCCCCTATGAAAAACTTAGTTGTTACTAAACTCATGCATCTAATCAGGTGCTACAACAGATTTTAATGTCCATTAATAATGTATCCAATACATTACAAAAAAATTCTATTTCTTTTTGGCAACTTGATCAATTTAAAGAGTGCCACAGAGACACATGCAGTAAGATTAGAAGGGTAGAGTGTAATACTGCCACATACTTTTCTGAGTAACGATCCACCGACAATGTCTGATGGATCCTGGTACCAAATTTTGAATGTCTTTGCAGAAACTTCTGTGCTGCCATCAAGTATCTTGCTATAAGCAGGTTTCTTTGTGGACACCCTTCGCCTCCTTTTCTTGGGACATCCTTGTGGCTTTGGCTGCACCTCACATGCAAACTCCAGGAATACTATATGGTTGCACTCTGTGACTAGCAAAGTCTCAGGAACACCTCATCACATTTGGAAATTGGACATTGTTTTTCCTTTGCTGTCAATTGGATTCTGAATAAGGTAACCCTAAGACAAGGTGAGTCATGAACATCTTGCGAACAGTGGCAAGAACATGGCCTACCAGTGTTTGTTCTTCAGAAGGGTATGTCTGAGGCATATCATCTGCCATAGTATCTTGAGGCAGCTGCTCCTCATGTATGGTGTCTAAAAACTCACCAGTAAGATTGGGTGCAAGTTTATCTGCAAGGCAAAGTAGCAGGCAGACTGCTTGTCAAGTTTGAACTCCTCTTTGGGTTGATGAATGGCAAGGCCCCCATGCATACAAGGTCGACTGTCTACAAGGGGAAACCTACCGTTACAGGTTTTTCCATATGCATCTTGATATAGAATTTTTGCAAGGATATATGAACAATTGATAGTCTGGCTAGGTACAGGTCCAGTTGATTAGACCAGGTGCTCTATCATAAGTGCAAGTCCTAGCTAAAGGTTCAGCGTTTGATTGGTAAAATCATCAGTCCTGTGAGTACAGAGAAATCGGCATTGATCAACATCTCATCACAAACAGCAACAGTGATTACTGAAAAGACAGAATAAAGAGCAACTTGTGTGGACTATGTCAGGGAAAAAATGCTGAACTCAATGTTGGGATGTTCAGATCCCACAAGGAAGCCCAGGAAGAATAGCCATATTCAAGGAACTCTTGACCTAATTAACAGTAAACAATGTACTTTTGAGAGGATTCTCTGACCTGGAAGCTGAAAGTCCGGAAAAATGTCATCCATGGGCTGGGGCAGGTCAGGGGGAGATCCACTGCTCACATCCTCATACCTGCCAACAGATAGATCATTATATCCAATGCTGAGCATTGAGGTTGAACTTGTGCTGCCACTGGTCTGCTGTATTTCACCACCTGAATATAATACTTTGTGCCATTTTAAACATGCCCAAGTTGCTCTTATGGACGAAGACTGTTATAGATTCCAGACTTATGTCAACAGACTTTAAATTAACCTGGTCCCATGAAATTACCTGAATGGATCATTGGTATGGTTTGGGAATTCGTAGTTGGGGTTTTCTTGAAGGGTGATATCTTCATAAGCAGCTGTACAGGGCAATAGATCATAGACCCAAAATGAGAGCAAAATCTTGAGATGTGCCATGTCAGCCTGTGCACTCAAGAAACGATAACAGTAGATGTAGATCATATTGGTGTAGCTATAATACCACCACTAGGTTTTGGCTTCAGGAGCAGCTGATCATGACCTTAGTTACATTGTTTGCCCGAGATTTCAATGTTGGCATTGTAAGGGCTGCCTAATTTACCTTGAAACAGATGATCTCGTGCAGTGGAGTGCAGTTCAGGTTCGAAATTGATATCCACATGCCGAGGGAGGACAAAGAATTTTTCTTTCTGTGAGAAAGAGTAGCAGAACTCATGTTAAATTGTCAGATTTGAACCACAACGTCCATTGGGTCGAGTCATATGCAGTCCACTGTCAGGGGGTTTAGGGTCTAGGGTTCCATAGCCATCCCGAAACAGGCTTCCTGCAGCAATCTCATCATAATTGACAAACAAGCGGAAGAAGTTTGTGGATCAGAGCTATATGTGCACTATAATATTCTACGATTCTACACATCTTGCAGATCCGGTGCACGCTCTAGTGTGAATAATAGAATTCATAGCGCTTGTATGATCACTCGTAATCTAGATCTGGAGCTTACCGGGTCAAGCTCCTCCTCCTCCTCCCCGTCCGTGCACGCCCTCAGCAATGGCTGTTCAATATTGTCTTCAGAGAAACTGAATCGTCCATACTCAATGGTTACTTTCTCAAACCTGCTGCCAACAAATTCCGGCAGAAGTCAAGGACTTCCTCTTGTCTTTCTGGACTGAATACCCGTAAGAAAGAGAACCACCGGAAAATGAACGGGTATATTATGTACTAGAATTGCAGCGTGTGAACTGCTTGCGAAGTCTTGTATCTAAGATAGATGCAACAGATCTCAATTGCTCGGGGAACCTCGGCGCTGTTTTAACAGCTTGCAATATATCGACCATATATTCTTGTTGCAAGCATCATCGCAAGCATAAAGAAACACTCTACATTGCACAATTCTTTGCCAGCACCATTAATCACAAGAGATCTTAACAAGAAAGTCTAACAACTAGGTGTTCAAAGATGATCTAGAACTTACTTTGCATGATATCTGCGCCTTGGGAGGCTGCAAGCCTTGGCAGCGGACTCTAGAGCTGCAAGTGTTCTGATCTTGACCTGTATGTACACAAATACGTGGCCATGCATTTGGTGATGTCAGATGAAATCTGCTTCTCAGATGGCAGATCTGTAGACAACAGAAAACCGAAATAGCTTTCTACAGGTCTCCAGGTGCAGTGCATACCAGAAAGTCGTTCAAATCGTCTTTGAGAAGAATAATGCAATTACTCGTTCACAACACAAGAAGCACAACAATCCAATTACTTCAGTTCAATGAACTGATATTGCTCAAGATCATCCAGTTACTACACATTCATATTGATCACTCTTGCGCAGTGATCTGTAGCTATCTCTTCAATGATCATCAATATGCAGTAAGTAGTTGGATTATAAGCTTCTTCTGCTCAGAAGAATTGGATCTTGAAACCTAGATATGGATCATGAGATCAGTTCTGCAAATGCTATAAGTCTGTTATTGTTCTTCTCTCTCCAGCCTTACAAGTGCCAATTGACAGATTGCACTATATTCCAGATCTGTCCCTGCAGTGAGAACCTGAGTCCTGCACTTACCGTAGAGGAAATTCACCTTGCGACTGTAAACGTTTACGACTCCTCCTGTAAGCTCCATACGAACAAATTTCAGTTCCAGACCATTACGACAGTACACTATTTGCATTTGTTTCCTCTCCTCCTGCCCAGAGGCTGTAGTACGTACCCATGAGGATGCTTGAAAGCCTCAGTGCAAGTGGAACTTGAGGGTGCATTATCTGTTTGCTGCAACATATGGAAAGTCCAAGGAGAACCAGTCAAATTGTGCTTGCGGTACTCGCCCGGCCTGCGCGTATTGCTAATGTAAACCAATATGCTCAATAGGAGCGCGTAATAGTATGCTCAGCTGCTCATTAGGGTCAAAATATTCTTGATTGCAACAACAGACATGCAACGGATCTTCTGCACGACAATGGAATCAAAATTAATTTCGGCATGGCGTCTCATGACGGCACGTTAAGTGGAATTCTGTGTTCCCCGATCACGGATTTTCTTGATCGGAGAAACAGGCGCTTAAGGACGAGTTGGAAGGAACTGCAATCGACGACGTCGCAATACAGTTTCAAACTAACAAAGTTGATCTCTCACGAGCTTTTATCTATATTTCAAAGTAACGCATCCCCTGCAGTCACTCTATGCAGACAACTCCTGATCCATTTAGGCAAGCAAGATGTGGCAGGGATTATCAATCTATATACCAGATTTCCTCAATGTCAATCGATGCTGCCTTTCTCCGGTTTATCCTGGCACGCAACGTGGCTGCGATCCTGCGCCATACACCAGAAGAAAAAACATTACGGAATCTCGGTGTTTACGTAATAGAGGAAACTTATTCATTGCGGAATCTCATTGTTTACTGAATGACACTACCAGATCTGTCCCAGAGGCCCCTTCTTGCAGAGTAGCTCATGTGAGTAGAACATGATGTCGACGTCGTCGTTAACCTCCAATTAGCGGTTTTCCCGGACCACTGCACCAGCTCCAAGCGACGTGTAACGTACACTTCCGATCATCCGGGGCCGGCCGCAGATCCGAACATCTATTCCAGCGGCCAGCTACCCGCTCTAACAATAAGCCGAGAATGCAGATCTGTACTACACATACAAGGGGAAAGAAAAAAGAAATGAAACAAAGCTAGAATCAGAATGAGAGCTTCAAAACTCACGAATGTGAAATAAATCTCAGTACTACATATAAAAAGTCCACTTCTCAATGCAACCTCGACATGGTGCGGATTATAATATTCCCATGAATTTTCGTCAGAAGTCATTTCTGGACCTACATAAGCTATTATACTCGCAGGCAGTAATCACGTTATATAGATCAAGATGTCAAAAGCATAGTAGTACTAGTTACGTGTTGTGCGATCCTGATTCCTTACTTGAACAACCGTAGAGCCAAATTTTATGATCAAGAACGTCACGTGATCAGTAAAGTCTTGGTCAGTGATGAGACACACAGGAGTTGTAACAATTATCATTATTACTATTGTGTCCCGGATCAAGCAGCTATATAGATAGACTTGTGAGAGAGAGAGTACATTAAATTACCTTCCACCGATTCCGAGGAGCTCGTGTCGATGAGATGCAAATCGAAAGCCGTGCAGCAACTGGATCAGCAGCTCATAATCTTCGCTTCTGCTGCTGTGATCAGACGACGAAGGCGATGACGACAATTTGCGCGCAGGAACCAGAGAGACCAACAGAGACACGGAGAGAGCCAGCAAAAGAGAGAGAGAGAGAGGGTTCAAAGAGGGCGGAAACAGCGACGCTGCGATTCTTTCTTCTTTAAAAAAAAAAGATAAATTATTAATTAATTATTTTAGGCTGATGCTGTGATCATCCATAATAAGTATGTTTAGCCAAATTTGGCGATATTGAAATATGAAAGTAGAAAATCTTAAGCACCCTTTCACATTGTAGACAATTTTGTAGACTTTTCAGTGATTTTTATTTTTATTTTTCCGTTTTTTGGCGGGTCTTTTTCTTCTCTTTTCCCAAAACTCAGGGAATTTACAGATAGAATATTCTTTATTGAAAAAATTCTTTCACAAAGTGGCGAAAGATTCAACACCACAAAATCAGTGACCTGTTACTGTGGTTGTGTCTTTTTCTGGAACTTTTTGTAGCCGGAATGGTGATCATCCTTATGAAGATTTAGCCAAATATGGCGATGAACCAGTTATTAACTAAAAATCTGTAATTTTTCCTTTCTATATTTTTCGCTGCACACTTCACACCAAATATAGAAATCTGATGATTCTAAGTATTTTCTCCCCCTCACTTTTGGCGATTAAAAACCTCCAAAATCAATTCATTTTCAAAATTATTTTTTTAATTTCGCTCTTTGGCGAAATTTTGCCAGTAAAAAAAAGACTGGAAGTTTGTAATTATTTTGAGTGTCTTTTTGCCTCTCTTTTGTTTAATTTACATAGGATGCATTTTTGTTTTTTTGTTTTTTTTCTTCAATTTTGTGATGTTGCTAAAGTGGCAATCACCCATAACATAATTTAGCCAGATTTGGTGATAAGAAAATATGAGAATAAAAAAAATCAGCATCCTTCTATATTCTTGGCTACCTACTTGAACTTAAAATAGAATCTGGCGACTTCTATAATATTTTTATATATTTTTTGGAAATTTGGTGAATTACAAAGTCAAAAAAACACTAAATTTTCATCAATTTCACAAAATTAACCATGACCCCTTCACTGATGTTTTTGGTTGCAATTTTTTGCTAATATATTAGAGTTATCCGTAATGTCAGGAAAAGACAGCACGAGTACCTTGAGTTTGGTCATAAACAGGGTGAGATTCAAAAAAAATACCCTGCAAAAAAGTACATTAGAAAGAAAGACAGGGTTGAAACTCATTAAACCATCAATTTTGATGGTTTTCTGAGTTTTACCCTATCTTTCTTTTTTCTTGAGTGCCTCCAATGCTAGGCCTCCAATAACGTGCCTCCCTAGTGCTACATATATTTTCACTGCTCCTACCTGTACAGCTACTATAATTCCTTTCGAACCTTGTGCATTAAATGCTGAGTTTCAGCATTTCATTACTTTACGGATACTACTGAACAAGGGGGTTAGGGGGTGAAAGGAGGCCCAAATACAGGGTGAATTTATGGATTTCTCTATTGTGAAATTCTGAAAAGGAAACCATACGTTGTTGTTTTTTTACCCAACAAAAATCTGGCAGTTTTGCAGAACCAAAAAATTGAAAATAGAACACATTGGTCCCTTACTTTGTTCAACTAATAAAACACCAGTAAGTAATCAATCCATATCGGAATTGTTAAATTCAAAGAATGATAATTTGTGTAAACATTTTGTCTCCAAACAATGTATAATTCCTATTCACGTGGGCTTTCTTAAATCGCCCACATGAATATTCATATTCAAACCCTTAGCTTGTAACAAACATGTCAAAGATTAAACTGAACTGGTCAGTTTATAGGGTTTTAGAGTTTCTCTAAACCCTAGGAAGATTCTTGAAGAAGAATAGACAATGTATGTCAATGTATGTGATCCAACACTATAGACAACATCTTTTGGATTGCCTTCGGCGAGCTCTACATCCTCAAACTATTGTTGCCTTCCCACTCAAAGTTTAGGAAAAAAGTTGCAATTCTTCAACACATTTGACACTTCACATGAATGGTTTTTGAGAAATTTTTTTTGAATTGATTTGAATATCAATGAATTTTTTTATTATCATATGCAACCTATCATTTTGGAATTGAATATAACTAGTTCTCATTTGTAACTAGATTGATCATGTTTGCAATTATGAAATTGACATCCTCTATTATATGGGTTATATAGTTGTGTGTACAACTAACATGCATGAAAATAAAAAATATATATAAATCTTTTCACACAATAATTAAATAATTTTCATTTCAAGAAGAAAAGCAAAGGAAAACCAAATCCAAATTACCAAATGACCCATAAATGAATAAAATTCATGACAACCCAAAAATCATTTGAATAATTAATACAGCCCTAAATTTGAATACTTTGTAGCTTGGGAAAGAGGCCAATAATTTTTTGAAAACCAAGCCAAAAAAACCTAGTACATATCATTGTGTAACTATAAGTTTTGCACCTCAAAATTGTTTCTTGAGAATACCATACATTCAATTAAGATAGTTCAAATTCCCATTGTCTAAAAATCCCAACAAATACTTAGGTCGTCTTACAAATTCATTTTAAGTAATAGTATGTCATAAATTTATTATTATTTAATTGATCACATATTATACATTGATATTTAATTTATAAATTCGCAAATGGATATCAATGTTCACAGAAATTATAAACTATATTGTTTTATTTGCACTTCTAAGTCCTAATATGACAAAGTCATTTTGAAGCAAATGTTCATTCATTCATCCATTGCATTCTGAAGGGAGTAAAACCAATAGTACATTCATTCATCCATAGTAGGTATTCTGATGGAGTAGTAACTCTAGTAGTAGTAGTAGTAGTAGTAGTAGTACATATACATGTACATGTACATGTACAAATTCATAGTATTCTGGAGGTTTAGGGTTTAGTGGGGTTCGTTGTCGCAGAGCTGGTGCTGCTGCATGCGCGATCTCGCTCCCCGCGAGCTGCTTGCTGGATTGTTGTAGTTTTGCAGTCTCGATCTGCAGTTTAGATTCTTGTCTTGCTGAATGGCATCGCGCGAATCACCAACATGTGGTAGATTGCAGCAAGCGTCGCTCCCAGTAATGGCCCTACCCAAAATATCCACTGCGGTAGCAGAGGCACCCCCCTCCTGATGATCTCAGGGAGCTTTTCCGAGACTTGTAGAGAATTTATATGAAAGTCAGCAGCAATGGGTTTGTTGCATAATTCCTTGTGGTAATTACGAGCAAAGAATAGGCGAAAAAAAAGAAAAAAAGAAAAAATTCTTCATCATCAGTGTGAGAATGAAGAGCAGCACCTACTGCAGGACGAGGATATGGGAGTATACATCAGATGATGCTGCTGCTTGAACTTACATGGTCATTCCAGGCGTTGTGGTGTCTGTTGAAGATGACGGCAGCACCCAAGCTGCGAGCTGGGTTGATACCAGTTCCTGTGATGGGAATAGTCGCCAAATGCACCAAGTAAACTGCAAATCCAATGGGAAGGGGCGCAAGCACCTGCAGTGCAGCAACACAAGAATTCATGATTCATAATTCATAATTCTCTCAGCAGCTGCTCCAGTGAACATGACTAGTAGCTAGATCTGCAAGAGATGATGCAGCAAGCAGAATGCGTTAGGATTAACGCGAGTTCGACACATGACCAAGTACCGGCACATAAGAATCACGAGCTTTGCGCTTGGCATCAGTGGCACTGAACACAGTGTACACCAGCACAAAGGTGCCAACGATTTCGGCACCCAAGCCGTCTCCCTTGGTGTAACCATGAGCGACTTGATTGGCTCCACCTCCGTTAGCTTCATAGAAGCCTGGCTGAAACCCTTTCACGATTCCTGCTCCGCAGATTGCACCCAGGCACTGACAGATCATGTAGAAGACGGCTCGAGGGAGAGAAACTTTTCTTCCTAGAAAAAGCCCAAACGTCACTGCTGGATTGATGTGTCCTCCTGCATGCAGGCGAGTAGCAGACGAAAATACATTATAACGAGGAAAACAACAACACTGACAAAGTCTGCTTGCAAGCTCTTGATCTAGTATGATCATAAGGTGGAGCTTGAATACTAGTACCTGAAATCCCAGCAGTGCAATAGACGAGGACGAAGATCATGCCACCAAACGCCCATGCGATGCCTTGAGTGCCGACACCGTTACAGCCACCCAACCGGTCTTGACCCATCACGGTGTTAATGGCGATGTAAAGGAAGAGAAGGCTGGCAAAGAACTCCGCAATCCCAGCTCTCCAGAAAGACCACAACCCAAACTCCTTTCTGTCGACCAAAGGCGCAAATGCCGGTTCCGTGTAGTCCCTTGTGTCGATCGGAGCACTTGTACCCAATGGTGCTCGCTCCCCATACTTGGTCGTTGCTCCTACTGCGATATCATCTTCCTTGTCTGCCATTACCACCAGCAACAAAGAAATTATAGAATATTCTCTCTCTCTCTCTCTCTCTCTCTCTCTCTCTCTCTCTCTCTCTCTCTCCTAATTTCTTGTCTCAACCGATCCCAGCAGGCTTCAAGCCCAGGCCAGTCTGAGCTTCATTAAACACAACCCACTAGTCTACAATACTAACATCAACAACTGCTGTTACAATTCCGGAGCTTCAAAAACTGCAACACCCACAGACACGCAATTGAACATGATCTGCTGCTGCTTATATAAAAGGGATCCGGCTGCTGCTTATCACCAGCTTGGTACTACTACTACTTCTTCTGCGCAAGTCATAGCGTCGCAGTAGTAGCAGCAGCAGCGGTTAAAAAGACGACGACAACGACAACAGCACCATCACCAGTCAACCATCACCGCCCGTGTCTCTCTCTGTCTGGACGCTGCTGTGCCAACTGCCGCTTGCACGGTGTGTGACACGCACCTTCTGTACCCAACAGCAGCAGCAACAACAACACCCATCACGTACGGGGGCTACGCAGGAGCTAAAAACAAAAGAGCCTACATACAGGAACCAAAAACAAAGCACGGCACATGAGTTTTACAAGGGAAAGCGCTAATTTTTTTACACATGCCCTAAACCCTAAACCCTAATCACTTTTGTGTTTTTTTTGGCCTTGCCTAGCAAGGCAAGGATATTGTTTTTGATTCATTATAGAGTATCGTAGCTTAAGGGATTTTTATAGGCCCCTAGGTAATAATAATAGGTCTATTTTTATATGAGGATTTTTGAAACATGATATTTTGGCTTGTGTTGAATATTGAGATTAGTTATAGAGTTATAATATCTTGAAGTATTTTAGTTGATCAACAATTAAACAAAACTTCCATTGACTATAAGTAAGGGAAAATTTTAATAAATAAATAAAAAGCAATACATGAATTCTTGAGTCAATAGGTTTTAATGTATTAATTGAACCTACTAACAACTAATATTGAAATTGTTTATTACATATTTTTATTTTTATTTTTTCTATTATTGTGGATTAATGTATACATTATATTAGTTATATATTTTTTCAAAATAAATACAACCTTGTTATAGATTTAATTAAATTATTATTTTTACTCAATAATCACTATATGGGATCATATATTTTTATACACTTATTTTGTAAATTCAAAAAAGAATGTTTCCCCTTGGTTTGTTTCAAACACATGGGCATCATCGATAGGTGAAGCTAATAATACAATAGGTTACTAATTATGCAATGGCAATTTTCTTGTATTAAAGTACAATCCTTTGAAGTTTTGGATCTTAAGTAACCTAGTTGGGATAATTTTAATTTTGGAATAACAAGAATTTTGGAATATTTTGGATTTGTAATAATTTTTTTTTTTTTTTTTTTTGCTTGGTGAACTTGGATTTTGACAACTCTTATTTTAGGACTTTGACAAATGCTAGGGTTTGGAGCACCTTCAAGAAATGTCAAAAGTGATAACACCATGAAGGCATGAGGAGAAGAAGTTTTGTGTCTAATGAAGGCGTTGGAAAAAAAAAGTTGTTATTGAGGAAAAGGGAAGGAGGCAACATGGTAATTACAATGGGCAAGAAAAAGGGCCAAGACATAGGGGGAAAGGGTAGGAAGGCGAGGGACACAATTTCAAGGGAGACAAAAGGGCATTCACACATGTAATGCAACGAAGGTTGTATTTAAGGATCTCATGGATGAAGTACCCTTCAAGTGTTTAGAATAAGGGTTCAACCGTTTTAGCTCCAACACATAAAACCCTAGGAGTTTAACCCCTAACTTTTATCACACCTGTCCTTAACTTGCAAAAGTAAAACAAAACTAACCTTAATCACAATAAAAATCTTTTTTTTTGCAATAAGGTGCCAAAACTTTAATCCTTTATTTTTCAACCACCATTATGGAAGCCAAATAGAACACCCAAATTGAAATAAAAACAAGATTGCCCACCATTGCTTTTGTTTCAACTCTCAAGGTTGTAATCGATAATGAATAGTTTCTAAAATTACTTGGGTTATTTGGAAATGGAAAAAGAAATTCTTCCAAAACACTAATTGTGCACAAACCACAACCACATGTTATAATTTTGTTATTGAAATGGACACCAACAAAGAAGAAGAAAGCATCAACGTGAACCTATAGAAGGTCAAATTTAGAGGTCTAATGCTATACACTTCTTCTTGGATTTGTACAAGGAAACATATCTCGCAGTTAAAGTGGACAATATGAAGGCATATCAGTTAACAATGAACAATGTAATTTGACAAAAAATTCCTTGTGAGAAGCTTCGTACATGGAAACAAACTAAATCAAAGTGAGGTAAAATGCATCAACAATTCAAGAAAAGGGCACCCTTGGCATTAGCACATAAGCTTTAGAATGGATGTGGTAGGAACAAATAGGTTCAACATTCTTGCCAAAATCATAAGGGCCAACAATTTTAACATTGATCCAACATCACCAACTATTCAAGTTCCAACCTTTGGAAATACTCCCAAAGGGGGACCCTTTTCACTTCAATTTGCAACTTGTGCACACAAGAAAGTTGGAAGTGCATTGAACAAGGAGTTAAAGAGGGTTGTGTGACAAGGTAGTGAAAATGATCCTTCAACAAACTAGATGTATATAGCTTGTAAATGACAAGTCTTTATGGATTATAGTAACATGTTTTCTAATATGCAATAAAGAATTCAAATCTTAACCTTCCTTCCATTTCTTATGGTGTCATATCCACGTAGAATGTTTAAATAAATAAAAAATTTGTTTTAGTAAATGCTTAGACTTGCATATGAACTCAATGAATCGATGAAACTATATATATAGAAAAAATGGGAACATATTATCCCATTCCCTAACTTTTGAACCAAGGAATGACAATTTTGGTTATTTTGGAAACCAAATAAAAACAATTGTTCTAGTAGATCCTTAGGCTCACACACATTGAATTCAATGAATTAGTGAACTTAAAGAATTTTTTTAAATGACAATTGTTGTCCCACTCCCTTGTTTTGGAACTAAGTAATGGCAATTTTGGTCTTTTAAAAAATGTACCTGAATGCATTCACAAATGGGGTATCACAACAGGAATAATGACACCCATTTGTCTTGTTTTCGAATGTTTAAGTAATCTTGCATTCCTTTTTGGTTTCTATTTGAATAGGACATTCAAAATTTGTTCAATTGATTTGAATCATTAATTATAACATTGATTGTTGAAAGCCTAAACATACATATCCCCTTTTCATTGTTTAACATATCAAAACATTCATTTTGTTAAATCCTTGTTTTATTTGGAGTGCCAAAAACTTATTAAAAAATCAAATAATGTCTTATTTTTGCACCCACATCTCTTATACTTCTTTTCAAACCTTTGGGATGTAGATTTGTAACTTAAAAGAATAATTTCATTGTCCTTATTAACACATTTGTTTTATGAAAAAAATCCAAGATTCTAACATTAATTCCATAAAATTTGGTGATTTATCATACTAAAAATTTGTGCCATTACATAAAACATATTTTATTATATTTGTGATTAAAATATGGAATAATTTGAATAAATATTGTTAATTTTTTTGAGTCCATTTCAATGAAACTACGCAATGAGACACAGTTCCTAAGTCATCTTTCAAAACATTTAAGGACATGTTTTAATCATCCAAATAAAAAGAAATCACCACCATTTTAATCAAGACGTATGTGAGTATCTAATATGAAAAAAACATCTACCAAAAATTTTATTTTGTAAATGTACTGGTCATACAAAATAGTGTTTTCACGATGATTTTGGGGTGAAACAAAAAAAAATTTATGTACCCCAACCATGAATGTACCCACCCGTATCAATTGATGGGAATAATAATTTTTTTAAAAATCATCTACAAGAAATAAAAACTAAAAAGTTGGATTATGTTCCAACCAACTGCTAAAAATTATTTTTTCATTTATTCTTTGACTATTTATGCAACATCACCTTCATAATATTAAGGGATGCAATAACATTTGCTTGCACCCGATCTCTCCTATCATGCATGCTATCCACATAATCATATCCAAGGGCATCCATGCCCATCAATTGAAAATACTTATGTAAAACACAACATGCCATAATAATTGGGGGGCATAATTTATTTTCACCATCAATGATTAAAGAATCTTCCAACAAATCTTTAAAATGTCAAAATTATTATAAATAAAAACATAGCCTCAATTCATTCATTGATCAAAATGGATTTTGTCCATCCCTAATGTTGAATTTTGTGGTTTAAAGTTCTTTCAGAAATATGGGTGAACATGACAAGCAAAATCTTTAATAATATATGGGATACCTTTACCCCAGTAAGATCAACAACATGTTCTCACAAAATCAACCTATCTCACAAAAAACAATATAAGTTTGAAAGTTTCACCATTTACACATCCACCAAGCTAGTCACAATAAAACTTTATAAAAAGGATCATATCATTAAAGGTGTTCAAAGTTGGATTATTTCTTGATTAAATCTCCTCCACTAGAATTTTTTAATATTTAACGATTAATAATGTGAAACTTCTCTTCCTTGGACACATGTTCAATGTCAATAATTGGTTAAAATAATAAGTTATTTTCTTTGATTTTTGCAACTTTGAAACCCACTAATTTCATTGAAACCATATTATTTGGGGTGCCATTCTAAACCCCACTTTAACAAACATTTCATTTGCGATGCTAATTGAAACTATGTGTTATATGCCATCTCATTTAAGTACTAATTTGAATTAATATCTTACATGACATCTCATTTTGGTACCAATCTAAAAAGCATGGCCTTAAAGGACATTTTGTTTAAGTTACCAATTTAAACCATGCTTTATACATCATAAATTTTATAGGCAACGAATTATAATGAAAATCCTGTGAAATTTGTTCATTCATAGGTTTATACATTTTACACACAAATATTATGCATTCAAAACATGTTTGATACACAAATAAATGTGTTGATGGATGAAGTATGAACCTGTGAATGAACGAATATCACATTAATTTTGTATCTTTCTATATATTTGTGTGTTGAATGTAGTTTCAATGCACAATGTTGATGCATCTAATGTACAAATTATGAATAAACAAATTTTAAATCATTTCCATTACTAAATCATGAGATGCTAAGTTTGTGATGACAATTTATAAACCATGCCTTATATGACATCTCATTTGAGTACCAATTTAAACCAATGCCCTAAATGACATCTCATTTGGGGTGTAGATCTAAATCATTATATAAAGCATGCACCCTAAAAGGTATCTCATTTTGGTGCCGATCTTTAAATCATGCCTTAAACAATATATCATGATTTGGGTACTCATCTAAATCATGTCTTAAAAGCATCTCAATTTGGGTATTAGTCTAAAGCACACCCAAAAGGACCTTTCATTTGGGCTCCAGGGCTCCACTCTAAAGCATGGCCCAAAATTACAGCTCATTTGGGTACCTAACTAAAAGCATACCTTAAAGGATATCTCATTTGGGTAATGATAGAAAACATGCCCTAAGATGACATCTCATGTGGGTACCAATACATGCTTTACATGACATCTCATTTGGGTACCAATGCAAAGCATGCCTTAAATGACATTTCATTTGGGTGCCAATCTTATAAAGCATAAGCACCTCAAACAAAGGTTCATGTCCCTAGCATGAACTCTTCTCAAATTCAAAATAATCTTCAAATTTTGCTAGATTTCTATAGTAACCAAAATTATACAAGGATATTATTTAAAATTCTTGTCATTTTAATAGCCAAATTAGGCTTAATTGGCTTATGGAGGAACATCGCTTTGGCTACATAAATAAATAAATAAATAAATAAAATTGCTTTATAATGTTTTGTGAAACAACATGTACAATGAGGGGAAATCTAAATACCACATGCCTAACAAATGTAGAAATTCTGATTTTTCTTTTTACAATTATGTACCCCCAAATTTGGTGAGGAATTTTCTGTTGACCACATTCCCCTCTTTATTTTTCTGGGGAGTAAAGTTCTTGTATCTTTTAGAATTAATTCAAGCCACAATTAGACCAGGTTTTTTTTTTCCAACTTTGTGATGTAGCCACATTGGCAATATCCACAAGAGGAATTAGCCAAATTTGGCTACAGGACAAAGAGGAAAGTAGGGGGGAAAAAAATAAAAAATAAAAAATCCTGCTTCATTTTTGTGATGGTTGGACCCTATTATTGCCTAATATAAAAATTTCAGAAAAAACAATTCCTGGGAATCTGGCAACTTTGGTGTTTTTTTTTTTTTTTTTTTTTTTTTGGCACAATTTTTTTTTTTTTTGTTTTGGATGTGGTTTTTTTTTGTTTCCAAGTTGTGGAAATTACAAAAA
>Ga0116231_10002869_pt1 | contig 35937 bp, 22 predicted proteins | sample S1TSphgellanicum_2_FD_89695 | JGI IMG/M metagenome (GOLD analysis project Ga0116231, IMG submission 89695) | Host-associated microbial communities from peat moss isolated from Minnesota, USA - S1T2_Fd - Sphagnum magellanicum MG | ecosystem: Host-associated > Plants > Peat moss > Unclassified...
ACAGAAAACAAAACCCATCCAAAAAAAAAAAAAAACAAAGGCCCGTGCCGGCCCCGGCAGAGACCAAAAAAAAACCAAAAAAAAAAAAAAAAAAACAAAAGACACAGTTGTCTAGTGACATCTGACAGCTGAAAAAAAACATGATAATCCATTTTCAAGGTAGCCTTAGGATGCATTTGGACCAGCATAACGGGTGCTAATTAGGGTTTCCTTCAAGGCATTTTTTTGGTTGCTTTTTTAAGAGACTGCTTGCAATATTTGTGCTTGAAATTAGCTCTTCTCTCTAGATAAAAAAAGCATTGCGCATGGACAAGTGAATTTTATTTTCCCAAAATTTGTTTTTGAAGTAGTTCTTGTTATGGATTGTTAAATTGGCTCCTGTTGTTAGATCAGACTTTGCTGCATTGCTGCATGCAGGATATACAATTTAACTCTATTCATGTAATTGTTCCATTTTGTATGATCAGTTTGTAGTATTTTGTTCTTCGATCTTTTCTATGATCTCTATAGAACAGTTCCTTTGTGTCCTTTTGTATCTCCTAAGTTGACATATCTTCCTTTGTCTAAGCTGGTAGAAGTAAGTAACAGTTCAAACATGAATGTTGACTTTATATAAATTCAGTCTTTGTTCTGCAACAGATCTTCCCCCATGTACACTTGTTTTGTTCAATCTAAATTGTGTTCTCAATGATGTAGTCCCCTTGAAACTTTTGGAAATTGTATTATGTACATTTATGTTTTGTATGTGTTATATGTCTGTTTTAATCATGTAATTAGCATGGGAAATTAGCACAGTTGTAATTAGTGTTTAATTCCTTATGATTCTTAATTGGTAGTTGTCATTGTTATTGTGTAAACACTTATCTGTATTTAGAGTATGAACATAGTTGGAATGCAATTGGACTCTCCAAAGCATGTAATGAAATTCACTCTAAAATTCATTGAGTCCAATTGCGTAAATTCATACTCTGAAATTCATTGGGAATTGAGTAGTTTAATGTGATAGTTGGAGATCAGAATGGGCATAATTAGTGTGTAGAGAGCAATATTCAGTTTTAAACACTACTTCAGTTTGTTTAGCCCAAGTTGGAACCCATCTGGAATTTAGATCTCAAAATGAAATAACTCTGAAACTGGCAATTACTCTTGGAAATTGGCAATCACTTCGCATTTAGAAGGATTTTATAAATGTACAAATTTAATAGATTTTTGAGCACTAAGTATTTCTTCAAAAAATAAAAATAAAAACCCAAGTCTTGAGAGACAATTAATGTTTGTTCAAGGGTCTGGAAACAACCATTGTCAACTTGAACAATAAGATCTTCATAAGTATTGAGAGCCTTACATTGCACAATCAGAAGTCTTAAACTCTAGAATAACTGTATAACAAGGGTGATGGGGATGTCAAAATGTGCCAACAAAATTGATCAGCAAGCAGCATGAAAAAACTTGAGGAAACCCAGGAACAAGGTCAAAAGGATTTCCAGATCTGACAACACAATTGGTGCAACATACTAGCTCATAGCATGCCTGAAAAAAAGACAAAACCCAAGAACAAGGTTGTAGAAGGCACTGTGTTTTGGGAGATCTCAACATGACAAAAAAATAAATAAATAAAACAAACAAACTACCTTCCTTTTTAGATAGATTTCAGATCTTATCACACAAACAGCAGCATATCAGCAAACTATTGCTTCTGAGGACAGTGTTGTTTAATTTTGGTATCCATGGTTCTCAAATATCAATAGGACTGGTTTGGGTGATGTGTACCCAAGCCTCTCAAATAATCAGAAGAGCTGGTTCTGATAATATATAACCATGCTTCTTCTTAAAAAAATTAAAAAAAAAAAACTGAAACCGGCCAATACTGGTTTACACCAATATTGGGCGGGTATTTGATTCTCTAATAACTGCTGGTTCCTTTTTGTTTTTGGGGGGTGGGGAGGATTTTGAAATCAAAGAGTCACTGGTTTTGGTTTTTCCGAAAAGCTTCAGACTCAAGTAACATCAAGTTTCAGGTTATTTGGAAACCCCTCAAAGAACCTGCAGGTTTGTGAAAGATTAGCAAAGAACTGCTGTTTCTATTATTAGAAGGTTATTTCATTCCTTTATTTATTTTATCACAGTTATATGTCAGAATTGGTTCTTTCATTTTTTTGGAGAACCATGGTTATACATCAGATCTGGTTCTTTTGAGTTTTTGGAGAACCAAGGTTATATCAGAATCAGTTCTTTGAATTTGTAGAGAACAAATACATCAATCAGAGCCCTTTTTTTTTTTTGAGTCAGGGGTATATATATAGATATATATCTCTCAGAGCCTTCCCCCTATCTTGAGGGAAAAAAACTCAGAAGTTGCCATATTTAGACAATTAATTTCTAGAGTTAGCCAGAACAATTTTTTTTTTCTAGTTTGCTAGCTGAACTGTAGCCAAATTTGTCTTATTCCTCTGGTGGATGATCGCCAGTCCGCCTATTTGACAAAATTGGAAAAAATCCTGCTTTGTTGACCAGGAACGATCAAAGGAAAAGACGTAGAGCGACGGTGTCTTCGACGACAATGAGGTTTGTGGAAGAAAGTCTACTACGGAGGATTAAAAAAACGCAAGAAATACAAAGGAAAGACAACAAAGAGATCGAGAAATCGCGAGAACTCGCGAGTTCGAGAGGAAGGAAGACTTGGGGAAGAAGAAGGAGAAGAAGAAGTGTCAAATGCAATCCCTTTGCATTGGATTGTTTGGGAATTTGTGTTTTGTTTATGTTGAGAGCTCCTTACAGTGTGCTTTCAAGTGGTAGCTGGTGTTCGTTCTCTCTTTCGCAACAATTATTGGGTGAGCGGAGAAAGGGAGAGAAATTGAATCAAGACAGGGTACTATTTTTGTATTGATCGTGCTGCATGATTCATTTGTTGCTCGCGAGATTTGTGTTGACAGATCTTCTTTTGGTGTTTCTTTTGAGCTCGGTATTTTGCAGTCTGTCCGTGTGTTTGTGTTTGGATGGGTGTACTCGTTGAAATTCTTTGAAAGCTTTTGGAGTATAATTTCTACTGCGTTGCATTTTTGCATTACACTTCGCTGACAACCTCCCTGCTTGCTTGCAGAAGTGGGTGCCGAAGTTTGTCTGGTATAGTGATCACATAGTCGGCATGAATTCCTTGAGTTGCTGAACATCGCTGAACTGAGGTTTCGGATCCAACAGCTCCGGTTTTACAAATTGAACTTGTGCGTGAACTTCAGGTTGTGCAGAAGACGTAATCTTGATTGATTTCAAAATAGCGCTATGAGTGGAGACTCTTTAGTGCAGATCTGAGGATTCCGGTGAATAGAGTGAGGATTCCAGTGAGTTGGCTGTAGAGTGATTAAGATCCCCCAGTGCAACATCGCTCGATTAGCAGCTTACCTTCATCGTAATTGTAGTAATAATTCTTAAGAGAGTTTCCTTCCTCAATTGTCGTCTCACACAGAAGAACTGCAAGTCTTGCGAATTTGATGTCTTTGAGGTTTAGTCGAGCCGCACAACGTTGCTGGATATGGAGGAGACTACAGACTTGGAATCTGCCTCCGCGGTCCTGCCTCCGCCGGCTCCGCCATTAGATGGTGCTATGGAGCCGGCCATAACCCCGGCAGGCTATAAAGCGCGCCCGGTTTCCGCTGGCTCAGTCGAACAGTTGCCACTCAAGAATGGTCGAGCAGACGGTAGAAACAGCTCAAGCTCTAGCGCAGGACGTGCTGCTGCAGAACTGGTAGGAGTTGCACGTCGCAGCACTCCTGCCAAATGTGCTCCAGGAGCCCCACCTCCAGTCCTAAAGAAAGTACTCTCACAGGCCACAAGAGGGGGCTATGGGAGAACTGGACGTCCCATTGATCTCTTGTGCAACCACTTCGCCGTGAAGCTTACGAACATGGCGGACGTATATCACTACAACGTAACGTACCTAGCAGACAGATTGTTAATGAGCTTCGCAATCCACAGTTGATCACAGTCTAGTCTTCTGAATCTGATTCTGTGTTGCAGATTGCATTCTTTCACCCATTTACAAAGTTGTAGAATCAGCGAGAGACTAATTCTTGCAACTACTTTGCATTCATGCCACCACTGAGGTGGTTTACGAGGTCAAGTTGCACATTTCGACTGTTGCTGGTTTGTACAGGTGACCATCACACCGGAAGCGTCCAAGAAAATAAATCGCGACGTGATGAACAAGCTTCGAACCACTTATGGTGCTGCAGAATTCAAGGGTAAGCATGGTGCTTACGATGGCCACAAAAGCTTGTTCACGAGCGGGCCTCTGAATTTCTGCAACCAGCGGGCGTATCCTGTCTTTCTTCATGGTGAAAGATTAGCTTCTCTCAAGTACGACTCCCTCTCTCAACTCTTGGACACAACTTCAGTAACTGTCTTGAATAAGGTTTTTCTGATCCAGCAAGCTTCTTTTGTGTCATCTGCAAGGAAAGGATCCATCAAAAGGAGCCCCAAGATATTGTGCAAGATCTACTTGTATTGGAAAAACTTTGTTCATGTAAACCTGGCAGTTCAGGAAGACATTCTACATGCAAGACTGTGTTTCTCTGTACAAAGAAGCTTAAACCCTCGGTATCCAGTTAATAGATTGTTTGCAATCTCCTCTGAAATGTGCAAAGACTTTTTGGATTCAAATACTTGATTGATATGCTTTCTACAAGGTGCTTCCTGTTTGTATTTGTTTATGGGATCCTAACTCTGGCATTTGTTGTGGAATTGAAGAGGTTGAAGATTCTTATATGCTTCAGTTCAATTTGTGAATCTCTATATTTCTTCTTGAGCTTCTTTACACTCTTACCACTGACTAAAGACCTCACACCCATGTCTGTCAGGCATATTATTCAGCAATGTTTCTTGTGGAAATTGAGCATCCCATGAATGAATTAGGGCTCTCAAGAGTGTAAGCACCACCCAACATATCAGATATCTATGAAATGGATTAGTAATCTGATGTGTTTTGTTGTAGCCTCCAACAACGTCCTGCACAACAAGGGAGTCTGCCTGCTGCCAGTCCTCCTCCCCCAGGTATGTAATTCCCACTTTGACTTGAGATTGGAGATCCTGGTACCAGACATTGGAATCCAATTGTGGTTCTGTCTTTTACCAGTTCTAGATTTGAACAGATTAGTACAGAAATTGCAAGAATTCAGTCTGGGAATGGACAACCCTAATGCAAACTTGGTTTCATATGGTTAGGCTTCATTCTGATTGAGAAAGTCATTTGCTTTGATTGTTTGAATGCAGGCAGTCCAGATAAGCAGGGCATAGTGCAGAAGGAAACACAGACTGTGCAGTGGGACAGGAAATTTATTGTGCACATTGATTTTGCAGCCAAGGTGAACATGAGGGCCTTTTGTGATGCTGTCACTGAACAACCTGGTGGTCAGGTGGACAGAGCACAAGATGCTCTTCGAGTACTTGATATGGTTCTGCGGGAAAGTGCATCCTCTAAGTATGGTGAATTCTTCTTTGATGTATTGAGGTTGAACTTTAGTTGAACATGCTTATTAAATTTATCCTCTGCTCATCACAGCCTTAGAGACAAAGGCCTTCCCTGTTGTTTATCAGAAACTCCTTGAGCTCCTTTTTACCAGAAATGATATACAATTCAGAATGCTGCACACCATATTAATCGCTCTCTGAAATTGAGAAAGCATCATCCAGATAGTGAAAGACCACAAGTTACAGACAGTAAGGTTCTGGGTAGTCTGATATGTGATGTAATTTTGGAGTGACAGGGGCTATCTTCTTGTGCGGGACAATTTCTTTCACCCTTCATTTGGCCAGCTAGGCAATCTTGGAGAGGGAGTGGAAGCATGGCGTGGCTTCCATGCAAGCATCAGGGCCACACAAATGGGCCTTACTCTCAACCTTGGTACATTTGTAGTGAAGATGAGCCTGTCATTGTCTGGCAGTGTTTTCTTGTGCAATTGTATGTTGTTTGTAAACCACTAATTTTGAAATTTAGCTAATCAGTTAATAGCAGTATGTTCCTGAAGGCATTGCCAGAATTGGGGACTGTGAATCAGCAGTTCTCTGTTGCCTACTAGAAGGCACATTCTGTCCACAACTCACTTCAGTTCTTGGTTTGATTATAATGTGTCCAGAGCACCTACTTCACACTACTTGTTTTGGGTTTAATTCACATTGAATGGTTGGCATGTAATCTGCGGAAACAGATACCACAACAACAACAGTGATCAAGCCTATCATGGTTGAGGAGTTCATCAGGGAAAAGCGTAACATGCAGAGTAATGAATCCCTTGATAGGTTAGATGAGAGAGGCTGGAACGAGGTATCTTCTTAGTTGCATTCCACACGATTGACTCCCTAAGAAATTGTTGTAGAATCTATGAAGAGATCAGGTTTTCACTTAAGCAATTGTGCACATCCCATTTACAAACTCATCTGGTTCAGCAGTCTGTATCATAGGTCACATATGGATATGTCAGATAAAGCTTGCAGAAGCTTCTGCTAAATTTAGTGAGAACATTTGCCAGTTGACTTCTTTTACTTTCCTTGAAGTTGGCAACTCAAGACTTAGTGCTTCTCAGGATTTCAAATTCAGATTTCTGTGTTGGCAGGTTGCTGTGAGGTGATTGCATTAACTGATTGTGTTGGCTGGGTAAATTTTCAGGTCAAAATCATGCTGAAGAAGGTGAGGGTGGAGACAATTCACTTGAGAGTCTCCCGCACACACACAATTTCAGGCTTGAGCCCCCTTGCCTGCAAACATCTCAAGTAAATATGAACCTCTTATGTCTCTCTGTGTGCTCCTTGTATTGTAATTCTCTGTCACTTGCACCATATGTGGAATTGAGATTCCTTGTCCCAAGCTAGATGGTGATAGGATTGGAAAGTGTTTAAGAGGAGACATGTAGATTAGTAACATGCCCTCCATTGGCAATTCAGGTTTTTGAGGCAGTCATGGCAACATCCTGAGGAACCTAAACAGGTTTCAGTGGCCAACTATTACTGGGAGGTTTACAAGCATCGCCTAAAGTACCCAAATGCCCCAGCCCTTGATGTTGGTAGGAAGGAAAAGCCAATCTACATTCCCTTGGAGGTGTGGTTTTTTCTCTATTGTTTCTCAGCTTCTCATATCAAGTGTGCTGTTGCTGGCCCCCTGCCCCAAGACAAAAGAAAAAAAGGATGTGCTGTAAGTTTTCTTTTGAGAAAATTAAGTTTTTGTATTGTTGTTGCTCGCTGGTACAGCTGTGCAAAATTGTAGAGGGGCAGTGGTACACAAAGCCATTATCTCAAATTCAGCATCAGAAGCAAATTGATTTTGGCAGGCAATCACCACAGGACAGAAGAGGTGTTTGTGAAAGTGTAAGTCTAATTTCTCTTTCAGACTTTTAGTCCTATTCTGCTATGTTTACATAGTTTTTATCTGTCCCATGTCCATGAATCAACATGTGAGTGACTCACAAACTCTGCAACTAATAGCTACTTGGCTTGTTTGACAGGCAATTGCAATCAACAAATATGATTCAGATGAACTTTTCAGGAATTTGGGCTAAGTTTCAATCCACAGTTGGCAAAAGTCAGTGCAAGACTTTTGGAGCCTCCTAGTGTACATAATACTCTAACCTCAAATTGCTCATTAGCTTTCCCATCCAGGCCAGGATCTTCAAATATTTTCACTCTTGTACTAGATCAAAGGTATTGGTAGATAGTGTTGCTAATAATATTAGTTGACAGTGCTCATGAAAGGTTACCATCTGAAGGACTTTGAGATCCCTATTCCAAGTTGGGTGGGCTGAATTGCTCCCATCAGTAAGGTAATCTTGTTGTTTATTGGCAAATGCAGCTTATGTTTGGAGGTGGTAGAAAAGAGAGTCCTCGAGAGGGAAGATGGAATTTCAACAACAAGGTTCCTTAAGTTTTTCTCTAAATACCTTGATCATCTAAAGTATGTTGACAACACTAGTTTTTATCACTGAATATTGTTTTGAACATCATTCAGCTGGTTGAGAGTATGTTTAGAATCCCTTAAATGGTTAACAGCCTGCTAACCAGATTCAGATTTGAGTACTGACCAGTATTGGCAATGCATGGGTATAGATTTTCATGAAGGGGTGTGAGATACCCAACTGGGTTGTGGTAGTATTTGATCGTCGCTGTCATGATGCTCATGACATTGCCCAAAGTCTGGTCCGAGCCTGCAACAAGCGTGGCATGGTACAAACTGTTTTGCCATAGACCTGCTGATCAGTTAAATCTTTATTTTGTTTCTAGAGAGCTGGTCCAGTCACACCTATGCCTGCTGGATTTAATGTTCTTGTGAAATACTGTGTTCAGAGAGTTTCAGATCCAAAAGCTGTTGAAAAGGAGCCACAGAAGAACCAATGCTTTCCACCTGATGAACGTGTGAGAAGAATGTTCCGTTTTCTGACCCACCACCGCCCCATGTTCATTTTGGCTGTCCTCCCTGACAAGGATAGTGAGATATATGGTTTGTTCACTCCTTACATTACTTTTCTGTGTGTGAAGCATGCTCAGTTATGGTCTGTTTCTATGGTAACAGCTGTCCTCAATACTACCAATACAACCTGAATGCTCTGTGCCATACCAGAAGTAGTAGGAAATCTTGTAAATGGTGGCTGCATAACCATACTGCCATCACTACCTGAACCAAGGGACTTGTGCCAATGACTGGGGGAGTATTGGTGTCAAAGGAAAGCCCAAAAAATGAACAGTATACTGATCTGGTAGAAGCTGTGGTTTCATTTTAAAGGTTATTTTTCCTTTCAGTTGATTTTAGGTGAGGTTCTTGATACCATTGCATGTACCTATGCAAATACCAGCTGATACATTGTATACCAGTACAACATTTGTTTGCACATTGCTTTCTTAACATGTCTAATGCAGGTCAACTAATGTGCTCAATATCATTTAGTGTATGAAGGTTTGTTGCTGGAAGAAACCATTTGTAAACTTAGCTTTTCTTATCACTGTTTAACCAGTTCCATTCAAGAAGATGTGTGAGGTGACAATAGGAGTTGCATCTCAGTGTATGGTCAAACCGCGACAGCTCAATGACCAATACTTGGGAAATCTTGCCCTGAAAATTAACCTCAAGGTGATTTATTTGCTGATAGCTGCCTTTAAGATCATAGGATGATTTGGATTGTGCTCTTAGATTCTTCATCTTCTATGCAATATCATTTCTAGAAGTTGATGGTTCCTGATATAGCATTGATGTTTGAAGATGTAGTTTGTGATCTAGGATCTTGTTGGGTGCAGCTTGGTGGCTACAATTCTCCTCTTAGCCTTGAAACAGCAGACTTTCTAGGAACATCAACAATTATTTTTGGAATGGATGTCTCTCATCATGGATCACTTGGTGATGTAGACTCTCCATCAATTGCAGCAGTAAGTATTTCAAGGATTATGCAGATTGTGAAAAAAATTCTGGGATGTGTGAATTGTGCAGAATCTTATTAGAGATGTTGTCAAATTCATTTAGCATGTTGTCAAATTTGTAGTACAAATAAAGGTATGCTGACTATGTGTTGTTTGATTGAAGGTGGTAGCATCCAAGGATTGGCCAAACAACATTTCAGGATTGTATTCTGCAAGGGTGAGGACTCAGCCATCTAAAATGGAGATGATCGAGGGCCTTTATGAGGAATTGGATGGGCAGCCTGGTGGAATGGTCAAGTGAGTCTTCCAATTTCTTCATTACTCATTTGGTTATACCCAAAATTGCATTCAAAATTTTTCCTTCTCATCAGTATTGAATGACAATTGGGATTGCAGAGATCTTCTGATTGAATTCTATAATTGATGCTCAGGACCAGAAAATCTGCGAAAGCCCCAGCAAATCATTATCTACAGGTCAACCAATTTTTTTCCTGAGATGACAACTGTTTGCAAATAGAAAGTAGAAAAGATTATGAATCATGCACACAAGTGCTGCTCAAAATGGTATCACATTTCTTTGTCATCTGTTGTTACTCTGACTGGATGCTCTGATGGAATTGGGAATGTATAATATCAACAATCCATAGGAGCTTCTATCTTAGGATTGTCATTGGTACTTGGGAACATTATGAGCTTTGAATGAATGTTTGCTAAACTTCTTCAACTGCATTTTAGTGCAGAGATGGCATAAGCGAATCACAGTTTCAGCAGTGTCTGGACTTGGAGGTAACAGCTTTCATCAAGGTAAGTGCAAGATGAGATCATCTTTGTGTTTGTAGATTAGATCCTAGGTTTCTTTTCTTCTCCCAGTGTTAAGAGCAATGCAGCCCAAAAATGTTTTAATCTAATTTTTAAAAAAGTGTTTCCTTGTTACCCTTTATTTTTAGGCACATGTTTTCAGTTGTGAACTCAGGGGTTCATCCAACAGGCATGCGAGGCATTGGATAGTGGGTACCACCCAAAGATCACCTTCATAATTGCCCAAAAGCGACAACACACTCGTTTCTTTCCTGTTCCAAATTCACATTGTATGAGGAATGGAAATGTTCTTCCAGGTAAAATTCTGAGTTGAAATCAGCAACCACTTTAAACTTCATGTATTTCTTATTATGCAAAATTGCAAAATCATAACACTTACATAATTTGTGCAGGTACAATAATTGATAAGGATGTATGCCATCCTTCCAATTATGACTTCTTCCTGTGCAGTCATGCAGGCCTCTTTGTACATCTCTATAACACATCCAGCACTTTCATGACTCAGAAGATTGTGTGGATTCTTCTTGTATCTTTGATTTCTTGACCATTGAGCATTTGGGTGGCTGAGAAGATTGTGTGAAGTTCTTCTTATATCTTGATTTCTTAACCATTGAGCATTTTGGTAGCTGAGAAGATTGTTTGAAATTCTCATCTCTTGATTTCTGCTCAGCTTACTGGAAGTAATGTTATGCAGGGAACAACTCGCCCAACTCACTATCATGTTCTGTACAATGAGAATGATAAATTCACTCCTGATCATCTGCAACAACTGACAAACCATTTGTGCTATGTGTAAGCACTGAGCTTTGTGACTGCCTGCCTTCTGGTTTCCACTTGTAATGGCTAGTCAATTTTCCTTCAGTAGATTATGCCCTAGCTGAGGACTGTTTTTTATTTTGTGTCTGGCAGGTCCATGTATTTGAAATTCCACATTGGTCAGTTGATCCTGCTGGCTGCAGTTCACTATTTGCTTGCTTTGAATAAGCTTCTGAAGTTTTGGAATTGTTGATTGCAGGTTTGCACCATGCACAGCTGCTGTGGCTGTTGGTAAGTGGCACAATTCTTCAAGTAGTCCTTAAATTACTAGTACAAAATTGTGTGATATGTATGGCCTTTATTTATTGTGGCAATTGTGGTGTTTCTTTGAATGCAGCGGCACCAGCAGCATATGCACATCGTGTTGCTTTGAGATTCCGCAAGCTTCTGGACACAGAGACTGGCTCTGATACAAATTCTGTCAAAAGGTCCTTTAGTGGCAGCAGCATTGCTGGAGGAAAACCTATGCATACTATTCCTGTTCTCAAATTGAAGTCTCATCAAAGCATGTTCTTCTGTTGATGAATGTGATTTGATCTCTTGTGATGCAATTTCAGTAGCTTTTCAAACAATTAGACATTACGTAGCATGCCAGTTGAAAATGCATTTCATTTTCCTCCAATTTTCAGATTTGAGATTGCTTTCTTCCTGTGAGCTTACTGTTCATAGTGAAGAAAAGATTTCTAGATCACAAACTTCACTTGTACAGTACACCATGTACAGACTATGGAAGCAGTCCTATCTTTGTCATATTCTGTGATGATTTGCAGATGTGTATTGCAAAATGAAATGTTTCGTGAGCATCAGGTTTGATCTTTGGCACCTTCTTGCTCACTTTTTATCTTGAACCAGAACCTTGCAAGCCTGGATATCTGGACCATTCTTCAATGAAAGTTTGACTAGAGAAAGAAACAGAGGAATAAGTACCAACAAATTGTGTTATTTTTGACTCCGCATGTATGGAGTCAAGAAAGGCTTGTTGAGATGATACATTTTGCTTTAGACTGTCATATCTGAAAATCACAGAACATTTTGCTAATGTCTTCCAGATTGATAAATGTAATGTTGATTGCTCAGTTTTTCCAACAACACATTTCTGAATTTGAAATCTGCTGATTGATTTTTCTGTTACAGGTGAAGAATTATTTGTCTTTTGTTGTCTTCTTGAGCTCTCCAGATGATCAGAAGAGCAGATTTTTTAGGGACACAAGCAGAAGTTCTTCACTATCCAAAATCTATTGAGTTGCCATGCTCTGGATGTAACAATTTTCACAATCTGTGCAGGAACAGACTCACAGTCCAGTAGATGGAATATTGATCTCCCTTTCGTGAATGGCTTTTGTTGACAGTTTTATGAGAAGGAAAAAAATGTGCAGCCTTTTTCATTTTTCTCATGTAAGATGGTGATTCAGATGAGGAACAAGATGAAGAAAATTTCCTAATGTATTTGGAGGGCACCTTATATCCAAGAATATCCCTCCTCTCCCCTTACACCTTCTAGGAGTCACCTCACAAAAACTAGTAGGCATAGGGCGCCTCTACACTCAGAAGAGGCATTATTCACTGATATAATGGTTTTAGGAATTTACTAAAGTAACTATATGGTATGAGGTTGGTTGATGCTTGTTGATAGTCTCTCGTGTTGTCCATGCATATGGAGGTTCGTGGAGCATCAGGGTTTTGGGTGTATAAGACAAGGGCTGGACTGTGAAGTAAAGTAGTGTGTATGTGTGACCATGAAGAGCCCTGTAATGTGTGTAACTCTATGATCTATGATCTTTGTGATTATTTATGTTTCTATATGGTTGAGCTCTAGAGTTTGTGTGAGTAATTCACTTTACTTCTACAGGTTATGGACCCACAACTCGTTTCCATGGAAGTTGTACCTAGCAAGTTGTATTATAGTTTTCTTTTGGTTCTATTGTTTCAAGATATTGTGCCCACAGTATTTGTGTGAATCAAGTTGCCATGCTTGTGAGAAGGCAAGATGTACTTGAGTGAGCTTTTCCTGGGTGTAGTGTGATACCAAGTCATCATGCTTGTGACATTTTTTTTGTCAGCCATGGCTGATATAAATGACACTTTAGGAATTATTAGGAGATTTTCGGGGCAAAATTTTCACATGTGGCAATTCCGGATGAGGGTCCTATTTCTTGGAAAAGAGCTGATGGATGTGGTAGATGGCACTACTCCAATGCCTCCATCATTAGATGGATGGATCAAGAAGGACAGTCAAGTAGTTCCATCTTTTGTGTCCAGTTGTCAAAGAGAAGATTTAAAAATATATCACGAGCTGCAAGACCTCAGGGGCAATTTGGAAGTACATGATCAATGATTGCATGAAAGCATACACCACATTTAACAATGTTTGTTTGACATCACCATGGAGGAGGTTGAAAGCATTGCTAATTTCTTGAGAAAGATCGAGGAAGCCAGAAGTGAGCTCACCAATCTTGAAGACAATACTTTCATTGATAACACTGTCATGGCCAAGGTTTTTTTTCACTTATGGGCCATTTCAATCGTCTGGGGGAAATGTTCCTAGTGTACACTGAGCATGTTGAACAAACCATGAGCATCATGATATAGAGATTGTTTAGAGAAGAAGCCAGGATGAAGGATGTTGAGAATTGAACAACTAACAAGGGTCGAGCAGCCACAACATATGCTGCCATTTTTAGATCTAAAAGTGGCCCACCATTTGAAAAATCATTGCTTACTAGAGAGCAATGCAAGAAAGAGATAGATGAATGAAAGAAAACCACAACTGATCAAGGAATTGTGGAAAAATAGGCCACTACCCACACGAGCTGATAATTCAGTGGGAACCCATCTTTGGTAATGCCATCATCTAAGGGTGTTATCTGACATAAAGATTGTGAAGAAAGTTTTAAATGAATCTTTAAAATGAAAAGATGTGAGAAGAGAAGGGACATTGCAATTGGGGTGAAGCTTTCCCCCAAGGGCTTCACATGGTGTAAAAATCAATCAAGTTTATAAAAAAATTCTATGATACCCACTAGGTACTGCTTTGGTATCACAGGAAAAGAAACAACATGAGAGGCATTTAATAGTGCTCTATAAACGTACCACAAAATACACTAGAAGTTTTTCGGAGGTTTTTATGAAAATAGAAAATGTAAGAACCCAATCAAGAGCTAATCAATGCACTCATTTTGCAAAGGAAATTTTTTGTTGTACAGCATAGACTCAGCTAACACTAAAAGTTCTCATCACAGTCTTTATGTTGTTGAAAATTGTGTGCATTTGTTGATGAAAGAATAGTTGAAGTAGCAATCCTCAAATTTTCATTTCTTTTGCTGCGCAAGCTCAAGTGTGTGATTGAATGAACCAATGTGGTGGAATCTATCAAGTCAGTAGTACTTGTGTGCGCAACCCAATTTCAACACAACAACAACCTAGAGACATAACCAACATAGACAAAGCATAGGCATGTCATAAAAAACCGCAAGGCAACTCTTAGGGTTCCAGATGCCAGGTTAGGCACAACACAGCTCCCCAGGCATCCAAGCATCGATATCAAACTTCTGCACCAACTTAGCTTACCAACCATCCACAATTGCTATGTGAGATTGTATGACAGCCTACAACATGCTAGAAGCTGCGTCCAGCAACATCAGATCTTGCCTCAACATGATTTTAGCCTGCATTTAGAAAGACATCTCATGAGCAAATTAGGAGTTGAAAGGTTCATTGGGCAGGGTTTTTAAAGAAAATTTCAAGTAGGTGGACTGGTGATCATCCACAAGAGGAATGAGCCAAATCTGGCTAGAGGTCAGCTAGCAATGTAGAAATGATGTAGTGATTTTTTTAAAAACAAATTTTGGCCAAAAGAGAAACACTGCAAGGAGGAGTTGAGCACCTCTTAAATTGAAATGAGCTCTCCTTGTGTAAGGTGTCACTATTCTCAGGTTGATTGGCTTATCACAAATATCTCTAATTTGCTGAACTGATGCACTCAGCACAAACTACAGACCAGAGAAGTGTCGAATACATTCTTGAGATAATGTTGTTTCACTCATCTGTTTCATACAGGCTGCAATGAATGGATCTGAGGGCTACAAAACAACTCACCAAACTGCCAAAGGAAGCACCCTCTTGGCTGCTTTGATCCTCATTGGGATTATGTTAATTCAAATCGGTGTGGCTGTGCATAACCAAACCTCAGCTGCAGCAGCTTCCAAGTCAAAAGGGATGGGGAGCTCCAAGTCCCAACTCCACACGGGTACATTGCAGCAAATGCGAATCTCCAGTTAGCAGCCTGACTACCCTACTAACTTTGCCTCAAATTCTCTCTCTCACAGCTTCAACATAAGACACAAAGAATTATCAAGAGGATTGCAAATCACTGGGTACTTATTTTTCTTCTAGATTATTATTATCATTTTTCAATCTCCCATTTGTGGATTTCTATTTATTTATTTATTTTTTTGGGGCCTTTAAGTCATATAGTACTTGTATTATTATTATGAGATTTCATCTCTTCTATGGTACACTAAAACTAAGGTGCCTAGGATGATAAGGTGCTAGTTGAGTGCAGATTCTGGTACATACATTCTTAACTGTACTGATCTTATTTGAAGGAAATAATTTTCAATTATATTTTGCTCCTGCTCAGCTTCCCCAAGAGTCATAACAGAAAAGTAACATCTGAGGGTGAGATGCAAACTTGTTTGCTTTCTTGTGCAAAAAAAATTGGCAATTTTCCTACTTCAAGTTTTTCTTAACAATGAATTTTATTTAATCCATATTCAGTGTATTATTGGGTAAATTTACCATTTTCATTTATCTCCATTGTTACACATCTCCAATATTTTCTTGTCCCTTGACTGCCATACATTTTTGTACAAACATATTTAATAACTTTGAACTATCCAAATTAAAAAATTTCCAAGAAAAGAATTTTCCTGTATACAGAACATTTAAATTTCAGCAACATTAAAAGAAACAAAATTATTATTTTAAATGGATCAAAACCACTATTTTTATGTTTTTTCTTTTTCAATCTTGTCATGTAACCAAAGTGGCAAGAGGAAGTAGTCAAAGCAAATATCCAAGTTCGATCCAATCATATTTGCCTATTAACCTAGAATTTAAAAATTCTTGTATTTGTTAGCAAAAATACTCTAAAATGTATATAGAAATCTGGCAATTTCCACTATTTTTGTTTGCATTCTGTGGATTATAAGCCCCAAAACCCGCAGTACCACATTTTCTTTTCTAAGCAAGAAAAAGAAAACTACTTATTGAAACAGTGGAGGAAAAAAAAAAGCATCCCAGTTGTATATTCTTGCCCTCTTACTACAGTCTACAATATAATGTACAAATCTGGCTATTCATATTTCTTTATTCAAAAACTGGCGATTGAAAAAATCCTAAAAATCTGTGGTTTGCATTTTCCTTTGATGAATTTACCTCCCAGAAAACACTCATTCTGAAAAAAAAAAAGAACGAATACTTAACATTCTTCCGCTTCATACTAGAACCCAATATAAAAGTCTGGAAAATTCCCATTAATGTTAATTTTATCAAAAAACTGGCGAATTAAAATATTAATTTTTTCAAAACCCTTTAGGTTTAATTTCCATCTTCCTTTTCCATTTTAATCCAAACCCTTCTCCCGCCCCCCAAAAGGTTAAAGCACTCATTCAAGCAGCATTCTAAAATCCTGATGAAGAAACAAGTTCAGCAAGTGTACACCCAGAGCAAATACTAATGTAGGTAGAGAGGTATTACTGCAAGACACCCACGTTCGGGCTCTACAGTTTCAAACAAATTAACAAGTACAAAAGCTCTGGAGCGGGTAGCTATGGTTTCAGCCACCCCAGCAACCCAGCAACACAATTTCTAACTCTAGAGTAAAGTTTCCCCTCCCCAATCACAGAAGCGGATTACACGAGATTGGTTCCTCATTACAATCACTACTACTACGAAGAAAGCGGATTACACGAGGTTGGTACTCCTCCTCGCTCGACTACCATATCCATCACGTCTTTTCTTCACAGCTACGCCAGCGGATCACACGAGGTTGGCGCTCACTCGCGCGCTCCATCACTACAATCACGTCGTCTTTCCAGCTTCACAGATACGCCGCTGCAGTGCATCCCCTCCGTGACTGAGTGCTTCAACCGCCACTGCTGCTGCTCAAAATCCACTAGCTTATTATGTATATTGTAAAACCCAGCAAAGAAGAAGAAGAAGAAGAAGAAGAAGAATCAGAGAGAAACAGTACTGCGATAGATCTGTAAAGAATGAGCTGGATCTGAATCAGAAGAAAACTGCAGTACAAATTAGAAGGATCTGAATCTGAAGAAGAAATGGCTGCAGTGGAAGAGAGAGAGAGATTGTCTAATGGCGAGAGAGGGTTGAATGGAATTGGTTTTGCAGCGAGCGCGATTCTAATTTGCGAACTGGGCTCCTTCGAAAGTTTGGCCGAATTGCCAGTTTGACGGAGCAGCATCTTCTGAGAGGAGAGTTCTGCCGTCGCTAGTGGTGATCATGAACGATAAAGCTTGGCCGTCCATTGCATGGCCACTGAACTGCCAGTTCTGGCCCCAGTTTCTTTGCATCGGATACCAGCCAGTGTTGGTTCCCTTGCATGAGACGGAATGCACATCTCCCGCGCCTCCCACATTTGTTACCAGTACCAGAAGGAAGTAGGGGTTGCCATTGACGGTGAAATGCACTCCTCCGGTTTTGACACACGCTACTCTGCGGTACAGGACGGGGACGATTCCTGCTTGGTAGATTGCAATCTGCTCGTACGCGGGAACCGCCATGTCGAAGTGCTGGAGAGGCATGTTGCACCAGCCGCCGTTGTCATTCGGCAAGGCTGGGTTCGGAGGACAGAAGTTGGTTGCTGTTACAGTCAGAGTTGCGCCATTTACACACCATCGAGGCTCGTTGCACTTGAGCTGAAAGCATGCCCCGCAGCTCAAGCCGTCGTTAAAGAGGGCAGTGCTCAGAGCTACTGTGTTCGTCCCGTATCCCTGGCTGTACAGGTTCCCGTAACCGCAAGCACCGCCTGCTCGTCGATCACCGTAACCAGTTTACACGACGATATTTCAGAAACAGGATGCAGATTGAAGCGAAAGTATCACATTGCACTATTCACATAGCTCGCACTCCGACAAGAAGTGCGAGACCTGGACAAGCATGGGTTCTAAACTTCTGAGGGCAAATTTCTCTTGAGCTTCATCAATGGCATTCTGGAAATGCAGGAAACAAACTGGTCGAAACCTGCTGTTATACCTTGCGTTCCGGAGGCGTCGCTTCCTCCATAAAATGTGGCATGCGCGTTGCTCCAAGTTGCATCGCCCGTGTACAGGCCCTGCGCGCGTACTTGATAGGCCCACGCCAGAGCCAGAATGAAAACTATTCTCAGGATGGAAGCTGCTCCCGTCATCTCGCTGCAGATGTATACAACGACAAACAAACACAACGTTACATTAAATTCCACACTTAAAAATCGGACTCACGTGGAGTTTACAAAACGAAACCCGCGCGCAATTGTAGACAACATGAGATTGTATTTTCCTCCGGATGTTCAAGCTTATCAAACCTAAAACTAGCGCCATTCCCCTGCATGGTAAAGAAAACTACAGGAACTCATCCGGTTGATCTTGGACCTCGCTATATTATCATAGAACTTGCCATGAGTTCATCACAATGCAAGACGCTGCAACTAAGTAGTCAAGAATATACAACAGGAGACAAACAGATATAAACACTAAAACGTCGAACAGCCTTCCACAACACAAAACATATTAAAACAAGTACGGGGGCTAAGTATTACTTTGATCAGAAAGAGAACAACACTCGAAACAGACTCGACGGACTACATTACTATCGCCAGTGCTGTTCAGAAGTAAAGGGCGCTGTAGCCTTCTATTAAGAGATTGCACTCGAATACACAAAAAAAACACAAAAGCCACAACTACAATTGCAGAGAGATTCAACAGCTAAGAAAACAGATAAAACATGTGATTCAGACAGACAGAAACTGCTGAAGTTCGAAATCATTACATGAAGTGAGAGAAGACCGGCTGTTTGGATTGCGTAGCACTAGCAGCAGCGCTGCAAGCTGAGAAGAGTTCCAGGCGGGCAACAGCAGGAACAGGCGCTGCCGGAGGACGTCAAGGAGCGGAGGAGAAAAGGCGAAGAGCGTTGGCAGCGACTGAGAACGTTGAGGAGCGGGAAAGAGACGGCGAAGGGGGTTGGCGGCGACTGGTATGCAAAGGAATGGGGAAGAAGGATGCATATATAGGCGAGCCTGAGACCGGTCCGTGGAGACTGCAATGGTCAATCCGGCAGTAAAACGAATAATCCAACGGTCGTACACTTGGTCCCACAAGGGAGCCAGTGGGTACAGGTTCTGTCTGTCGGGTAATTGGAGCTCAAGCGGTATCCAATCCCTTTGGCGTGTGCATTATCCTTCTCTTCGCCTTTACTCGTTGCCACAATAGTATTTTAGGGTAGTTGTTAGTTGTGGGTTAGCTAGCTGTTGTGGTTGCATTGAATTAAATAGGTGTATATACCGCTGGGTAATCAGTGTCTAAAATAAGCTTTTGTCTCATCAACAACCAGCAGCCAAATTGGCCACCCAGTTATTCTCCAAAGCTTCATACACACCTACCTACCCTCTGAGGACACTTTTGACCTGTGTTTTAACCCCTCCCCTCCCCTCCCCTCCCCTCCCCACCGCTTCTTATTTTGGGGTTCCTTGTTTTGTTGTCATTATATGACTTCCCCAAGAGTCATTTCAACTTATTCATTCAGGGCAATGAATAAGCCTTCATTCTCGGTGCAGGGTAACACTACACTTGGGGTTGGGAGTTCCTGAAATAATCGTTTGCTTTGCATTTCCCTTAGGCGAAGCTGAGAGGCACTTACTCTGGGAACACCCCTAGTAGAAAGTATGAGCCTTTGCTCATATTTGCCTTGGCAAAGCTGAGAGGCACTAACTTTGGGAACGCTCCTAGTAGATAGTATAAGCATTTGCTCATATTTGCCCTTGGCCAAGCTGAGAGGCACTTACGCACTTACTTTGGGAATGCCCCTAGTAGAAAGTATAAGCGTTTGCTCGTATTTGCCCTTGGCGAAGGTGAGAGGCACCTACTTTGGGAATGCCCTAGTAGAAAGTATAAGGGTTTGCTCACCTTTGCACTTGGCAAAGCTGACATGCACTTACTTTGGGAACTCCCCTAATAGAAAGTATAAACGGTTGCTCACAATTGCCCTTGGCAAAGTTGAGAGGCACTTTAATTTGGGAATACCTCTAGTAGAAAGTATTTAGCCCATCAGGCATTCAAAATGCCCTTCTGAGGAGAAATTGTGCTTAGGTGCCTTTCAAATACATTTAAGAATTTTCTCGAAGTGCTTTAAAATCTCTTGAGCCTTCTTGCAATAATGTAGTATAGTCTTGCATCATAATGTCTTTTATGACATGATAAGTGGGTCAAAGCACAATCAAATATGCAAAAAAATTACACATTGCAAAGCTGCTATATTGTGGCAACTTGTTGAAACCTATTGTCTAAATATGACAATTTTAGAAAAAAAATCCTTGAAATTTGGCAACTTTGGTGCTTTTTTTTCCAAAAAATACCTTTGTATGAGTTGCAGTGGATTATTTTTTTGTTGCCAAGTGACAAAACAAAGTGTCAAAAAAATTCTTTTACATTACAAAATTTAATGAAATAAATATGTAATAAACTAAGATACAAACATCATCATGTATTTGAGCATGTTATCCAAATTTTTTATTTTTTTTAAAAATTAGAACATACTTGACACCTATTTGAAACAAAAGTCCATTCTGAATTAAGTAAACTTCAAAAGTTACTTGCATTTTTAGAAACTTATAACTTACTCTTATAATTCAAAGTTTGACATTTAAGACATAATAGTGAAAAAAAAATTTATTTATAACATTCCACTAAAAACATTCAATATTTCACAATTTTATAATAAGGTTTTGTTGTTATTTTACATCTATTTTGTAATTAATTTTGACAAAATAATCTAACTGTTCATTTTATTTTGCTTACACCCAAGTGTGGAGTAAGACCCTAAGGTGGCACATTGCACCCATGAGAGGGCTAGGCATAGGCAGCAGCTAGGTCCAAACCAATTGGAATGTCCCCTACTTGAGGACTTTCCACATGGTAAAGTAAGAGGCATGAACCTAAGGCCTTATTCACAAGGCCTAAGAGGGGGACGATTCTTATGCCTACTTCTAGGCCTCAGATCCCTTGCAATCTCTTACAGAGCAGGCATAAGATCCCTCAATTTTCTGAAAAGCATATATTCATGGATATAAAGTATCTTCCAAATACACTTCCAAACTTTTTCCAAGTGCTTTTCCAGGGAGAATATGTAGCATATAAGAAGAGCATGTACAAGGGGTGCATTGAGTAGAATGCAGCCCAGTCTTTGATATAGAAAGAACCCAAGTTTGGGTAATGTGCTTTTGTGATACCCAACAATGAAATTTTTTGAATGTACTCACTTTTATGATCAAATTCTGAATACCCATGAAGTTGAACTCATTTTAAATCAAGGAAGAATGGTGTATTGAAATGAAGGATTGAGGCACAAATCAGATCATGAGGAGTAGTAGTAAGTAGTTCACAACTTATTCATCATCACAAGAATTCAACTTTGTTAGATGCGATATTGCAACAAGACTTTGGACAATGAATGAAAATATGAAAAGATTAGAAGGTTGTTCGGACATGGGGAAAGTTGGCCTAACTTCTTCCCTTAGGGAAGTAGGACAATGTTGGAAATTAAAAATTGAGATGAAAGTGGGACGATGGATGAACTTGAGGACGTTGGTCGAACTTGTTTCGAGAAATGGGATAGTGGGTGAGTCAAAGATACCTAGTCGCCTGGGAGAAGTGAGACAGTGGATGAACTTTGGGAAAGTTGCACAATTGTTGGACCCTAAAATGATTGTGGAGTTAGTTGGGTTCACATGGCAAAAGACCAAAGTTGGTCTATTAAGTTGGCTCAATGGGCCAATGGATGAATTTGAGGAGGTTGGAGAGCACATTAAGGATGTTGAAGTTGGCCCAAATCCCTTGGGGAAATTGAACCCAAGGAATTGGTGCTGGGCTCAATGCTGTTGAAGGAACAAGGTGCACCTTTCTCAACCCTAGTAGCCATTGCACCTGTTTCTTCTGTTGCTTAACCTTTGTGCTCAACTGACCCTAATAAGCCCCTTGGAGTACAGAATTGCCCATAGACTCTTTTTGCACCTCATTGATCCAAAGGAAAGATACCTCAAGAATCCCAATCCAAAACCCAAAATTGAATATAGATGAAAAAAAAGACCCTAGAATAATAGCCAAGGGGTCTCTAGGTATCAATAGACCCACTAGGTCATCAGGTAGGTACTAGGTTAGTTGTGTTTCATGTATTTTGAGGTGCTGCATTCAAAAGTATTGATGGATTTAGGGTTTAGAGATTTTACTTGTGGTCAAAAATTTGTGATAAGGCCCAAATCAACCACAATTTCCTCTGACATTAGGAACATGTATATGGGACCATTTGTTGCACCTACCACATGGTCTCAAAGGAAATCTTGCAAACACCAACTCCAGTCCTCACAATTGTGGAACAACCCTGGGCTTGAGGAGGTGGGTCAAGTACCTGCCGACCTATGTGAGAGTGAGTGTTTGTCTGCCTTCAAAATTTCCAAGGTGGAAGAAGAAGACGGTAGTAGGCTTGCTTTCAATAAGTGGCTTTGCTTACTGAAAAGACAAAATTGAAACTGCTTTGTTCCAATTGACAAAACCCCCATGACATAATTTAGTACTGACTTTTTTCTATTTGTGGCCATATCTAGTCCAAAGTGAAGTGATTGTTTGTTGTCCGTGAATTGAGGACTCTGGTGCTTTCTTTAATTTTGCTCACATGATGTATGCAAACATCCCACGTTACATGAAGCAGGTGTAACCACACACACACACACACACAAGGCCAACTCGGGAAATTTTCTGAAATAGCAATATTTAGACAATGGGTTCTAGCAGGTTGCCCAAAATATAGCAGGATTCTTAAAATTCTCTACTTAAAAGTTCCTGACCTGTAGCCAAATTTGGCTAATTCCTCTTGTGCATGATGATGGCCAGTGTGGCTACATCACAAAATTGAAAAGCAAAAACCCTGCACAAGAAGACTACATGTTCATCCTGCTCTATTATTAGTTTATCAAAGTGGGGTTGCTTGGTGGAGTGTCTTGTTAATTTGTTTGCTGATAAACAGATTCTACACTTTAAAACATGTTTTTCCAAGTGTTTTTTCATCAAAAAAATTTGAAACATAGTGAAAGTTCATCTAAAAAAAACATCTCTGAAATATGACTTAGTCACGCAGTAAGAGCACTAGGTGCATATTCTGCCATGTTAGAGTTTCATTGTGTCCCTGAATGTAAGCGCACTAGGCTGCCATGTTCGAGTCTCATTGTGTCCCTGAATTACTACGGGCTAAGTGCCCTTGCAGAAAAGGCTAGCCCAGCAGATTCTGCTTGCCAAATCTGTACATTGGTGATATTAATGTTGGGGAACCATGAAGAAAAACATGGTTTTACAACCAATCAATGCAATAGCTTGTTTAAAATGTAAAGGTGAAGTTCAAATTTTTTTTTCAATTTATACTTATGTATACCAAAAAAAACTTGAACTTTTTTACAAGTGGGGCAAACCCCACAATTCAGATTCTAACTCTATTCGAAAAATAGCCGATTTTTCGATTGAGGTTCCAATGATGATTCAAAGAAAATTTGGAACCTCCAATCCAAAAACCCTAGAACCTCACAAGATGGAATTTTATCATGAAATGACCTTTTGCTTCGAGATTTGATGATCCCTTATACAAAACATTTGGGTAAAAGAACTCCCCAAATATGTACAAGGTCTTGTGTATCACCCCCAAAAAGAAAAATGAAAAAACCCTAAACCATTGGAGAAGAATGGTGGAAAAAGCAGGCACTAGGTATATGCCAAAAGCCTAAACATGTGAAACAAGCCCTAGTAAGAAGTACGTGCATTTTCTGCAACAAAAGTACCTGGTACCTTACTTGACCTAATTTGGCAAAAAGGAAAGGGACAAAACCCAAAGGACCTAAAGAGGAAAAAAAAAAGGTCCCCCACTCAGTAACTACATTAGCGCCACAATCAGCGCTGGACTCAAATCCAGGGTCAGGAAGGAGATCACGTTGTGATGGAGCCATAGATCTAGGATGAGGCCCTTATCCCATTAAAGAGCACATTCTATATACCAATGAAAGAAGAAGAAGAAGAAGAAGGGAAAGTGGGATTAAGTTATTAACAAGAGGGTATATATGTTCCAGCAATTTGGGCTTCTTCTCCATTTTTTCCTTTCAATTTTAATGGTCCCAATTTTTTTTCACCCCTTGTAAAAATCTGCCCAAACTTTCCTAATGAACATGGAATTAAATTTTTTTGGCACTGCCCCATTTTAGGATCAGGCTTTACAACTTCAAAGCCGGCTTTATAATTTTGGTGTTGCACCATGTAAAGTCGTCCTATTGTTAAAGAAATTTTCTCACTGTTACAAAATGTGGGTGCAGTTCACTAGTCCCTGTTCACTGGACCAGTGAATTCATTGTGTCTTCACTGATCCCCATTCATACGACAAGTGAATTTACTCGAAATTGAATGAAATCACTTGGTGTACAGGGACACCTTTTGTTATAGTGTCTGTCCATATCCTTATGCCAAGTGAAGCTCAGGGTCGAGGGCCAGAGTGAACAACCAATGCACCACTCACTACTGGATGCCTGGTATGACTCCGGTTGTGGATGAACCTCAACCTTAGTACTCATTATGTACCAAGTAGACCCTATTCATAGGTAGATAGGTAGGAAAATAGGTGACTACTAGGTAAGGAGATATGGTTTAAACATAGTAGATAAGGGCTGTTTTCTACTACCTACCTAGCTGGTAGGTTGTAAATAAAGCAACTGAGGTAACCACCATGGTTAGTTAGGGAACTGGAACCCAACAGAAGACTACTGGGCTCCAAGTAATTCCATAGTACATTTCCAGCTGAATTTTTCATATGTATTTGGATGTAGTTCAACCAGTTACCTGGATGACAGCTTCTTGTTTTTCCTGGCCTTTTCACAAGGGTCAATCCAACCGTGAAATGCTTTGTTAACTCACCCAAACAAATTTGTCAGAAACACTACCACCAGGGTTTTAGTTTTCAATTTTTTGTTATAAAAAACTTGAAATTCTTTTGAAAAAACTACCAAAATTAGTTCATAAAATACATATAATGTTAGTCTATAGTGTTATATAAAATATTTTCAAATTTTTTTCCCCAATTTCATTTGTTACATAAAATATTGAGTACCACAAATAGACACAAGCCAGAATCCAAACATCAAGAGCTCTGTTAAAACATGTGAACAAATTATCACAACCACTACCACTTATACCACTAGTATAAGAGCATCTCCAACAGTGCTGGGTATGTGATCTTGCACAGTAAAATTGGATGAAGAAAATCGAACTTATGCCGGTTTGGTTTTGGCTCGGCATAATTGCGTAATCAGTAGCTGGTAAACGGTAAAGCAGCGTGGTGCACCTGTTGAAAGAGTGTAATAGATATGATCTAACTGCTGCTTAGTGTTTCTGATCGGCCCATCATAATGATTGGTCCAGGTGGTTTGCTATTAGTAGTCCCCCCACCTATTTGCTGTCTGAGTTTCAGTTTGATGGGTGGGGTTGCAAAAGAGTATATAACTAAACTTCAATCTGAAATACATTTTCGCAGCGACACATACTGAGCACCGCTGGAGATGCTCTAACTTTTCTGTGGTGTTGTGGACTACTGAGACTAGTTTGTCAGAAGGCCAGATTTTTAGTCAGCAATCAAAAGAAAAACTGACTGGAGAATTCCATTTCATTCCATGTACTATAGCCTCACAAGTTGTTTTTACAAGAAAAGAAATTTTTTAGGGTTCTGTCATTTGTTCATTTGTTTGTGTGTTGGTTGTGTGTTGGGGACAATGGGGGAAAGGATAAGTTGATTGAGTGGGCTGGCCAAGAACAACAGACCAAGACTTGCCTCACCCATTGAAAGCAAGCAAAGCTGACATTGGTTGCCTCAACCACACACACACACAACACACTACTGTCAACTGATTAGATCAGTTTGTCAGAGCTTCACTGCTCAAAGAGACCTCCACCATTCACATGCAAACATTCCACCTTTCAAGTAAATAGCCTCTTGTACTTTATGCTGGTGAAAGACTCCCCCCTCATTTTCAGGCCTCTGCCTCTGGGGCTAGCTACCATCCTACCACAGCTATACATGATCCTTAAATTACGGGGAGTTTTTTTATTTCTCTAAAGTAGAATTTTTCTGCTTTAAAAAACACATTTTACACTGAAAACCCACAATTTTCCCAAGCTTTTTCTCCAAAAAAAAATTGCAAAATAAAAATCAACACAAAGAAAACTCACTGCTGCTGCCAAGATTTCAAACACTGTAAAAAACAAAAGAATGTTCAGCACTGGCATTTGGGCACTCAAGTTCATATTTGGACCCAAGCCTTGTAAAATTGTGTTATCTACTATCACACAAGAGTGGAGTAAGTAGGTACTGCAGACATGATGAATCAGCTTAATGTTCAAGGCAATGGAAAAGATGGCCATAATTTGGAGATGATGAAAGGGCCCACCAACATTTCCAAAAAGAATATTTTTTCTGCAATGAAATCTCAATGACTTTCTAGTCTTAGAATGGGGCCAAATTGGAATAGAAAATGTAAAAAATGTTCTCAATAATTTCTTTCTAGTGTTAAAATGGGGCCAAGTTGGAATGGAAAATGTAAAAATGTTGTGAATAATGTCTTTCTAGTGTTAGAATGGGGCCAGATTGGAATGGAAAATGTAAAATGTGCCCACCACATAAGGCATTTGGACATCTACTGGACCTAGTGCACATTGGATCCCATTTTGGTGATTATGGGAGGACTACTATCTTGTTGGTTTTGTTTACTTGCAATGTAAATTTGTTTGTTTGTTTGTTTGTTTGTTTGTATAACAAGGACCCATGGCAAATAGTCTCTGGCACATTCACATCTTAATTTAACAATTGCTTCCCAACCCCCCATTCTCTCTTCCCCTGACCTCCTGAAAAACAAACAAGCAAGTCTAGGAATTTGTGATTTTCAGTGCAGAAAATTCCAAACTCCAAGTTGCAACCAAATATCTGCAAAGTTTGACAGAGGGTTGCAACACTAATGACTTCAGTTACTTTTGGCCCTTTCTTTGGAAGGATTGCCCAAAATGATGATAGCTTTCATAGCTATCATAATTAACAGTTTCATGAGGCCTTTCAGAGTGTTTCATTACCTGCCAGGTACTATCCACCAAGCTCCAATAGAGTGAGAGATGGAGGCTCTAAACCCAGATAGGTGTCCAATAGTGTTACAAACAATTTATATCATCCGGATTCTTCTCAATGCTATCATTTAGTTCTATCTACCACCTTGAAACAGTTCAAAAGATTCATGTGGAGGGTAAAGACTAAAGACCCAAGGTTGGGGCATTCCCAAGATGAGGGGCCTAAGATGAGGCAATGGGTGGCCAAGATCAGCTCCCCCTTTTGGGAAAGTCCCTCACCCCCAAGGCTTTACCCATGGTCGAGCATGAAGTAAAATTGCTTTGAACATAAACATATGCCCCAGGCATTGAACATTGAGGGTTCTTATGCCTATTAGTTGGAGGGATCTTAGACCTAAAAGTAGGTATAAGTATAGGTGTAAGTGCCTATAGGCATAAGATACCTTCAACTTTTAAGGATTAGGTGTAATATCCCTCCCCCTTTCTAAGGAGGATTTTCACATGTACAATAAGCATTTGTGGGGGATATTGCCTTATAGGGTCTCTTTCCATTACCTTGTTATTGTCAATAGTTGCATACAATATGATATGTTGGGATCATAGAAAGATAATGGGAAGTCATTCAAATCATGTTTGTTTCTTGTTGCATGGAGAAGCATTTTATTTTGGAAAACAATAACTAGGCTACAATTATAAATGTTGAAAACATTGGGCACATTTCAAAACACATGTTCTCAAAATTAAAAGGAACGACTTGTGTCATTTTATAATGATTCACAAGTTGATTCACAATTCTTAAAGCTTTGCATTTTAATTAGTGTTTGATCCATAGAATTGTGAAATGAGTGTGAATATACTTGGAAGGACATATGTAATAGAAACTTGATGTTGTTGTGAGGTCAAAATTTGTGATCACAATGCCCGAATGGAAAAAGACTCTAACTTGATTTAGTCCTAGGTGATGTATGAACTAAGGTGAGCTTGGTGCATTGTTAATAAATTTGCATCCCAAACTTCTAAACTATACCTCTACAAGGCAATGAATATTTTTAAGGTTTTTTTTATAAATTAATTATAGGGGACATTCATGGTTAGGATACTACTTTTTCGACATAAGGCTCAAGGATTGGTTTTTTTTAATTTTCCAAATAGAATATTAATATGAAATAATTTAATTGCAAAATATCAGATAACTCAAACTATGATGGTGGTGGTGATGGTGGTGATTTTTCACACGTGTATGTAATTATTGCATCAATATTTTGGTAAAATATCAGAACTGCAAAAAATGAATACATAGGTTTTTATAAACTACTTGACATGTTTTTTTGCATGATTATTTCATGCACATGTTGCAAACATTTGGGGCCACCAAACCTAAACTTAATGAATACAAAAAATAATCAAATGATAAAAAAAGGAGTCATTTTCCTTGAAGTGCTTTTGGAATGGATTTTGTAACCTTCAAAAAAATTGTGTTGTAGATTATTTAATCAAATGAATTATATGAATCTTGCCAAACATAGATGTATGCATTATATATCAATGAAAGAAAATTGAAGTCAATTGCACTATTTAATGCATTCCATTTTATTCCTTTAAAATGAAAATATAGTTAAGAGAAAGATTCAAATTATTTAAAGGGACTCAAAAGTACATATACAATATATCCAATTTATTCTTGAATTTTTTATTAAATTAACATGACATCATTTTAATTATAATCTACACCAATACATAATAGTCATGAAGCTATAAATGTAATAAAAATCCAAAATAGTCCTTTCTAGTTTCTTTTTCATTAGACCATGTTGGTACCCCAATTGTGACTATCCCATCTCATATTTTTCTTGCAAACTTTGTTTGGATATCCAAATCAATGTCATGAATTTGGAATGAACTTGGTTGTAAAATTATGGGATCTAGCAACCTAATTACCACCAAGGAAAAATTTGTTGGGTAGGAAAAAATAAATAAATAAATGGAAAGACATGATAGTGAAACCTATCTTTTATTTGCCTACTTCTGTAGTAACTACCATCCTATAACAACTACCATCATATGCAAATTTGAAAGAAAAGTCAAAGTGCTTACAAACCTTTTGTAATTGTTGCCTACCATCTATAATATTCACAAACTTTTTATAATTGCTACTTACCATCTACAACATTAATCTACCGTCTACAATCCCTACATCTAGTGCCTACTTCCATGCTATTGATCTTTAATGGCAACTACTCTCTTGCAACAACCTACCTTCATATTCAAATAACAAGTACAAAGAATAATTTCATTATAAAAGAAAAAAACAATCAAATTAAGAAATTAATATTCTTCATCAATTAAAAAGGAAGTATTTGCCCTACATTTTTAGAATTATATACAAACAAGAAAAACAAATATATTTGATTCCACACAACCTTCAACCATTTTCCATTGCACGACACCAAGTATAACAATGTGGTTCTTTTCACAATTTTTCCAACCTCTCCATATTTCGTCCTACCATGCTACCTAAAAAATATAAATATCCTCCTTCTTCCTTCTCAAAGGATAAAAAAGGAATTAACATTACAAGAAATAACGATTTTTCAAAAGGCCAACTTCATGAAAATGTCCACATTGACCAAAAGGTATGTCCATTTTGACTAAAAATTTAGGGCATGACAAACACATGTTACATTTGACCAGTACACTTGACTAAAGTGACATTTTTGACCAAGTGTCAAACCAATGATCTAGTAAAAATGGATAAATATCCATCAGAATGGCCATGGTTTGGTTTAATTGGCCATATTGAGTGAATAAGGTTTAATCAAATTGACCATTTTGATTTGCCCCTTAGTCAACCCTAGTAAAAATCTTCAAATATATCATTGAGTTTATGACTTGTATTTTAGTCATAAAGGACAAAAATGATTAATAATCCTAACGTCATTACGGAGGAATCATTCAGAACAATGGTCATTTAGGACATGATGTGGCACATTGATGTGGCAAATATCATCCATTAGTCATAAAGGACATTTTTGAAATCATTAGTTATAGTTTAATCATTGTTTAATTTTTATTATTATTACAAATTAAACTCAAAAACTTGGGAACTTTTTTTTTAATTCATAATATTTATTATTATAGGTTTACAATATATAATATAAATAATAAGATGTATTTTTATTTCAATTATTTCATATCTCATTATTTTCATCTTATCAATTATTAACATGTGTCATCAGCTAAACTAAGTTCAAAACCTAATTAAAAGTGGATAAGTAGACCACCTAATTTACATATTTAAATTCACCTAGGTAATCTAAATAAGTACAAAGTATTTAGTCAATATTTCAATGTTGACCACAACGCATGTCATTTGTGAAGTTTGAAACTTGGACCCCAAGGATGGAATTCAACTATATTATCACCAAGCCACCCCATTTGTTGTGTAAATAATCTAAAGTTTATTTTATTTATAACATACTTCATAAAACTTTACACAAAACTTCAAATATAATAAGCCGAACATCTTATTGATAATTTTTCCAAATATAAAAATTGAAAAATTTATTCATCAATTTCCTTTAATAATTTACATAGCTATATAGTTTATTTATTTTTAAATTTCATTTTCATTCAAAAAATTTATTTCAATTTTTTTATTGAACAACATTTCAATGACCATACCTTGTAAAAAAAACTAAATTCAAACACATGATTTATAAATGAAAAAACCTTTATGCTTAACACATGAAAAAATAAAATAAACTTTTCATATCTTAAACCTTCATTTGGTTTAAGAATTTATATTAAAATTTTGCATCCAATATATCATAATTTTACCATTAAAATTTATTTCAATGTATAATATCTAATTTAGTCAATTGAATATTTAAAATGGATTTTATATCAAGTATATTTAAGAAAAATGTAATAAAGGTTTTTATATTACCTATATGTAGAATAGTAATCAAAGTAAGTTCCTTACATGTAGTTTATTATGTCCATTTGTAGTCATATTAAATTACTAATATTCATTTTTGAATCACTGTAAAATAATTGTATCACCACCTAAAGTACCACATCATCGAAAGTGAATGATTTTTATAGTTATAAAAGGTGCCATGTTGTCCATGTAATAGAAATGATTTAATCATATATAAGTTTCCAAATTTCAAAACATATAATGGGACCCATTTTCCAAAGGCATAAGACATTATTTAATTAATTAAATATAAAAAATGGCACAACATCATGACAATATTTTCCACATCATTTGAAGTAGTTGAAATTAAATCATAAACTAAACTTGCATATTTCATTACTTGAAAAAATGATAGTTGGATAATCCACATCGATGTCTTATTCTCTAGCAAACGTTCGAAAACCATAACAAGTGAAATATGGTCAATAGAAAATGAATGAAATATGTCTATTTTGTTCATCCATTAATCATATAAATGACTAATCTATTATTCATACTTATTCCACGTAAATAATGAAATTGTAATATATGACTATGGTCATTGATAAAGTCATTGAAGATAGTTAGTCATTCTTTCCTTGGTTACAAAAGACAAAATTATTACTAATGCAAATTTGACCATCATGATTTAAACACTTAATCAGATGAGCCATACTCATTTGATGACTTAACCTACTTGTTAAACCTAAACTACTCACCTAACCTAACATGATTAGTAGGTTAGGTTAAGCTTAAACTACCTATATGATTTAACATAATTAATAGTTTAGTAGGCTACTTGTTAGGTAATAACATAGCTAGTTAACGCACCCCAAAATTTCTTAAGAGACCCAAATGTGGGTCCCATAACAAAACAACGAAAAAAGAAGATAATTGGGGCATGCTCCTTAATTTGCAACATTTCGAAGTAGGAAGGTGTGCTGGAGCTCCAAGATGGGGTTAAAACAAACTCACAAGCAAGGGTTCAAGATCAGATCAACCTAAACAACTAAGAAAAGAAGGTGAAATGCAAGTTCACTGAAAATGGTGCAATGAACTTAATAAAGATAACCTCAAACACAAGCTTTACACAACCTGCAACCTTTGAGAAGAAGCACCACTTGCCTCCTTATAGTATATTCTCTACCTTTCCATGGTGACTACATCCAAATGTCATCTTTCCCCAGGACTCCAAAGTGGGAGTCCCAAAATTGGGACTCTTGTTGTCCCAAAAAATTTTACGCTCATATATTTCTCAAATCAAACCTATTTTCAGAATGAGAAGGCAATATCTCATAGCCTTCAAAAATATCTTTCCAACGGTGTATAGCACGACTCAATCGGAGTTAAGTTGATCCCTACTTTCAAGGGGTTTGTGGTTAAGAATCAAATTCCCAATTTGATTCTTGCCCCTTCTTTTTATCATAACTCATGCAAATCAGGTTTAAATGAACAATGCAAGGGCACTTTAAGCATCTATGCTTTAAAACCTTTCTAATGGTGTCTTGGGGGTTCAATTTGGTGCTTGTTAGCCTTTCCAACCAAGGCTTTAAACATTCACAACTCCCACACAAGTGTAACTCCCCATCCCTTGCATTCTCCCCCACTTGTGAAAGTGTGTTTCACATTTAAACACACACTTTTGGCTTCATGGGCCTTTACATTCCACACTTAATCGCAAACCCAATGTTAGGGTTGTGACATTAGTAGCCCAGTTAGGTAACTTAGCCTAGACTTATTTGGTAGGTTACTTAAGATCTAGCTTAACTGACGCACTTCTGATTTCTTAGTTAGACCCAAAATGGGTCTAAGTTACTCAAACAGCAAAATTGTGAGGAATTCAAGGCACGCTCCCAGCTTTTAACATTAGAAAGGGTAGAAGGGCGTGCTGAAGCTCCAGGATGAGACTAGGAAAAGTGACAAGCTTTAGTTACTTACTCGAACCTACATCAAACCAACCAACAAGTTGGTTAGTTCATTTTCTGGAGCACCCTTCATGCTAGAACAAGCCACGGGCAATTTTGGACTCACATGACTCACCACTGCCCGGACTCAGGGGAAACCACCACCTTCCCCCATATAGTATACTTTGTGCCTCTTTGTGGCACCCACATCCGAATGGCTTTTTGTCTCGGGACTCCCAAGGAGGAATCCCAAAATTATCCCATTTGGACTCCCAGGACTTTGCAAGGTCATAACTTTTTGCTCAGACCTCCAATTGGGATGAGGTCTAAAACAAACTTGTAGCTCTCCTCGAGAGCTTTCCAACAGTGTTTCTCACTCCACCTGCACGCACTGGGGTCAGGTCGATTCCCGACTTTTTTGTGGTCGAGAGTCAAATTGCCAGTTTGACTCCTGGCCCTTCTTTTTGCCATAACTTGTGCTTCAGATGTCCAAATGGCCCATGCAAACCCATTTTCGACATCTACACTTCAATAGCTTTTCAATGATATAAGGAACACCCCAATGTGAGGTGTTTAGACCCCTGCAATCGAACTCTGAAATTTTCAGAGTCTCGGAGGACCCCCAAATCCCAACTTTGGGAGTGTGAGTTTCATCCTCACACTCTCTCAAAGTAGGGTTGCAACATGTAGTGTGCTTTCATCCAAGCCTACTAGGTAGGTATGTAACCTAACCTAAGCTATTTAAGTAGGTACATAATCTAACCTAGGCCTCCTGGGTAAGTATAAGCATAGACCTAATAGGTACTTATAAAGCCTAATAGACTATAATGTATATGTTACCTAAGTACATACATTTATTAATAGGTACTTCCTACCTACCTATAACCTACTTATTTATGTAAGTAGTATAAAAAAATTTAAGTTCATTTCGTGCAATATGTTTTGAAAAACTTTTGTGACAGTTGATTATAATATGTTGGTCCAAAATTATGTTCATAACAATATGTTGTCCAAAAACATCACCTTATGGGGTGATGGTGCAATGGTTAAAGACTTGATTCTTCAATGTGGCGATGAAAAGTCCGAATCCCCACACTTGCAACCTAGGCTACCTTGGCTACTTAGGTGACCTAATGAGGTAGCCTAGGTTGCAAAGCCTATTAAACCACCTAGCTTAAGCTACTTGGCCTAGCCCAGGGGGCTTAGCTTAACCTCAATGGCTTGGTCTAGCCTAGGTGGCTAAACTAGGTGGCCTAGCCTAGGCCAAGGACATAAGGTTAGTAGGTAAATAAATAAATAATTTTTTGGCATAATTAACTTGGGCTTTGCATTGCTACACACTACTAGTGATGATGAAATGATAAAAAAAAAAGGGTACACATTTGAAAACTTTGTTATTTTTAGATATATATAGGATTCAAATCAATGTACAAAAGACCATCCAATTATCATCAAAAAGGAGATTTAATCAACCACCCTTATTTTTAATTCATCGAAATTTTGGAAGCAATTAAGGTGGATAAACATTAAATCAACTAAGCAAGTGGGGACTAAATCCTTGAATTAGGTATTTAAAGGAAAAGTTTTTATTTAAACTAACTTAATCTCAAAGAAAAAGAAGACATGTTAATCTTTTGAAATAATCTAAACATATTCAAATGAAATAACATATATTTACATTTGTATGAAATTACATGTAAACATGTGTATGAAATTGGAAAGACACAAATATTCAAATTTGTTTTGAAAGGACACAAAGATTCCAAAAGATATTGAAAACTTTTAAGAGGTTTGTTTATTTCTCGATATCTTAGGATTCATAAGGACATTTTGAAACAGTACAATTTGCAAAATGTTATTTTTTAAAAAAATTGGTTTGGAATCAACCTTTAATAAATTTGTAGTTCAAAATTGTTTTTTGTAAGACCTACAACTATAGCCCATCCCACCTAAACCAACTCCAATGAAATTATTGTCACTATACTTATTAGGTTTATTACTTAGGTAGTCAGGTAGGTAGGTAGGTAGGTATGTAGGGTAAAAAAGGACTAAATTACAAACTAGGTCCTTTTCATCCTAGGTGGCACACCTTAAAGGATTTTGACCAACCAATTATTAAATTTTTCATCCACCAATGGAGTCTATTCCCACCCAACAATAATATCTTCCTTATTTTTAAATAGAAATTCAATATAGCCATTTATTAATGTGGCATATGTTTTGGGCGTAAGGAGGACAAGCAAAAAGTAGATTTCTTTTATGGCTTTGAGCAATGAGTATCAAGTTGAAACTTGTTTAAGGTGCCACGGTTGTCAACAATTTAATATTCTAAATACATGAAAAACAAGGATTATGATGTTAGACATTTTTTACAAAAAAATTAAAGTAGGCCAATTTGCTAACCTTGGGCTATGGAGGATGTTGATGTTCACCTCATTTTAGACAAACAATTTTTTTAAAGTTTGATGTTATCCTTTTTGGGACTTGGAATGGGGTTCCATTATTTCCTACATAGGAGATTTTGAAAATTGATGTGTTGCATAATAAGGAAAAGTGTATACCCATATTTATGTGTGTTGCATATTAGCCTTCTTCAATAGTGAAGATCATCTTGTCATGATTATAGGGGGTATACATGATTAAT